>Ga0105047_10002961_pt1 | contig 30093 bp, 22 predicted proteins | sample MAT04_FD_78384 | JGI IMG/M metagenome (GOLD analysis project Ga0105047, IMG submission 78384) | Freshwater microbial communities from Lake Fryxell liftoff mats and glacier meltwater in Antarctica - MAT-04 (megahit assembly) | ecosystem: Environmental > Aquatic > Freshwater > Ice > Liftoff... | reverse complement strand
CCAAGGTTGCTACTGTCATATCTCCTCCGTAAAATGGGAAATAATTACTAAAATTAAAGTTTTGGTCGATTGTATTCGAAGTTAAATAATTTTTATTTCTATTTAAATAAACAATGGATGCGTTAACTGATAAGCGTTTTACGTTGTTATACGTGGCATAACTTATGCTATAATTTGTCGAACCCATTGTTATTATGTCTAAATTTCCTTTGACAAAACTTCTATAGGTAATTAGCTGGCTGTTGGGAGTTAATAGTTGGCTTTCAGGTAAATTTGAATTGTAACTTATGCTCATCTTAAAGCGTCCTGCTTTTTTGATTAAAAACTCAAAATCAATATTTTGATTTATTAAAATAAAAGATTTTCCGTTAAAATGATTGTTTGCTATGTTTGAATTTGATGAAATTGATGCCTCTCTAGATAATGTATATTTTATTTTTTCAGCAAGTGAAAATATAAATTGTTTAAAAGAGTTTTGATTTTTATAGTCGTCATAATTCAAACCCTCTTGATTTTTCAAATTGCTATTGAGCGTTTCTTGTTCATTGTTAATTTGGATTGTAGAATTTGATTTCCAACTACCTTTTTGTATAAACAAAGTGCTTTTGAGACCATAATACATCAATTTATTGTTTACGTTTTGAATAATATTTCCGTTTGGTAGATTATTCAAAAAATCATTTAACAATAAAGAGTTGACAGCAGTTTTTTGATTAATTTGATTATACCCAAAATAAAAATAATTTTTTAAAACTGTACCGTCAGCAATTTCAAATGTATGCTCAAAATGATTATAAAACGATTCATTTTTATCTTTAGCGTTTTGATTAATTTGAGTTGAGTTGAATAATAAATTTCCACTTGTATCGTTAGGATTATTTCTATAAGTGGTGTAATTGGTAAAATAATTCTTTTCGTTAGCATAAAATTTTAACTCCATTTCAGATGATGACAAAATTTTATTGTTTTTGTAATAGGCGTTTTCAGTGAACGAAATCGGATTATCGTTAACGTTATATTGTGTAAATGAAATCGACTTTTGATTTTGCATATCATTTATAAAATAACTTACACTTCTGATTTTTATTTTTTCGTTAAGTTTCGTTGAAATACTTATTGAGTTTGAAAAAGCTTTGTTAAAGAGACTTTGAGAGCTGCTAAATTGCGTGTTTTCATTATTTTCAATCAAGAAAAGCGATTTAGTTTTTTTTTCAATTTTTTGATTTGAATCAGAGAAGTCAATCGATTCTTGATTTTCTATGATTTGATTGCTTCCTTTCTCTCCAATATTGTTTAAATCGCCAAAATAAAAAAGTTTAATGTTTTTGCGCAATAATCCAATATTTAAAGATTTTTTATGTCGATCTTCCGTACCAATTCCTAATGTTGCATTGCCAAACCAAATGTTATTAAATCCTTTTTTGAATTTGATGTTGATTGCAACTTTATCTGAATCTGCCAATTTTTTTAAAATCGGATTGTCTTCAAAATTGTCTAAAATTTGCACTTCGTCTAAAACTTTAGCGTCTAGATTTTTAGATAGTATTTTGTAGTTTTTATCAAATACATCATCGCCTTCAACAAGTAGTTTGTCAATAGGTTTTCCATGAGCTTTTATTGAACCGTCGGGCTGCACAGTTATGTATGGAAGTTTTTTCAATACATCTTCTAGGGTTTGTTCAGTATTATTTGTAAACTTGTCCACCTTAATAAAAGTTGTGTCTTGACTTATTTTTACTTTCTGGTAAGATTCGATAACTACTTCTTTTAAAACTTCAGTATTTGCATCTAGATTAAAATTTAGATTAAAATTTATTTCAGATAAAAGAGTTAATGCAAACCATTTCTTTTTATAGCCTAATGCTGTTATTTCAATTTTTACTTCCTTTAATTTTTTTGTCTCAAAAAAACATTTCAAAAAACCAAACTCATTAGAATAATCATAAAAAATAGTGTTCCCATCATTATCTAAAATAACAACAGAGGCACTTTCAATACCTCTGTTGTCGTTGTCTTTAATTGTAATGTCTAAGTTTATTTGTTGCGCCAAACAAAAAAAAGGAAAAAATAACACAAAAAAAAGTACTTTCATTTATTCAAATTCTATAAACATTTCCGATAGTTTAGGATCAACAAAAATAATGTTTTTAAATTGTTTTTGAGTTATCCTATTCGTCTCAATAGCTTCTTGTTGTTTTAAAAGTTGAAAATTTTTAAAATCAGTTAATGACACAAATTTAATCTGTTTCTCCTTCTTTGATTTTTTGATGAAATTTACTTTTTCTGCGTTTTTGGTTGGATATTCTATATTTTTAAAATACCAAAAAACATTTTTATTTGTATCATAAGCTTCCATAATTAGTCCAGGCAAACCGTTTAATTTCCATGGTCCGAAAGGAACGCTGAATTCAGTGGTAAACCACGCAATATAATTTCTACCACGAAAGAAAACCTTTGCTTTTTTGCAATTAAATTTTCCAATTCTTTTTGTTTCATTTGTGATATTCCACAGTAATTTATTGACATCTTCTTTTACATAAATGAATTCATCTGAAGTGTACAAACAAGACCAAATTATTTTTTTCTTCAAGTCATAAAATACCTGATCGCCCTGAATCGATCTTTTACCTGAATGTTCTCTTTCACCTGCATATTTCTTCTCATAAGCTGTTGTCCTATTTAATAAAGGCTTATTTTCTAGACTGTCTTTAGCACTTACGTAATAGGATTGGTTATTATTAAAAACCATATAAGAGTTGCTATCTGATCCTTTTGCATTACCCTCTATAAATGATTCTATAAATCCATAATATACAATTCCATTTTGTTGAGAAAAACAAACATTTGATAAAAAAAAAGATACTGTGAAGATGAATATTTTTTTCATAATAGTTTAAACTAGGTAGATTCAATTAAAAAGTTGCTTTATAATTATTTCAAGAAGTTAAAAATTATTGTATGCTCACATTTCTTCTTGATGCACAAATTGCCCGTGCAATATCTACTGCTTGTTCCGTTGTTGTTCCTGATGGCGCTAAAAATGTTCCTACATTGCCAGTTCCATCATTACAACTATAACTCCAAGTGACTAATGGAATATTTTTTTTACGTTCGACAGTTGAAAACGAACTTATTATAAAAACGAGTAGTAACGAGATAATTTTTTTTCATAAATCTACGTGTTAAAAATTAAAAAAAATTAAAAAAATACAAATAATTATAATGCTTTACCAAAGAAAAAAGTGAATTTTCCCAGTTTAAATATAATTATAAAGATACAAACTAATTTTTTTGCAATTAGTTTTATACTACGTTCACTCGTTTAGTCGTGACTTTTTAATCCTTAATTTTTATTGAAAAAGAATGGTTTTAAATTTGAAAATATTCACTAAATTTGAGATTATTAAATTTTTTTTAAAATGAATGGTACTTTAAATAAAGTCATGTTAATTGGTCATCTTGGTGACGATGTAAAGATGCATTATTTTGAGGGCGGAAATTGCATTGGTCGCTTTCCGTTAGCTACCAATGAAGTTTATATTAACAAACAAACCAACGAGAAAATTACGTCTACCGAATGGCATAATCTTGTGGTGCGAAATAAAGCAGCTGAAATTTGTGAAAAATATTTGTCAAAAGGCGATAAAATATATATTGAAGGTCGAATCAAATCACGGCAATGGCAGGCTGAAGATGGTTCTACAAAATATACAACTGAAATTCAAGTAACCGAATTTACTTTTCTGACAACCAAAAAAGAAGTTGACGGCTTAAAAACAACACAGAATTTAGAAACAAAAAACACTACTTTTGAAGCGGAAAATCAAGTACGACCAGAAAATGATTTGCCTTATTGATAGTGTTTAATTAATCCATAATCTATTGGACTTCGAACCCAGTTTAAGTTTCCTAGCCAACATCGACACCAACTTACTTTTTGGAAGTATAGCGATTGTTTTCCTTTTATTTTGTTCAGCGATGGTTTCTGCTGCTGAGGTGGCACTTTTTTCGCTTACGCAGAAAGACTTAAACCAGTTGCTTGAAGAAGACGATTCAAAAGCCAACTTAATTTCTAAATTACTGCAGCGACCTAAGAAATTATTAGCCACAATATTAGTCGCAAACAACTTCAGCCACATTGGCGTTGTGATTATTTTCTCTTTTGTTGGAAATAGTGTTTTTTCAATGATACAATCTCCCGTTTTGAAATTTGCTACCGAGGTCATATTAATAACATTTTTAATTCTTTTATTTGGGGAAGTTCTACCCAAAATTTACGCTAGTCGAAACAATATAAAATTCTCAAAATTTGTCGCCAATCCTATGACGGTTTTGGATAAACTGCTTTCGCCCATTAGTTTGCCAATGCGCAGTGTGAGTATATATCTGCATGACAAATTAGCCAAACAAAAATCAAATATTTCTGTAGATCAATTATCGCAAGCTTTAGGTTTGACCTCTACAGACGACACAACATCCGAAGAACAAAAAATATTGGAAGGAATTGTTTCTTTTGGAAATACAGATACCAAGCAAGTTATGAGTCCAAGAATTGATATTTTTGCGTTGGACATTGACGAAACTTTTGCAGAAATTTATCCCAAAATAGTTGATAAGGGCTATTCCAGAATTCCAGTTTATAAAGAAAGTATTGATCATATTGAAGGCATATTATTTGTGAAGGATTTGATCCCACATATTAATAAAAAAGAATTCGATTGGAACAAATTGATGCGCGAACCCTTTTTTGTTCCTGAGAATAAAAAATTAGATGATTTACTGAAGGAATTCCAAAGTAAGAAAGGCCATTTAGCTATTGTTGTTGATGAATATGGTGGAACTTCGGGATTGGTTTCTTTAGAAGACGTAATTGAAGAAATTGTTGGTGATATTTCGGACGAGTTTGATGATGAAAATCTGAATTATTCTCAAATTGACGATAAGAATTTCCTTTTTGAAGGTAAAATCAATCTTAAGGATTTTTACAGAATTGTAGATGTTGACGAAGAAATGTTTGAAAGAAAGAAAGGTGAAGCGGAAACTTTGGCCGGATTTATACTGGAAATTCTAGGTAACTTTCCAAAAAAAGGTCAAAAAATCAATTTTGCAAGTGTGCGTTTCACAGTAGAAATCGTTGACAAAAAAAGAATAAAACAATTAAAAGTAACTCTTGAATAATTTAGAAATGTTTAAAAAAATAGTTAGTTCTTTCGCCGTTTTGACACTTTTGGTTTTAGCCAGTAGCTGTAAAAATGATACAGTTCCAAAACCATCAAGTCAGCTTCGTTTGGATTATCCCGTTGCGAAATATGTGGCATTTAGTAATAATTGTCCTTTTATATTTGACATGAATGAAAATGCCACTATAAAGGAAGACAAAAACTGCGGTTTTTCAATTCATTATCCAAAGATGAAAGCCACTATATATTTGACTTACAAAACAGTAAATAATAACATCATCGCTTTGCTACGTGACGCACAAAAATTAACTTATGAACACGTAATTAAAGCAGACGATATTTCAGAACAACCATTTATAAACGGCGAAAGTAAAGTGTATGGAATGTTTTACCGTGTTGATGGCAATGCTGCTACAAATGCGCAGTTCTATGCTACGGATAGTATTAAACATTTCGTAACGGGTTCCGTATATTTTTATGCAAAACCAAAATTTGATTCAATCATGCCAGCCGCAAGTTATGTAAAGGATGATATGCAGCGTTTGATGGAAACCCTTAAATGGAAATAAAAAAAGTCCTCTCGTTTTGAAATAAAAGGACTTTTTGCTTAAAGTTTTTCTTGAATTATATTTTTTCGTTTGTATGCATTTCAGAAACTTTATAGGTTTCACCGTCACCAGTACCTTCAATAGTTTTTGTCAATTTTTCTGGAGTCTGTAGTGTTGCGTCGAAATCAACTGTAGCTTCTTTTTTCTCAAAGTCAACTGTAGCTTTTTGAACGCCTTCCAGATTGGACAACTTGGTTTCGATTGTTTTCGCACAACCCATTGCGCATGTCATTCCCTCAATTTTGAAACTTGCAGTTTCTGGTTTAACGGCAGCAACAATTACTTTTTTTTCAGTCTTCGTTTCCGTTTCTGTAGCAGTAGGTTTGTTTCCGGCATCTTTACAACCAATAAAAAGGGTTGAGGCAATCGCAAAAGTCAGTAATGATTTGGTAATATTCATAATCTTTTGAATTTTTGTTAGTGACTTTTTAATCAATGACAAAATTAGTGAAAAATAAAAGTGATTATTCTTAAAATAATTACAAAATTTGAGGCGCTCAATAAATCGTATGAAAACACAACAGTTAAAATGGCTTATTCTAGTACTGCTTGCTCTTATTTGGGGAAGTTCTTTTATCTTAATTAAAAAAGGGCTGATTGGCTTAAATCCGTTTCAACTGGGTTCACTCCGAATAATCTTCTGCGCTATTTTTCTTTTACTCGTCGGATTTAAAAGTTTGGCCGCTATTCCGCAGCATCAATGGAAGTATATTGCCTTGACTTCGCTCTTCGGAACTTTTATTCCAGCCTATCTTTTTGCGATTGCGGAAACTCAAGTGAGTAGTTCAATTTGTTCTATACTAAATTCGCTTACACCTTTAAACACCTTAATTTTTGGAGCTTTGTTTTTTGGGTTAACTTTTAAAAGAAATCAGTTTCTCGGAATCGGAATCGGTTTGATTGGAACCGCCGTGTTGATTTTTACCGGAGACAATCAGGAAGGAAGTGAAAATTACTATTATTCTGTTTTAGTTTTGATTGCCACAATTTGTTACGCTACCAATGTTAATTTGATAAAAATATATCTTTCTGATGTTAAGCCGCTTAGTATTACCACTGGAAATTTTCTGGTAATGTTACTTCCAGCAATTTTGATTTTAAGCCTCACCGATTTTAGTAGTAAAGTTAGTTTGCCACAAACGCAGAATGCAATGTTTTATGTAATGATCCTTGGAATTATTGGAACTGGATTTGCCAATGTAATTTTTTATAAACTAATTCAGATCTCGTCTCCAGTCTTTGCCTCTTCAGTTACGTATTTAATTCCGATTGTAGCTTTTCTATGGGGAATGCTTGATAATGAGATGTTGACACCCTTTCAGTTTCTTGGAGCTTTCATTATTTTAATTGGAGTGTATCTGGCGAATAAGAAATAAAAAAAGTCCCGACTGTAAATCGGGACTTTCAATTTAAAAGATAGTCTATTTATTATAGAAAATCTGCATCAGATACTCCTTCGTTGATTTTTACTTCAGTCATTTTGATATCTAGTTCGAAACCAACATTCATGATCGTATTGAAAGGAACTTTCACACCTTTTACAAGTCTATAATCAGCAAAAGAAGTTACTCTCGTTGCTTTTTGACCGTCAGGACCTTCATCTGTAGTCGCCTCAGCAGTTTTTAATCCAGATTTTACATCAAAATAATAAGTCGTATCTCCATCAACAACAGCATATGCATCAGAACCATCAATTGGTTCAATTCCTGAAATTGTAACACCATTTTTTGTAGGCAATGTAGTTTCGCTGAATAAAACTGCACCTTCTTTCATTTTAGCTAATTCTTCACCTTCTAAAACTTTTTTCTGACCTTGTTGCATAGTGTAACCAGTAGTTCCGTTTACAACTTGTTTCATTATTGATCCCATACCGGCCATTGAAAGCTCAATCATCATTCTTCCTTTAGAATCAAGTTTAGAATTGTATGCTAATGGCATTGGTGCTTGGGGAATAGTTGTTGAGCCAACAGAGGCAATAGATTTTACTGTTTTAACAGCCTTGTCTCCACCAATTGCAGCAATGTACGCGTCAACCACAGTTTTTACCGTAACTCCAGCAGGAACTGGTTTCTTCATTGCAGGCTTTTCAGTTGGATTACCAAATTTATCAAAGTAGAAAATAGGTATTTTTAACGATTCTAATCCAGAGATAACTTCTGAAGCTTTCCCAACTACAACAATTCGGGCATTGTCTGCTAAGAAATATTTATTAGCCACTCTCAGCACGTCTTCAGGTGTAACCGCATTGATGTTTTTTATGTAGTTTTCGTAGAAATTCGCAGGCAAACCTTCTGTTTCGATATTCAAAGCATAACGTGCAACGGTAGCTGGTTTCTCAACTTGCATTACAAATTTTCCAACATAACCTGCTTTGACATTGTTTAAAACTTCGTCAGATACTTTTTCAGTTCTGATTCTTTTTAATTCTTTTAAAGATTCAACAACAGCGCTGTCTGTTACAGCATTTCTCACTTGTGTATTAGCTCTAAATTCACTGTGCATGTTTTTGTCAAAACCAATACCTGAACGCGCACCATAAGTCCAACCATGCGCTTCTCTTAGATTCATATTCAAATAGCTGTTAAAATCACCACCATATACTTGGTTGGCTAAAATTACAGGGAAGAAATCAGCATCAGTCATTTTAAGATTGACTGTATTCAAAATAGTAATCTCTGATTGAACAGCATTTGGCATGTCTACAAAATTAATCTGAGAATACTGAACGTTTGAAGGATTAGAATACGTTAATCTTGGAGCTGTTGCTTTTGTCCATGAACCAAATAGTTTTTCAACGTTTTTCTTTACATCTTTAGTTTTTACATCTCCAACAATTACTAAATAAGCGTGTTCTGGAACAAAGTAAGTTCTGTAATTAGCTTGCACATCAGCAAGAGTCACATTGTTAATGGTTTCTTCTGATAAATATTCTCCGTACGGGTGGTTTTTGCCATAGGCCAAAACTTTCTCGACTCTTCCTGCCACAACAGGAACACTTTTCTCTTGTGTCTTTAATCCTTCGATAAGTTTTTCTTTTTCTTTTTGAAATTCATCCTGAGTGAAATTAGGCATCAAAGCACCCTCAGACATTAATTCCAAGATTCTTTTAGCGTGTTTAGATAATCCGCTAGCAGATGCTCCCGAAGAATAAAAACCAATACTCGCTCCAAGAAAATCGATTTCCTCGTTGAATACATCTTTTGCAGTTTTGGTTGAACCGTTTCCAATTAAGCTGCTGGTTAAATCATCAACGCCTTTTTTGTTTCCTTCAGCATAAGGTGTATTGTCAATAGTTAAACTATAAGAAACTCTTGGTAGCTTATGGTTTTCTACGACTAAAACTTTCAATCCGTTTGGTAACGAAAAAGTTTCAGGTTTTTTAAGGTTAATTTTTGGAGCTGGACCAGCTGTTGGCTGCGTTCTGTCTTGTGCTTGCATAATTAGAGTTAAAAACAAGCTTGATATAAGTATAATTGATTTTTTCATTTTTCGTAGTTTTATTTATTCTCAGCTTTGTCTTTTCCGGGTACGTAATCTAAAATCAAACGTTGGTTTGGATTTAAATATTTTTTAGCAGCAGCTCTTATTTCTTCACGAGTGATAGAACGTAAGATGTCGATGTTTGTATTTACCAGATTTACATCACCATATAATAAATAGTAAGTTGCTAAATTTTCTGCGACACCTTCAATATTATCATTACTGTCTATGTAATTGCTTTCGTTAATGTTTTGCAATTTTTGAAAATCTTTTTCAGCAATTAAATCAGTTTGAAGTTTTACGATTTCCTCGTCAATTTCTTTAACTAAATCATTGGAAGTGAATTCACCTTGAGGCATTCCGTAAAGTATGTATTGACCGTAATCTTCTTGTGCATAATTGAAAGCTCCGATTTGCAACGCCATTTTCTTATCGTCAACAATTTTTTTATATAGTTTAGAACTTTTCCCATTACTCAAGTAAGTAGAAATCATGTCTAAAACTCTGGCGTCACGCGTTTTCATTGATGGAATTCTGTATGCCGCAACAACCATTGGTTTTTGAATGTTTGGATCTTCAAAAGTTGCACGAATAGTTTCAGTGATTGGCGCTTCAACAAATGTTTCTTTTTTTAATTCAACACCTTTTGGAATTGGCCCAAAATAATCCTGAATCCATTTTTTAGTTTGTGCAATATCAATTTGACCTGCAACAACTAAAACGGCATTGTTTGGCGAATAAAATTTCTTATTAAAATCTTGAAACTCCTTTAATGTTGCAGCATCCAAGTGATCCATTGAACCGATAGTTGCCCAACGGTAAGGATGCACATTAAACATGTTTTTCTTTACTTCTGCAATTAACTGTCCGTATGGCTGGTTGTCAACTCGAAGTCTTTTTTCTTCTTTTACAACTTCGTTTTGTGTGTCAACACCGATTTGGTTAATTACTGGATGCATTAATCGTTCTGATTCCATCCAAAGACCTAGTTGTGTATTGTTAGAAGGGAAAACTTCAAAATAGTACGTTCTGTCATCAGAAGTATTGGCATTGTTTGTTCCTCCGTTAGAAGTTACAATTTTAAACCATTCTCCACGTTTGATGTTTTCAGTTCCTTCAAACAATAAATGTTCAAAAAAGTGAGCAAATCCAGTTCTTTCTGGATTCTCATCTTTAGAACCTACGTGGTACATAACTGAGGTAATTACGACTGGAGCCGATTGGTCATTGTGTAAAATTACATGAAGACCGTTTGGCAAATCGTACTCCTCAAAAGCGACCTTTTGGGCGAGAGCTGTTCCTCCAAGCATAAGCAGTGAACTTAAAGCGATTAATGAATTTTTCATAAAAAATTTAAATTTTTTCGTTGATTTTTTAGTTAGTAAACTAACCTTAAAGTTTGTTACATCAAAAATACTTTATTTTATCTAATTCTCTAAAAAATCTTTAATTTTATCAATTGTTTAATCGGTGCGCTACATCAAAATTTTGTTTTTTTTATATATGATGTTGTGAGTAAAAGAATTAATATTATATTTGCATCCCGAAAAGTCGGGATTAAAAAATTAACTAAACATCATTGTTATGTACGCAATCGTAGAGATAGCAGGGCAACAATTTAAAGTAAGCAAAGACTTAAAGGTTTATGTTCACCGTTTGACTAATGAAGAAGGTTCAAAAATTTCTTTTGACAAAGTTCTTTTATTAGACGACAACGGTAGCATTACTTTAGGCGCCCCAGCTATAGAAGGTGCTTCAGTAGAAGCCAAAGTGTTAAAACACTTAAAAGGAGACAAAGTAATCGTTTTCAAAAAGAAACGAAGAAAAGGTTACAAGAAAAGAAACGGTCACAGACAATATCTTACACAGATTGTGATTGAAGGTATTTCTGCAACTGGAGAAAAGAAGACAGCTAAAGCAGAGAAAGCGGCAGCAGAACCAAAAACAGAAAAAGTTGAAATAGCAGAGCCAAAAGCGCCAAAAGCGCCAAAAGCAAAAAAAGCTGAGGCAACAGAAACTGCAACTGAAGAAAACAACTAATATTTAAAACTTATACGTCATGGCTCACAAGAAAGGTGTCGGTAGTTCTAAGAATGGTAGAGAATCAGAATCAAAACGTTTAGGCGTAAAGATTTATGGTGGTCAAGCAGCAATTGCTGGAAATATCATTGTTAGACAAAGAGGTTCTAAGCACAATCCAGGAGAAAACGTTTACATGGGTAAAGATCATACCTTACATGCAAAAGTTGCTGGTGTAGTGAAATTCCAGAAAAAAGGTGATAACAAATCATTTGTATCTGTAGTTGCATTCGAAGCATAAGAACAAACTCATTTATATACAAAACCCGTTCAGCAATGAGCGGGTTTTTTGTTTTTATAATTTATCAGATTCAATTCTAGCACAAACAAATCCCTTTTCTTTAAGAAATTCTAAAGTTTTTGGCAATATATATTTTAGATTATCGGCGGCTTTGATACTATCATGAAAGACAATTATACTGCCAGATCGAATGTTTTTGAGCACGTTTTCAAGGCATTTTTCTTTAGAAATGCTTGTGTCGAAATCAAATGATACTACATCCCACATAATGATTTTATAGCCTAGTTTTCGTAATATTTTAGATTGATCAGGTTTTATTTTTCCGTAAGGTGCACGAAATAGTCTGCAGTTTTCAATCTTTATTTTACGGATACTTTCATTACATTTTGCCACATTATCTATATATTCTTTTGTTGAAGTTGTCCAGCCTTTTAGATGGTTAAAAGTATGATTTCCAATTGAATGTCCTTCTAAAATTAAATTAGTTATAATTTCAGGATGTTTTTCGATATTATTTCCGATACAGAAAAAAGTTGCTTTTGCAACGTATTTTTTTAATTGGTCTGATGTCCATTGAGTAATTTCTGGTGTTGGGCCATCGTCAAAAGTCAAATATACTTTATTCTCATCATTAGGAATATCCCAAACATAATTTGGAAAAATCCTTTTGACTAAAAAATTTGTTTTTGCCCAAAAACTCATATTGTGTATGTATACTATGTATGAATAAAAAAATGTGAAAACGTAACAGATTTATTTTTGCTACATTTTAACATTAGTAATAGGGTCTATTCCAAATCTCTGCCGAAACGATTAAATCTTTTAACTAAAGAGTTGAATGCAGGCTTGTTCTTGTTGTAAAAATCAACATCGCCTCGGTCTTTCATTGTAATTAAAAGGCTTCTATAACGTTCAATGTCGGTAACAATATCAGTTGCAATTCCGTCCTGAATTGATGGTTGAATTCCTGAATAATAGGTCAAATTTTGTTGGTACTTTGTCATCAATCTTTGCAGTAATTTTCTAGCTTTGGCTCTTTCGCCAAGTGCATAATAACCACCTGCAAAAGGTTCCACCATGGTGTAATAACCATAATAATCCATAGGCATTTTGCTCATCGCCAAATCTATAATTTTTTCAGCTTTTTCTTTTTCACCTTCATTGATCAATTGTTCCATTAATCGAGCCATGTTGGTTCTGTACGAAATGCTATTTTTTCTGGTTTCAGGATCATGGTAAATGGTGGTAAGTTCGCCATTACCCCAACTCCATTTCGTTACCAAATCATACATTTTATCACTGTCAATAGCTCCCATATCGTATGGATTTTCTTTGTCGATTGGCGTTTTAATAGGAACCAGTTTATAAACTAATCCATCTAATTGAAGGTAGTCTTTCATCCAAAGGTAATCGTCATCTCCAAAACTTCCGCCAGTAAAATAAATAGGCCGCTTCCAATCATTATTTGCTAAAACATCCAAAGCCATTAAACGGTTTTTGTATATCGCACTTCCTTTAATGTCTAAATCAATGTAAGGAACAATTGAGTCGTAGTAAATGCTGTTGACTACTTTGTTCTTAATGATGGTGTTTTTATCAACCGGAATTCTAATTTTGTTTGTTGGATAAAAATGGATGGTTTGTCCGTTTGCCATTTCTACTGTTGATTTGGGTAGTTTTATGAAGTTGATGAAATCTTTGATGTTCCAACGTGCATCGGTTTTTGGAATATGGGCGACATAATCTAGTTTGTCACCTACATACTCTTCGTGTTTAAATGAAATTGGCAAACCATCAGATTGGTATGTTTTGAATTTCATTTGATCAATATACCAATCTGTCATAAATAATTGTGTGTTCACAATTTTGATGTCCGTTCTTATGCCTTCAATTTCTTGGGCATACCAAAGCGGGAATGTATCGTTATCGCCAATGGTATACAGAATCGCATTTTGATCGCAAGATTCAAGATAATTTTTTGCCATTGCTATTGCCGTATATTTGTTAGCTCTACTGTGGTCGTCCCAGTTTTGTGTCGCCATTAAAATCGGCGCCGCCAATAAGCACGCCGCTATGATAATTGGTCCGACTAACTTGGATTTTATATAGTCAGAAATGATTTCATAAATAGCATAAACGCCAAAGCCAATCCAAATTGCGTAGACGTAGAATGATCCAACTAAGGCATAATCTCTTTCACGAGGTTCAAATGGCCTTTCGTTCAAAAATATTTTTAAAGCGACACTATTGAATAAAAATAAAGCTAAAAGAACGTAGAAACTTTTTAAGTCTTTCTGTGCATGATACATCAGTCCTACTAAGCCAATAAAGAAAGGCAAGAAATAATATGTATTTCGACCCTTGTTATTTTTAACATCATCAGGAAGGTTTTGCTGTGTCCCTTTTCCAAGGTGAATTTCGTCTATAAAATTTATTCCGCTCAACCAGTTTCCATCAAGATTATCATATTTTCCCTGAACATCATTTTGTCGTCCAACGAAATTCCAAAGCAAATATCTTCCGTACATATAGCCAAATTGGTATTCAAACATGAAACTTAAATTTTCTAAAGTTGAAGGTTTTTCTACAATTAAATAATCGTTGTATTTTTTCAGGAAAGAAACATAATCTTCATTGTCAATCTTTTTCTGAGCATAAGCCGATTTAAATTCATTAATGGTTTTGCTCATCTCATCTTTTAATTGACCAACAGCCATTGCAACTTGTTCCTCGCTTAGACTGTCAATGTTGACGCCGTATTGAGCCAAATCTTCTTCAAAAGGATAATTATGATTCATTTCAACTTTCGGAACGTCGGTAAACTGGATATAATTTGCAATGTGATCAGTGCTCCACAGTCTAGGAAGCACGGCTTTTTGATTATTATCGCTATTTTGTTCAGCATTTTTGTAATTGTTAACAATCACATATTTTCCGGTTTTATAATCTCTTTCGTAATTTGGCGCTTTATCCAAATAAGGCTGATCTTTATCTAATCCTGCAAAAGTGTCAGTATATTGAGGTCCGTAAAACAGAGGATTAACACCATATTGCTCTCGATTGTAATAGGCTAACACTTCGGCAGCATCGGAAGGTTTGTTTTCGTTTATGACAACATTGGCATTTGCCCGAATTGGCAGCATCATCCAAACAGAGAAACCAATAAGCACAAAAAGAACGCACAACAAAATTGTGTTGAAAAATGGGTGACTTTTTTCACGTGTATATTTTAATCCAAAGTAGAAGAATGCTATAATTAATAAAACTGCAAAAATAGTTCCTGAATTAAACGGCAAACCAATGCTATTAACCATAAAGATTTCCATTTTTCCAAAGAACGCCAAAGTGTATGGTAATAATAATTTAAAAATGAAAAGTAAAATTGCAACAATTATGATGTTGGCAATGATAAAATTTTTAATGGTAATGCTTTTATAGTTTTTGAAATAATATAAAAAACCAATAGAAGGAATTGCTAATAAAGCCATAAAGTGAACTCCAAATGAAAGTCCAATCATTAGTGAAATTAATAAAAGCCATCGATTGCCTTTTGCCGTATGCATTTCTTCTTCCCAACGTAATCCCAACCAAAATAATATTGCAATTAATAACGAAGCCATAGCATATACTTCTGCTTCAACGGCACTTGACCAAAAGCTATCAGAAAAAGTAAATGCTAAAGCACCAACAAAAGAACTTCCCAGAATAACAATTGCTCTGCTTTTGTCAATTTTAGTGTATTGTAAAACGATTTTTCGTAATATTATCGAAGACGACCAAAACATAAATAAAATCGTGAATGCACTTGAAAATACCGATAGCATATTTACCATTAAGGCAACAGTTTCTTTGCTTGTAGCAAACATGGCAAAGAAAGCTCCAAGAATCTGAAATAAAGGTGCTCCTGGTGGATGTCCAACTTGTAATTTGGCAGAGGTCGCGATATATTCACCACAATCCCAAAAACTCATCGTTGGTTCAACGGTTAAAGAATAAGTAAATAAGGCAATTGCAAATGTTGTCCACCCTAAGATGGTATTCCATTTATTGAAGTTAAAGTTCATCATACAGATGTGAAATGAAGGTTTTTATTTGATGCTACAAAGAAACTATTTTTTTTGACGCAATTAAACGAGCATTAACAAAATTTTCTTAAATAGGATAAATGTCTAGTTTCAAGTTTATTGTAGGTTCAGTCGGAAGAAAGTAGAGTTAAGTTTTTAATTTTTATACCGTTTTATTTGTGTAAAATAAAATTTGTACTAAATTTGCACTCGCGTTAGCAAAAAAGGAAGTTTTCACTAAACTCCGCTGAAAATAGATGCTATGTGAAGTAAACTGGTCTATGGTGTAATGGTAACACAACTGTTTTTGGTGCAGTCTTTCTAGGTTCGAGTCCTAGTAGACCAACGAATAATCCCGTTCTTGCGGGATTTTTTGTTTTTATGCAATACCGAATTTATTTCGAAATTTGTTTATAGGGCAAAAAAAATCCTCTCATTTCGAGAGGATTTTGTGATATCAGTTTTTTATTATTATATTTTGAAAGTAACCACTGGTCTTTTGGCATGGTTTACTAAATCTTCGCTGATACTTCCGTTAAAAAAGTGAGCAAGGCCTTTCCTTCCATGGGTGCAAACACCAATTAAATCTGCGCTAATGTGGTTTGAAAAGTTTAAAATTCCTGTTTCGATATTTACATCATTGTAAATGTTAATTGAATATTTGTTGATTCTGAAATTTGAAACAAAGTCCTTCATGATTTCTTCAGCAAGATGTGTTGGCTTAAAGCTGCTTGGTGTATTAATCATAACTAATTCTAATTCGGCACCAAATTTATTAGCAAAATCCACTACTTTGTTAAACGGCTTTTTGATTTCATCTGTAAAGTCAGATGCAAAAACAAATTTATTTACGTTAAATTCTCCAGCGTCTTTTTTGATGATTAAAACAGGAATGTCTGAATTTCTCACTACTTTTTCCGCGTTAGAACCGATGAACATTTCTTTAAATCCACTGGCACCATGCGAGCCCATAACAATTAAATCGATATCGTTAATTGTACTAACTTTCATTATTCCGTCGAATGCCAATTCAAATTGAATGATTTCAGAGACTTGTAATCCATCCAAACATTCGTCATCCATTAAATTTTCAAGTTTATTTATAGCTAGATTTTTAAAAAGCATTATTTCTGGCAAATCGTGACCGCTTCCTACAGCGTCCCCAGCTTGACTTGGTAATTCCAGCATGTGTAATAGTATGATTTCTCCACCATTTTTTTTGGCAATTTGTGCAGCAACTTTAAGAGCGTAATGAGCGTGATCGGAAAAGTCTGTAGGTACTAAAATTTTTTTCATAATGTAAAAAGTGAATTTTGGATTGTAAATATTTATATAATAAAGGTATTATTTTTTTTTGACACAACAACATTTTTGGTTTACAAATAAAATAACTATCTTTGCGCCGTTATTTATTATTCAAAACTAAATAATGAGGGAAGCAATGCTTCCCTCTTTTTATAAAAAATATGGCATTTAAAGAAAAGGTTTCGGAGTTATTGGATGAAATATTAAAAGAAAAACCGTCCTTGTTTTTGGTCGATTTAAAAATCAATGACCAGTTTAAAGTGATGGTAACTCTGGACGGAGATAATGGCGTTAACTTGCAGGACTGTATTGATGTCAGTCGGGCAATTGATAGTAATTTTGATCGTGAAGAACAAGACTATTCATTAGAGGTAGCATCGGCTGGCGTTTCATCGCCATTAAAATTGATTAGACAGTATAGAAAAAATATTGGTAGAACTTTGAAAGTGAAAACCGCAACAGAAACTATTGAAGCAGTTTTAGAGACAGTTTCAGATGAAAGTATTTCTCTTTCGTGGACGGCAAGAGAACCAAAGAAAATTGGAAAAGGTAAAGAAAACGTTGATCACAAACGCGATATTCCATATTCAAATATAAAAGAAGCAATTGTTACAATAATATTTAATTAAATTAGGCATGGAAAATATTGCATTAATCGAATCATTCTCAGAGTTTAAAGACGACAAGCTGATTGATCGAGTAACGCTTATGGCGATTTTAGAAGATGTATTTAGAAATGCATTGAAAAAGAAATACGGTTCTGATGATAACTTTGATATCATTATTAATCCGGACAAAGGAGATATGGAGATATGGAGGAGAAGAATTGTTGTAGCAGATGACGACTTAGACCTTGAAAACGAAGAAATTACATTAACAGAAGCAAGAAAAATTGAAGCTGATTTTGAAATTGGTGAAGAGGTTTCTGAAGAAGTGAAGTTAATTGATTTGGGAAGAAGAGCTATTTTAGCATTACGCCAAAATTTGATTTCAAAAATTCACGAACACGATAACACCAATCTTTACAAACAATTTAAAGATTTGATAGGTGAAATTTATACTGCCGAAGTGCATCATGTTCGTCCAAGAGTTGTAATTTTGATTGACGATGAAGGAAACGAAATTGTTTTGCCAAAAGAAAAGCAAATCCCATCTGACTTTTTTCGTAAAGGAGATAACGTTCGCGGAATCATTGAGAGCGTTGAATTAAAGGGCAACAAACCACAGATTGTTATGTCAAGAACAGCAGATAAGTTCTTAGAAAAGCTATTTGAACAAGAAATTCCAGAGGTTTTTGACGGTTTGATTATGATTAAAAAAGTAGTTAGAATTCCTGGTGAAAAAGCGAAAGTAGCTGTAGATTCTTATGACGATAGAATTGATCCAGTCGGGGCATGTGTCGGTATGAAAGGTTCACGAATTCACGGAATTGTGCGCGAATTAGGAAATGAAAATATCGATGTAATTAATTATACTACCAATTTACAACTGTATATAACCAGAGCATTAAGCCCTGCAAAGGTATCTTCAGTTAAAATTGACGAAGAGAAAAAAAGAGCTGAGGTTTTCTTGAAGTTGGAAGAAGTTTCAAAAGCAATTGGTCGTGGCGGTCATAATATTAAATTAGCTGGACTTTTGACAGGTTACGAATTAGACGTAATTAGAGAAGGAATGGCAGCTGAAGAAGATGATGTTGAACTTACAGAGTTTTCAGATGAAATAGACGGTTGGGTAATTGACGAATTCGCGAAAATCGGACTAGATACTGCAAGAAGCATTCTTAATCAAGATGTTGCAGATTTAGTGAGAAGAACTGATTTAGAAGAAGAAACCATATTAGAAGTAATAAGAATATTGAAAGAAGAGTTTCAGGACTAATCTTTTAACGCAAAATAGATAACAATAATAAGATTTTATGTCTGAAGGAAATATTAGAATTAATAAAGTTTTAAGGGAATTAAATATTTCTTTGGAAAGAGCTGTGGATTATCTTAAGGATAAGGGTATTGCGATTGAAGCAAGTCCCAACACAAAAATTTCCGATGATGTATATACTATTCTTTGCGGACAATTTGCTGGCGATAAAGGAAATAAAGAAGCTTCGAAAGGGATTAGCGAAGAAATCAAAAAAGAAAAAGAAGCGCTTCGAGTTGAAAGAGAAAAAGAAATTGAAGAGAAACGCAAGCACGAGGAACAGCGTCAGCAACAACAAGAGTTGATTAAGGCTAGAGCTGTATTATCTGCTCCAAAGCAAGTTGGTAAAATTGATTTAACACCGAAAACTACAGTCGCTCCAGTTCAAGATCCAAAGCCCGTTCAAGTAGAAAATCCAGTTCAGGTAGTAAAACCAATTCAAGTTGCAAAACCAGTTCAAGAAGCAAAACCAGTTCAAGAAGCAAAGCCAACTGTTCAAAAGAAAGAAGTTATTGCAAAAACTGATGATGCTCCTGTAATTTCAGCAAAAGAGACGAAGGTTGTTGAACAGCCAGCAGCAGAAGTAATAATTGACGAAACGCATACTACGCAATTTCAAGTTCTTTCAGGGCCAACATTGACAGGTCAAAAAATAGATTTGACACAATTCAATAAACCAAAGAAGAAAAAAGAGGAGTTTAAAAAAGATGCTAGTAAGCCCGCTATTCCAGTTACTGGAGCTAATACAGCAGCGAATAATAATAACGCCAATAAGAATAAAAGAAAAAGAATTCCAGGAAAGCCTGAACCAGGAAAACCAGTTATTGGCGGTGGCGGAGGAGCAAATGCTTTTGGGCCAAACAAACCAGGTAGCATTAAACCAGGAGGCGGAGGTTTCCAAAAAGGAAATCGTCCAGCTATTGTTCAAAAAGTTGAGCCTACGGAAGAAGATGTTAAAAACCAAATTAAAGAAACTTTAGAGCGTTTACAAGGAAAAGGAAACAAATCAAAAGCGGCAAAATACAGAAGAGACAAGCGTGATACGCACCGTCAACGTTCGGAAGATGAACAACAAGCCTTAGATGAAGGAAGCAAAACGATCAAAGTAACAGAATTCGTTACTGTAGGTGAAATTGCTACGATGATGGATGTGCCAATTACCAAAGTAATCGGAACGTGTATGTCACTTGGAATCATGGTTACCATGAACCAACGTCTTGATGCTGAAACGTTGTCTATAGTTGCTGATGAGTTCGGATTTGAAGTAGAGTTTATTACGACTGATATCGAAGATTCTATCGCGATTGTTGCTGATAGAGAGGAAGACTTAGTTTCTCGTGCGCCAATTGTAACAGTTATGGGTCACGTTGACCACGGTAAAACATCGTTACTGGATTACATCAGAAATGAAAATGTAATTGCTGGAGAATCAGGTGGAATTACACAACACATTGGTGCTTATGCCGTTACTCTGGAAGGTGGACAAAAAATAACGTTCCTTGATACACCCGGTCACGAAGCGTTTACCGCAATGCGTGCCCGTGGAGCTCAAGTTACCGATATCGCAATTATTGTAGTTGCTGCGGATGATGATATTATGCCACAAACTAAGGAAGCGATTAGCCATGCTCAAGCTGCGAACGTTCCGATGATATTTGCAATTAACAAAATTGATAAACAAGGCGCTAATCCTGAGAAGATCAAGGAGAAATTGGCAGCTATGAATTTACTGGTTGAAGATTGGGGTGGAAAATATCAATCACATGATATTTCTGCCAAAAAAGGAACAGGTGTAAAAGAATTATTAGAAAAAGTATTGCTTGAAGCTGAAATATTGGACCTAAAAGCAAACCCAAATAAACCTGCCGTCGGAACAGTTGTGGAAGCACAATTAGACAAAGGAAGAGGATATGTATCAACAATTTTGGTACAATCAGGAACTTTGAAAGTAGGGGATTATGTACTGGCAGGTAAAAATCATGGTAAAGTGAAAGCGATGCATGATGAAAGAGGTCACAATATAATGACAGCTGGTCCATCAACACCAATATCTATTTTAGGTTTGGATGGTGCATCAACAGCCGGAGATAAATTCAACGTATTTGAAGACGAAAGAGAAGCAAAACAAATTGCTACAAAACGTTTGCAGTTAATGCGCGAACAGTCGGTAAGAACACAACGTCATATTACATTAGCCGAAATTGGTCGTCGTATCGCTCTTGGACAATTTAAAGAATTAAACATTATCCTTAAAGGTGACGTGGATGGTTCGGTAGAAGCACTTTCTAGTGAGTTCTCTAAATTATCTACAGAAGAAATTCAAATCAATATTATCCATAAGGGAGTTGGAGCCATTACAGAAACTGATGTTATGTTGGCTTCGGCATCCGATGCGATTATTATCGGATTCAATGTTCGTCCTGCCGGAAATGCACGTCAATTGGCAATGAAAGAAGAAATCGATATCAGAAACTATTCAATCATATACGATGCGATCAACGACTTGAAAGATGCTATGGAAGGAATGCTTTCTCCTGAATTGAAGGAAGAAGTTACCGGAACTGCAGAAATCAGAGAAATATTTAAAGTTTCTAAAGTGGGTACAATTGCTGGTTGTATGGTTACAGATGGTAAAATCTTCAGAAATTCTAGAATTAGAATCATCCGTGAAGGTGTTGTCGTATTCACTGGTGAATTAGCTACACTGAAACGTTTTAAAGATGACGTGAAAGATGTTGCAAAAGGATATGATTGTGGTATTCAAATTAAGAATTACAACGATATTGAACAACTAGATATCATCGAAGCGTTCCAAGAAGTGGAAGTGAAGAAAAAGATGAAGTAATAACTAATAAAGAAGTCTCGATTTGATCGGGACTTTTTTTATTTTAGTCGCTAAGCAACGTTTTATGAAGAAAACAGTAATTGCTTTGTAATACGCTTGGGCAATTAGTTCGAATAAATACTAAGTCAAACCAAACGATTAATGTTTCGGGATAAAAAAAAAGAAGTTATTTTATAAAAATTGTTAGTGATAAGGGGAATGCTAGTGCGAAGTTTCTGAAGGAGTGATAGTGTTGTTTTGAGATGAGATTCCTCTTTTGTTGGAATAACAAACCCGTATTTATTTATTAGGCTTTATCAAAAATGCATTCGGATAATTTTTCTTCAGATCACCGAGGTTTTTTTCGGCCTCAATACGTGTTTTAAAGTTTCCAACCCAAACTTTATATCTTGGCGTGCTGAAAACTATTGTAGCGTCCATAGTTCTGTTATCTCTCTTAAAATCCGTTAACGTCTTCTTGGAAATTTCGCTATCACCATTGTATATCTGAATTTTATAACGGTCATTTATGGTGATTGAACTGTTAATTTTTCTTTTTTCATTTAGCAATTGTTCAAACTTTGGATCTTGAGAAACACTTACTTTTTCATCTTGCGCAACACTTTTTTGCGATAAAAAAGTTAGTAAACAAACAGATAAAAACAACTTAGAATTTGTGAAACAGGACATAATGATTTGATTTTTATACAAATGTAAAACTTAAAAAATTAAAGTAAACTAAAAACATTATTTAGAATTAATATAAATTGTTAATTAAGCTATATTTAAGGTTTTGAGAATAGCTCATAAGTCGTATTTTTGTGCAAGTTTTTAATAAAGTGCGGATTTTTAAGCTGGAATTCATTCGGAAAAAAAATCATGCCAATAGTAGTAGATAATGACTTATTATATGAAAAACGTGGGTAACCATAATTCGATTTCGAGGAAAATAGTCTTAAGTTTAGCATTAATGCTATCGTTCTCCTTCACTTCATTTTCACAAGCAACTCCGGCAGCAGCAGCTGCACCAGTAACCGCAGCGCCAGTCGCAGCAGCTGGAGGTGATGCAGTAGCAGGAAAAGCATTGTTTAATTCCAATTGTGCTGCCTGTCATAAACTTGATGCAAAAGCCACAGGTCCTGCACTTCGTGGTGTTGCAAACAAATATGACATGGAGTGGCTATACAAGTGGATCAACAACAGTTCTGCCTTAATCAAGTCAGGTGACGCGAAAGCCGTAAAGATATATGAAGAATACAACAAGTCTGTGATGACTGCTTTTCCTCAATTGTCAAAGACGGATATTGACAATATTATTGCCTATACGTCTGAGCCATTGCCAACTGCTGGACCAACTACAACTGCTGGTCCGCCGGACACCAAAACTGCGGATAGTGGTATTTCAAACAATCTAATTCTCGGCGCTCTTTCTTTAGTGATGCTTATGTTGGTTGTTATGTTGTTCTTCGTGAATAATGTTTTGACTAAAGTAGCTAAAGTTAATGGCATTGAGGTGGCAGAAAAAGAAGCCAGAATGCCAATTTGGAAAGTGTTTGCTAGAAATCAATTCTTGGTTTTGGTGACGTCAATATTTTTATTGTTAGCAAGTGGTTATTTTGTTTACGGTTGGATGATGCAGGTAGGTGTCGATCAAGATTATGCTCCTATTCAACCAATTCATTATTCCCACCGAATTCACGCAGGAAGTAACGGTATTGATTGTAAATATTGTCACTCAGCCGCTAGGGTTAGTAAAAATGCCGGGATTCCTTCTTTAAACGTATGTATGAACTGTCATAAAAATATTGCCGAGGTTGCTGACACAACTGCCACGCCAGAATATTCGAAGGCATTCTATGATGGAGAAATTCAGAAATTATATAACGCCGTAGGTTGGGATAAAGCGACTCAAAAATATACAGGAAAAACTAGCCCAGTGAAATGGGTTAGAATTCATAACTTGCCTGACTTTGCTTATTTCAATCATGCCCAACACGTAACTGTCGCTGGAATTGAATGTCAAAAATGCCATGGTCCAGTCCAGACTTATGAAATTCAAAAACAATTTGCTCCATTAACAATGGGATGGTGTATTAACTGCCATCGTGAAACTAATGTGAAAATGGAGGGTAACAAATACTATGACAAAATACACGCGGAACTTTCTAAAAGATATGGAGTAGACAAATTGACTGCTGCACAAATGGGAGGTTTAGAATGTGGTAAATGTCACTACTAATAAATTTATTAAGAAGCTAATATTTATATACGATGTCATCGAACAAAAAATACTGGAAAAGTGTTGAGGAGCTAAACGAAAATAGCTCTATTGTTGAGACGCTGAGAAATAATGAATTTGTAGAGGAAATTCCAACTGCTGAATTTTTATCTGATAGACAATCATTATCATCGTCATCAACAACTCGTCGTGATTTCTTGAAATACGTTGGATTTAGTACCGCAGCTGCAACTTTGGCGGCGTGCGAAGGTCCAGTGCATAAGTCTATACCTTACGTTTTACAACCAGAACAAATCATCCCTGGTGTTGCTGATTACTATGCGACCACGATGTTTGATGGTTTTGATTTTGCTAATTTACTAGTAAAAACACGTGAAGGTCGTCCAATTAAAATAGAAAACAATTCCGTTGCGGGTGCAAAATTTGCTGCCAATGCGAGAGTGCATGCTTCTGTGTTGTCACTATACGATAGTATGCGTTTGAAGGTAACAAAAATTGCTCAAAAGGATGCATCTTGGCAAGAAGCGGATTTAAAAATAAGAGCAAGTTTAACAGACGCTAACGCTAAAGGTGGGCAGGTAGTTCTGTTAACAGGTACGCTAGCAAGTCCATCTACTGAAAAACTTATTGCTGAATTTATTACAAAAAATCCAACAGCTAAACATGTTATTTATGATGCTGTATCTGAGTCCGCTGCTCTTGATGCTTTCGAAGCTGCTTACGGAGAAAGAGCTTTAGTAGATTATGATTTTTCAAAAGCGAATACTATAGTTTCTATCGGCGCTGATTTCTTAGGCGATTGGCAAGGGGGAAGCTTTGGTCCAAGTTATGCAAAAGGAAGAGTCCCGCAAGCGGGGAAAATGTCAAAACACTACCAGTTTGAAGCAAACATGACTTTGTCTGGAGCAGCTGCAGATAAGCGTGTTCCGATGACAGTTGCTAATCAAAAACAAGCGTTAGTTAAAATATATAATGTAATTACAGGATCTGCAGTTTCAACAGGAAAAGTTGCTAACGAAGATTTCGTTATGAAAGCAGCACAACAATTAAAAGCTGCAGGAAGTAAAGGACTTTTAGTTTCTGGAATACAAGATAAAAATGCACAAGTTGTAGTATTGGCGATCAATTCCGCTTTAGCTAGTGAAGCGTTTTCAACATCGGGAACACGTCAAATCAGAAAAGGTTCCAATGAAAAAATTACTCAGTTAATTGCCGATATGAACGCTGGTAGTGTTCATACTTTAATTTTGAGTGGCGTAAATCCAGTATATACTTTAGCTGATTCAAAAGCCTTTGTTAGCGGATTGAAAAAAGTAAAAGTATCTGTTGCCTTTTCTTTGAGAGAAGACGAAACAGCTTCAATTACTTCTATCGCCGTTCCAGCTCCGCACTATTTAGAGACTTGGAATGATCTTACGTTGACTAAAGGAACCTATTCTTTAACGCAACCAACAATTCGTCCTTTATTTAGTTCTAAACAATTTCAAGAAGCGTTATTGTCGTGGAATGGGAATAGTGTTGATTATTACGACTACTTGAAAGCAAATGCTGCAGGATTCGCTAGCGGAGCATCATGGAATCAGACGGTTCATGACGGAATTGCCGTTGGTACATCTTCAGCGTCTACTTCAGGTGGGGCAAATTTTGCTGCTGCTGCTAGTGCCTTGGCTCAAGCCGTTACTGTAAAAGGATTTGAACTGGTATTGTACACCAAAACCGGTTTAGGTGACGGACAGCAGGCTAACAATCCATGGTTGCAAGAGTTTCCAGATCCAATTACAAGAGTATCCTGGGACAATTACATTACGATTTCGCAGGAAGACGCTAGAGACAAATCATTAGGTTTAGAAAATAGAATCGTTGCAAATGGAGGTCTTAACGGAAGTTATGTTACGTTAACCGTGAACGGAATAAAGTTGGAGAAAGTGCCAGTTATAGTTCAGCCAGGTCAAGCTAAAGGAACTTTAGGATTGGCTTTAGGTTATGGAAAGACCGCAAATTTAAAAGAAGAAATGCAGGTAGGTATTAATGCCTATGCATTTTATGCGGGGTTTAATAACGTACAATCTGCCAGCATTGCCAAAGGTGTTGGAGAGCACGAATTTGCTTGTGTTCAGTCGCAAAAAACCTTAATGGGTCGTGGTGACATTATTAAAGAAACATCGTTGACAATTTTCAACACACAAGATTCAAAAGAATGGAATCCAGTTCCAATGGTTTCTTTGGATCATAAAGAAGTTGAAGCAACAAAAGTTGATTTGTGGGAATCATTTGATCGTTCAGTTGGACATCACTTCAATCTCTCAATTGATTTAAATGCATGCACTGGATGTGGGGCTTGTGTTATTGCATGCCATGCAGAAAATAATGTACCAGTTGTTGGAAAATCTGAAATAAGAAGAAGCCGCGATATGCACTGGTTGCGTATTGACAGATATTATTCTTCAGAAGATTCATTTGCTGGTGACAATGAGAAAAAAGATAACTTTGATGGTCTATTTGGAGATGAAGGTTCGCTAGGCGGATTTGGTGATATGGAAAATCCTGCGGATAATCCACAAGTAGCTTTTCAACCTGTAATGTGCCAGCATTGTAATCATGCACCATGTGAAACAGTTTGTCCGGTCGCAGCAACTTCTCACGGTCGTCAAGGTCAGAACCAAATGGCTTACAACCGATGCGTTGGAACTCGTTATTGCGCTAACAACTGTCCTTATAAAGTGCGTCGTTTCAATTGGTTCTTATATAACCAGAATGATGAATTTGATTTCCATATGAATAATGATTTAGGACGTATGGTAATCAATCCTGATGTAAACGTTCGTTCGCGTGGCGTTATGGAAAAATGTTCAATGTGTATTCAAAAAACGCAGTTGACTATTTTAACTGCTAAACGTGAAGGAAGAGAAGTAGCATTTGATGAATTCCAAACTGCTTGTTCGGCTGCTTGTTCAACTGGAGCAATGGTGTTTGGTGATGTAAACAATAAAGAAAGCAACGTTGCAAAACTAGCTGAAGACCAACGAATGTATCACTTATTAGAAAGTGTAGGTACAAAACCAAATGTGTTTTATCACGTTAAAGTTAGAAATACGTAGTATCAAAGAATAATTAATTAAGAAATAAAGGATTATGTCGTCTCATTACGAAGCACCCATTAGAAAACCATTAGTTATAGGTGATAAATCATATCACGATGTAACTGTAGATGTCGCTGCTCCTGTTGAAGGAAGGGCCAATAAACAGTGGTGGACTGTATTTTCTATCGCACTGATAGCTTTCCTTTGGGGAATCACCTGTATCGTTTATACTATATCAACCGGTATTGGTACGTGGGGTTTGAACAAAACTGTTGGCTGGGCCTGGGATATTACTAATTTTGTTTGGTGGGTTGGTATAGGTCACGCTGGAACTCTTATTTCCGCAGTACTATTACTATTCCGTCAACGTTGGAGAATGGCGATTAACCGCTCTGCCGAAGCGATGACAATCTTTTCTGTTATTCAGGCAGGTTTGTTTCCAATTATCCACATGGGTCGTCCTTGGCTAGCGTACTGGGTTGTGCCTATTCCAAATCAATTTGGTTCACTGTGGGTAAACTTTAACTCCCCATTACTTTGGGACGTTTTTGCAATCTCAACTTATCTTTCGGTTTCATTAGTATTCTGGTGGACGGGATTATTACCTGATTTTGCAATGCTTAGAGATAGAGCAGTAACCCCTTTTAACAAAAAAATTTACTCGATCTTAAGTTTCGGATGGAGCGGAAGAGCAAAGGACTGGCAACGTTTTGAAGAAGTATCATTAGTACTTGCAGGTTTAGCAACTCCACTTGTACTTTCGGTACATACCATCGTATCTTTTGACTTTGCTACTTCGATAGTTCCAGGATGGCATACCACGATTTTCCCTCCATATTTTGTTGCTGGAGCAGTTTTCTCAGGATTTGCGATGGTAAATACGTTACTTATCATTATGAGAAAGGTATCGAAACTTGAGGCGTATATCACAATTCAACATATTGAATTAATGAATATTGTAATCATGATTACAGGTTCGATTGTAGGTGTTGCCTATATAACAGAATTATTTGTAGCATGGTACTCTGGAGTAGAATATGAGCAATATGCTTTCTTAAACAGAGCTACTGGCCCTTACTGGTGGGCATATTGGTCAATGATGACTTGTAATGTTTTCTCCCCGCAGTTTATGTGGTTCAAAAAATTGAGAACTAGTATCATGTTCTCCTTCATAATTTCGATTGTTGTTAATATTGGTATGTGGTTCGAACGTTTCGTAATTATCGTAACGTCCTTACACCGGGATTACCTTCCGTCGTCATGGACAATGTTCCAACCAACGTTCGTTGATATCGGAATATTCATTGGTACTATTGGTTTCTTTTTTGTATTATTCTTATTGTACGCTAGAACATTCCCAGTTATTGCTCAAGCAGAGGTTAAAACAATCTTGAAATCATCAGGAGAATATTACAAAAGAGCACGAGAAAAAGAAGCAAATAATCATTCTGAAAAACATTAGTATTTGTTATGAGTAGTAATAAAGTTATACACGCTATATACAATGACGATGATATCTTGATGGATGCTGTAAAGCAAACCAGAAAGGCACATCATCATATTGAAGAGATTTTCACTCCGTTTCCTGTGCACGGTTTGGACAGGGCTATGGGGCTTGAACCAACACGTTTGGCTATATGTGCTTTCATTTACGGTTGTATCGGTTTATCGGTTGCAACTGTAATGATGAATTATATAATGATTCAAGATTGGCCACAAGATATTGGTGGTAAACCAAGCTTTACGTATTATCAAAATATGCCAGCGTTTGTGCCAGTTATGTTTGAAATGACAGTATTTTTTGCAGCGCACTTAATGGTGATTACTTTTTACATGAGAAGTAGATTATGGCCTTTCAAACAAGCTGAAAATCCTGATGTACGAACCACAGATGACCATTTTCTGATGGAAGTGTCGGTTAAAGATAATGAAGACGAGTTAATGATGTTCTTGATGAACACAGGAGCAGTAGAAGTTAAAGTAATTGATAAGCATTAATATAGATATGAAAAGTTTATTTAAAATAGCATCTGTATTGGGTATAATTGTTTCCTTATCATCTTGTAAAAATGATTTGAAACCAAACTACCAATATATGCCAAATATGTACGAATCGGTAGCGTATGAAACCTATTCAGAATCTGATGCTTTCAATTCGCCAACAGGTTTAAAAGGGAAAGAAGGTCAAATTCCTCCAAACGGTGCAATTAAAAGAGGATTTGTTCCTTATGAAATTTCGAATACAACTGAAGGATATAACTTTTCCAAAACGGTTATAAATTCACCACTAGATTCTACCGCTGTTGATATGAAAGCAGCTGAAGAATTATACATTATTTATTGCGGTATTTGTCATGGTGCATCTGGAAATGGAAAAGGTAAATTGGTTACTCAGGAAAAATTCTTAGGAGTACCAAGTTATGCAGACAGACAAGTTTCAATTGGGAGTATTTACCACGTTCAAACATATGGTTTGAATTCAATGGGGTCTTATTCTAATCAATTGAGTCAAAACGAACGTTGGATGATTGCTGCCTATGTTCTTGAGCTTAAAAGCAAATTATAATTGTAGAACAAACAGATTGTTATAGATATGTATACATTTTCAAGTAAATTAAAAACCCTTTCTATTGTCCTAATGCTAGTTGGTATTCTAGGTATAGGTATTGGTTTTTTAACTGCACCAAAAACAATAAAAGATGTTGAAACTATCCTCAAAGAGGAAGAAGCGCATCATGAAGGCGGACATGAAACAGCAGCAGTTCATGAGACCAGCGATGAATCTCATACAGCAACGGGCAAGCATCATGAAATTGCCCAAGCTGGCCATAAAGAAGTAAATCATGACGGAGTTAAGTCAGATTCTTCAGTTACAAAACATGATGCAGAAGTAGCCACGGTTACACATGACACAATTGTTAAAGATGTAGTTGCAGTACTAGAAGCAAAAAACGAAGCAAGTAATGATACGACAGATCATGCTGCAGAACACGCAGAGCATGTCGAGCATGTTTTTCATCAGTTGCAGAACAAACCTTGGGCAGCGCTATATATTGCATGTATATTTTTTATGCTGATT
>Ga0105047_10002960_pt1 | contig 30096 bp, 38 predicted proteins | sample MAT04_FD_78384 | JGI IMG/M metagenome (GOLD analysis project Ga0105047, IMG submission 78384) | Freshwater microbial communities from Lake Fryxell liftoff mats and glacier meltwater in Antarctica - MAT-04 (megahit assembly) | ecosystem: Environmental > Aquatic > Freshwater > Ice > Liftoff... | reverse complement strand
GAATCACGCTTTAACCGGTGCGATTATTGGTTTGGTAATTGGCGAACCAATCCTAGCCATACCGCTAGCTTTCGTGTCGCACTTTATTTGTGACGCCTTGCCACACTTTGGAAGTCAGGACCCAAATGATGGCAGAATAAAGACTAAAGGCTTTCGCAACTATCTGATCCTTGACGCATCATTATGTTTTTTATTGGTCGCAATTCTGTTTATAGCACAACCCAGCAACTGGCTTTTGGCTGCAATCTGCGCCTTTTTGGCAGCATCACCTGATTTTGGATGGGTTAACAGGTTTATTAAGGCAAAAACTGGTAAAGTTTGGAAACCGAGTTTATTCTCCAAGTTTGCTGCGAATATCCAATGGTTCCAGAGGCCCATAGGAGCGATTGTTGAAGTGGCATGGTTTGTGGCTGCCATCGTCATTATCGTGCCTTTTCTTCGCTAGATCTAGAAAATTTATAGATATATTGCTACACTAGCCCCCTATGCAACTACAACAAGAACAAATCAACCCTACCAAACTTAAACTGACAATTACGGCCGATCAAACCGATATTGATCCAGTCAAGGATGCTACGATTGCTCGACTTAGCAAAAACGTTAAGGTGCAAGGCTTCCGCGCAGGCAAAGCTCCGCAAAACTTGGTAGAGAAGCAGCTTGATCAATCTTTATTGCAAACTGAAGTTCTTGAGCAAGTCGTTAACCAGCTTTATGTAGACGCTATAAAGCAAGGTGGCCTTCGACCCGTCTCACAACCTTCCATTGCAATCACTAAGTTCGTACCATATACAACTCTTGAATTTACCGCAGAAACAGAATTTGTCGGTGCGATTGAACTGGCTGATTATAAAAAGATTAAGCTAGCGCCAAAAAAGATAGAAATCACCGCAAAGAATGTGGACGAATTGGTAGAAACTTTGCGCGAGAGAGCGGCTACCAAGGAGCCTGTTAAGAGGGCAGCCAAAAACGGCGACGAAGTTGTGATCGATTTTGTAGGCACCGATGCCAAAACCAAAGAAGCGATTGCCGGTGCCGACGGCAAAGATTACCCGTTAACTTTAGGCAGTAAGAGCTTTATACCTGGGTTCGAAGATGAGCTAGTTGGATTAAAAGCAGAAGGCACCAAGTCTTTTGACATTACATTTCCAGCTGATTACGGAGCTGCAGCATTACAAAGCAAGAAAGTTAACTTTGCAGTGACTATTAAGTCGGTCCAAGAGCTCAAAAAACCTGAAATTAACGATGAGTTCGCGGCTAGCGTTGGTCCATTCACGACTATGGACGAACTTAAAGTTGATATCAAAAAACAGATGACCGCCGAGCAACAGCAAGAGCAACAGCGCGCGTACGACAACGAATTACTAGAAAAGATTGCCGCAAAGAGCAAAGTCGAGATTCCAGATTCGTTAATTATGGAAGAAATGCAGCGCATGGAAGAAGAAGAGAAGCGAAATTTGACCTATAGGGGCCAAACTTGGCAAGAACACTTGAAAGAAGAAGGTATTAATGAGGAAGAACATCTAGAAAAGCAACGTCCAAACGCTTTACTACGCGTTAAAGGCGGTTTAATCCTTGGCGAAATCTCTGACAAAGAGAATATTACAGTTACGCCAGAAGAATTCGAAATCCGTATGCAGTTGCTAAAAGGTCAATACACAGACCCGGCTATGCAGGCAGAACTCGATAAGGCCGAAAGTCGTCGTGACATCATGAGCCGCATGTTAACCGAAAAAACCCTCTCCAAGCTCGCCGAATACGCCCAACAATAAATCAGTCAGTTGCAACTAATTGCATAGTGTGATATAATAAGACTATGAACCACATAGAAAATCTTGGTCCCAGTAGCAGGCCCGGTGAACCAATGACAATAGAAGCAATTGAAGTATTACTTGCAGCAGACATGGTGCGAGAGCGCAAGTTTGAGTCTGGACTAGGTCTCGTTGCTCCGAGCACGGATGAAGAACGTGAAGTCTATGTTTCGGCAGGCATGCTTGGCTCTAAGTCACGAATGATTCCTGTAATCAATGGAGGTTTAATTGACTCTACCATTAGTAACAATATTATTCGTGGTATTTGCGAAGCGCGATCGTATGACAAAACTTTTGAGTTCCACGCTTTGACTCAAAAAGCCGCAGTCCAACTCTTTAATGCGTTAGCCATTGCACCGGCTATTGAAGATGGTTTTGCTGAAGAGCGGAGCCTGAGAAGCGGACAGGCCTAGCTTTTTTTGGCCCAACTCGATTAGCACTCTGGGTTGACGAGTGCTAATTTGCCAAGTAAAATAAACTGTATGAGTGTTTTAATCCCAACCGTTATCGAATCCGAAGGTCGCTACGAGAGAGCCTACGACATATATAGTCGTCTGTTAAAAGAGCGTATTATCTTCCTCGGTACAGACGTTAATGATGCATCAGCCAATATTGTCGTAGCACAATTACTATTCCTGCAAGCCGAAGACCCCAAAAAAGACATATTCTTTTATATTAATAGTCCGGGCGGAAGCGTTTACGACGCGCTGGCTATTTACGACACAATGGAGCTTATCAAAAACGACGTTCACACTATGGGAATTGGCGTACAAGCTTCAGCTGCCGCATTTCTACTCAGCAGCGGTACAAAAGGTAAACGATCAATCCTCCCGAATTCTACCGTTATGATTCACCAGCCGTCATCTGGCACTCGCGGTAAAGTTACTGACCAGGAGATCGATTTACGCGAAAGTTTGCGTGTTAAAAAGCTACTTGAAGGCATTATGGCTAAGAATACTGGTCAAAAAGACTCTACAATCCACCAAGATATGGAACGTGATAAGTGGCTAACAGCCGAAGAAGCCAAAAAATACGGCATCGTCGACAATATCGTCACCAGCTCTCCTACAGCCTAGTTGACATTCCAACCTTCTTACTTCACAATACTATGCAAGAAGTAGTGTAAGTCATGGCGCTTATAATTAGTTAAAGCCAAACACCCTGTGACTTAGGATCTTCGCCGGCAGTCCAAAATCATACAAAAACTGGAACCCAAAAAAGCATATTACAGAGCGGGCAGTGCTTTGTTTGTGCATAAAATATCATTTTAAACAGGGAACACTAAAGCTTATGGCCAAAGCACAGACTACGCAATCACAAAGAGTATTTTTTACAACCGCAGACGACGCAATAGACCTACCAAATTTAATTGATCACCAAAACCGATCATTCCAATGGTTAGTAGAGGAAGGTCTAGGCGAACTACTCGCAGAGATTAGCCCAATCGATGACTACACAGGTGGAAAATTATCATTAAGCTTCAAAGACTATCACTTCGGCGACCCGAAGCTTTCGGAAGCTACCGCCCGTGAGAACAATGTCAGTTACGAAGCACCACTATTAGCTAATGTTGAGCTAACAAACAAAGTGACTGGAGAGGTTAAAGAGACCGAAATCTACCTCGGCGACTATCCATGGATGACAACTCGTGGTACTTTTGTGATTAACGGCGCAGAACGCGTTGTAGTAAGCCAGTTGATTCGTTCAGCTGGTGTTTTCTTTACTTCTGAGCCACATGGCACATCTAGTTTGTACGGCGCCAAAGTTATACCTGGCCGTGGTGCATGGCTTGAGTTCGAAACTGCCGCTAACGGAGCATTATTCGTAAAGATAGATCGTAAGCGTAAGTTAGCCGTTACCACGTTACTTCGCGCTCTTGGTGAATCCGAAAGTAAGATGAAGGAAGCTTTCAAGCACGTCGATACTGGCAAAGCCAACTACATCGACGCTACCCTCGAAAAAGATCCTACAAAAGGCCAAAACGACGCCTTAATTGAAGTCTACCGACGCCTACGCCCAGGTGATCTAGCTACTGTCGATAACGCCAAGACTCTCATCGAAAACATGTTCTATAACTACAAGCGTTTCGATTTTAGCCGTGTTGGTCGTTATAAGATCAATAAGCGCCTCGATCTAAAGGTACCAAATACCCTAGAAAACCGAGTTCTACGCCTTGAAGACATCAAGGCGATCATTGCCGAGATAATCCGACTCAACAATACGCAAGAACCAGCCGACGATATCGACAGTCTTGCAAATCGACGAATTAAATTAGTTGGTGAGCTTGTACAGCGTCAATTCCGAATCGGTCTGCTACGTATGGAAAGAAACACCAAAGACCGCATGTCTATGAGCGAAATCGAGACTGTTGCGCCCGGACAATTGATTAATGCTCGCCCGATCGTTGCAGCCGTCCGCGAATTCTTCGCTAGCTCTCAGCTAAGCCAGTTCATGGACCAGATCAACCCTCTGTCGGAGCTCGCACACAAACGACGTCTAAGCTCAATGGGCCCTGGTGGTCTAAGCCGTGAACGCGCAGGTTTCGAAGTTCGTGATGCTCACGCAACTCACTATGGACGTATTTGTGCCGTAGAAACACCTGAAGGTGCCAACATTGGATTAGTTCTTAACCTTGCCAATTACGCTCGAGTCAACGACTACGGATTCATCGAAACTCCATACCGCAAAGTATTAAATGCGGTTACCGCAAAGGATAGTGTCGGGCATATTGCTTCTAGCGATCTTTTGGACGACAAAGGTAAAGTATTAGTTAAATCAGGTCAGAAAATTTCTGCCGCAGATGCTGCTAAATTGGCTAAAGTGAAAGCTAAGGTTACCTGGCCAGTTAAAGCTAAAGTTACCAACGAAGTTATATATCTTGACGCATACGCTGAAGGTTCATCTGTTATAGCTGGCAGCGGTAGTCAAATCGATAAAGACGGCTACTTTGTACACGAACGTGTAAGTGCTCGTTCTGCACTAAAGTCTGAAGAAGTCGACGCAAATGACGTTACCCATATAGATGCATCCCGTAACCAAATTATTGGTTCTAGTGCCGGTTTGATTCCATTCATCGAGAAAAACTACGTTTACCGCTCATTGATGGGTAGTAACCAGCAGCGACAGGCCGTTCCACTAATTCAACCGGCTAGCCCGATTGTTGGTACTGGTTTAGAAATTGCAGCCGCACGTAACACGGGCCAGGTTGTATTAGCTGAAGCTGACGGTGAAGTCACCAAAGCAACAGCCGAGGCCGTCGTAGTCAAATACAAGAAGGGCAGCGCTACATATGAGCCGCAACGCTTTATTCGTAGTAACGAGGGCACTTCTGTAAACCAAAAAGTCGTCGTAAGCTCTGGCGATAAAGTAAAAGAAGGCGATGTCTTAGTTGAAGGCATGTCGATCCAAAACGGCGAACTGGCTCTAGGTAAAGACCTAATAACAGCCTTTATGCCATGGGGTGGATACAACTTCGAAGATGCGATAATCATTTCCCGCAAATTAGTCGAAGACGATACTCTTACGTCTGTCCATATCGTTGACTTCATGATTGAGGTTCGCGAAACCAAATTGGGTCCAGAGGTGATTACATCAGACATTCCTAACGTTTCCGAAGAAACCCTTCGCCATCTTGACGAAGACGGAATTGTACGAATTGGTGCTGAAGTTCACCCCGGAGATATCCTAGTAGGTAAGATTACGCCAAAGGGCGAGCAAGAGCTGAGCTCGGAAGAGCGATTGCTCCGCGCAATCTTCGGCGAAAAGGCCAAAGAAGTACGTGATACTTCGCAACGCATGTCTAACGGTAAACACGGTAAAGTTGTAGGTGTTAAAGTCTTCAGCCGCGAAAACGGACACGAGCTAAAAGCTGGTGTAATCATGCAAATCCAAGTATTCGTTGCTCAAATGCGTAAAATCGCAGTTGGCGATAAGCTTGGTGGACGTCACGGTAACAAAGGCGTCATAGCTCGAATTCTAGCAGTAGAAGATATGCCATTCATGGAAGACGGAACTCCAGTAGACATTGTTTTGAACCCTCTAGGCGTTCCAAGTCGTATGAACGTCGGACAGCTGTTCGAAACTCACCTTGGAATGGCAGCTAAAGCACTCGGAATGAAGGTTGCAAGCCCGTCATTCAACGGCGTGCCCGTAGCTAAAATCCACGATTTACTAAAAGAAGCAGGACTTCCAGAAGACGGTAAGCAGAAACTATACGACGGCCGAACTGGTGAAGCATTCCAAGAACGAACAACTGTTGGTAGCATGTATATGATTAAGCTGAATCACATGGTTGCCGATAAGATTCACGCTCGTTCAACCGGTCCTTACACAATGGTTACTCAGCAGCCACTGGGCGGAAAAGCTCAAAATGGTGGACAGCGCTTTGGAGAAATGGAAGTCTGGGCCCTAGAAGCTTACGGTGCCGCTAATACGCTACAAGAAATGCTGACCATTAAGTCCGATGATGTTTACGGACGCAGCAAAGCCTACGAATCGATCATCAAGAAGACGCAAATTGTTGGTCCAAAAGTACCAGAGAGCTTTAACGTACTCGTTAAAGAGCTGCAAGGTCTTGGGCTTAAGGTTGACCTAGTTCATTCCAACAAAGTCGTTGACGCCGAGGCAATCCTCGCCAACAACATCAAGGAAGAGGCTAGCAACCAGTCAGATATACCAGTGCCACAAGCATCGATATCAGAAGTTGACGTAACTGAAGTAGTAAACGCAGACGAGTTTACTGTTGTTGCCGTAGACGATGAAACCGGTGAGGCTACAGTGATAAAAGATGACGCAGTACTAGTAAGTGCCGATGATACAAACGACGATAAAGACAACGAAGAGGAGGCGTAGGATGATTCCCCACCGCTACAACAACACAGGAACAGATATCGCTGACTTCGACGCTGTTCGATTAGCAATTGCCAGCCCAGAAGACATTAACGACTGGAGCTACGGCGAAGTTACTAAGCCAGAAACTATCAATTACCGAACCCAAAAACCAGAGCGCGACGGACTATTCTGTGAGCGTATCTTTGGACCGGTCAAAGACATCAACCCACATGACGCTAAGTACAAAGGTGTACGAAGTCGTGAAGCAGCCGTAGACAAGAAGGGTGAACTCGTTACTCGTAGTATCGTTCGCCGTGAACGCATGGCTCACATTAACCTTGCAGTACCTGTTTCCCACATTTGGTTCCTCCGTGGCACTCCAAGTGCAATGGGACTAATCTTGGGGATGACTGTTAAGAATCTTGAGCGCGTTGCATATTTTGCAAGTTACATCATCAAGAGCGTCGATGCCGAAAAGCTTGCTCAACTGTTTGCAGACAAAGAAGCTGAATTTGCGGCAGCTAAAGAAGCCATCAAGCTTCGCTACGAAAAAGAAGCTGAATCTAAAGAAGCCAACATCAAGGCCTTGGCCGAAATGCAGACCAAAGAAACAGAAGAAGCCACAGAAGAATTCGAAATGTACAAAGATCAAGTCTCATCATTGGTGCGACTTAGCCTGATCAACGAGACCGATTACCGTAACCTACCAACAGAGCTAAGATCTCTAATTACCGTAGGCATGGGTGGTGCTGCTCTACGCGACCTACTTAAGGGTATTGAACTTAAGGAATTGATTGCAGACCTCAACACCGAAGCCGAAGACGCTAAAGGCCAGCGCAAGAAGAAGCTAATGAAGCGCCTAAGACTACTAGAAAGCATGGATCGTGCCGGCATCAAGCCAAGCAGCATGTGTGTTAGCGTGCTTCCTGTGATTCCTCCGGATCTTCGCCCAATGGTTCAGCTAACCGGTGGTCGCTTTGCGACATCAGACCTAAACGACCTATACCGTCGAGTAATTAACCGTAACAATCGACTCAAGAAGCTAATGGACCTAAACGCTCCTGAAGTTATCCGTCGCAACGAACAACGAATGCTTCAAGAAGCTGTTGATGCCTTGATCGACAACAATAGTGCTCGTTCTGGCCGTGCAGTAGCTGCAACCGGTCAACGACGACGCCTAAAGAGTCTTAGCGACATGCTTAAGGGCAAACAAGGCCGATTCCGTCAGAACTTACTCGGTAAGCGAGTCGACTATTCTGGTCGTTCTGTAATCGTTTCTGGTCCTGAACTTAAGATTAACCAATGTGGTTTGCCTAAGATGATGGCTCTAGAATTGTTTAAGCCATTCGTAATCGGTGAACTGATCGAACGTGAACAGGCGCACAACATCCGAAGCGCTTCACGTTTGATCGAAATGGGCGAAACTGTAGTCTGGGATGCGCTCGACGAAGTAATTAAGGGCAAATACGTGCTACTTAACCGTGCACCTTCGCTCCACCGTTTGAGTATTCAAGCTTTCCAGCCTGTACTCATCGAAGGTCGCGCCATCCAACTTCACCCACTTGTATGTAAAGGCTTCAACGCCGACTTCGATGGTGACCAAATGGCCGTCCACCTTCCACTTAGCGACAAAGCCCAAGCCGAAGCTCGCGACATCATGGCTGCAAACCGCAACCTACTGAAGCCAGCTGACGGCTCACCAATTTTGCACATCGAACAAGACATCGTACTCGGTTGTTACTACCTAACGTACGAGCGACCCGGCACTACTGATAAATCTGATACAGTTACTTATTCGGGTATAGAAGAAGCACTCATGGCTTTCGATGCTGAAGTAATATCTCTTCAGAACAAAGTACGACTTCCGTTCCGAGGTTCTATCATAGAGACTACTCTCGGCAGGTTACTATTTAACGAAATTTTACCCGAAGATTTTGTTTTCCAAGACGAAACTATGACCAAAAAGCGCTTACAGCAAGTAATGGCTCAGGTTTACGCACAATACGGCCAGGAAAAAACAGCCGAAATCGCCGACGATTTGAAAGATCTCGGTTTCCACTATGCGACCAAGTCAGGTATAAGCATGGGAATGGGCGACTTCGAACCAATCAAGGACATGGATAAACTCCTAGAAGAGGGCGAAGTACGTTCTGCAGCTATTTCCGACCAATACGAAGAAGGTTTCATTACCGAAGATGAGCGACACCGCTTAACTGTAGACAACTGGTCTAAGATTGAAGGCAGGGTTCAGGACCGACTTAGCGATCAAATGGTTGGCCAAGACTCAGCAATGGCAATCGCTATTAACTCTGGTGCTCGCGGTAATATCTCGCAGCTTAACAATGCTGTTGGTATGCTTGGAGTTCTCCAGGATGCTGGCGGTAACGTCATTGAGCTACCGATTAAGTCAGGCTACATTAGTGGCCTCAATCCACTTGAATACTTTACCGGTACCCGCGGTACCCGTAAGGCGCTAATCGATATCGCACTCAAAACAGCAGATGCTGGCTATCTAACCCGTCGCTTAGTAGATGTATCGCAAGATGTGTTTACTTTAGAAGACGACACTATAGATCCTGGCTTTGCTATGCTCCGTGAAGATGCGGCAAACATTGGCGTGCCTTACTCATCCCGACTAGTGGGTCGATATGCAGCAGTAACGGTAAAAGGCTTTGCCAAAAAAGGTGAAGTAATAACTAAAGAAGCTGCAGAAAAGATCGAAGCAGACGAGTCAATTGACGGCCTTAAGATTATGAGCGGCCTAAGTTGTACGAACGTCCGTGGCGTGTCCCAAAAATCATACGGAGTTGACCCGGCTACAGGTAAAATTGTTGCTGACCATCACCCAATTGGTGTAATTGCCGCTCAAAGTATCGGTGAGCCAGGTACTCAGCTTAGTCTCGACTCTAAGCACCGTTCTGGTGGAGCAATAGCCGATGATACAGCACAAGGTCTATCTAGAATTGAAGAGTTGTTTGAAGCTCGCGTTCCAAAGGGTATTGCGTACCTTACCGAAATTTCTGGAATTGCTAACCTATGGGAAGAAGGCGACCACTACGTTGTTCAGGTAACCGCCGACGATAAAGAGAATGTCACATTAGCTTTAGGTGAACGTAAAGCTACGGTTGCTAACGGCACAGAAGTAACTGCCGGCGACGTTGTTGCAGCCCTAGAAGATGCATCAGAGCCACTTACTGCGCCAATGGCCGGTAAAGCACAGGTAACTAAGAAAGCTGTGATCATTACACCTACCAATCAGAGCGTTGTGCGTTACGAGATCCCAGGCTTTAAACAGATGCAACTCAAAGACGGCGATATAGTTGTTAGCGGACAGCGTTTGACCAACGGTTCGATTAACCTGCAAGACCTTATGCGCCTTCAAGGTGTGGAGTCTACTCAGCGTTACATCATGACCGAGATCCTTCGAATCTTTGCTGCTCAAGGCCAGAACATTGCCGATAAGCACCTCGAAATCATCGTAAGGCAAATGTTTAGCCGTGTTCAGATCGAAGACGCTGCCGACAGCGAGTTCGTTACTGGGGATATTGTCAGTAAGCTGGCAGTTGTTGAAGCCAACGAGAATTTGGTTGCCGATAAGAAGAAGCCAACCAAGTATACTCAACTATTGCTTGGTATCACCAAGGCTTCACTAAGCACAGATTCATTCCTAAGCGCAGCCTCATTCCAAGACACTACACGTGTTCTGATTGCGGCAGCGACTAGCGGCAAGGTCGACAAACTTTACGGCCTTAAAGAGAATGTTATTCTTGGACGTAAAATCCCTGTTGGTACTGGCGCAATCAAGGAAGAGGAAGTTGACCCTGTAGTAGCTGAGTTGCAGGCTGAAGCCGAGCAAATAGTTGGCGAACCAGCCCCAGTCGAAACTGACGCCTAAACACTCAATCATCCCAGCGCCCACTTTGCAATCCTGAACTTGTTTCAGGACCCATACCGCAAAGTGAGGTCGCATAGGTCCTGAAACAAGTTCAGGATGACAAATAAGCTGAGTACAGGGTGTTGTAAAACCAGGCTACATCTGTTAGAGTAAAGTTAACAATTTAAGTAATCCGAGCCAGGGATGAGGCATTATCCCCGCAGCAGCAGATTGCATCCACAAGGAGTACAAATGCCAACAATCAATCAGTTAGTGCGAAAACCGCGCACCAAGACGACTACCAAGAGTAAGTCGCCAGCCATGCAGCGCGTTACTAACAACCTCAAAACCAAGAACTACGAAAAGCCAGCGCCTTTTAAGCGTGGCGTCTGCGTAAAGGTTACTACCAAAACGCCAAAGAAGCCTAACTCAGCTTTGCGCAAGGTTGCACGCGTGCGTCTTAGCAACGGTTACGAAGTATGGGCCTACATTGGGGGCGAAGGTCACAACCTTCAAGAGCACGCCGTTGTACTAGTCCGCGGTGGTCGCGTTAAGGATCTTCCAGGCGTACGTTATCACGTCGTTCGTGGCAACTTAGACTTACAAGGTGTTACAGATCGCAAACAAGGCCGTTCTAAGTACGGTACTAAGAAAGCGAGCAAATAATGCCCCGCAAGAAGACTAAATCACTTATTCGTGACGTTAAACCCGACAGAATGTACAAAAGCGTACAGCTGCACCGAGTCATCAACCGAATTATGCTACACGGCAAGAAGCAAATTGCCGAACGCATTATGTATGGTGGCATGGAAACAGCCGCCAAGAAGCTCAAAGTAGACAATCCGCTAGATGTATTCGAGCAAGCCTTCAAAAATATCCAACCTCACATGGAGACTCGTTCTCGCCGTGTCGGTGGAGCAAACTACCAGATTCCTTTTGAAGTTAAGGGCCAACGTCAACAACACCTGACTACTATGTGGTTTGTGCAAGCTGCTCGTTCTCGTAAGGGTATGTGTATGCAAGATCGTGTTGCAGCTGAACTTATGGATGCTTATAACGGCCAAGGCTCAGCAGTTAAAAAGCGTGAAGACGTGCACAAAATGGCTGATGCCAACCGTGCTTTCGCTCACTTCGCTAGGACCTAATATGGGTGAGTCAACTCCCGATGTATTGAAGTTAAGCGGTTTCACTGTTACGGAGATAGATAGGCCAGATTTTTACGCTTTGCGGGATGGAAATGGCCTCAGAGAAGGCGAAGAAATAGTCGTCGATATTAATGATGATGTAATGAAGAATGGTGCAATGTTCACAACTCCTCGTGAAGCATCTCGAATCAGTATCGGAGGCGTTAAAAAGAATCGTGTGTCAACTCGAAACAACATCCACATTGATATTGTTTTAGAGCCACCAATGCCAGCTGAAGCTGCGCTTAAGATGGCGTGTAAGATTGCGAGCCTAGCAGTGCGGGCAGAGCGCGAATAATCTATAAATCAAAAGACTAAGGAATAATTATGGCAACTAAGAAAACACCAATGGAAAAAATTCGTAATATCGGCATTATCGCTCATATTGACGCAGGCAAAACTACAACTACTGAAGGCATTCTTTACCGAACGGGCTTAAAGCATAAGATTGGTGCTGTGCACGAAGGCGGTACAACTACTGACTTTATGGAGCAAGAGCGCGAGCGAGGGATCACTATTGCTTCAGCGGCCGTTACTTCTTACTGGAAGGGTCATCAGATCAACATTATCGATACACCAGGGCACATCGACTTTACGGTCGAGGTCGAACGATCACTACGCGTCCTAGACGGTGCAGTGGTAGTATTCGACGGTAAAATGGGCGTAGAATCACAGTCTGAGACCGTTTGGCGCCAAGCCGATAAATACGGTGTCCCTCGAATCTGTTTTATTAATAAAATTAACCAAACCGGCGGTGATTTTTACAAGTCACTCGACACCATCCACGCACGTTTGAACAAGCGAGCTTTCCCGATCCACTTACCAATAGGTTTTGAACAAAGCATCAACGGAGTAGTAGACCTTGTAGCTATGAAGGCCTACACCTACAAAGATTTTACCGATCATGAGCTAGTCGAAGGCGAAATCCCCGAAGACATGATGGACAAGGTCAAAAAATACCGAAGCCTACTGATCGAAAATGCCGTTGCCGAAGACGAAAAGATGCTAGAGAAGTATTTTGAAGTTGGAGAAGAAGGCCTCAGTTCTGAGGACATCAATCAAGCAATCCGTACCGCAGTATTAACTGGTAAATTCTATGCTGTAACAGGCGGCGATGGCCGTGGTGTGATTGTAGAGAAAGTCCTAGATTCTGTAAACGAATTCTTGCCGAGCCCTATCGATCGTGGCTCAACTTGGGGTACACACCCTAAGACAGGTGACGAAGTTGAGCGTAAACCATCAGAAGCAGATCCATTCAGTGGACTAGCTTTTAAGATTGCAACCGATCCGTTCGTAGGTAAATTAGCTTATTTTCGTGTTTATTCCGGCAAACTACAGTCTGGTAGCTATGTAATGAACAGTTCTACTGGCACCAAAGAACGTGTTGGCCGAATTGTTCGTATGCAAGCCGATAAGCGTGAAGACGTAGACGAAGTTGGCGCGGGCGATATAGCTGCAATCGTTGGCCTAAAGGGCACGACTACTGGTAACACTTTGTCTGACCAAGCAAACCCTATCGTACTAGAAAGCATTACCTTCCCAGAGCCACCAGTATCTATCGCTATTGAGCCGAAGACTAAGGCAGACCAAGAAAAGATGTCGATTGCCATGCAACGACTTGCAGAAGAAGACCCAACTTTCCGAATCAACGTCAACGACGAGACTGGTCAAACGATCATCAGCGGAATGGGCGAGCTTCATCTAGAGATCATCGTAGATAGAATGAAGCGTGAGTTTGGCGTAGAAGCCAATGTTGGCCAACCACAAGTTGCCTACCGCGAATCAATCCGCAAAAAGGATATTGAAGTTCAAGGTAAATTCGTCCGTCAATCAGGTGGACGTGGCCAGTACGGCGACGTATGGTTACGACTCAGCCAAAACGAAGAGGGCAAGGGCTTTGAGTTTATTAACTCTATCAAGGGTGGAGTTGTGCCTGGTGAATATATCAAGCCAGTTCAGCAGGGAATAATCGAAGCTATGGCTAACGGTGTTATTGCCGGCTATCCTGTAGTTGATGTTGTTGCCGAACTATATGATGGCTCATACCACGATGTTGACTCATCCGAAATGGCCTTTAAGATCGCCGGATCAATGGCATTACAAGAAGGTGTCAAAAAAGCCAATCCTGTACTACTCGAACCAGTCATGAAAGTTGTAGTTGTAACACCCGAAGCATTCATGGGTGAAGTTATTGGTAGCCTAAACGCTAAGCGTGGACGCATCGAGACCATGGAAGACCTTAGTGCTGGCATCAAAGAAATTACCTCATTTGTACCACTAGGCGAAATGTTCGGTTACACTACCGACTTACGTAGCTCAACACAAGGCCGCGCAAGTTCAAGCATGGAGCTTGACCACTACGCAGATGTGCCTAACCACGTTGCTGAAGCAATCATTGCCAAGAACGCCAAATAGTACATAATTGACTATGATTTTTAGAGAGGCCGTAAGTTTATGAGTGGCATGGAAAGAGCACAGATCGAAAGCTCAGATTTAATTGGTGACATTTTAGATTCACCATGCCCAGAAGCTCCATTAGAATTTGACGAAGTTTACGACATAACAAGTGCCGATTGTAAGCCAAACGCTATAGACGGTATGTGTAGGGTTATATGTGAGTATTTAACCGACAGTAGTAATGAAACACGAACTACAGCTGGTAGTACCCCCTCAAATAAATTTCTTATTGAGTGCGACGGCAAAAAAGTTATCGATATTGCTGGAAAACAAAAAAAACTATGCGGCGCAGTCATAACTCGTTATGCACTCGACGGCAGCGCGCATACTACCAGGTCAGCTCGTGAGATAAAACAAAAGCTAGACGAACTTTAGCAAATCGAGCTGTAGTCAAAAAAAACTAAGCTATGGAAGGCTTTACAAAGAAGGTTTCTTTCCCTATACTACCTTCGGTAACTTGCATGAGGTCTAGTACTCTTGTGCAGAACAATTTATAAGTAATCAGAAATAGCTAAGTTAAGGAGAAATAACAAATGGCAGAAAATTTTGATCGTAGCAAGCCTCACGTAAACGTTGGCACAATGGGCCACGTTGACCATGGTAAAACTACACTAACAGCAGCAATTACAACCGTACTTGCAAAGAAGCTACCTAATGCAGTCAACAAGACTGTTGCTTACGACCAGATTGATAACGCTCCAGAAGAAAAGGCTCGTGGTATCACCATCGCTACTTCTCACCAGGAGTACGAGTCAGAGAAGCGTCACTACGCACACGTCGACATGCCAGGTCACGCCGACTACGTCAAGAACATGATTACTGGTGCTGCTCAAATCGACGGCGCTATTCTTGTTGTTGGTGCTAACGACGGCCCACTACCTCAAACTCGTGAGCACGTTCTTCTTGCTAAGCAAGTTGGCGTTCCTTACATCCTAGTATTTTTGAACAAGATGGATCTTGCCGATCCTGAGCTAGTTGACCTCGTCGAAGAAGAAATCCGTGAGCTTCTAGAGAAGAACGGTTACGACAAAGACGCTCCAATCATCCGTGGTTCAGCTACTAAAGCACTTGCAGGTGATGCAGAGTCTGAAGACGCTATCATGGAACTCGTTAAAGCTATGGACGAATCAGTTCCAGAGCCAAAGCGTGAGCTTGATAAGCCATTTCTAATGCCTATCGAAGACGTTTTCTCTATCAAGGGTCGTGGCACCGTAGCTACTGGCCGTATTGAGCAAGGTATCGTTAAAGTTAACGAAGAAGTTGAAATCGTTGGAATTCGCGACACTCGCAAGACTGTTGTTACCGGCGTCGAAATGTTTAAGAAGAACCTCGACCAAGGTCAGGCTGGCGACAATGTCGGTATCCTTCTCCGCGGTATTGAGCGTGACGACATTGAACGTGGACAGGTCTTGGCTAAGCCAGGCTCTATCACTCCTCACACCGAGTTTGATTCTGAAGTTTACATCCTTACTAAGGAAGAAGGCGGACGTCACACTCCATTCTTCAAGGGATACAAGCCTCAGTTCTACTTCCGTACTACGGATGTAACTGGTGAAGTTGAGCTACCAGCAGACAAAGAAATGGTCATGCCTGGTGACACAATTACCTTTAAGGTAAAACTACTTGCTCCAATCGCTATGGAACAGGGTCTACGCTTCGCTATTCGCGAAGGTGGCCGCACTGTTGGTGCTGGTGTTGTTACTAAAGTCGTCAAATAAGACGCTTAGCAACTAGCAATAAAAGAGCTTCTTCGGAGGCTCTTTTGCTATGCATAGATTAAATAATCCTTAATCTATATTGCGGTAGACCATTACGAGGGTTACAATACTACCTACTATGAGCTTAACCGCAACAGACCTGCATGACATACGCAGCATTATCCAAGAAGAGCTAAAAGTTCACATCGATCCTTTGAGCGGTCGTATTGAGGCGCTAGAGAACGATGTCAAAGAAATCTACTATATGCTACGTGATAGTCAAGGGCTGCCATTCAGCTAGTACTCGTTTTGAAGTCTATTCGGAGGCTTTTTGATATAATGGAAGTACAGAAATGAGTTATTAATGCTGCTGTATCTATCTTTCGTTTTCCTGCCAATAATTATTGTATTTGTGATGAGCCAACTCTTCGGCAAGGCTCTACTCAAAGAAGGTAAGCGCTCAAAAATTATAACTTTCGGGGTAATATGCGTTCTAGTTTATGGCTTCTCGCTTGCGGTTATAGCTCAAACAAGCTCCTGATAGACTTGTAAAAATCCACATAAACAGATATAATCGGCTTTATATTACTAAATACGCTGACTAAAAGTGGCTTGTGTGGCAAATCATCCTGAGCGAAGTAGAAGGATCTGTTGATAAATAGATTTCTCCACTAAGGACGAGATGATAAGCACCAAGACATGTTACAGCAATCCCGACAGTCGGGAAGAAGGAACATCACCTATGGCAGATTCGCCAAAAGCACCAGATGGCAAACAGCGAATTCGAATTCGCCTTAAGGCCTACGATCATAAAGTAATCGACCAAGCTGCAAAGCAGATCGTCGACACAGCCCTACGTACAGGAGCAACATTAGCCGGACCGATACCACTGCCGACTCGACGTAGTACTTATACCGTCATTAAAAGCCCTCACGTATATAAGAAGGGACGCGAACAGTTCGAAATGCGCGTTCACAAACGCCTAATCGACGTATTCGAGCCAACACCTAAGACTATCGACTCTCTTATGAACCTTAGTCTTCCAGCTGGCTGCGACGTCGAAATCAAGATGTAACCAAATTAAAGGGTGGGATTAACTAGGAGATTTCATGACCAGTCAATCTGAGCAATCACCCAATCCTAAATACTTAGTACTAGGAGAACTCAATGACAATTTCTATATTGGATTCCGCTCTACGGAAACTAATAAGTTCGCCGGAATAGCCATAGCCGAGTTAGTTGAACTTGGACTTGATAACGAAAACGTGGACGGCGTGGCGCTTGATAACAATAAAGACGTTGTGGCTGTTCGCATACATAAGTCTGAACTTGAAACTGATTCTGAACATGCAACACCGCACAGCCAGTTCGAGTTTTCTTTCGCTGTAGACGTTGCATCTAAACATGGTGCTTTTGTCTGCCCGCGAGGCATAGAGCAATTAACTGATCGTGCCGATAAGGTTTTTATGAGCCTATTAGGGGCCAATGCCGACGCATCCATAGAAAAGATGTGGAAAGAGCTTGACGATCAGTCTTAGAAGTTATTGTCTTGTCTGATGTACGCTGCACTGCTAGTCTAAAGACTGACCGGTACTTCGACAAAGAAAGGTAAGCCATGAAAATTAAGTCTAAACTTTTTGTACTTTGCGAAGAATACAGCGTAGACGACAGGCAGCGTCCCAGCATCATCAATATATATGACAGTATTTTTGCAGAAGATTACCCAGCCATGCATCAACTTCTCAAATATGTCAGCAACCTAGAGATAAAAGACAACAAAAGAGTAAATTCTGTCGGAATTCAACTTAAATTAACTGGTCCGGACGATGAAGTGATTTTTGAGTCTCCGGTTCAGGAGGCCGCTATTGTTCCTAATATGAAGGAGCAAATAATAGGCTCCGTATTTGACATACAAATGGTGCCATTCCCGCTAAGGGGGAGATACACAGCCACTCTGTATGTAAACGATAAAGAAGTCGAAACTCATAACGTCCAGCTCAGAGGCTCACTCCCGCCCGAAGCCTAAGCACTTAATGTTAGTGTGGAATTTGCAACACGTTGACAGGGGTAACGTTTGCATGGTACTCTTGTATGGTATCTCAACGAGACTTACGCTTGGTTACGCACAAAGGTCTGCCCATAACAGTGGTAGAAACCATATGCAACCAAGAATTTTTATGTCATGTTTAATGACAGAAAGAGCTAAATGAAAGCATTAATTACACGAAAACTTGGCATGACAAGTACCATCGCAGACGACGGTACAGTTACTGCTGTTACCTTGCTTTCAGTTGGAGAACACACAGTGTTGCAGCACAAAACGAACGAAAAAGATGGCTACACAGCAGTGCAAGTTGGTGCCGAAACAGCCAAGAAGCTTTCTAAGCCTGTGTCTGGTCACGTTAAAGCTGCAAAAGTGATGCCTAAGCTCATTCGCGAATTCCGCATCAAAGATATCCCAGAAGAATTAACCGTCGGTAGCAAAATCAGCGCCGACGTTTTTAGTGTTGGCGATGACGTACAAGTTACAGGCCTTACAAAGGGTAAGGGCTGGGCAGGCGTTATCCGTCGTCATAACTTCCATCGTCAGCGTAAATCCCATGGTGCTAAGGGCAATACACGCAAACCCGGTTCTATCGGCTCAATGTATCCACAGAGAATATTTAAGGGCAAGCGAATGGCCGGCCAGTTGGGTCACGACCAAATCACCATTAAGGGTCTTAAAGTTGCTTTAATTGATACCGAACAAAACGTTATAGGTGTAACGGGTGGCGTACCAGGCCCACGCAAAGGTATTCTTATCGTAAGGGCGGCTAAGTAAATGGCAACTGCAACTTTCACTAAAAGCGGCACTAAAGCTGCAACAGCAGCTAAATTGGATAAAGCTGTATTTGGCGTTGATGCTAAGAACCACGAATTACTCAAAGCTGCATACACAGCCTATCTATCTAACGGCCGTGAGAATCTCGCAGTTACCAAAACTCGCGGACTCGTTCGCGGTGGTGGCAAGAAGCCTTGGAAGCAAAAAGGCACAGGCCGCGCACGATTCGGCTCATCGCGTGTACCTATTTGGCGCGGTGGTGGTATCACTTTTGGCCCTACCGGCGAAGAGAACTATACAAAGCAAATGAACACCAAAGCTAAGCGCTTGGCTATCCGCCAGGCATTAAGTCTCGCTTCTACAGCCAACAAGATCACAGTTATTGAAGCAATCGTATCTAAAGAAGGCAAAACCGCCGGACTAGCTAAGCTTCTTGGCAAAATCAATGCTACCCGCAAAGTTTTACTTGTTGTAGACGAAAAGTCACCTGAATTGTTACGCGCCGCGCAGAACCTCCAAGAAGTTAAAGTAGTCAGTTCTCGTTACGTCAATGTATACGATGTGCTCAATTCAGATTCTATTGTATTCAGCCAGGATGCTCTTAAGGCCACAACCACTTGGCTTAGCAAGGAGACAAAATAATGAGTAAAACCATTACTTTGCGCCCGCGCTTAAGCGAAAAGACTTACGGACTAAGTAGTAGCCGTGTTTACGTTATGGAAATTCCTAAAGACGTCAACAAGCACAGCGTTGCTCGTGCCGTTGAAGCACAATTTGAAGTTAAGGTTACAAAAGTTAACATTACGAATATCACAGGTAAAGCCAAGCGGATTATCAGTATTTCTGGTAAGCGCATGGTAAATGCCGACGGTAAGCGTAATGATATCAAGAAGGCTTATGTGACTTTGGCCGAAGGCTACAGCCTGCCATTCTTTGAAGCAGTCGAAGAAGAAGAGCAAAAAGAACAGAACGTCCAAGATAAGATCGATAAAGCCGCAACCAAGCAAGCCGCAAAAGATGCCAAGCCTGCCAGGCGCGGTTTCCGCCTACCTAAAAAGTCAAAAAAGACCGACGGAGAGGATAAATAATGGCTATTAAACAATACAAGCCAACTACTCCTGGCCGCCGTGGCATGACCAGTCAGGACTTTGACGGCATCACTACTAAGAAACCACTAAAGTCACTAACTGTTATTAAGCGACGTGGCAATGGCCGTAACAACCAAGGCCGTATTACGACTCGTCATAAAGGTGGTGGTACCAAGAAGTTTTACCGAATCATGAACTTCAAACTAGCTGAAGGCATCACTGCAACTATCGAACACATCGAATATGACCCAAACCGCAGTGCTCGCATTGCCCGCATCAAAGAAAAGAACGGCACATATCATTACATCCTTGCAGCCAAAGGTATGACTGTCGGCCAAACCATAAATAGTGGCGAAGAATCAAGTATCGAAACAGGCAACCGTCTACCGCTTAAGAAAATTCCAATCGGTAGTCTAATTCACGCTATCGAAATGAAAGTTGGTGGCGGTGCTCAAATGGTTCGTAGCGCCGGCAACAGCGCTCAACTTATGGGTCGCGACAACGGCTACGCTCAAGTACGTCTTCCGAGTGGCGAAGTTCGTCTGATAGAAGAGAATTGTTCCGCAAGTATGGGTGTTATCGGTAACGAACAACACCAGAACGTCAAGATTGGTAAAGCAGGACGTAACCGACACAAGGGCAAGCGCCCAGGTGTTCGTGGTGTTGTAATGAACGCGGCTGATCACCCACACGGTGGTGGTGACGGCGGACGTCACGGTATCGGTTCGGCGCCTAAGACACCTTGGGGTCAGAAGACACTTGGGTTCAAGACTCGTCGCCGTAAGAACACCAGTCAATTTATAGTAAGATCACGTCATTCGAGTAAGAGGAAATAACATATGTCACGTTCACTCAAAAAAGGACCATTTATAGATTTCAAACTAGCAAAGAAGGTAGAAGCTCTTGGCGATGAAGACCGCACCATTATCAAGACTTGGGCTCGGTCTAGTACTATCGCTCCTGAATTTGTTGGCAAAACTATTGCCGTACACAATGGCAAGGTTCACGTTCCAGTATTTGTTACAGAGAATATGGTTGGTCACAAACTTGGTGAGTTTGCGCCAACACGTAAGTTCCGCACCCATGGTGGCAAGTTAGCGAAAGGTAAATAAGGAATATTATGGCAGTTCAAGCAATCGCTAAAGGAGTAAAGATGAGCCCACGCAAAGTTGCAGTGGTAGCTGCTTTGGTCCGTGGCCGCACAGTTAAGGATGCCCTAATTATTCTTGAGCATACGCCACGTCGCAGTGCTCAAGTTGTTAAAAAAGTCATTGAGAGCGCTAAAGCTAACGCGGATCACAATCACGACTACAAGCCTGCAACTCTTGAGATCACTCAAATTTATGTCACTCCTGGCCCACGCCTTAAACGATTCCGCCCAGCCGCACACGGCCGAGCACTACCATTCCAGCGTAAATCAAGTCATATTCGAGTCGTTGTTGACGGAGAGAAGCGAGAAGCTAAAAAACCAGCAAAAGCTGCAGAGAAGAAGGAGGCCAAATAATGGGTCAAAAAGTTAATCCTATCAGCATGCGCTTGCAGGTCAACAAAGATTGGCGCAGTAAGTGGTTTGTAAACAAGCGCGATTATGCCAAGTATCTTAAAGATGATCTTGAAGTTCGCCAATTGATAAAGACCAAGCTCGGTAGTCGTGCCGCAATCAATAAAGTCGAGATTGCCCGCACTCCTAACCTGGTTACCGTTACTATTGCAACCGCGAAAGCCGGTGTTGTAATTGGCCGTGGCGGCTCTAGCGCTGCAGAACTCAAGATGCTAATCGAAAGAATCTACGGTGTTCCAACTCGAGTAAACATCGAAGAAGTCAAAAAGCCTGATATGTATGCTAAGTTGGTTGCCGAGAACATCGCACATCAACTTGAGCGTCGTATGAGTTTCCGCCGAGCTATTAAGTCTACAGCTGCCGCAACTATGCGCGCTGGAGCAAAAGGTGTTCGTATTGAAGTTGCCGGTCGTTTAAATGGCGCTGAAATGTCACGTCGCGAGAAGGAAGTAGCTGGTTCTGTACCACTACACACACTTCGCGCAGATATCGATTACGCTCAAGTAAACGCTATGACAACAGCCGGCATTATAGGTGTTAAGGTTTGGATCTACAAAGGGGAAACTCAGTAATGTTGATGCCTAAACGCCAAAAGCACCGCAAGGTGCGTAAGGGAAAGATTCGTGGAGTCGCCACATCTGGCAACTACATCGCTTTCGGTGATTTTGCATTGCAGGCCCAAGACCAGGAGCGTATTACTTCTCGCCAAATTGAGGCAGCTCGTCAAGCGATGACACGCCACATTAAGCGCGGTGGTAAAATCTGGATACGCATATTCCCACACACGCCAGTTAGTCGCAAGCCTCAAGATGTCAAAATGGGTAGCGGTAAAGGCAACCCTGAATTCTACGTAGCCAAAGTTCGACCTGGAACGATTATGTTTGAGATGCAGGGCGTTACCGAAGAAGTAGCACGTGAAGCAATGCGTCTAGCTGCCCATAAGTTACCTGTTAAGACCAAATTTTTGGTTCGGGAAGAGGCGTAATCATGAAAGTCTCTGACATCCGCAAGTTGAGCACAACAGAGCTCACGACCGAAAGTACTAAACTTCGAGAAGAAATTACTGAACTTAAAAGGCGAATCCATATGGGTGAAGTCCAAAATGTCCGAATTGTTCGGCACAAACGTAAAGATTTAGCACGCGTACTGACCGTATTGAGCGAAGCTCTAATCAAGGAGGCAAAATAATATGGCTAAGCAAATTATAGGCACCGTATCATCTGCCAAAGGCGATAAAACAATCGTCGTAACTGTACAAACACGTAAAACCCATCCTCTTTATCGCAAACAATATACTGCGACTAATAAGTTCATGGCACACGACGAAAAGAACGAAGCAAAACAAGGCGACAAAGTATCAATCGTTGAGACTCGTCCCTTAAGCGCTCGCAAACGACATATCCTTGAAACTATCATCGAAAAGCCAGCTTTACGTGAAGATACCCTAGCCGCTACCAAAAATGATGATGCTGCGGCTCGTCCCGACAGTAAGTCCAAGCACACCGATGAAGAAAAAGCTGAGGAGAAGGCGTAATGATTCAACAAGAAAGCCGTCTTATTGTCTGCGATAACAGTGGAGCCAAAGAAATTCTTTGTATCCGCGTACTTGGTGGTAGCCGACGACGCTATGCTAACGTAGGAGACATCATCGTAGCCACTGTTAAACAAGCCAGTCCAAGCGGTACAGTTAAGAAGAAGTCTGTTATCCGTGCTGTTGTTGTCCGAACCCGAAATACTATTCGTCGCAAAGACGGCTCAACCATCAAGTTTGATGATAACGCCGCAGTTGTAATTGACGAGAAGAAGTTGCCAATGGCTACTCGTATCTTTGGCCCAGTTCCACGCGAGCTGCGCGATAAAGGCTATGCCAAAATCGTTTCATTAGCACCGGAGGTCCTGTAATGTCTATTAAGCAATCAAGCGCCACGAAGATTTTCAAGATTAGACTCAAAAAGGGCGATACAGTTATCGTTCGCGCTGGTAAGTATAAAGGTCAAAAAGGCAAAATCACTGCCGTTCATCCTAAAGAGAATAAAGTTACCGTTGAAGGCATCAACATCGTTAAGAAGCACGTAAAGCCTAATCAGGCACATCCACAAGGCGCTATTTTAGAAATTACAAAGCCAATCTGGGTTAGTAAAGTAAGCATCGTTGAGCCAACTTCCAAAAAAGCCAGCCGAATTGCATTCAAAATAGATAAAGAGGGAATAAAAACCCGTGTCTTCCAGAAGACAGGAAAGGAGATCAAGTAATGGCTACCACTACCGAAAAACCAGCAGCATTCAAGAAGCCTGCAAAGCAGAATGGTACCGGCGCTCGTCTCCGAAACGAGTATCAAGCTACCATTGCTAAAGAATTGCAAATAGAGCTTGGGTTAGATAATATCCATCAAGTTCCAAAACTAGAGAAAATAGTCGTGAACGTCGGTTTGGGCAAAGCCAAAGACGACAAAAAAATCCTACAGATTGCTACCAACACACTCACAAAAATTACTGGGCAAAAGCCAGTGACTACAATTGCCAAGAATTCTATAGCCGGATTTAAGCTTCGAGAAGGCAACAAAGTTGGCCTTAAGGTAACGCTACGCGGAGACCGCATGTATGAATTCATGGATCGTACAGTCAACATCGTACTACCAAGATTACGAGATTTTCACGGAGCAGCAGTCAAAGCTTTTGATAAACAGGGTAATTACAGCTATGGTTTTACTGATCAGTCAGTATTCCCAGAGCTTAGTTTTGAAGAAACCACCACACCACACGGTCTACAGGTAATATTTGTAATTAATTGTCACGAAAAAGCACATGCTCGCGCTTTGTTAGAGAAGTTCGGCATGCCATTTGAGAAGGAGAGGAAGTAAGATATGGCAAAGAAATCAATAGTTGCTCGCGATGCAAAAAGACTACGCATGATCGATAAGTACGCCGCGAAGAGAGCGGAGCTTAAAGAGCTCGGCGACCAAGAAGGTCTAGCTAAATTGCCACGCAACAGCAGTCCAACAAGGCGCACTAATCGTTGTATCGAAACAGGACGTTCGCGCGGATATATGCGACAGTTCGGACTGAGTCGTCTAAGTTTCAGGGAACATGCAAGCAAGGGCGAAATACCTGGCGTAACTAAGGCAAGTTGGTAGGAATAATATGAGTAGTACATCAACCGATCCTATCGCAGATATGTTTACCCGAATACGCAATGCAATTGCTGTCCAGAAGAACGAAGTTAGTCTGCCACACTCCAACATCAAAGAGTCCGTTGCTCGATTATTGCAAGAAAGCAATTTTGTTGATGGTGTTACTGTTGCAGATGCTACCGTTGGCAAGACTTTAACGGTTAAGATTAACGGCGAAAACAGCAACGCACGTATTACAGAAATCGTTCGATTGAGTAAGCCTGGTCGTCGTTTTTATGTCAATTCCAAAGAAATCCCTGTTGTTAAGCGCGGCCGAGGACTAGTAATCCTATCTACTAGCCGCGGAATAATGACCGGCGATCAAGCCAAGACTCAAAAAGTCGGTGGCGAATTAATTTGTAAAGTATATTAAAGGAAGTAAGGAAATATTATGAGCCGAGTAGGAAAACTGCCGATCGCTATCCCGAGCGGTGTGACAATCACTATCGACCCATCTGAAATTACGGTTACAGGCAGTAAAGGTACGCTTAAGCAATTTACTATTCCAAATATCGAAGTGAAGCAAGAAGGCGATCAGTTAATTGTTGTGCGTACAAACGACGAGCCTAAAACACGAGCTAAGCACGGTCTAATGCGCGCACTCTTAAACAACATGGTACAAGGTGTAACTGAAGGATTTAGCAAGAAACTCGAAATCACTGGTGTAGGTTTTAGGGTAGCACTTCAGGGAACAACTCTAAAGATGAATCTGGGCTTTTCGCATGAGGTTATTTATAATCTTCCAGCCGACATAACTGCTAAAGTAGAAGGCACGAATATTACAGTCAGCGGAATTAGCCGGCAGCAGGTTGGTCAGGTTGCTGCAGAGATTCGAGCATTGAAGAAGCCAGAGCCATACAAGGGCAAGGGCATAAAGTATGAAGGCGAACGCCTGATACGTAAGAGCGGTAAGAGCGGTAAGGATAAATAATCATGAATAAATTGGCACATAAATTACATAACCGATCTCAGCGCAAAGCTCGAGTGCGTTCTGTTGTGAGCGGTACTGCAGTACGCCCGAGACTCTGTGTTTCGATCAGTAATTCACACATTTCTGCTCAGTTAATTGACGATACGGCACACAAAACAATCAGTCAAGTAAGTACTGTTGGTCAGAAAACACTTAAAGGCACAATGACAGACAAAGCAACATGGGTTGGTACCGAAATAGCCAATCAAGCAAAATCAGCCAAAATTAAGGCCGTAGTATTTGATAGAAGTGGCAAATTGTATCATGGCCGCGTCGCAGCATTAGCTGACGCTGCTCGTAAAGCAGGATTGGAGTTTTAATCATGGCTGATACACAACAACAGCAACGACGTAGCCGTCGTCCAGAAATTCAACCAGAAGAGAAGCAATTCGATGAGCGAACACTTCATATCGACCGCGTAGCGCGCGTTGTTAAGGGTGGACGTCGTTTTCGATTCCGAGCTCTTGTAGTAGTTGGCGATCGCAAGAATAAAGTTGGAATAGGTATGGCCAAAGGAGCTGACGTTACAGCAGCCGTTACAAAGGCAACAGAAGTAGCAAAAAAGAACTTCACCACTATTTCACTTTACAAAGGCACATTGCCACATGAAGTCGAAGCAAAAGTCTCCGGCGCACATATTTTGTTAAAACCGGCCAGTGCTGGTACAGGTCTAATTGCGGGCGGCGCTGTTCGTACGATACTTGAAGTAGCAGGCGTAAAGAATGCACTTAGCAAATCACTTGGTTCTAGCAATAAGGCAAATACTGCCTATGCCACACTCAAAGCACTAGATAGCTTAGTACCAGCCAGTAAATGGGTTACGCAGATCAATAAAGCCAAAAATCTTAAAACAGCCAAAAAGGCGACACCACCCAAAGCTGTCGAAGATAAACCGGTACCAAAGAAGGCAGTAGCTAAAGCTAAGACTGCCACAAAGAAGAAGGCTTAGACGATGAAATTTAACGAACTAGATATAACAAAGCAAAAACAAGGCAAGCGAGTCGGTCGAGGCATATCTTCTGGCCACGGCAAAACCGCAGGTCGTGGTACGAAAGGTCAAGGCGCTCGCACAGGATCTTCAAAGAAGCCGGGCTTTGCTGGTGGTAGCAACGCTTTGATGCGAAAACTTCCGAAGCTACCAGGATTTACTAGTCACCGCACCGCCCCCGAAACAGTTTACACAGGTCAATTACAGGGTTTTGCCAATAAGACAGTCGATGCCAATGTATTGGCTGAGGCTGGCCTAATCAGCAATCCCTATGTTTCAGTCAAGCTGATAGTAAAAGGTGATTTAAGCAAAAAAGTCACCGTCAAATTGCCGCGAGCAAGTGAAGCTGCAATTGCAGCCGTACAAAGCGCTGGCGGAACATTCGAAAAGGCTGCTCGTCAGAGTCGTCCAAAAACTTCTACCAAGAAGTCTGACAAAAATTAACCCCTAAAAGCAGTATTTACTGTATACTAGGACCTAAGTGAAAAGATCTAACGAGGGCTAAAAACGTAGCATGAATTGGAAAATAATTGGCCAGTCATTGACGCATAAAGATATGCGAAACCGAATCCTAGTGGTTCTCGGAATTCTTTTTGTCTACCGAGTCCTCGCACATATACCGGTACCTATATCAAACCCAGAGACCCTGAACCAGGTTTTACAGAACCTATTTAATTCGAGTAATGCACCCCAGTTACTGAGTTTTATTAATGTGCTGTCCGGCGGCGCATTAGCTAACTTCTCAATTATGATAGCAGGTCTCGGTCCGTACATTAACGCTTCTATTATCATGCAGCTACTAACAAAAGCCATACCCCAGTTAGAAGCAATGCAAAAAGAAGGGGAGTCCGGGCAGAAGAGAATCAACCAATATACCCGTATGTTGACTTTACCTTTAGCTATCATCCAAGCTATTGGTTCAATATATCTGATTCGGCAGGCTGCGCAATCAATCGGTGGTATTGGTGATATTACTGCAAATACAACCCCAATCCAATGGGTTTTGATGGTGGCCGCTCTGACCGGTGGTTCAATGCTACTTATGTGGCTTGGCGAACAGGTAACCGAACAAGGCATAGGTAACGGTATCTCCTTATTGATTACCGTAGGAATCGTTAGCGGTTTGCCAGGGCAAATAACCAATATAGCGAGCAGTGTCTTTAAGAAGGGTGAAGGTTGGGACATTTTAGGAATTACTTTGCCAATTAACAAAGGTGCTTTAGTGGCTGGACTTGCTCTGGGTATAGCGGTACTGGTCGTGACGTGGCTGGTCGTAATGTTGAATGAGGCCGCCCGTAAACTGACGGTTAACTACGCCAAACGAGTCCAGGGCAACCGTACATACGGAGGCATTACGACAGTTCTGCCGGTCAAACTAATCACTGCTGGCGTTATACCGATTATCTTTGCTGTGGCTTTCTTGAGCGTGCCTGGTTTTGTTGGTCAGCTCCTAGGGGGTAATGCAAATCCTGAGCTTGCACAACTTGGCAACAATCTTGTTACGTGGTTCCAAGCTCCTACATCCCAAAGCTTTTCTACGTTAGGGTTGCAGGCCTACATATATCCAGCGGTATATTTTGTACTCGTTTTCACATTTACCTTCTTTTACACCAGTATTACATTTAACTCGCAAGAGATCGCAGAGAACCTCCATAAGCAAGGAGGTTTCATTGAAGGCGTTCGTGGCGGTGATCAAACAGAGAAATACCTAGCAAAAATAGTCAATCGCTTAACGTTCTTTGGGGCTATCAGCTTGGGCCTTTTAGCAATTGTACCGATTGTTGCCCAGGTATTTGTTACGGCCAATATCAGCCTAGCCGGTACTAGTATTTTGATTTTGGTCTCTGTAGCGCTGCAAACCTTACGTGCCGTAGAGTCAAGAGCCTTGATGGTCACTTACGACCAATACTCACAACCAGACTTTTTCTACGATCCTACCAATCCAGCTGAAGCTGCTACAGGAGGCAGGCGATTACAGTTTGGAGCCCGCTTGAAAGCCAGAGTCCAGAAGTCAAATAAATCTAGCAAAAAATAAATAACCGTGCTATTGTTGTAGCTATAAAGAGTCTCTCTATAAACGGGAGAATAGTTATAAATTGTAAAAACACTTTACAAACATCGAAGGGAAGTGCTATAATTAAGCACTGTTATATTTATGGCAGCTAACAAGGAAGTAATCGAGCTAACAGGCACAATTGTCGAGACCCTTCCAGGGACTCAGTTTCGAGTAGAACTTGAGAATGGCCATAAAATTATAGCTCACGTCGCCGGGAAAATGCGTAAGCATTTTATACGAATCGTACCCGGAGACAGCGTTACGGTCGAGTTGACCCCTTATGATCTTACAAAGGGCAGAATCACCTATCGCAAAGGATAGTAGAACATTTACAAGGCAGCACATCTAGGGCGACAAGCTCCAGTCCGCGTTTATCGTACTTCAGTACGATGCACTATACGGGCTTCGCTTCTCATCCCAAGCTGTACTACCCTGAAAACGTTCTGTAAAAGAAAATATAAGCAGTGAGTCATCGCTGAGAGGAGCATGATCCGCATGAAGGTGCGTGCAAGTGTCAAGAAAATTAGTCCAGACGACAAAATAGTTCGCCGTAAAGGTCGTCTATACGTTATCAACAAGTTTAAACCTAAGCATAAGCAAAGGCAGGGTTAGTTTACGTGGCAAGAATTTCCGGTGTTACAATTCCAGCAGAAAAACAAGTATGGGTTTCTTTAACTTACGTTTACGGTATTGGACCAAAAACCTCTAAAGACATCTTAGCCAAAGCAAAGGTTGAACAAACAGCCAGAGTTAAAGACCTTACCGATACAGAAATTTCTCGCATTCAAGAAGTTATCAACAATGATTTAGTAGTAGAGGGTGAATTACAGCGCATCGTCAGTGGTAACATTAAACGACTCAAAGACATTAAGGCATACAGAGGTGTCCGACACGCTGCTAGCCTTCCATCACGCGGACAACGAACCAAGACTAATGCCCGAACCCGACGTGGACGTAAAGTAACAGTCGGCGGCACGGCTAAGAAAGTAGCAGCGAAGACTTAATATTATGGCAGACACCGAAACAACCGAACCTAAAACAACTCCTGAAGCAGTAGCTCCAGTTGAAGCCAAGACTGACGCCAAAGCAAAGGCAACTCCTAAGCGCAAAAAGAATAAACGTAGCGTTCCTGCAGGCCAAGTACATGTCCTGGCAACGTTCAACAACACAATTATCACTTTTACAGATAATAGTGGCAATGTACTGACTACTTCTAGTGCCGGTGCTTGTGGTTTCAGGGGCTCCAAAAAGGGCACTGCCTACGCAGCCCAAATCGCATCAGAACGTGCAGCCCAAGCAGCTAAACAGCAATACGGTTTTGCGAAAGCAGATATCTATATCAAGGGTATCGGTTTAGGCCGAGATTCTGCTGTACGAGTCATGAACGGAATGGATATTCAGGTTGAGTCTATTCGCGATGTAACAGGCGTACCTCACGGTGGCGTACGACCACGAAAGGCACGAAGGATTTAATTTATGGCACGTGATCTTCAATCTATAGTAAAAATGAGTCGCCGAGAAGGCTACGCTCTTCACCCTAAGGCACACAAGGCCCTCGTAAAACGCGCATCTATGCCCGGGCAAGGTCCAAAT
>Ga0105047_10002959_pt1 | contig 30101 bp, 26 predicted proteins | sample MAT04_FD_78384 | JGI IMG/M metagenome (GOLD analysis project Ga0105047, IMG submission 78384) | Freshwater microbial communities from Lake Fryxell liftoff mats and glacier meltwater in Antarctica - MAT-04 (megahit assembly) | ecosystem: Environmental > Aquatic > Freshwater > Ice > Liftoff... | reverse complement strand
GAGCGCGCCCTTCAGATCGGTCTTGCCCTTGGCATCCAGCTTCGGATCGAGCTCCTTCTGGACGTTGGTGGCGGCGGTCTTGAAGTCCTCGGACTTGGTGGTCGCTCCCTTCATGGTGGTGAGGCTGTTGTTGGCGCCCTCGCTGAGCGCGGCGGTGTTGGTCGTGGTCTCGGTCGTCTTGGCCGCGGCGACCTCCTGCAGCTTCTTCAGCGTCACGCTGTCGACCTCGCCCGTGACCTTGAGCCCGTTGGTCTTCTGGAACTCCTCGACCTTGGCCTTGGTGCGGGGGCCGTACTTGCCGTCGGATCCGTACTTCTCTTCCTTGAATCCGGCCTTCTCGAGCAGGTTCTGCGTCTCCGCGACGGCGGGGCCGCCCGCGCCCTTCTTGAGGGTGACCTTGCCGCTCGCGACGTCGGCCAGCGGCCCCACGTCGGCGTACTTGGTGCTGCTGGTGGGCTTCACGTCGGTCTTCACGTCCTTCTTCACCTCGGCCGCGTCGAGCCCATCGAGCGCCTGGAGGCCCTTGAGCAGCGAGGCCTCCGACTCGACGGGCTTGGCGCCCTGCCCGGCGATGCGCTTGGACATGTAGTCGGTGTCGGCCTTGTCGATCTTCCCGTCGGCGAGGAGCTGCTTGATGACCTCGTCGCTGATCCCGTTCTTCTTGAAGAACGCGGTCTGCTTCTCGACGGTCTGGGTACGGAGCTGCTGGAGGGCCTGGCCAGTGATGGGGGTCGTCATGATGTCGTCCTTCTTTTCTTTCTAGTCTTGGAATGAGGGCTTCGGGCTCACGCGCGGCGCGGGCTCGAGAACAGGTTGGAGACGCGCACGCTGTCCTTGTGCGGCGCGCAGAAACGAGGGGTCGGCTCACGCTTCTTGCCGAGCAAGCGCTCGATCTTGGCGGTGCTGTTGCGGCGCCGCTCGTTGCTGCGCGAGGCGACGTTCTTCCAGAGCTCGGGCGCCGCGCAGCTGGCCACCGACACCAGCGCGTCGGCGGCGACGGTCGCGCCGCGTGCGTCGAGCCGGCTGGCGGTGATCACCAGCGAGCGGACCGCCCACTCGAGGTCGGCGGAGTCGAACATCGCGACCAGAGCGGCGCGCAGCACGGCCGACGAGGCGCGCGACAGGATCAGCTCGCCGTCGGCGACCTCCAGGAGGCGGGTGGCCTCCCTGGCCAGCGGATGGAGCGGACGGGCCGGGGCGGCGGCTCGATTCGACGTTTCGTGCATGACGAGGGCTAAAGCACGTGACGGGCCAGCTCGCGGCCATGGCCGAGCGGCCGAGTTGTGCACGCTCGGCGGAGATCGTTGTGCACGCCCCTGCGCAACTCTGCCGCGTCGCAAACGAGCGCGCGGCCCTCGTCCACGCACACCTCGTCGAACTTTCGCGCGCAGCGATCGCTATCCTTGGGCGAGCACCCGGCGAGAGTGATGAGCGCGACGACAGCCCAGCGCAGCATCATGCGCGGAGAGTCTGCAGGTCGCATGTCGCAGCGTCGGGCGGATCTCGAGCTAATCCGCATTAGCTAATCAACTGCGAAGGCCCGCTCCCCAGCACTTCGCGCACTTTCCGCAGCAACGCCTCCGGCGTGAACGGCTTCTGCACGAACGCGACGCCGGCATCGAGGACGCCGTGGTGCACGATCGCGTCGTCGGTGTAGCCCGACGCGAAGAGCACCTTCATCTTCGGGCGCTCCACTGCCAGCAGCTCGACGAGCTTGCGGCCGCTCATCCGCGGCATGACCACGTCGGTGAGCATGAGGTGGATCTCGCGCGTAAAGTCGCGGGAGATCAGCATCGCCTCTCCACCGTTGGAGGCGTCGAGCACCTCGTAGCCGTGTCGCCGCAGGATCGTGCGGGCGACCGTGCGTACTTGCTCCTCGTCCTCGACGAGCAGGATCGTCTCGGTTCCTCGCAGCAACGCGGGTGCGGCCGGCGCCTCCGCATCCGGAGCACGATCGGTGCGAGGAAAATAGATCTTGAACGCGCTCCCGTGTCCGGGCTCGCTGTAGACAGCCACGTGACCGCCGCTCTGCTTCACGATCCCGAACACGGTGGCGAGGCCGAGGCCGGTGCCCTTGCCCGCCGGCTTGGTGCTGAAGAACGGCTCGAAGATGCGCGCCCGCGTGGTCGCGTCCATGCCGACGCCGCTGTCGGTGAACGCCAGCATCACGTACGCGCCGGCGATCACGCCGACGTGCGCGCTCGCGTAGGTCGCGTCGAGCGAGACGTTGCTCGCCTCGATCGTGAGCTTGCCGCCATCAGGCATCGCGTCGCGCGCGTTGACCGCGAGGTTCATCACGACCTGCTCGATCTGTCCCGGATCGGCGAGCACGTGGCCCAGGTCGATCGACGGTATCACCCTCAGCTCCACGTCCTCGCCGAGCAAGCGCCCGAGCATCGAGCGCATCTCCGCCAAGGTCTTGCCGAGATCCATCACCCGCGGCTGGAGAACCTGCTGGCGGCTGAACGCCAGGAGCTGGCCGGTGAGCTCGGTGGCGCGCTTGCCGGCCTTGTGGATCTCGCCGAGATCTTCGCGCAACGGGTCGCCGGCCTTGAGATCCTGGATGGCCAGCTCGGAGTAGCTCAGGATCACCGACAGCAGGTTGTTGAAGTCGTGCGCGATGCCGCCCGCGAGACGGCCGACGGCGTCCATCTTCTGGGCCTGGCGGAGCTGATGCTCGAGCGTGGCGCGCGCGGTGATGTCCTCGGCGTGGACGATGACCAGATGCGGCGACGCGCAGGCGTAGGTGACGCTCAGCTTCCGCGCCTCGCCACCGATCACCCGCTCCACCTCGACCTGGACCGGCGCGTCGTGGTGATGGCAGTGCTCGATGTGCGCGATCATCGCGGGCACGTCCGCGTAGTACGTCCTCGCGGATACGCCCATCTGCCCCGCCAGCGCGCCGCTCGAGAGGTCGAGGGCCGCCTCGTTGTAGTCGATGAGGACGAACTCCCCTCCCTCCCGGGTGCGCTGCCAGACGTACGTGGGCACCGGGATGCCATGGAACTGCGCGCGGATCCGCCTCTGCGCCATCGTCGCGTCGGTGACGTCGATGCCTTGCGCGAACACGCCGCTGCGCGTGCCGTCGGCTTCGACCAGCGGCTCATAAACGAAGTCGACGAAGCGCTCCTCGGGCGGCTCGCCCGGACGCCGGGCCAGCTTGATCGCCATCCCGCTGGAGGCGTAAGGCTCGCCGCTCGAGAGCACGCCGTCGAGCAGCTCGACGAACCCTTGCCCGGCGATCTCCGGCAACGCCTCGAGGACCGGCTTGCCGAGCAGCGGCCGCCCGCCGACGAGCGTGAAGTACGCCTCGTTCGCCAGCTCGAAGACGTGGTCCTTGCCCCGCAGAGTGGCGATGAACGCGGGTGACTTCTCGAGCAGCACGCCCAGGCGGCGGCGCTCGAACTCGAGCGACGCCAACAGGCGCTCGCGCTCGACGACGGCGGCGTGCGCATCGCTCACGTCGAAAAGCACCACCACCCCTCCGATGATCGCCCCCGCCTCGTCTCGGATCGGGGCAGACGACGTGAGGACGTGCCCGCGCGTCCCATCGAAGCGCTCGATGTCGACGTGCTCGCCCACGACGGTCGTGCCCGTCGCGAACGTCCGCGCCAGCGCCCACTCCTCTGCCGCCAGCCGCTCCCCCGTCTCCGGCCAGAACGCCTTGTAGACCGCGTACTCGGCGGGGCTCCCGACGTGGTGCGCCCGCCCGCCCCAGATGCGGGCCGCGGCGGGGTTGGTGTCGGTCAGCGCGCCGGCGGCGTCAGCGATCCACACGCCGACCGGCAGCGCGGCGAGCACCGCCTCGAGCTTGCGCCGGCCAACGTCGGCTTCGTGGAGCGCGCACGCCGCCTCGCGCTCGGCCTCGACCCTCGCCGTCACGTCGCGGAAGTTGCCCACGATCGCCCCGACGTCCGGGTCGTCGAGGAGGTTCGTGCACGAGCCCTCCATCGAGCGGACCGTACCGTCGCGGTGCTGGGCCCGGAACTTGATGATCATCGTTGCGACGCCGCTGTCCACGAGCTGGGTGACGTCGGCCGCCATCCGAGCGCGGTCCTCGGGGAGGATGCTCTCGTGCCACGCGCGCTCGGTCATCTCGTCGCGCGTCCAGCCCATCAAACGCGCGAACGCTGGGCTGCGGTAGAACGTCACGCCGTCGCGGCTGGTGAGTGAGATCGCGTCGGCGCTCTTGTCGATCAGCGCACGAAAGCGGGCCTCGCTACGCCGCAACGCCTCATCATCCGACTCAATCATTCGACTATCTCCGCGAGGTCAGAAGCACTCTACTGTAGGCACGAATCCAGAAACGCGAGCGACCATTCAACGACAATAGTCCGAATACTCCTTGGTCAGGCTCGGAGGCGAGCCCATTGGTCATCCATGGGCTCCACCGCGAAAGCCAACCCCAAGGTGCGCCTTCGCGCCCGCATCACCGAGTTTGCGTATCCGCCTGTCCATGACGGCGTGGTGATCGGAAGCACGCGCCCCTCGGCCTCGAGGCTTTCAGGAAGGCGATCGGCCTCCTGGTAGCGTCGAGCGGCGGGGAGGCGCTCAGAATGGTCGCCCTCCGGCCGCCCGACGTGATCCTCCTCGACGTGATGATGCCGGGCATGGGGGGCTACGAGGTCACGGCGCGACTCAAGGGCGATCCGATCAGCAAGAACATCCCCATCATCATCGTCACCGCGCTCGATCACCGCGACGCGAGGATCCTCGGGCTCAGCGCGGGCGCCGAAGACTATCTCAGCAAACCCATCGATCGCGCGTGCGGGTCCTCGCCCGCACGATCCTGCGCAAGTATGGCTATGAGGTCCTCGAAGCCCGACGTGGTGATGCCACGGATGAGCGGGCGCCAGGTCGCCGAGCGGCTCGCGCCGATCCGTCCCGACATGAAGGTGCTGTACATGTCGGGCTATATGGACGACGCAGTCGGATCGTGAGCTCAGGGCGTAAATTGAGACAGTTGCTCGAGCCGCGCCCAGAACAGCCGATAGCCGTGTAAGTTTCCGTCATGGCACGCATCATCCTGATCGACGACAACGAGCCCCTGCGGAGAGCGCTGCAGAGGGTGCTCGAGCGCGGCGGCCATCAAGTGCAGGCGGCCGAAGATGGCAAGCAGGGGTTGAGGCTCTTCGAGGAACACGGAGCGGATCTGGTGATCACCGACCTGGTGATGCCCAACGCCGAAGGCATCGAGACGATCCGTGAGCTCGTTCGGCTGTCGCCCGGGCTGAAGATCCTCGCCATCTCGGGCGGAGTACCCGGCACTTCGCTGGACATGCTCGCCATCGCCGAGAAGCTCGGCGCGACCAGCACCATGCGCAAACCTGTCGCGACCGAGGCGCTCCTCACTCGCATCGCGGAGCTGCTCGACCCTCCTCCGGCCTGAGCGTTACGGGGTATCGATATGATCTTGAAGCTCGACGACGACCACGGTCGCGCGCTGGACGTCGACGCTCCGCTGGCGCGGGGCGCGATGGAGGCGGCCCACGACTTCTTCGAGCTGTCGCTCGACCACCTCTGCGTCGCAGGGCTCGACGGGTTCTTCAGGCAGGTCAATCCATCCTGGACCCGGAGCCTCGGCTGGACCGCCGAGGAGCTGATGTCGAGTCCGACGATCGCCTTCGTGCACCCCGACGATGTCGAGATGACGCTCGCCGGCCGCGAGCGCTTGCGGCTCGGCTCGAGCCTGGAGGCGCTCGTCAACCGCTACGCCTGCAAGGACGGAACGTATCGCTGGTTGGAGTGGCGGTCCTTCGCGCGCACCGAGCATGGGCTGGTCTACGCCTGCGCGCGCGACGTCACCGATCGAAAGCTGGCCGAGCAGCAGCTGGTCGAGGCTCGGGCGCCCTTGCTCCACTCCGATGCCCGTGACTAGCTGCGCCCGATGATCCTGCTCGCAATCGGAGACGACATCCGCCCCATGTTCGACAGCGCCAGCGCGGTGATCGCCGCGCGCGGCGTCGATATCGGTCTGAAGATCCTCGCCGCGCTCGTCGCCTGGGTCATCGGCTCGTGGCTGATCAAGACCGCCAGTAAGCTCACCGCGCAGAGCATGGATCGACGCAAGGTCGATCCCACCCTCACCCGCTACCTCTCGGCCGCGGTCAGCGTCGGCCTCAAGGTCCTGCTGATCATCGCCATCCTCGGCATCTTCGGGATCGAGACCGCCTCGTTCGCCGCCCTCTTCGCTGCGGTCGGTGTGGCGATCGGAATGGCCTGGTCAGGCCTGCTGTCCAACTTCGCGGCCGGCGTGTTCATGGTCGCTTTGCGCCCCATCAAGGTGGGAGACTTCGTGACCGTCGCTGGCGTCACCGGGACGGTCCGCGAGATCGGCCTCTTCGTCACCATCATCGACACGCCCGACAACGTGCGCACCATCGTCGGTAACTCCAAGATCTTCGGCGACACCATGTCCAACTATTCGAGCAACGAGTATCGGCGCGTCGACATCAAGGCGCAGCTCAGCCACGGCGTCGACTATCGCAAGGCGATCGCGTTGCTGCGTGAGCGGATAGCTGCGGTGCCGCACGTCCTCGGGTCCCCGGCGCCGGACGTCCACATCCTCGAGTTCAACGAGCGCGGACCGGTGCTGTGCGTTCGCCCGTACACTCACACCAATACTTATTGGGATGTGTATTTCGCCACCAACGCGCTCATCAAGGACGCCTTTGGCGACGCCGGCTTCCCGGTCCCCGAGACCCACGTGCGGATGATTCAGGCCACGACGCCCCCATCGTGACCGGCACCCGATGACCGCCACCCATCAGTCTCGGTCCACGCAGAGGCCGCAGCGCTGGCTCCCGCTTGGGCCGGAGACGTGGCGCATCGACTTGCTCCGGATCGTGCTCCGGATCTCGGCGGCGCTCGGCGTCATCGTGTACGTGCCCAGCGTCTACTTCGCGAACGAGTCCGGGATGACGAGCGTGGTGGTGCTCGACACGGCCGCGATCGCGGCGATCTTGGGGCTGAGCTACGCCGTTTCACTCCCCGCAAGGCTGCGGGCGATCTGCACCTGCCTGGTGTTCTACTTGCTCGGCGCGGGGCTCTTGATCGCGATCGGCGCGATCAGCCAGATCTATCTGTTCGGCTTCTCCGTCCTCGCGACGTTGCTGCTCAGCATGCGCTGGGGGCTGGCGACGGCCGCGCTGAACGCGGCGACGATGCTCGCGATCGGCTACCTCGGGCGCGCGGCCCCGGAGATGGTGGTGCCACGCTGGACCTTCGACTACGCCGGCTGGACGGTGATCACCGCCAACTTCGCGATGGTGAACGTGAGCCTGGTCGTCGCGATGGGCGCCGTCATCGCGGCGCTCGAGACGGCGCTGGCGCGCGCCAACGATGCGCGCGATCTATTGCGCATCGCCGGCCTCACCGCGCGCCTGGGCGGATGGCGGATCGACGTCGCCCGCCAGCACCTGGTGTGGTCCGACGAGGTGTGCGAGATCCACGGGCTGCCCGCGGACCGTCAACCCACGGTCGACGAAGCGCTCGCATACTATTCACCCGAGTGGCGCGAGATCATCAGCGGGGCGGTGGCGCGCTGCAGCCGCGAAGGCACGCCGTTCGACCTCGAGGCCGTTATCGTGACCGCGAAAGGCACACCGTTGTGGGTCCGAGCGATCGGCAACCCCCATTGCAACGACCGCGGCGTGGTCACTCACGTCCACGGCTCCATCCAGGACATCACGCCGCAAAAGCTCGCCGAGGCCCGGCACGCCAAGCTCGAGGCGCAGTTTCTCCAGGCTCAGAAGATGGAGACCATCGGCAACTTTGCCGGGGGCGTGGCCCACGACTTCAACAACCTCATGACGGTCGTGCTCAGCTACGCGGAGCTCCTCGCCGAGGAGCTCGAGCCGGGCGATCCCATGCGCGTGGACCTGGGAGAGATCCGATCCGCGGGGCTGCGCGCGACCGGTCTCACGCGGCAACTCCTCGCCTTTAGCCGCCGCCAGGTGCTGCAGCCGAAGGTCGTCGAGCTCGGCGAGATCGTGGCGGGCATGGAGAACATGTTGCGCCGACTGATCGGCGAGGACGTCGAGCTCGCCACGTCGTGTGCGGCGCAGCTCGGCAAGGTGCTCGTCGATCCGGGACAGATCGAGCAAGTGATCATGAACCTCGCCGTGAACGCCCGCGACGCCATGCCGCAGGGCGGGATGCTCACGATCGAGACGAAGGCGGTGGCGCTCGACGAGCCCTTCGCCGCCGAGCACGCCGGCATCCATCCGGGCACCCACGTCATGCTGGCCGTGAGCGACACCGGCACCGGCATAGACAAGGCCACGCAGGCTCGGATGTTCGAGCCCTTCTTCACGACCAAAGAGAGAGGCAAGGGCACGGGCCTCGGGCTGGCGACGGTCTTTGGCATCGTCCAGCAGAGCGGCGGGACGATCTGGGTGTACAGCGAGCCGGGCAAAGGGACGACCTTCAAGCTCTACTTTCCCGTCGCCGAGCACGCCGAGCCTCCGCGCGCCAGCGTGGCTCCCGCCGCTCGCGCGACGCTCCACGGAACGGAGACCATCCTGCTGGTCGAGGACGAAGAGGCCGTCCGTACTTTGATTCGCACGATCCTGACGAAGTACGGATACAACGTCCTGGCAGCGCAGAACGTCGGCGACGCGTTCTTGCTCTGCGATCAGCACCCGGCGAAGATCGACCTCTTGCTGACCGACGTGGTGATGCCGCGGATGAGCGGGCGTCAGCTCGCCGAGCGACTATCGCCGATCCGGCCGGACATGAAGGTCCTCTACATGTCGGGATATACGGACGACGCGGTCGTGCGCCACGGTGTCCTGGAGGCGACGCTCGCGTTCATCCAAAAGCCGATCACGCCGGAGCCGCTCGCACGAAAGATCCGCGCGGTGCTCGACGCCTCCGGCTGATCAGCTCAGCGCGTCGATCGTCGCGCGAAGCTCGGCGAGCCCGAACGGCTTGGTCAGATAGGCGTCCATCCCCGAGTCCAGGCACATCTGGTCGTCGCCCTTCATCGCGTTCGCGGTGAGCGCGATGATCGGTGTTCGCACGCGACCGTGGTCGACCTCGTGCGCGCGAATGAGCCGGGTGGCGTCGAGGCCGTCGATCTCGGGCATCTGTATGTCCATCAGCACCACGTCGAAGCGGCCCGCGATGACCTCATCGACGGCAGCGCGTCCTGTGCCCACACGGGTCACGCAGAAGCCGAGCCGCTCGAGGATGCGGGTCGCGACCATCGCGTTGATGGCGTTGTCCTCGGCCAGCAGCACCGTGCGCGCGCATGACGCGGCGCGCGCGGGATCCGGGAGCGGCGCATTTACAACCGAGGCCACGGAGGCTTCGGTCAGAGCGACCTGGGCCAGCGGGAGATCGAGGACGAAGCGGCTGCCCGCGCCGAGCACGCTCTCGACCTGCAAGGTGCCACCCATACGCTCGGCGAGGTGCCGCGAGATCGTGAGACCGAGGCCGGTGCCCCCGAAGTGGCGGGTCGTCGAACCATCGGCCTGGCGAAACGCCTCGAAGATGCGCCCGAGCGACTCCGCCGGGATACCGGGACCCGTGTCGATCACCGTGACGCGCAGATCGCTCGCGGCGCGCCGGACCTCGATGACCACTGCGCCGCTCGCGGTGAACTTGATCGCGTTGCTCACCAGGTTGAGCATGATCTGGCGAATCCGCAGCGCGTCGCCGCGATAGTCATCGACCAGCGCAGGGTCGACGTCGACGATCAGCTCGAGTCCCTTGCTTTGCGCGCGCAAAGCGGTGGAGTCGGTGACCTCGCGCAGCACCTTCGAGAGCGCAAACGGGCGATCCTCGAGGGTCATCTCGCCCGCCTCGACCTTGGAGAGATCGAGGATGTCGTCGATGATCCCGAGGAGGCTCACGCCCGATCGGTGCGCAGCGTCGACCAGCTCCCGATCGCCTTCGTCGAGCCCGCTCTCCAGGAGCAGCGCGGTGGTCCCGATGATCCCGTTCATCGGCGTGCGGATCTCGTGGCTCATGTTGGCCAGGAACTCCGACTTCACCCGCGAGGCTTCGTCCGCGACGCGGCGCGCCTCGATCAGCGCGACCTTCGCCTGCTCGGCAGCGCCGAGCGCTCGCCCGAGCTCCGCGAGCGCGAGGCGGTTGAGCTGATCGTAGATCGCCGCGAGCGCGTAGGTGACGCCTGCGAGCAGGAGGAAGTTGATCAGGTCGAGGAACACCAGGTCCTTCACCGGGGACTTCTGGAACGGCACCCCGAGCGCGGTCAGCGTGAACAGGACCGTGACCACGGAGGCGCTGATGAGGCCCCAGGTGAGCGCCGTTCGGCGCCCGGCGACGAGCAAGGTGTACAGCACGAGCGGTCCGAGCCACGAGGCGGGCCGCCAGTTGGCGCCGCCGACGAAGACGGTCGTGACCACGATGAGCCACACCATGATCCCCGCGAAGACATGGGCGGAGAGCACCAGGGAGCGGGTCCGCCGCAAGATCCAGGGCGCGGCCGCCATCACCGGCGCGGACACCCCCATGAGCAGCGCCGCGAGACGCTGGCCCATCGCGAAATGGACGCCGGCGAACGGGATCGCCACCACCACGTAAAGCATGGGCAAAAAGGCCCCGATGCGCATGCGCAAGCGCCGCTCGGTGGTCACGGGCTCGGACCGCGCCAGCCAGTCGTCGAGGCGCCCGATCAGGTTGGACATGAACACCGACACGGGCTTTCGCGTCGATCATCGGACGTTCGGCCGCGATCTTGAGCCGCCCCGAACCGAGGCAGGTGTCAGCGCAAGCGCGCGTTCCGGCTCAGAACGCCTGCCGCATCTGCAGACTGAGCCCGTTCTCGAAGATCCCGCCCGGGCCGAAGCCGAAGCCGATGAACGCCTCCACCTGCAGCGACTCGAGGATCAGCAGGTGCACGCTGGGCCCGAACGCGTTGGCGATCGCCGCCTTCTCCTGGGTGCGCGTCGCGTCGAGCAGGCCGAACACCGCGCCGTCGTGGAAGACGCCGATCTTCAGGAGCTCGCGCACGACGGAGATGCGGAGATCGAAGGTCGCCGCGCCCACCGTGCGTGAATAGAAGCGCTCGCCGAACGGGCCGCGCAGGTACTCACCCACCGAGACCTCGTCGGGATACGGGACGTCGCCGGCCTTGTGGAGCGCGGTCAGGCCGATCCGCAGCTCGTGCCAGCCGAAGACGAAGGTGCGGCGATACTCTCCGCTCATCTGCACCGCGCCCTTTCCTGGGCCCTGCACCGCGCGGAAGTAGCGGAGCTCGAAGTCGAACGTGTGCGGCCGATCGACCCGCACCGCGTTCGGGTTGAGGTGGATGCGCAGGCCCGCCGCGCCGAAGACGCGCGTGCGCGCGATGTCGCTCGTGACCGGCGCGCCGGGGGTCGCGGGCTCGAGCTCGAAGAGGTGGAGATATTCGATGCCCGCGCCGAACCGCAGCGAGCCTTCGGGCGCGAACGCGAAGTCGAGATCGGCCGTGAGCTCCGGACGGACGCCGTAGATGCTCTCGAGATCGACGTCGCGGCGCTGGCGGTGGAAAAAATCGAAGCGCGCGCCGACCGGAATGGTCAGCCGGCTGTTCGAAAGCGGCGGTGAGATCCAGCGCCCGATCGCCAGGCCGCGCGTGAGCACCGGGCGCACCGGTCCGTCCTCGCGGATCGCCGTGCGGATCGCGCCGCCCGCGCGCAGGTGAGCGCTCCAGCGATCGCCCTCGAGGAACAGGCTCGCGCCGCGGAGCCGCATGCCCAGGACGAGCCCGTCCACGCCGCTGAAGAGGAGCTCGGGCGCGAGCCCCACCGACCACGCGACCGGGCGCACCTGCACGTGGAGCTCGTGGCGCCGCGGGAGCAGATCGAGCGGAGACGCGCGCAGATCTTCGATGTCGTCGAGCTGCAGGCCTCTGCGGACCGTCTCCGCAGGGACGATCTCCCAGCGATAGTCGACCAGCCCGAGCCGCTCGGCGATCACCTGGAGCTGCCGCGCGAGCAGCGGCCGGTTGTACACCTGGAACGGCAGATCGACGCCGAGCTGCAGCCGGAAGGTCTCGAACACGCCCTCTCCGCGGAAGATCACGCGGTCGAGCCGGCCTTCGTCGAGATCGACCCACAGCCGCTTGCCTCGCGGGGTGACGTCGACCGTCGCGAGATCGTAGCCGGCGCCGTGCAGGAAGCCGTCGATCGCGTCGCGCACCACGCTCGCCGAGGCAGTGCCGACGACGCCGCGGCTCTCGAGCAGCGCGAGGTAGACCTCGTCGGAGAGCGCGCCGTTCCCGTTGAAGAGCAGGCGATCGCGCAGCGACGGGCCGACCGTCGTGGTGCTGCTGGTCTGCGTCGCCAGCACGAGGAGCACGCCGATCACGATCATTCTTCCGCGCGCCTGACGCGCTCCTCCGCCTGTGCTTCGCGCTCGCGCGCGGCCCGCTCTCGCGCCTGGGCCTCCGCGATGAGCGCCTGGGCGGGATCAGGCTTCTTTTCTCGGCTCGACTCGATGGCGCTCCACTGGAAGGTGAGGAGCACGTTGTTCTGGATCTGCGCCTCTTCCGTGAGCTGCGGATCCTGGAGCACCTTGAACTGCCAGGTGACCCCGACCCAGTCGGCCAGGCTGTAGTGGACGTTCCCGACGAGGCCGACGCGGAACAGCTCGAACGCCGAGCGCTTGCGTAGATCGTTGTTGATCACCGGCATGAGCGCGGAGAAGTCGACGTCGTAGGTGATGCGCTGCTCGGGGATGCGCCCGGACACGCGGATCGCCATCTCCGCGCCCGCCTGGAGGACGTCCCTCAGCTCGCGCACCTCGATCGCGGACGTCAGCGGATCGTCGACCAGGAGCAGCGTCCCGTTCGCGATCGTCTCGCGCCCGCCGACGCCGATCCGCACCAGCATCACGCCCTCGATCGCGTCGATCGGCCGGCACACCAGGCCCATCGACTGTGTCATCGTCAGCGGCTCGAGCGGCCCGCCGAGCTTCAGCTCGCGCTGGTTCTGGATCGGCTCGAGCATGCCGGTCCTCCGTGACACGAGGTACGTCACGGCGTCTGGGCGGACGTCCTCGGTGGGGAGCAGCGAGGTCTCGGCGTTCGCGCGCACGAAGAGCCCGAGCCACGGGAACATGTAGATCGAGTAGAGCGGCTCGATCGACGCCAGGTCGTTCGACTTGGTGAAGCCCACCGCGCTGTTCGTCGAGAGGCCTTCGAACACCGACAATCTGAGCGTCACCTCGTGGGCCCCGCTCCGATACTCGGCGTTACCCAGCACGTTCGCGACGAGCGCGAGGGACAGCCCGTCGCGTTGCCCGACGACGTCGCTGTTGTGCGCGAAGTTGAAGCTCGCACCGAGCACCAGCGAGCCGTCCCATCCGTCGGGGCGCGCCTCGTCGTGGTCCGCGGTCAGGTCGGTGTCCGGGACGTACTGCGTGACGGCCTGCTCACCCGCGGCGTGCGCGACGTGTGTTGCGCAGACCAGCAGCGCCGCGGTGATTCTCACGTCGACCCGGAGCCCGCCAGACGAGCCTGCGCCACCCGCTCGGCGTGTCGCGCCGGGGATCGCAGCTCGCTGTACTTCAGCAGCTTGTCGCGCAGGATGGGCCGCACCCGCCAGTACTTCGCGGTGGGATCGCGGATCGACGCCTCGCGCTCGAACCAGCTCTGCACGATGTCGGGCGACGCTCCGGGCAGCATGACCCGGATGGTGTCCTCGTTGATCTGATCGAGATAGACGAGCTGCATCAGCCACTCTTCTTGCTCGGGCGTCATCCAGCGCGTCGTGCGATCGTAGAACTTGCGCAGGAACATCACCGAATCAGCGATGCCCGACCGGTGCTCTTCAGCGGCCAGCGACAGCAAGAACGGGAAGCCTTGGGTGGCGTCGTAAAATCGCTGGTGCTCGCTCTCGGGCACGCCCGCCTGGCTCAGCAGCGCGCGCGCCTGCTCACTGGTGAACGGATCGACCCGGAGCGATGCGCGCAGATACTTGTGACAGTGCTGGGCCCAGCCTGGATGCGTGACGTCGAGCGCGTCGCGGCCGAGCACGATGAGCAGGCTCCCGAACGGCGCCTCCGCCAGCCGCGGGATCAGCGCGCCGACGAGGAACTCGTTCAGCAGGGGGCCGATCACCTCGAAGTCATCGAGGATGATGAGCAGCCGATGGAGCTGGCCGACCGGCGCGTGGGTCAGCGCGAGCGCGTCCTTGGCTCGATATCCGCTGAGCGCCGCCGTGGCGTCGGTGACGATCGCCTCCGCGAGCACGTTGAAGAGATCGCGCTTGATGCGGTTCTTCTTGGTGACGCCGACGAGGTCGCGGATCACGCCCGGAAGCACCGAAGTGTCCTCGAGCGCGCGGAGCCGAGCCGCCAGATCCCACGCCGTGTCGATCACCTCGAGCGCGTGTTTCACGTCGGAGTCGCGCACGCCGGTGAAGGAGAAATAGTCCCGCGTCCTGGGCAGGAGCCGGTTCAGGACGCGGCCCGCCCGAAGGATCGACAGCGCGGCTTCCTTCACCTCGTCGGACACCTTCGACGCCGAGATCTCCGCCGACGCGCTCTCGAGGATCCGGCGATGAAAGGCCGCGATGTCGCGCCCGTGCGGGAAATAGTCTTTCCCGCGCGGCGCGGGCGGCGGGAGGCTCTGCGGCAAGAGCTGGCCGTCGATCAGCGCGAGAAAGTCGCCTCGATTCTGGGTGTTCGATCCGTTCGCCGAGAGCACCAGATAGCCGAGCTGTCCCGGCTCGTGCTCGGCGAGGACGTGCTCGAGCAGGTAGCTCTTCCCCACACCGCCGGGGCCCGAGATCGAGCAGATGCGGACGCCCGGGGCTTCCTCGGTGAGGAGCTCGACGAGGGCCGTGACCTCGCTCGCGCGCCGAACGAGCTCGTCCACGCGCCCGTAGTTATCATTCTTCCGTGTGTACGGCAGCGTCCGCGGTGCGCGAATCGGCGGCCGAACGCGCGCGAAACCACTCCGCGATTCCCACCATGTGCGGCTCGAAGTCGCCGGGCACCGAGATGTTGAGCGCGCCCGCCCGCGTGGAGGTGCGGTTCTCGAAGTCGTGCGGGGTCCCTGCGGGCGCGATCACCAGCGAGCCCTGGGGCGCGTCGATCCACGCGCCGCCGACGAAGAAGCTCATCGTCCCCTCGATCACGAAGAAGACGTCGTCCTCCTCGTGCTGGTGCGCGCCGGGACCGCGCGTGTACGGGTCGAGCCACCACTCCGAGATCGAGTACGCGCCACGTGTCTCGGCCTCGTCGGCCTTGAAAACGGCGCGGAGCGGGCCCATCGGATACTCGCGCCCCTCGCCCGGAAGCCGGACGATCGGAGCACGTTTCTTCTGGCTATCCATGCCCCATCTTACCTCTTCTTGGTGTACGGCAGCACGAACATGTAGAGGCCGCTGAGCAGCATGATGAACAGCGGCGGCAGCGGCGAGTATGTGACCCAGGCCGGCGGCTCTCCGCTGGCCCGCATGGCGAAGTTGGCGATCACTAACACCGTGAAGATGATCGACATCCAGCGGTGAGTTTGCCGAATCCAGTGACTCATTTGGACCTCTTCACGAAGGCTGCCAGGTGCTCGCCCGTCAGCGTCGATCTTTTGGCGACCAGATCGGCCGCGGTGCCTTCGAACACGAGGCGCCCGCCGTCGTGGCCCGCTCCGGGGCCGAGATCGATGATCCAGTCGGCGTGCGCCATCACCGACAGGTGGTGCTCGATCACGATGACCGACTTACCGGCGTCGACCAGGCGATCGAGCAGCCCGAGCAGCTGCTGGAGATCGGCGAGGTGCAGCCCGGTGGTCGGCTCGTCGAGCACGTACACGCCGCGCCGCAGGTAGCCGAGACCCACGCCCGCCATGCGCTCGAGGATCGCGTGCGCCGCGGGTGTCTTGGCCGCGCCCGTGCCGAAGAAGCGGACCGCCTCGTCGACCGAGAGATCGAGCACCTCGGCGATGTTGAGCTTTCCGATGACGCCGGCCCCGTTGCACGTCGGGCAGGCGCCCTCGGAGTTGGCGCTGAAGAGCGCCGGCTTCACGCCGTTCTGCTTGGCGAACGCCTTCCGGATCGGCTCGAGCAGATCGGTGTACGTCGCCGGGTTGCTGCGCCGCGAGCCGCGGATCGGGGTCTGATCGACCGAGACCACGCCCTTCTGAACCGACACCGAGCCGTGGATCAGCGAGCTCTTGCCCGAGCCCGCGACGCCGGTGACCACCACCAGCACACCGAGCGGGATGTCGACGTCGACACCCTTCAGGTTGTGCGCTTTCGCGCCGCGGATCTTCATCACGCCGGTCGGCTTGCGAACCGTGGTCTTCAGTGCCGCGCGATCGCTGAGGTGACGTCCGGTGAGCGTGCCGCTCTTTCGCAATCCCTCGACGGTGCCGGTGAACACCACCTCCCCGCCCGCGGCGCCGGCGCCGGGACCGAGATCGACGACGTGATCGGCGATCGCGATCGTCTCCGGCTTGTGCTCGACGACCAGCACCGTGTTGCCCTTGTCGCGCAGCCGCAAGAGCAGCTCGTTCATGCGCTGGATGTCGTGCGGATGCAGGCCGATGGTCGGCTCGTCGAACACGTACGTCACGTCGGTGAGGGACGCGCCGAGGTGGCGGACCATCTTGGTGCGCTGCGCTTCGCCGCCGGAGAGCGTGCCGGACGATCGATCGAGGCTGAGGTAACCGAGGCCGATCTCCACGAACGAGTCGAGCGTCTGGCGCAGCGACGCGAGCAGCGGCGCGACCGACGGCGAATCGAGCTCGCGCACCCACTTCGCAAGATCGCTGATCTGCATTGCGCACGCCTCGGCGATGTTGATCTTCTTGATCTTGCAGGACCGCGCCGCCTCGCTGAGGCGCGTGCCGTTGCACTCCGGGCAGACGGTGAACGTCACCGCGCGCTCGACGAACGCGCGGATGTGCGGCTGCATCGCGTCGACGTCCTTCGACAGGAACGACTTCTGGATCTTCGGGATCAGGCCCTCGTAGGTGAGGTTGATGCTGTCGACCTTGATCTTGGTCGGCTCCTTGTAGAGCAGGTCGCGCAGCTCCTTCTTCGTGAACTTCTTGATCGGCTTGTCCGCGTCGAAGAAGCCGCAGCCGTTGAAGATGCGCCCGAACCAGCCGTCCATGCTGTAGCCGGGGATGGTGATCGCCCCGCCGTTGATCGACTTCGTCTCGTCGTAGAGCGCGGTGAGATCGAAGTCGGTCACCGAGCCCATACCCTCGCAGCGCGGGCACATGCCGCCGTTGACGCTGAACTCGCGGCGCTCGGTCGTCCCGCCGCCCTTGTTGGTCGAGATCGAGCCGACCCCGCGCACCGACGGGACGTTGAACGAGAACGCGTTCGACGATCCGATGTGCGGCTTCCCGAGGCGGCTGAACAGCACCCGCAGCATCGCGTTGGCGTCCGTCGCGGTGCCCACCGTCGAGCGCGAGCTCGCGCCCATCCGCTCCTGATCGACGATGATCGCGGTCGTCAGCCCCTCGAGCACGGGGGGACAGGGTGCTGGGTCACGGCGTCCTCGCGAGCAGCTCGACGAGCTTACCGCCCATCATGTTCCAGCCGTAGCGCGCGCCACCGAAGTTCTGCTTCTGATCCGGCTTGAAGCCAGACTGCACCAGCGAGAGACGCGTGCCCGACGCCGTCGGCGTGAGCGTGAAGGTCACGACGGTGTCGAGCATGTCGCCGACCACCCAGGTGTAGCTGAGCTTCTTCTGCGCCTCGATCTCGAGGAACTTGCAGTTCACGCTGCCATCCCAGCCCGGATACGGCTGCGTCCTGAACACGAACGCCGCGCCCGGCTCGACCTTCATCTCGACGACGGGCAGCAGCCACTCCGCGAGGAGCTTCGGGTCGATGAGCGCGCGCCACACCTTCTCGGGCGCGTGGTGGAGATCGATCTCGAAAGAGATGGCGTCGGTCTGCGTGCGGTCGGTGTTGTCGGTGACAGTCATGGGTCCATTTTCTCCAGCAGTTTTTCCAGGCGATCGACGTGCTCCGTCCAGAACGCCCGGTAGTGCGCGATCCAGTCGACCAGCGGCTTCATTCCCTGCGGCTCGACTCGGTAGTAGACGCAGCGCCCCTCGCGCCGGCCGTTCACGAGGCCCGCTTCCTTCAGAGCAGCGAGGTGCTGCGAGACCGCTGGCTGCGAAATCTCGAAGCGCGCGGTGAGAGCCTTCACCGCCGCTTCACCCCGCGTCAGCGACTCGAAGATCGCCCGGCGGCTCGGGTCCGCCAGCGCATGGAAGACCTTGTCTTCCAACACCGCCGCGCTCAGCATTCTCAATTCATAAGTATACGCTTATGCGTTGTCAAGGGGTGCTCAACCACAGCGTCATGTCCTCCGAGCACAGCGTCATATCCGCCCCGAAGCGACCACGTTACGTTGCGCTCATGGACCTGACCGAGCTGGGCGCGCGCATCAAGAAGCGCCGGGAAGCACGCGGGCTGCGGCAGGCCGATCTGGCGGCTGCGCTCCGCGTCAGCCCGCAGGCGATTTCCAAGTGGGAGCGCGCCGAGAACGCGCCCGACATCGTGGTCCTCGTGCCCCTCGCGCGGCTGCTCGACGTGAGCGTCGAGTGGCTGCTCGGTGGCAGCCCGGTCGAGCGCGAGACGTTCGATGGCGTCGTGATGACGACGACCGTCCGTGGTTACGCGGCGCGCTCGCACGCGCTCGGACCCGGGGCGCTCGCGGCGTGGATCAACGGGGTCCATCACACCGTGACCGAGGCGACGCGGCACTTCGATGGCGTGCCGGTGAAGTACGTCGGCGACGGCTTTTTGGCCTTTTTTGCCGGCGCGACGATGTCCGAGCGCGCGGCGCGGGCCGCCCTTCGCGCGCGCACGCTGATCGAGGATCTCGGCGTCGCGCTGCACCGCGGGCCGATCTACCTCGGCTCGATCGGGCACGCCGACTACGCCGCGCTCGACATCCTCGGCGCCGCCGTCAACACGGCGTTCATGATGCTGCCGCACGCCACCGGCCGCGTGATCGCGAGTGAAGCCGCGATCGCCGATCTCCCTCCGTCGATCGCGACAGCGCGCGATCACGACGTCGCAGAGCCTGTCTACGCGCTGACCTGAACCGCGAGCCGCCGGCCCGCATTTGAACGCGTGATCGTCACGCGAAGGAGCCCCATGTTCGAAGATTACAAGGTGAAAGACATCGCCCTCGCCGCCCTCGGGCGCGAGGCCATCCGCCGCGCCGAGGGCGAGATGCGCGGCCTGATGGCGATCCGCGCGCGCTATGCGCCCAAGAAGCCGCTCGCCGGCGCACGGATCACCGGCAGCTTGCACATGACGGTGGAGACCGCGGTGCTGATCGAGACGCTGCGTGATCTCGGCGCGGACGTGCGCTGGTCGTCGTGCAACATCTTCTCGACGCACGACGCGGCGGCCGCGGCGATCGCCGCCGCCGGGATCCCGGTGTTCGCGTGGAAGGGCGAGTCGGCGGAGGAGTACTGGTGGTGCCTCGATCGCGCGCTGACGTTCCCCGACGGCGGTGGCCCAGATCTGATCGTCGACGACGGCGGCGACGCGACCTGGATGGCGCACCAGGGCGCGCTCGACTCGAAGAGCAGTGACGAGCCGGTCGCGCGCGCGCAGATCGCCGCTCGAAAGAAGCTGTCGCCGCGCTTCTACCAGGATCTCCTGGCCCGGCTACGCGGCATCTCCGAGGAGACCACGACCGGTTCGCACCGGCTCGCGACGATGGCGCAGAAGGGTGAGCTCAAGGTGCCGGCGATCGACGTGAACTTCGCCGTCACCAAGAGCAAGTTCGACAACGTGTACGGCACGCGCGAGTCGCTGGTCGACGCGATCAAGCGCGCGACCGACCTGATGATCGCCGGCAAACGCGCGATCGTCTGCGGCTTCGGCGATGTGGGCAAGGGCTCGGCCGAGGCGCTCGCGGCGCACCGAGCCCGGGTGTTCGTGACGGAGATCGATCCGGTCTGCGCGCTCCAGGCGCTGATGACCGGCTACGAGGTGGTGCGCCTGGAAGACGCGATCGACACGGCGGATCTGGTGGTCACCGCCACCGGCAACGCGGACATCGTCACCATCGAGCACCTGCGGCGGATGAAGGACGGCGCGGTGGTCTGCAACATCGGGCACTTCGACTGCGAGATCCAGGTCGCGGCGCTGGATGCGGCGACCGACGTGGTGCGCACGCGGATCGAGCCGGGCGTCGATCGCTACACGTTCGGGAACGGGCGCTCGATCTTCCTTCTGGCCGAAGGCCGGCTGGTGAACCTCGGCTGCGCGCACGGTCATCCGGCGTTCGTGATGTCGTGCAGCTTCTCGAACCAGGTCCTGGCGCAGCTCGATCTGTGGACCGGCAAGCGCGCGGTCGGCGTGCACCGCCTGCCGAAGAAGCTCGACGAGGAGGTCGCGGCGCTGCACGTCGAGGCGCTCGGCGGCAAGCTCACGCGCCTCAGCCGCGCGCAGGCGGAGTATCTCGGGGTGTCGGTCGAGGGCCCGTACAAGGCGGACGACTACCGCTACTAGTAGCTCTGCACAGTGAAGTTGATGGGCTGCGGGTGTCGAGGCGCTCGTCTGGCAAGGCGCGACGTCCGACGGCATACTCTGCGTCTGTCGAGGCGGCGCAACGCAGCCAGGCGAGATGGATCGGCGGCCTCAACCCTTCAACTTCACTGTGCAGAGCTACTAGGGTAGAAGTCTGAGTTTGTTCATCGCTTCAGCTCTTGCTGGCGGCGGTCAAATCGGCCTTCGTGGAGCGCACCTTGGTGGTGGCCACCAAGAGATTCTCCCCCTCGTTCACGAGCTTGGATTGACGGGCCTGCTCCTCGAGGGCGCCGGCCTCGTTGGACAACCCCGCTTCCGCCTTCGTGGAGACGGCGTCCAATCCTTTCGAACGCGGCGCGACGCTGGATGATTCGAGCGATCCTGGGTCCTTCGTCGGCTCGTGCTTCGCGTCGAGCATCGTGACGGGGACGCCGCGCGGGAACACGACTTCTCGTGCCTCGTCCGGCATGCTGATGCCGTGTTGCTGAAAGGCGCGTTTCACGAGCCGAATTACGGAAGACCGCACCTTGAGCCAACTATGTTCATGGCCATTGATCCAAAAGTAGATTCTTAGATTGACGGTCGCTTTGCCCAAGTCGTCCGCGAGCACCCAGGGCTCTGGCTCCTTCAAGACCGCCGGGTGATCCACCAGCACCTTCAGCGCGACCGCCTGGGCTTCATCAATCGCGTCGTCGTAGCCGATGCCGACGACGAAGTTCTCGCGCCGGTTGGGGTTGGCGGTGAAGTTTTGGACGGTGGTCTTGTAAACTGCGGCGTTGGGGATTTGCACGAGATTGCCGTCGAGGGTCATCAGCACCGTCGTGCGGACGTTCAGTTGCTGGACATAGCCGGTGACTCCGACGACCTCGACCAGGTCACCCTTCTCGAACGGCTGCTGCATACTCAGGAAGATGCTCGCCAGGAAGTTCTCCGTGATGTCCCGGAAGGCGATGCCGACCGCCAGGCCGACCAGACCGGTTCCGCCGACGATCGTCAAAGCCAGCTGGGTCAAACCGGAGACCCGCAGGACGATGTAAGTGCCCGCCAGAAACACGAGCACGCCCAGGCCCCCCGCAAGGACGCCCCGCAGCAGCTTCGCCCGGATACGCGCGCCGAGAAAGTGTCGAGCGGTGCGCGCCGTCAACCACCCAGCCCCCGCTGACAAGGCCAGGATCAACAGCGCGACGAGGAGGAACGGGAGGGAGCGGATGACGTCGCGCGACAGCCCCGACAACCCGCTCCGCGCCCCGCTGAAGTCCCAAGCGGACGGCTGGGACACTTCGATCCGGTTGACCACGGCGACCACGTCCTGGGTGTTGCGCGCCAGGTCGCCCGCCCATTTCTTGATCTCATCACTTTCGGCCCGGCCGCTGAGAAAAACCACGCCATCCATGACCGCGACTTGCGGCGCGATGAACCAGCCGGTGGCGTCCATGACGCTCTGGAGGCGCTGGCGAATCTCCTCGTCGTGGGCGATTGGCTGCACGGCGACCTTTGCCGGCGCGGGAGAAAGCTCCTCTTTCTTGGGGGCAGGTAGATTCTGCGGCCCGGGCGCGTCTCCCTGCGCCATGACCGGCGTAGTCAGCGCGCTCCACCAGAAGAAGCCTGACAACCCGACATACAACATCGACCGCAGCTTGCTCCAGGGCAGTTCGACTCTATTCATGATTTATCTCCGCGCCTGCCAGCGCGCTGGTTAGCTGTCCGGCGACGGGCTCGTGTACAGCGAGCTCGCGCGATAGTACTGCACGCCGCGCTCGACGAATATCTTGAGGACCGCTGCGGCAGGGAGCGCGAGGAGCACGCCGAGGAATCCGAAGATCTCGCCGCCGACGTAGAGCGCGAGGAGCACCCACACCTCGCCGAGGCCGACCGTCTTCCCGACGATGCGCGGCGTGATCACGAAGCCCTCGAGGGTCTGGATCACCGCGTACGCGATCACCACGCCTGCGATCTGCCACCCGCCGCCGCCCCCGAGCGCGGCGAGCAGGAGCCCCGCAACCAGCGCAAACGCGCTCCCTACGTAGGGGATGAAGTTGAGGAGGCCCGCGGCGATCCCGATCGGGATCGCAAGCGGCACGCCGAGGATCGAGTACGTGACGCCGTACAGGACCGCGAGGATGCCCATCACCGCGAGCTGCCCGCGCATGAACTGCCCGAGGACGAGGTCGATCTCGCTCGCGTACTCCACGACTCTCGGGCGCCACCGCGCGGGCGTGAGGTCGCGCGCGCCGGCGACGAGGTTGTCGAAGTCCGCGAGGAAGTACACGGCGAACACCGGCACGATCAGCGCCGCGACGACCGCGCCCACCGCGGAGAAGGTCCCGCCGATCACCAGCTGGAGCGCGTGCCCCACCGGCGCGACGAGCTCCCCGGCGAACCCGGTCGCGTGGCTCTGGAGCTCGGTCGCCCACTCCGTCGCAGACTGCGGAGCATCCACGCCGAGGCGTGCCAGCAGAGGTTCGAGCCGCTGGAGGAGCTGCGCCACCTGGCCCGGCAGCGCATCTGCCACCGCTGCCACCTCCCGCGCCACGCGCGGCACGACCATCGCGAGGAACACCACGATGGCGGCCGTGAACGCCGCGAGCACCACCGCGATCCCCGCGGGCCGCGGCAGCTTCCACGCCTGGAGCCGATCCACGACCGGGTCGAGCACGTAGGCGATCGTGAAGGCGAGGAAGATCGGCGTGAGCACGCCGCGCAGCACGTACAGCAGCAGCACGCTCCCGAGCACCCCGAGCGCGATCCACACGCTCCTCGGCAGGACGATCTGACGCTTCTCAACCGACACGGTGGAGGCTGTCTCACCTGTCGGAGCGAGGCGCAAGCGACGGGTACTCAGCTACGGGCAGTTGTTCGGCGCGTGGGCGTTGTGCTCGACGCCGAGCCACTCCGAGACACCCCGGCCGAACAGCGACGCCTCGCCGAAGTAGATGCCGGGCGGCGCGTTCGGATCGGGCTCCGGGTACGTCGCGCCGGTCAGCACCACGACGCCGTCCTGGCGCGCCTCGATCGCGCCGGTCGTGAGATCGGCGACGATCAGGTAGTCGTGCGGCTGGTCGCTCGTCGCGATCGAGACGCTCGGGCCGGCGGTGTTCTCGGCGGTGAGGAGGAAGATCGATCCATCGCGGATGTAGATCGCGTTCTTCTTGCGGTCGGGCCCGAGGCGAAAACCGAAGCTCGCGGGCGCGCGTGAGGCCGTCGAGGCGGCGCCGGAGACGAAGCGCATCCGCACGCCGAAGCGCAGGATCGACGGCGTGACCAGGTCGGCCTCGTCCTGCGCGTAGTACGTGTTCTCGGCGTCGGCCGACGACACCGGCATCGGGCTCGATCACCGGCATCGGGCTCGATCACCGGCGCAGCATCGGCCACCGCGGCATCAGGCTCGAACACGAAGCATCCGCAGCCGCAGCATCCCGCTGCGCCGCCGGCGCCGCATCCCGCTGCACCACCACCGCCGCGTCCGCGAACGGCACCTCCTCCGTGGTCGACGATCAAAACCACCGCAACTGCACGCATCGCGCGAATCTATCGCACGCGCGGGCGCCGAGACAGGACCACGAATCCCACGAGGAGCAGCAGCATCCCCGGCGGCACCCCCTCGTCCGTGCTGGTGCAGCCGCAGCTCCCGCTGATCTCCACCGGCGGACCCGCCGCCGCAGCATCCGCGATCGCGACCGCCGCAGCGTCGGCGCCCGGCACCACGACCGCAGCATCGGCGCCCGGCACTGCGATCGCCGCATCGGCCCGCGGATCGACGTCGAGCCCCACCGCCGCGTCGTCGCCGATCACCACCGACGCATCATCATCGACCGCAGCGTCGGCCACCCCGGCGTCCGGACACCCGGTCGACGACGCCACCTGGCAGACGTTGCCCACGCCGCAGATCTCGCGCGTGCACTGGTCGCCGTCGTCGCAGTCCCCGTCGACGTGGCAGCAGCCCGCGATCGCAGTGTGCGAACAGCGCGAAGACGCCAGACAGACCTCCGCCGTGCACGCGTCGTTGTCGTCGCAGTCGGCCGGCACCGAGCAACAGATCGGCGAGACCACGCTGCGGCAGGCGTTGCCGGCGCAGGCGTCGTCGGTGCACGCCACGCCGTCGCCGCACTCGAAGTCGAAGTTGCAGCAGCCGGCCACCGCGCTCGCCTCGCACTGCCCGCGCATCCCGCAGACCGCAGTGGCGCACGGGTTCAGCGTCGTGCAGTCCGCGTTGTCGGTGCAGCAGCCGTCGATCGCGACGTTCTCGCAGACGTGCGCGGCGTTGCAGATGTCCGAGGTGCAGCGATCCATGTCGCCGCACGGGGTGGCGTCGCGGCAGCACCCGGCGATCGGCGCGCTGGTGCACAGGCCGCCCATGCAGGCGTTCGCGGTGCAGGCATCACCGTCGTCGCAGTCGGCCGCGACGCTGCAGCACCCGGGCACCCAGTCGTGCGCGCAGTTGGTACCGAGGCAGGAGTCGGTGGTGCAGGCGACGCCGTCGTCACAGTCCGACGCCATCGCGCAGCAGCCCGCCGAGGGATGCATGCACGCGCCGGTGACGCACAGATCCTGCGTGCAGGCGTCCTGATCGGCACAATCGAAGCCTTGATTGCAGCATCCTGCGATCGCGCCGTGCTGGCACATGCCGTTGCTGCAGGTGTCGCTCGAGCAGCGATCGCCGTCGTCGCAGTCGGCCGGGCCCGCGCAGCACCCGGGCGTGCCGATGTGCAGGCACGCGCCGCTCGGCGCGCAGCGATCGCTGGTGCAGGTGTTGCCGTCGTCGCAGCTCTGCGCGGTGCAGGCGGGGACGACCGTGATCGTCACCGGCGGTGAGGTCCCGACGTTGCCGGCCTGATCGGTGGCGACCACCTCGAGCACGTGCGCGCCCGCGGTCAGATCAGCCAGCAGCGCGGCCGTCGGCGCGTTGAAGAACCCTCCGGTATAGCGGACGACGCCGTCGACGCGCAGCTCGATCAACGGCCCGAAGTCCGTGACCTGGGCCAGCACGCCGACCGCGCCGAGCGGGACCTGCTCGCCGGCTCGCGGGCGGATGATCGTGACGACCGGCGCCTCGTTGTCGACGCACACGAACACGCGCGGAGAGCGCGCGCGGCCGCCGTCGGTCGAGAGCACCTCGGCCTCGAGCTGTCCGCAGCCACGCATCTGGAGCGTGGTGTTCCAGGCGATCGAGCCGGGCACGGTGGTGGTGCTGCCGATCGGCGCGCCGTCGTAGGTCAGCGACACCGACGCCAGCGGCGCATCGTCGGCGGCGACGACCTCGACCGCCACGGTGCCGCGGAGCCAGGCGCCACCGGCAGGCTGGGAAATGAGCACCAAAGGTGCGGTCGGCGCGGTGCGGACCACGAACACCGGCGCGCTGACGACGACCGTGGTGGTGGTGGTCATCTGCACGCGGAGCTGGTGCGGACCGAGCGCCCAGGCGGACGCGTCGATCACGCGAGGGCTGGCGCCGAGCGGACCGGAGAGCGCGCCGTCGAGCACGAGATCGAACGTCGAGCTGCCGGCGCCGCCGCCGCTGATCGGACCGCCCGCCTGCTCGCCTTCGCCGCCGCGCCAGCGCAGCGCGAAGTACGGGCCGATCGCGGTGCCATCGCGGGGCGCTTCGATCTCCACTTCCACCGGCCGGGTCGGGGCGCGCGGCGTCGTCGCGGTGACGGTGACCGCCGTGGCCAGACCGACGTTGCCCGAGCGATCGACGGCCACCGCGTCGATGCGATGCGATCCGGACGTCGGCGCCAGCCACTGCGTGAACAGGTTCGCCGCGTCGATCGCGATCGCGGTCGGCACGCCGTCGATCGACACGACGATCCGCGTGATGTCGCGGGTGTTGGCCGCCGAGGTGACGCTGATCCCCACGCGACCGCTCACCAGAGCACCCGCGGCGGGAGAAGCGATGGTGATGACCGGCGCCGTCGTGTCGAGCGCGTTGTCGACCGTGAAGGTGACCGGGGCCGACGCCGCGGTGTGACCGGCGAGATCCGCGCCCAGCGCCACCAGCGAATGCGGGCCATCGGACAGCGTCGTGCTGTCGAAGCGCAGCTGACCAAACGCGCTGCCAGTGCCGACGAAGGTCCCGTCGATCTCGAACGTGGTGACCGTGCCGGCGAAGAAGTCGTCGTGCACGCGACCGAAGAGGTCGATCATGCCCGTGGCGATCGCCGGGGCCTGCGCGACCATCCACGGGTTCGCGAGGTCGCGACCCGAGCGCCGCTCGCGCAGGACGTCGGCGATCTCGTGATCACAAGCCGGGCACGGCGCGCCGCCGCTCGAGCGCATCATGCAGCCGCTGGCCGAGCGAAATACGCCTGTTCCGCAGTACTTTCCGCCCTCCACGCAGCCGGCGCCCGGGGCGTCCGCGAACTTGAAGCACGCCGGATCGGTGGTGACGTTGGCCTCGAGGATCAGCGAGACCTCCGAGGGCGTGCCGCTGCACAGCCCGGCCTCGATGTACTCGTCGGCCAGATGGAAGAGCGCGTGGCCGAGCTCGTGGTTGATCGGCGAGACATCGCGCGAGAGGCGCGCGACGCCGCCCGTGGCGAGCTGGGTGTTGTAGTTGGCGTTGGCGCGACCGCTCCCCGAGTTGGCGATGGTCACCACCACATCGACGTCCGGCGCGTTCAGCGCAGCCAGGTTCACGCGCGAGGCATCCGCGTTGATGAACGATCCGGAGACGTTCATTCCGAGCGCGGTGTCGGTGAGATCGGCGTTGCCGACCTGGTTCGTCGTGGAGAGCACGTCGACGACGTGGATGTTGATCAGGCCCGGGACGCGCGTGGTGTAGCCCGCCGCGCCCGACAGCAAGCGCGCGATCGCGTCGTCCGCGGCGACGGTCCAGCTCGCGACGTCGAGGAAGCCGTCGCCGATCAGGACGATGTCGATCGCCACGTCGAGGTCGGCCTGCGCGATCGTCGAGTGGACCGTGAGATTGCACAGGCCCGGGTTGTTGGTGCAGTTGACCTGCGCGACCGCGGAGCGCGGAGAGAGGGCGAGGAGCAGCGCGAGAAGAGCTACGCGTCTCATCGCGTCACCTCCCGCGTGGCCAGCACATCGCGGCGGCCGTCCCGCGCGGTGCGGACCAGGCTGTAGCGCGTCGGTGACCCGAAGAAGGGGGCGCGCACGATGGTGCCGCCGCTGGTCCAGTGATCGATGACGTCGCCGCTGCTCTCCCCCGGCTCACCGAGCTCGAGCGCCACGACGAAGGGCTCCTGCGCCTCGAAGCGCGCCTCCAGTGTGTAGGGCGACTTCGAGCCTACGTTCTTCGCTCGAAATGGGATCTCCCGGACGCGGGCGTCGATCAGCTCGGCGGTGCCTTCACGCGAGAGCGTGAGCGAGAGGAGCGCGGTGCGATCAGCCTCCGCGTCGGGGATCGCAGCTCTGATCGGCGCGACCACGGTGGCCGACGGCGACGGAGAAGGATCGGCGCATCCGCCGAGCAGGAATAGGAGAGCAACATGGCGAACGGGCATGGCGTCGCGAACGCGCCTCGCAAGAACGTGGCCAGTGCGAGTCGTAGAGAATCGGCGGACCGGGTACGCAGCGCGGGGTCGGGCTACGCAAGCGCGCGCGATCAGCTCTTTGACGGAGAGAAGAGGATCGCCCTCCACTCCCCGCGCTCGTAGACCTCGGCTCGATGGCCCGGCAATCGCGGCCGGTATTCAGCGAAAATCGCCGGCACGTCCGTGCTCACGAGACCGGAGAGGACGAGGTGCCCGGCCGGCGCGAGGCAGCTCCCGAGCACGGGCGCGTGCGCCAGCAAGACGACGAGCTGGATGTTGGCGACGACGACGTCGTAGGGCGTCTCGGGTGAACCGAGCGCCTCACGCAGATCGATGCGCTCCGCGACATTGTTGAGATGCGCATTGTGCCGAGCCTCGGCGAGCGCGGTCGCGTCGATCTCCACCGCGTCCACGGTGGCGCCGGCGCACGCCGCGGCGATCGAGAGGACGCCGTTGCCCGCGCCGAAGTCGAGCACGCGAACGGGGCGCGGACCGATGCGCGGAACGATGCGCATCAGATACGCCAGCGCGAGCAGGCAGAGCTGGGTGGTCTCGTGGCGGCCATCGCCGAAGCCCTTGCCGGCTTCGAGAAGGAGCGTCGTGCGAGGGGCGAGGGGCGGCGTGCCGGGAGGTCCCAGGCGGTAGTGGGGACCAACGTCGATCATCCGCGCGTCGGCACGATGGCACGCACCGGCGCCGCGATGGAAGCGCGTCGCAGCGGACGGAGGCAGTCCTCGAGCGCGTCTCGCTCGACGCAGACCTGCTCCGCTTCGGCGCGGAGCAACGCGATCTCGGCTTCGAGCATGGTGAGCTCGACCAGCCGCGCGCTGCGCCTGATCACGGATCTGCTCGACTTCACCGAGGCCCGCATCGGCGACGGCCTGAAGGTGGCGCGGGTGCCCGTCGATCTGCACCGCCTGGTCGCTGACAGCGTGGACGAGCTGGCCACCGCGTTCCACGGCCGCACGCTCGATCACCGGCACACCGGCGTGGGTGATTGCACGCTCGACCCCGATCGCATCGTCCAGCTCATCGGCAACCTGGTCGGCAACGCGATGAGCTACGGGGCGCGCGATCGACCGGTGACGGTCGCCTCCTCGATCGAGGGCGAGATGCTCGAGATCAGCGTGCACAACGAAGGGTCGCCGATCGCGGCGTCGATCATTCCCAGCCTGTTCGAGCCGATGGTCCGGGGCGCCACCGGCGCGCGCAGCCGCGGTGTCGGGCTGGGCGCGCGGTCCCGCGGCGGTCAGCGCGGGTGACGTCTCCTGTGACGCCACTCGAGGGCGATTGCGCCCGCGATGCGCGGTGAGGCGATGCGGCACGCGGCGTGCTTTCGCCAGACGCATGATCAAGATCCATCTCGCCTCACGAAGCTACGCCACGGAGAGCCTCGCCACGCGCGTCGCGGAGGTCGCCGTTCCGATCGAGCGGGTCGACGCGGCGATCGTGGGGCGCGTGCCGGACGCGATCCCGACCGACCTCCCCGGGATGCCGGGCGCGGGGCGCGACCTCGGGAGCTTCGGAAAGAGCGGCTTTCCCGGCGGAAAAGGCGGCCTCCCCGGAGATCTAGGCTTCGGCGATCTCGGCGGCATGCCCGGCGGCCTCGGCGGCATGCCCGGCGGCCTTGGCGGACCCGGGCGCGGCCCGCCGGGCGGCGTGAAGATCCCCGGCGCGGATCGCATGGACGGCGTGGAAGGCTTCCTCGGCGGTTATCTCGACAACACCGGCAACGGCCTGACCGGCGGCTTCAGCGGCGGCGGCGTCACCTACGGCGGCTACGGCGTCGGGGTGAACGGGAGCGGCGAGCCGGGCGTCGCCAAGGGCGGCGCAAACGGCGGCTCGGTCACCAGCGCGCGCGAAGGGGCGAACGACGCGAAGAAGGCGGTCGGAGAAGGCGGATCGAGCCGAGGTGGCGTCCCCGAGGGCATGGACTGGTCCCACGGCACGCGCGACTCGTTCAAGACCGAGGTGCAGAAGACGCCCGCGCCCGCGAAGGCCGAGCCCAATGACGCCGGCAACACCACCAACGAGCAGAAGGCGGAGCCCACGCAGAACGAGCCTGAAAAAGAGCCCGAGACCGCGGTCGCCTCGAACGACACGAAGAAGGACGGTCAGGCCGGCAGGCCCAACCCGT
>Ga0105047_10002958_pt1 | contig 30105 bp, 24 predicted proteins | sample MAT04_FD_78384 | JGI IMG/M metagenome (GOLD analysis project Ga0105047, IMG submission 78384) | Freshwater microbial communities from Lake Fryxell liftoff mats and glacier meltwater in Antarctica - MAT-04 (megahit assembly) | ecosystem: Environmental > Aquatic > Freshwater > Ice > Liftoff... | reverse complement strand
GGATCAGCGAGTTCAGCGCCGAACGTGCTCGGCGGAGGTCCTTGTGTGGCGCGTCGACCACAACCTGTGTGTTGGTGACGTTATGCATCGTCGTGATCGCACCGCGTTCGATACCGATCGACTCGTGGAGCACCTTCACCACAGGCGCCAGGCAGTTCGTGGTGCACGACGCGGCGGTCACGATGCGATGGATCGCAGCGTCGTACAGATGGTCGTTGCAGCCCATCACCACGTTGAGCACCCCCTCGCTTTTCACTGGGCAGGCGACGACCACCTTGCGAACGCCACGGCCGAAATGCGGCTCGATGTCCGTCGCTGTCTTGAACTTGCCCGTCGATTCGATCACCACCTCGACGCCGTGCTCGTCCCACGGCACCGCACCGGGGATGCCATGTTCGGTAAACGCGACAGGTGCGCCATCGATCACGAGCTGGCCACGATCGACGCCGACCTGACCTTGGTAGCGGCCGTGCACCGTGTCGAACTCCAGCAGATGGGCCGCAGTCTCGACGCCACCCTTGTGCTCGTTGACGTGAACAAGCTGAAGTTCGGGGTGATCGCGAAGCGCGCGGACGGCGAGGCGGCCCATGCGACCGAAGCCGTTGATGCCGATGCGAGTGGTCATTGTCTGATCCTCACTCTGCACGCGATGAACTCAACCACAATTGCCTAATTCATAGGTGTCTCGCACGTGAACAATAGGCCAACAGTGCCAGCGGCCGTCACGCCGCCGTGCACTCATGACAGCGCGACGATAAGGCTGGGTTCGTACTCGGCGGGCGGCACAAAGCCGAGGAGCTCGAGCAGCGTGGCAGCGACGTTGGCGAGTCCGGCTCGGTCGACCTCGGCGAGTCCCATCGCGCGGCCGGTGTAGTCGCGCAGGTAGAACGGCACGGGGTTGAGCGAGTGAGCGGTGCGCCATACCGGAGTACCGTCCGCGCGGTACAACGGATTCCCGGCCGCATCACGTTCGACCTTGTCATCCGCGTTGCCGTGGTCGGCGGTCACGACGAGTACCCCGTGCGCCTCAGCGACCGCGCGGTTGATTCTGCTCAGCGCCAGATCGATGCTCTCGATCGCTACGACGGTCGCCAAGAAGTTGGCGGTGTGGCCCACCATGTCGCCACCAGCCAGGTTCGTTCGGATGAACTCGGCGCTCTTGGCCTTCACAGCGGCGATCACGCTGTCCGCAGTCTCTGCGGACTTCATCCACGGTCTGGTCTCGAACGGGTTCGGGTCTGACGGGATCTCCTCGTAGGTCTCGAGTTGCTCGTCGAACTTGTCCGACCGGTTGCCATTCCAGAAGTAGCTCACGTGCCCGTATTTCTGGGTCTCGGCACACGCGAACTGTCGCACACCGGACCGAGCGAGGAGCTCGCTCACGGTCCCGGGGACATACGTGGGCTCGACAAGGTAAAGGGCCGGCACCCCGATGTCGCCGTCGTACAAGCACATGCCGGCGAAGGTGACGCGTGGAAGCCGTACGCGGTCGAAGTGTTCGAACTCCTCGTCAGTCATCGCCTGACTGAACTCGAGTGCCCGGTCGCCTCGAAAGTTGAACATGATCACGCCATCGCCGTCGTCGATGGTTCCGACCGGTACACCGTCGACCGAGGCGATGGTGAATGCAGGCAGTTGCTGATCGGCGATCCCGGGCGTGCGTCGACGGGCATCCGCGATTGCATTGAGCGCGCTTGGAAAGCGCGGCGCGTCACCGAGCACGTGAGCGTGCCAGCCCCGCTTGACCATTGCCCAGTCGGCCCCGTAGCGGTCCATCGTGGTTGTCATCCGCCCGCCACCCGATGCTATACAGCAGTCGACGCCACGGCCCCGGAGATCGGTTAGCCGTTCCTCAAGGTCGTTGACATAGCGCTCAGCCGTGCCATCGGGAACATCGCGGCCGTCGAGCAGGACGTGGACCCGTACTCGCCGGATCCCTTCTTCGTAGGATCGCGACAACAGCGCATCGAGGTGGGTGACGTTGGAGTGCACGTTGCCGTCCGACAACAGACCGACGAGGTGCAGCGTGCCGCTCTTGCAGGTCTCGACGATTGCGCGCCAGGCTTTCGAGGTCCAGATCGTGCCCTGATCGAGGGCGTTGTCGACCCGCTTGGCCCCTTGGTCGAAGATCCTGCCAGCGCCAAGAGTGTTGTGACCGACCTCGGAGTTGCCCATGTCAGCGTCGGAAGGCAACCCGACTGCGGTTCCGTGCGCCCGCAACGTCCGGTACAGCCCCTCTGTGGCGAGGGATCGCATCGTTGGTGCGTATGCGACGTCGACCGCGTCGAAGGCGTCGTGCTTACCCACGCCGACGCCGTCGAGGATGACGAGAACGACCGGACCCTCTGGTTGGGCAAATCGTGGGTTCAACGGCAAGCCTTCGCGAACAGACGACATGGCCGGAGCCTACAGACCGACGTTCGCCACGATCTGCGCCGTCCGACTTCCTTCCACTCGGCAGCAGCATCAGTATCGTTGTTCGACGATCACCGATGAGTTTGAGGAGCAACGAGATGGAGGAGTCGTTGGGTGCGCAGGATGAGGCGGTCGTGTCCGTTGAGCGTGGTCACTCGGCCGTGACGGGAGGTCTATCGACGTTGGACCGGTTCCTTCCGGCATGGATCGGTCTGGCGATGGTCATTGGCGTCGCGCTCGGCCGGGTCTTCCCCGACCTCAACGACACACTCGAGAAGGTCAAGGTCGACACGGTGTCGCTGCCAATCGCGATCGGGCTTTTCGCAATGATGTACCCGGTCCTGGCCAAGGTGAAGTACCGGTCGATGGGCACCGTGATCGCCGACCGCCGCTCGTTGGTGATGTCGCTCGTATTGAACTGGGTCATCGGACCCGCCGTGATGTTCGCGCTTGCCTGGCTGATGCTTCCCGACCTGCCCGAGTACCGCACCGGACTCATCATCGTCGGTCTCGCCCGCTGCATCGCCATGGTCCTCATCTGGAACGACCTCGCGTGCGGCAATCGTGAACTCGCTGCGATGTTGGTGGCGATCAACTCGCTGTTTCAAATCGTTGCCTACTCAGTGCTCGGCTACTTCTACCTGGAACTGCTGCCTGGCTGGCTCGGCCTCGATTCCAAGGGCATCGACGTCACCGTCTGGCAGATTGCCAAGTCGGTACTGATCTTCCTCGGCCTTCCGCTGCTGGCCGGGTTCCTGACCCGACTGATCGGTGAGCGCACGAAGGGCACGGAGTGGTACGAACAGCGGTTCCTGCCACGCATCGGTCCGTTGGCGCTGTACGGCCTGGTGTTCACGATCGTCATCCTCTTCGCACTCCAAGGCAACCGAATCACCAACGAACCGCTCCACGTCGCCCGCACTGCGCTTCCGTTGTTGGCGTATTTCGCGATCATGTGGTTCGGGTCGTTCTTCGCCGGGTTGCGCATGCGCATCCCATACGAACGCAACGCCTCAATCGCGTTCACCGCCGCCGGTAACAACTTCGAACTCGCGATCGCGGTCGCCATCGGGGTGTTCGGTGTGTCATCGGGGCAAGCGCTCGCCGGTGTCGTCGGCCCGCTCATCGAAGTCCCAGTGCTGGTTGCCCTCGTCTACTTCGCGTTGTGGGCACGGCGGCGCTATTACCCCGACGAGCAAGCAACAGCCCAATGAGCACCACCGACCTGCTCGGCGAACTGGGCGCGTCCGTACAAGACTGAGCGAATGCGTTCAACCATCGTCGCCCGCAACGCGTTGTGGGCGATCACTGCTGTCGTGTGGTTGGCTGTCGGTCGACTGGCGATTGCGTTTGTGGGCAACGAACTGCAATGGCGCTACGTCGCCGAGCAAAGTCGACGTGATGCTCCGTGGTACTACCGGCTCGCTGGCGTGTGGGGCGGCAGCGAAGGTTCGCTGCTGCTGTTCGTTGCGATCGTCGGGCTTGTCGCGTGCATCGCGCTACGCCAACTGCAACGCGCCGCGGTCGCCTGGTACGCGACGGCGCTAGTTGTTGGGTTAGTACTGATCGATCTGGTCTTCGCCAATCCATTCGGTCGCCTCGATGCGCCGGCAGTGCGCGGTTTCGGCTTGACGCCGATCTTGGAGCATCCGGCGATGGTGATCCATCCGCCCCTGCTGTATGCAGGTTTCGGGTGCGCCTTGGCGGCGGCAATCGTCGCCATTGACGGTCGCGACGCGATGGCATGGCTGCGACGGACCCTCGCCATCGTCACGTTGGCGATGGCGCTCGGCGGAATGTGGAGTTACGTCGAGCAGGGCTGGGGTGGCTACTGGGCGTGGGACCCAGTGGAGAACACGTCGCTACTCGTATGGCTCGGCGCGCTGATCGCTATCCACGTTCCGGGTCGTCCGCGACTCGCGCTGCTCGCATGGGTAGCAGCGCTGGCTGGCGCGCCGCTCGTTCGGTCAGGGTCGGTGCCGTCAGTGCACAGTTTCGCCGAACAAGCCAGCGTCGGGTGGGCGCTGCTGGGCCTCAGCATCGCGGCGACGATGGCTCTCGCCCGGCTGTCGCGACCGAGTGCGTTTGCACGCTCCGGCGCGCCATTTGCGCCACAGCGAACAAACGCAGCGCTAATTGGCGCGGCGGTGTTCGCGGTTGTCGCGCTCGGCACGTTCGCGCCGGTACTGATCGACATCGTCCAGTCGCGGCCGGCGGCAGTTCGCGGTGTGTTCTTTTCGCGTACCGTCGGGCCACTCGCGTTAATCGCAGTGCCGGTCCTGACGTGGCGGCTGCGATTGCACCGTTCGCGCTTGGCGCACGCTGGCGCGCTGGTCTTGCTGCTCGGAATCGCGGCGAGCACATTCGACCGCCAGCAGACCGTCACGCTTGAGGCCGGCGACTCGGCCCGGGCGGCCGGACTGCGCGTGACAAACGTCAGTGTGGACGTTGAACCAGGTCCACGCGCCGATGTGTCGCAAGTAGTGGCGACCTTGCGCGTTGGGGACTGGACGCTGCGGCCCGCGCTCGTTGCGTACCCGGAACGTGGGGGAGTGTTGGCCGAGACCGCGATGGTGTCGCGACCCTGGCGGGATGTGCAGGTCACCTTGGTCGATGCCAACGACCTGGGCACGGTTCGCCTAATTGTGCGTCAGCGGCCGTTGATGTGGTTGGTCTGGCTCGGCGCGCTGTTGACAGCGCTCGGCGCGCTTAGTCCGAGGTGGACTGCTCGTCGCCGCTCTGTCGCGCCCGCTTCTTTGCCAGTAACTCGTTAACCGAAGCGGTCTGTTTGCTTGTCGGCTTCGCGTGAGAACTCGGCTGAGCTGCGACGCGGCGTGGACGGCTAGCTGTGGGGGCTGGCGCGTTATGCGGGTCGCTACTCAAGCGCGGCATTGAGGCCCGCATCCTGCGGCGCGCGGTTGCGAGGCCGGCGGCAGCGCCCGCAAGAGTGGCACCGCGCATCGACAACCGCGACAACGCGACTGCAAGCGGCCACAGCAGCGCGGCGAGCAACAGGAACGGTCCCGCAAGAGCGAGGTTGCGGAAGCCCGCGGTGAGCCCGGCGCTGTCCCATGCCTGATCGGGCTGGATTTCGCAGCGACCGTCAGTCAAACTCGACAATCCGTCCATCAGCGCCGGATCGGATTCGCCAAGCGCGTACTCGGCCGGATAGCTCTCGTTGGCCAGCGTGCTCGCGGCCAACACAGTTTCGCCGTTGTCGGTGACGTTGACTCCGACTGCGTAGGTGCCCGCACGCAGCGCAGGCAGCTGTGCCTCGAAACGATCGGCGCCGACGCGATTGAGCGGCACCTCATAGCGCTGGCCATCCGGGCCGGCGACAGTTGCGATGGCAACGGCGCCGTCGGGAAAGTTGCTGCCGCTCTCCACACTGATCGTCATACGGCCATCAGCGATCTGTGCTTGCGCGGCGCCTGCGGTGTCGCCCTGCTGGAACGTGCTCTTGAGGACGCGGCTCCAGAAGTCGACGTAGCCATCCCAGCCAGTCCATCGCTGCGACCACACGTCGCTGGCATCGCTCGTCCAACTTGTTGCCCGACCAAGGCCCGCTTGCCACGTCGCCAGTAGCGGATCGCGGTCGGGGCCGATGCGCAACAGCGTGCTTGCTTCCGGCTTCGCAGTCGTGGCCACATAGCCGAGCAGTTCCGGCGATGCGGTGAGCGGCGCAACTACCGGATCGTTCGACGTCACCTCGGGCAGGAACGAACCCTCGTTGATGAAGTCGCGACTGGCGATGACAGCTTCCTCTGCCATTATCTGTGGGACATCGGCCAGATTTGTGCCGGGGTAGTAGCGGCCGTGGCCCGCAACTGCGATCTCTTCCAGCGATGGCGCGGCACCCTCGCCGGTGGCGAGCACGCTCACCGTGATGCCGCTCTTGGTGTACAGCTCGCCGGCTCTCTCGGCGAGTCGAGCAATCAACGAAACTTCGGTGAAGCCGTCGGTGAACACAATGATGTGCTTGAGTTCGGCGTTGCTCGCCAGCAATGCCTCCGCCGGCTCATCGAGCGCGATGAGCAGGTTGGTGTTGCCGTTGGCATGCAGACGACCCAGGCCTTCGTCGATCACAGATTGCGACGGCAGCGTCTGCAGGTCGATCACCCAATCGGTGCCAGCGGTCCAGGCCATCACACCGATCTGATCATTCTGCGTCAGCGCTTCGATGGTGCGCTCTGCCGCGGCGCGTGAGATGTCGGTCTTGTTCACTCCGCCGCCCACGGCCGTCGAACTCATCACGCCCTCATCGCAGTGGCAGTTAGCCATCGACCCGGAGGTGTCGATCGACAACACCTGGGCGACTGTCTTGCGTCGCTTGGGGTCGAGGATCTCGCTGTCGACCGGCAGCAGATCAGAGAGTGGCGAGTCGCGATAGCCGCCAACGCCGTAACTGCGCGTGCCGCCGATGGTGACCAGCCCGCGACCGAGATCGCGCACGGCAATCGTCAGCGCCTCAATCTGTTCGCCAGTGAATGAGGTGGCCGGCACGTCAACGAGTACGACACCGGCGTAGCTGGCGAGTTGCTGCACATCTGGGAGTTCGGCCGGGCCGACGACGACCGTCGCGACTCCGCCAGCCTGCAGCGCGGCGGTGAGTGCGTCGGCTTCACCGCCGGCGCCTTCCACGATCAGCACCTGCGCCGGGCCATCAACTGGCACTGCAGCGAACGCGGCATCGTTCTTCGGCTGCGCGTCATCCGCGCTGGTGACGATGGCTTGGTAGCGCAGCACTGCCGCCGGTGTCGCGCCTGCGTTGTCCTGGAACGTCACAACATTGGCACCCGCAACGAGGTTGACGGTCTGTGTACCGACCTCAGTGCTGCCGCGACGAAGTTCGACGAGTGCGCGGCTGGCCCGCGTGGCGACGACGTTGACCTTGACGGTGATGTCGTCACCGACGCGTGCGAGGCGCGGCACATCGATGCTCAACACGGCGGTGTCGGATCCGGTGTTGGAATCAATGGTGTGAACGTCAATCTGGACATCGTCGCCTGCGAGTCGCTGCGCTTCCTCCAGCGCGTCCCCGTTGGTGACGCGACCGTCGCTGATGATGACGACTCGTCGCTTCGCGTCGGAGGGGAGCACGGCACCGCCGAGCCGAAGTGCGGTCGCGATATCTGTCGCGCTGACGTCGATCACGACCGCCGCGCCCTCGAACGTTGACGACTGTTCCAGCACCCGATCGAGCCGCGCGTCGCCGCCGAACACGACTACGGCGCTTAAGGCGTTATCGGGTCTGGCTTGTAGCGCTTGTTGCAGCCACAGGAGCGCGGCCGCGTCGCCCCCAGGACCGAGCGAAGCCGAGCCGTCGAGCACGAACACGGTGGCCACGCGATCGCTACTGCGTCGGATCGTTGGCGCGAGTAGCGCGCCGAGCAGAAGCGCGGCAACAGCGAGTCGCGCACCAGCCGCAAACGTCCACTGTCGACGACTGACGCCGAGTCGGCGCCATGCCAGCCATGTTTCCAGCGCCAGCAGCGCAAGCAACGGTGTGATTACCCACGGCAACAATGAATGCTCTGTGCGCGCAGGGGTGACCTCTCGCGCTGCATCGTCGACCGGCGGTACGAGCGTGTCGCGCGGAGAAATGTCGCTCTCAGTCGCCGACGGGCTAACGGCGACCAGGCGGTCCTTCTCGCCTACGACCTGAATCACCCAGAAACCGGGCTTGGTCGCACGCAGCGGCGGATCGCCGACTTGGAACGATCGTGACAGGCCATCCGGGCCAACCGCCTCTCCGGCCGTTGACGGATCGATCGGTAGTGCGGCACCGACTTCAAGTGCTGCGGTCGACAGGGCTGTGTTGCTCAGTTCGGTCAGCAACCGGTCGCCCAGGATCGGGAAGGCGACCTGCAACGGAAGGTTGCTGTCACCCAGCGCGAACGTCAAGAACGCGAATCGCTGTCCGTTGGCCTCGCCGCGCAACAGCAGCGGGGCGTTCTCGCCCGCGACCAGCACTTCCACGCCAGCGCCAGCCTCGACGCGCAATGCCTGCGCGATCGCGACTTGGGTGAGGTCGACGCCGGCGAGCAGCGGGTCGTCGCTGCGCAGCAACGTGACGACGGGCGTCTCGACGATTCCCGTCGTCGTCGCGCCTGCGACGCCTCCGGGCGAGGCAACCGCGAGAAACGCAGCCTTCGGTTCCGGGGGCACGGCAACACCGGCGTAGATGACGATGTCGTAGCCGTCGCCGTCCGGGCCGACCGCGCCAGCGGCGACATCGACCACGCTGGTCTCGACGCCGGTCATTGAAGTGAACAGCTCCTGCCAGAAACGCGCGTCGCCAGCGATCAGCACCTTCAGGTCGGGCCGCGATGCACCGACCGCGACACCAACGTCGTCGGCAGGCAATAGATCGGTGGCCGCGAGGCTCGCATCAAGATACGCCTCGACGCGCTGACCGGGCGGGAGGTCGGCTTCAACAACGGTGCTGCTACGCGCACCAATGTTGACGGCCTGCTCGCTGGCGGTGGCACCATCGACATCGATGCGCACGGTCTGCGTGACTGCGCTGTCGCCGAAGTTGCGAACGGTTACTCGAGCATGCAGCCCGCTGCCACGCGGCTCGACGTCGACGCGAACGATGCCGCGGTTGGTGCTCTCGTCGCCAATTCGTTCGTAGCGTGTGTTGGGTGGCAGCAGCTTCTCTTCGTCGTCGCTCAAACCACCATCACTGATCAATACGAAGCCGATTTCGGCGCTACTGGTGTCCAGGCTCTCTGACAAGCTAAATGCGCCAGCGAAGTCGGGGTGGCCGGTGGTCGTTTCAGCGGTGCGCAATGCGTCGGCAAATTCGTCCTCGTCGTCGCTGGCCGTCAGCACGACGCGTGGATGATCGCTGGCGATGACGATGGAAGCAATGCCGCCGCTGGGCAACTCGTCGCGCAGGTCGATTGCCCGGTCGACTGCAGCGCGGAGTCGATCGGGGTTGCCATCGAGTGCGCCCATCGAGCCCGACGCGTCGATGATGAACACCGTGTGCTCGCTGAGCTGGGCGGCTTCCAAACGCACCGGTCGTGCGACTGCGAGAGCGAGTAGTACGACGGCGAGTAGTTGCGCGATGAGCAGGGCACTCCAGCGCAGCTTCTGCCACGGCGAGGCGCTGCTGACCGGGCGTTCGAGAGCGCGCCACAGGAACGTGCTGCTGACTGTGACCGACTGTCGGCGCGGTCGCAGAATGTGCAACAGCACAATCGGGATGGTCAGTCCGAGCAGCGCCAGACCGAGCGGATTCGCGAACGTCACCTAACGACTCCGTTCACGCGCCAGCCCTTTAACACGACGTCTTCGATCGGTTCGTCGGCAAGGACTTGCTGATAGTTCGCGCCACGCCGACGGCAGCGCGCAGCAGCCTCCAGCAGCCAGCGATCGACAACCTCGCGGTAGCTCTTGATGCTGTCGTGGCTGAGGCTGACGGGTACGCGCTCGCCAGACTCGGCATCGACAACATCCAGGTCGCCGATGATCGTCGGCGAGATCTCTTCCTTCGCGAGCACATGCAAGACGGTGACCTCGCCGCCGCGCGCGGGAAGCCGATCGATTGCTGGTTCCCACGACGGCGTGAGCAGATCGCTGATCACGACCGTCACTCCGGCGGGTCCTGGTCGCGCCAAGAGATCGCCAGCGGCGGATCGCAGATCGGTGCCACCCGCGGGCGTCAGCGACTCCAGGACGCGAAACAGCGCGGTGACCGCATGACGCCCAGTGAATCGCTGCGGTGGGCGTATGGCAGGTTCTAAGTGCAATGTCACGACATCGCGGCGCGTGAGTGCAAGAAAGCCGACAGCGGCTGCGAGGCGCTTTGCTTGGTCGAGCTTGCCTTCGTGACCCATCGAGGCCGAAACGTCGAGCAGGATGCGCACGCTGAGGTCGTCTTCCGCTTCGAACAGTTTGACGAACAGTTGGCCCGTGCGCGCGTAGAGGGCGTAGTCGATGCGGCGATAGTCGTCGCCGGGGAAGTACTCGCGCTGGTCGGCGAAGTCGAGTGAGTTGCCAAAGCGTGTGCTGCGGTGCTCGCCGGCGAAACGGCCAGCAAGCCGACGATGAGTGCGCATCTGCAATCGTTCGAGCTGCGTCAGCAGTTGCGGATCGAGCAGTTCGCTCACGGCGCGCCGCGCATCCCAGCTGTCGGCTCGGCGACGGTTGTAAGTAGTGCATCGACAATTTGCGCAGCATCGATGTTGTCGGCGGTTGCTTCGTAACCGACGACCATGCGATGACGTAGCGCAGCGACCGCGACTTCGCGGATGTCGGCAATCGAAACACTGGGCCGTCCGTCGAGCAGCGCCGCCACCTTGCCGGCGAGCACCATTGCCTGCGCGCCGCGGGGCGAGGCACCAAAGCGCACGTAACGACGCACGAGGTCGGGTGCGGTTGCGGCGTCGGGATGCGTCGCTACGACTAGGTCGACCGCGTGCCGCAACACGTGGCTCGCAATCGGAACCCGGCGCGTGAGTTCGATCATGGCCAGCAACGTCGGTGCGTCAGCGACCGAGTGCAGCGACACCGACTGCGTGCCCGTTGTGCGTTCGAGCACGGTGACCAAATCCTCCGCACTGGGGAAGGGAACCTGCGCCTTCAACAGGAAACGGTCGAGTTGTGCCTCTGGCAGCGGGTATGTCCCTTCCATCTCCAACGGGTTTTGTGTTGCCATTACGAGGAACGGACGCGGCAACGGGCGCGTGATGCCGCCGGTGGTGACGCTGCGCTCCTGCATCGCTTCCAGCAACGCCGACTGCGTCTTCGGTGTTGCGCGGTTGACTTCGTCGGCGAGTATGAAACTGGCGAACACTGGCCCCTCGCGAAACTGAAACGTCTTGTGGCCGCGGTCGTCTTCTTCCAGTACCTGCGTGCCAACGATGTCGGCTGGCATCAGATCGGGCGTGAACTGCACGCGACTGAACGGCAGATCGACGGCTTGCGAGAGCGCCTTCAGCAACATTGTCTTGCCAAGCCCGGGCACACCCTCTAGCAGAGCGTGCCCTTCGGCGAGCAGACAGGTGACGATCGTGCGCACCAGCCGGTCTTGGCCGACGATCACCTTGCCGACCTCGCGCTCGATTTGTTCCGCAAGCTCGGCGTAGCGCTCGGGCGTGATCGTTGGAAGTTTTTGAGCCATCATTTTCTTCCGTTCTGCAACTGGTTGAAGTAGGCGAGCACTAGCGCGCGTATTGCTGGTGGTACCGATGGGTTGTTCATCGCATCGGTTGCCTGCCTGGAGTAACTATCCAGAACGTCGTTCACCGGAACTTGCGACGAGCCACTGTTCGTTTGCCCGTTGGTGGTGCCGACCGTTCCGCCCTCACCCGTGCCGGTGCCGCCACCAACCGAACCAGTCTCGCCGCCAGAACCGTGTGCCGGGTCATAAATCGTGTCAAGGTCCGGTCCGCCGCTGCCGTTGGTGTGGCCAACTCCTGTGCCTTGGCCACCTTGGCCCCCGTCGCCAGGCGAACCACTGCCGCCGCCGACCGGTCCGGACGGGTTGCCGCCAGCACCACCCGATCCCTGGCCTTGTCCGGAACCCGTACCGGAACCCTGACCGTCGCCCTGCCCGTCGCCCTGCCCGGAACCGGAACCGTCGCCCTGTCCGTCGCCCTGGCCCGCCGATTGGCCCTTGCCGGCATTGGCAAGTTGCTCGCTGGCGTTCGCGGCGGATTGTGCGGCGTCACTGGCAGCGGTCTGTTGCGCAGCCTCGCTCGACGCCTGTGCGCTGGCCTGCCCGGCCTCACCCAGTCGCGCCTGCGCGCCAGCAACGTCGCCTTCGCGCAAGTCTTGCGCTCCTTGCCGTAACGCGTCGGCAGTCGCAGGATCGCCAGCTTCCTGCGTCGCGGCGAGATCCTCCAGCCGTTGCGCTGCCGCTTCGCGTTCGGCCGCGGTCATGCTCGGCAACTCATCGGCGAGAGCATCGAGTTGCTGCTGCACGCTCTGTTCGGCAGCTTCTTGCTTGCTGGTGCCGGGGAGCGGTGAGTTCTCAAGACTGCGTTGCAGCCCCTCGGTGGCGGCCTTCTTGGCGAGCAGATCGTCGCCGATCTGTTGGCGCAGTTCAGCTGCGGCTTGGTCGAGCAGTTCTTGTGCCTTGTCGAGCGAGTCGGTCTTCTCCAACTCGGCAGCAAGTTGCTCTAAGCGTGCAGCAGCTTGGGCACCCTCTGGTTGTTGGGCAATGCGGTCAGCCTCGCTGCGCAGCACATCGGCGGTCGCCTCGATCGCTGCCGAGTCGCGGGCGTGTTCCTGCCGGAGTGCATCCTGAGGATTGGCCATCAATGCCAGCACGATCGCCGCTGGCGCGACCAGCATCGCGACGCCGGTCGGTCGCCGCCGCCAACGCAACGGCACGGCGTCCTTCGACGTCGACACGGCTGCGAGTTCCTTGGCGCGCAATTGCACGCGCTGTGAGAAGTCGTCATCGGATTGATCACCAAGCTCCAACGACGTAGCGAACGCGTCTCGAGTGCCGAGGCCGCGATCGGCTGCGCGGGCAACCAACATCTCGGGCACCTTGCAGAAGACCGCGTAACCGGCGATCAGCGCCACGACGGCGGCGACCATCCACAGCGCCGCGACATCGCTTGCGGGAAGGTCGAACATGCGCCCGGCAACAACCATGGCAAGCGCTATCACGGCAACGACCGGCGCGACGACTTGCAGCGTTGCCACGGCCCATGCCACACGCAGCCGGCGACGAACGGCATTGAGGAGGGGAGTGACAGTTCGATTCATCGTTCGGCCTCCGCGGGGGTGCGCAATCGACGGATTGCGAAGGTGGACAGCATGGCGGCGATCAGCGCCAGGCCGATCGCGCCGACGGCCCACGCTGGGAAGCCGTCACGACGGTCGACACGGAACTGTGCGCGAAAGTTGTCATCCGGGAACCACGCGAACCACGAGTCGTTGTTGAGTCCTTTGGCTTTGACGACCTCGTCGCGCGCCCAGCCGAGTGGATTCGTGTTCGAGGTGAAGTTGGACGATGTTTCGCCGGACGTCGCGTCGGCGACAATCGTGATCGGATTTAGCGCAAGTAGCACTGCCGGCGGATTCTCGGTGTCGAACCCGTGGCTGCCGTCGGCGACTCGCATGGTGAAGTACAGCAGCGGTCCCATCAGTACGAGCAGTGCGGTGAATCCGTACGCAAGCAGCGTGGCAGTCTGCACGCGACGGGTCAGTGCGCTGAGCGCGGTCACCATCAGAGTCAACAAGATCGCGATGACGCAGATGATGCCGACACCTTTGAGCCCATCGAGCGGACGAATGCCGCCAAGCAGGTAGGCGACCATCATCACCGGTAGGGCCGCGAACAGCAGGAGCAGCATGAAGCTTGTTCCGGCGAGAACCTTGCCTACCAGAATGTCGCGCGGCCGCAACAGCGTCACTTGCAGAGGCAGCAACGTTTGGCGCTCGCGTTCGCCGGCGATGGATCCGGCCGTCAGAGCCGGAACAAAGAAAAGCACGAGTGCCAACATCACGAATAGCACCCACTCGTAAAGGTCGCGACCGAGCCGCGTTTGGCGCGCGAGGTCAGTCGAGATATCGCCGGATCCCGTTGATCCTTGATAGACGAGGTACGCGGTGAGCGTCAGCATCAGCAGGAAGATGCCGACCACGACGAATGCGCGCCCAGTGCGCATGCGTTCGCGCAACTCGCGACTGAGTACAGGGTTCATCATCATTGAACGATTCCTTCCGTCAGCGACATGAACAGTTGCTCGAGCCCACCTGATTCTTCGATGAACTCGACCACGTCGCGCCCTTCGTCGACGACGAGACGGCGCAACAGTTCCGCCTGGTCCGTGTCACCGGCGACGGTGAACGATTCGCTTGCTCCGCTAGCGAAACGCACGCACACGTTGCGCGAGCCGCCGAGCCGTTCGAGAATCTCACGCGGTGGTCCCGCAGCGAGCAGCTTGCCCGCTTCCATGATCGCGACGTCAGTACACATCTCTTCCAACTCGGAGAGAATGTGCGACGAGATGACGATCGTCTTGCCCATGCCGTTCAGGGTCTTCAAGAGCTCACGCAACTCGACACGCGCACGCGGATCGAGTCCGCTCGCCGGCTCGTCGAGTACGAGCAGTTCCGGGTCGTGCACCAGTGCTCGGGCGAGGCTGAGGCGCTGCTTCATTCCGCGCGACAGCGAGTTGACCATCGCTGTTCGCTTCACGGAAAGGTCGACGAGTTCCAGCAAGCCATCGACAAGGTCGGTCCACTCTGTGCGCGCGATGCCGTACGAGGCGGCGAAGAACTCGAGGTACTCGTCGACACGTAGGTTGTCGTACACGCCGAGGTTGTCGGGCATGTAACCCATACGGCGCCGAACAGTGCGCGGTTTGCGCGACGGGTCGGCGCCCATGACGGTGATGCGACCGCTCGTCGGCAACAACAGGCTCGCCATCATGGCGAACGTCGTGCTCTTGCCCGCGCCGTTAGGCCCAATGAGGCCAAAGATCGAGCCGCGCGGAACGGTGAGATCGAGGTTGTTGACGGCCAGCAAGTTCCCGTAGCGCTTAGTCAGCTGATGAGCGCGCACCGCGACCGGAGCGTCAGCGACCGGCGCGCTCTCAGCAACGGTTGCTTCGGTGACGGCGCTCATGCGAGATCCCGTGCGGTCGCACCGCGAACTTCGGGGACAGTATCGCCCTGGAAGAACTGGCCGTTGTTGACGATGCGCGCCATGATCACGCCATCGACGCGGAATGCTGGCGGCACGACGACCACTCCGTTTGCGGTGACCTGGTTGACCCATGCGCTGCCGTTCCAAAGATCAACGGCACCAAGGCCGGACGGAACTTCAAACACGATGCCCTGCCCGATCGGGGCGTCTGGCGGTAAGACATAGCGATAAATGGTGTCGGCAAGCCCGTTGCCAAACATCGTGTTCGGAGTGCGAACTGTGCTCGACCGAACTGCCGCCGCGGCCAGTGGCGCACTGCTTGCCCCGATTGGAGCGAGGCTGGTCAGGACCGTGGTGTTTGTGGCCCCGCCAGAAATGTCGAGGCCGTTGCGCAGCTCGGTGGTCCAACCTGCGGCGCGAACCAGCGCGGAGGGATACATCGTGCGCCCAAGGCCAGCGTTGCTCCAGATGCCAAGTTCAGCGATCTCATCGTCGGTCCTGCGCGGATCAGTGGTGTTCTTCCACACCCGATCGGCGCGCGTCAAGCCCAGGGCAAACGGATCGGCATCGATCGCGAAATCGGCCGATGCTCCCGGCGCGAGTGTTCCGATGCCGTCGACTCCGCCCGGCCCGAATACAGCGACCTGATACAAGGTGACCTTCCCGCGATTGGTCACCGTGCCGACGACTTCGTCGTCACGAACTGATGCCGTCACGACCAGGCCAGCCTCGGAAGTTGGACCGACCACATTTGCGGTAGTGACTTGCCCTGGCTCGAGACGCACCTGCACGTCGCTACCGGTCGCAGAAGGACTCAGTCGCGGTGACACACCGGTGAAGCCACCGAAGTATTGGGCCAACTCGCTGTCGCTTTGCCAGCCCGCTGGCAGACGAATGGTGCTGGTGCCGCCATCGCGGCTGAAGGTCAGCACGCTCGAGACCGCGTCACCGCCACCGGGGTACGACTCGATGAAGGTCGCTGCCGCAGGCTTGCCAACGGAACGCCACTGCTGCCCGTACACGAACACGCCGAGCGCGGTCACCACGGCCAAGACGGGAATTGCGACCCAAGCGAGGGTCAGGCGCCGCGCCGCACGGAGAACGAAGTACAGGACCAACGAGACGACGACGGTGTAGGTAAGTAGCGGCACGAGCAGAGGCATCAGCGATGGCTGTTTCACGCCCGCGCGGAGAGCCAGGTCTTGCTGCGTGAAACCGAGCTGTTCGTTGCTGCCGAACCAAAATACTGTTTCGCTACTGGTTGAGCCGCTTGGCTCGATGACCGACGCCCACTGGTTGCTACTGCCCTTGCCGTTGATCAGCCGAACTTCGCCGCGCCCTGCCAGCGCGTACCCGTCGCTGCCTGGGCGCCACTCTTGCGGCAACGCCGAGACATCGCCGGCATCATCGAGCAGCAGTCGGCCGCCCCGGTTCAACCATCCAAGTAGCGCCGCGCGCTGTTCGGGTTGCAGCGAGCGCAGGTCTGCGGTCGTCGCGGCTACCGAGTCGAACGCGTCCAGCGCGGACGAGCCCAGCGACAATTGTTCCAACGACAACTCGCGGACGACCGCCTTGCCGCCGCCGGTTGCGAGCGTCACCTGCTCGGGCAATTCGCCAGCACGGGTGACGAGCGCCGGCAACACGCCTACCAACTCCACTGTCTCCGCCGCCTGCATCTTGACCGACTTCTTCGAGACCAGTTCGTTGCCGCGGTAGAGGTTGACGACGATTGGCGCCAGGTCGTAGCCGGTCGGCGCGACGAGTATGAAGGCTTTGGTCGTTCCACCGGCGACTTGAATGTCGCGGGTCACGACGGCGCCCGATGTGGAGACGACATCGATGCGGCCGTTCAACAGGTCGTCGGTCGTGACGGTCGCCGTGACCACGACATGATCGCCCGGGTCGTGCCAGCCGTCGCCGACACCGGCCGTCGCCGTCAGCGTCGTTATACCCGCAGCGCGCGCGGGTGCAGCGGTGCCGAACACGCCGAGGGTGGCGAGGAGCGTGAGCGCGAGCAGCAGCCAACGGCGCAAGATCGATTGGGGGAAGTCGGTCAACATTGGCTCCACATGCTCAGCCCGGCAGGCAAATGTTCAGACGCCCGAAACCCCGCCCCGGTTCCAAGAGTCTCGCAGGCGCACAAGGAACTAGCTGTGCGGGGGTTTCCTGCCGTCGGAGCGCAGCCGGGGGGTTTCATGCGTCCGCACGGGCACGAAACCCCCCGACGTGGCCGGCGTGCATGAAACCCCCCGCCGGATAGCGTGCCCGGGTGGCTGCCACTGAACGCTTGTTGCGGGTCGGGATGGTGAGTCCGTACAGCTTGTCGGTGCCCGGGGGAGTGCAGGCGCAGGTGATGGGCCTCGCTCGCGAACTTCGGCGCATGGGTATAGAGGTACGAGTGCTCGGACCGTGTGACGGCCCGCCCCCGGCCACGTTCGTTACGCCGCTCGGCAACAGCTTGCCGACCTCGGCCAACGGATCGGTTGCTCCGCTCGCCCCGGACCCTTCCTGCATGCTGCGCACGACACGCGTGCTGTACGAAGAGCAGTTCGACGTGCTGCACCTTCACGAACCGTTCGCGCCCGGCCCGCCGATGACGGCAATGCTCATGCACCCGGCGCCAGTTGTCGGCACATTCCACGCCGCAGGCGAGAGCGCCAGCTACAAGCATCTGAAGAACTACATCAAGCCGGCGGCGGCCAACCTCGTTCACCGAGTAGCGGTGTCGAAGGACGCGGCTGCCCTCGTGAGCCCTTACATACCTGGCGATTACGAGATTCTGTTCAACGGCGTCGAACTCGACGATTACCGCAACGCGCAGCCTTACCCGACCGACGGACCGACGATCTTCTTCTGTGGCCGGCACGAAGAACGCAAGGGTCTCGAAGTGTTGCTCGCCTCGATGGCCGAACTCGGCCAGATCGGTGGCAAGGACGTTCGGCTGTGGATCGCGAGTAACGGACCCGACACCGACCGTTTGCGGGCGCAGTCAGCGGACGACCCGCGCATCGAGTGGTTGGGCCGACTACCCGACGGAGAGAAGATCTCGCGCTTGAAGGGTGCCGATGTGTTTTGCGCGCCGTCGTTGCACGGTGAATCGTTCGGTGTCGTGCTGATCGAAGCGATGGCTGCTGGCACATGCATAGTGGCCAGTGCGCTCGATGGCTACCGCAACGTCGCGACTGACGGCGTCGACTCGCTGCTCGTTCCCCCCGGCGACGCACACGCACTGGCGAGCGCGCTTGAGCGCGCGTTATCGGACCAGGCGCTGGCGACCCGGCTGGTCGACGCTGGCGCCAGCCGCGCAGACGACTTTTCGATGACCACGCTGGCTGAGCGCTACGCCGAGATTTACCGGGAAGTAGCGCTGCCGCACCCCGCCAGTCCGCGATCGGTGTCGGCTTGGCCGTTCATGGGGCGGCCGCGTAGTGCACGACAGAGTGCACGACAGAGTGCACGACAGAGTGCACGACAGAGTGCACGGGGAGTACACGCGTAGTACAGGGCAGGTGACGCCGCGCCGTCGGTGTCTCGGCCGTATGCTTGCCCAATAACGGCGCCTCGTTCGCGGCGCCCCGAGACCTTCTGGAGTTCGCAATGACAATCTGGATCATCCTGGCGATCGCAGCCGTCGTCGTGTTGTACGTCATCGTCGTTTACAACGGCCTCATCCGCAGTCGCAACCAGGTCGACAACGCCTGGTCGCAAATCGACGTGCAGCTCAAGCGCCGCATCGACCTCATCCCCAACCTGATCGAAACGGTCAAGGGTTACGCAGCGCACGAGAAGGAAACGCTGGAAGCGGTCATCCAGGCGCGCAACGCCGCGATCGCCGCACCGGCAACCCCTGCTGGCCAGGCCGTCGCGGACAACATGCTGACCGGCGCGCTGAAGCAGTTGTTCGCACTCAGCGAGGCGTATCCCGACCTGAAGGCCAACCAGAACTTTCTTGCGTTGCAGGAAGAACTGACCGCCACCGAAGGTCGCGTCGCCTACTCGCGTCAGTTCTATAACGACAGCGTGCTGAGCTACAACAACAAGCGCCAGGCATTCCCGGCCGTGATCTTCGCAAGCATCCTCAAGTTTGAGAATCGCGAGTACTTCGAGACCGACGAGGCCTCTCGCGAGGTGCCCAAGGTTCAGTTCTGAACCACCAATGTTCGAACTGATCAGATCTAACAAGCGGCGCAGCGTCGCGCTCATTGCGGGCTTTTGTGTTGTGCTCGGGCTGGTGGGCGCGGCCTTCGGGCTGTACATCGGCAACGGAGTTGTCGGCACGATCGTTGCGCTGGTCTTCTCCGGCGGAATGGCGGCCGTCTCCTATTGGAAGGCCGACAAGATTGCGCTGGCGGTCAGCCGCGCGTATCCCGCCGATCCAGTGCAATACCAACGACTGCACAATCTCGTCGAAGGGCTGTGCATCGCTAGCGGACTCCCCAAGCCGCGCGTGTATCTGGTCGACGATCCGGCACCCAACGCGTTCGCGACCGGACGCGACCCAAAGCACGCAGCGATCGCGGTGACGACCGGATTGCTGGAGAAGTTGAACCGAGTCGAACTGGAAGGGGTGCTCGCGCACGAGCTCTCGCACATTCGCAACTACGACATTCTCATCAGCACGCTCGCGGTCACGTTGGTCGGTGCCATCGCCTTGCTCACCAACATCGCTGTCCGGATGATGTGGTGGAACGGCGGTCGTGTCAGCCGCGACGGCGATCGCAACGGTGGCAACCCGTTGGCAATTCTCGGACTCGTGCTGCTGATCTTTGCCCCGATCATCGCGAAGGTGATGCAAGCGGCGGTGAGCCGCAAGCGAGAGACGCTCGCCGATGTCTCGGCATGCCAAATGACGCGTTACCCGCCTGGACTGATCTCGGCGCTCGAGAAGCTGCGCGACGACGGCACCGTCACGCATGCCGCCACCACGGCGACCGCACACCTGTGGATCGAGCAACCGATGTCCGGTGTTGGCGACGGCGGCAAGATGGGCCGCTGGAACAAGATGTTCGATACACACCCGCCGCTGCAAGAGCGCATCGCATTGCTGAGGGAACTATGAAGTTGACAGCGAAGTTCACGACAGGGAGAACCACACTCCGACTCGTGCTGGTCGCAGCGCTCGCTGCTGGTGTTGTCGGCTGCAGCGACGACGCCAAGACGAGCGACGACACAGCAACAACGCAATCGACGTTGCCCGGTGCGACTCCGATCTCCGCCGCACCAGCGGTCACCGCCGCTCCTGCCGAGCCGGGCACCGTGTACCCACTCACCGGCTTATTGATCACCGATCCGGCCGCCGCCGCTCGCCCGGCCCTTGTCGTCATGATCTACAACGACGCGAGCGCCCGCCCGCAGACCGGGTTGAACGCCGCCGACATCGTGTTCGAGCACATCATCGAAGTGCAGACGCGTTTCGCCGCCGTCTTTCAAAGTCACGGCTCCGACCCGGTCGGCCCGATTCGCTCTGCTCGTGAAACCGACGTCGATCTGCTGAGTTCGTTGAACCAGCCGCTGTTTGCCTACAGCGGTGGCAATCCGTCGGTCACGGCGGCGATTGAGGCGAGCGACTTCGTCGACCTCAGTGCGCTGAACAATTCGGTCTACACCGGTGGCGGATTCTTCCGCGACGAGGCACGCCCCGAGCCCTCCAACGAGTACGCGACGACGACACAGCTGTGGACGTTGGCACCCGAGGGCGCCGGGCCGCCTCCGCAACAGTTCCGGTACCGCGCGGAGGGCGAGGCGCTGATTGGCGAAACATCGAGCGGCGTCGACCTTTACCTCGAAGGACTGCTCGTCGGTTGGCGATACGACGCTGCCAGCGGCAATTACTTGCGCACGAACGATGAAGTGCCGCACGTCGATGCCTCGACGGAACAGATCAGCACACGCAACATCGTCGTGATGGTGGTCGATTATCCCTCCAGTCTCACGGACGAGCGGAGTCCGCAAGCAGACACGATCGGCTATGGCGAGGTGTGGGTGTTCAGTGATGGAGCGCTGGTACGCGGAGTCTGGACCCGAGCCGATCGGTTCTCGCCGATCGAACTCACCGGACCAAATGGTCCGATTACTCTCACGCCCGGTCGCACCTGGGTTGAACTCGCCCGCTTCGGAACATTCACGGCGGTGCCGTAACCGATGAGAACTCCTTCACCGAGAACGGCACGTCACCTCGCGCTCATCGCAGTTCTCGCGGCCGGAATTGTCGGCTGCGGTGGCAGCGACAAAGACTCGGCGTCTACCGCCGCCACGTCCGACGCGACGACAACTACTGAGGCCGAGCCAGCAACGCTGCCGCCGACGACCGTTGCCGAGACCGCACCGCCAACGACGATTCCTCCGGTGCCGGTATTTCCGCTGACCGGCCTTCCGATCACCGACGAAGTCGCCGCCGCGCGACCCGCGATGGTCGTCAAGATCGACAACAACGGCAAGGCTCGCCCACAGAGCGGCCTGAACGAAGCTGACATTGTCTTCGAAGAGATCGTCGAGTCGGCCACTCGCTTCGCCATCGTCTTCCACAGCCAGGGCGCGGACCCGGTTGGTCCGATTCGGTCGGGACGCACACAAGACATCGACCTGCTCAGCTCGCTCAATAACCCGCTGTTTGTGTGGAGCGGAGGCAACCGCGCGGTTACCAAGGCCATCACGGCCAGCGATCTCGTTGACCTGAGCGCCCAACACAACGAGGTGTGGAAAGCCGGCGAATTCTTCCGCAACCCTGTGCATTCCGCACCCCACAACTTGTACGCCTACACGACGGGGTTGTGGACGTTGGCACCACCAGGCGCAGGTCCGCCGGCGCAGCAGTTTGAGTACTTGCCGACTGGCGAAGCCGCCGTTGGCGACACGACTCCCGGCATCAACCTGAACATGGACGGTCTGGATATCACGTGGCGTTACGACGCCGCTACTGGGCTCTACCTGCGTACGTCGGCCGACAAACCGCACATGGACGCCCTGAGCGGCCAAGTCAGTACCAACAACGTGATCGTGATGGTCGTTGAGTACCAACCAAGCCCGGCGGATCCAAATAGCCCGGAAGCGCAGACGATCGGCACGGGCCAGGTCCTCGTGTTCTCCGGCGGTGTAGTCGTGCGTGGCACATGGTCACGCTCGGATCGTTTGTCACCGATCGTGCTCACTGACGGGGGCGGCAAGACGATTGCCCTCATGCCTGGCCGCACCTGGATCGAACTTGCCAAGGCCGACACGTTCACGGTCGTGTAGTCACGGTCGTGTAATCCGTTGCTGCAGCAAATCGACGCAAGCGATACGCTGAGGCCATGACTTCGACCGCCAAGGGAAGCGTCAAAGGCACTGTTCAGGTCAAGCGCGGCCTCGCCGAGATGCTGAAGGGTGGCGTCATCATGGATGTCGTCACGCCCGAGCAGGCCAAGATCGCCGAAGACGCAGGCGCGTGCGCAGTGATGGCGCTCGAGCGGGTGCCCGCCGATATTCGGCGAGACGGCGGCGTGGCACGCATGAGCGACCCGGAAATGATCGAAGGCATCAAGGCAATGGTCACCATCCCGGTGATGGCCAAGGCGCGCATCGGTCACTTCGTCGAGGCCCAGATTCTGCAGGCGCTTGGCGTCGACTACGTCGACGAAAGCGAAGTGCTGACGCCCGCCGACGAGACGCACCACATCGATAAGTACGCGTTCACTGTGCCGTTCGTGTGCGGCGCGACCAACCTGGGAGAGGCGCTGCGTCGCATCAGCGAGGGCGCCTGTCTGATTCGCAGCAAGGGCGAGGCTGGCACCGGCAACATCGTCGAGGCCGTGCGCCATCTACGCAACATCATCGGCGACATTCGCAAGATCACTCAGGCCGATTCCGCGGAACTTTTTCAGTGGGCCAAGCAACTGCAAGCGCCGCTGTCGTTGGTGCAAGAGATCGCCGAAACTGGTCGGCTGCAAGTGCCGTTGTTCTGCGCTGGCGGCATCGCGACGCCGGCCGACGCCGCTCTTGCCATGCAGCTCGGTGCCGAGGCCGTCTTCGTCGGCTCGGGCATCTTCAAGAGCGATGATCCATCGCCGCGTGCAAAGGCAATCGTGGAAGCGACGACGCATTTCCGCGATGCAGACATTCTCGCGAAGGTCAGTCGCGGTCTCGGTGCGCCGATGACCGGTATCGGGATGGACGAGATCAACCAGCGCTTCGCCGAACGCGGCTGGTGAGATCGATGGAGCCCCCAGGTGCCAGTCTGTGTTGGCGTTCTCGCGCTACAGGGCGCGTTTACTGCGCATGAACACGCCCTAGCTGGGCTTGGTGTCGCGACCGCGCAAGTACGCACACCCAGCGACCTCGCAGGTGTCGACGCGCTAGTGATGCCGGGCGGTGAAAGCACCACGATGTCGCGGCTGCTCGAGACCTCGGGCATGTTCGACGACTTGAAAGCCCGGCTCATTGATGGCATGCCCGTGTTCGGGACCTGCGCCGGAATGATCCTGCTGGCGAGCGATGTATTGGATGGTCGCCCGGATCAGCGCAGCTTCGGCGTCATCGACATCACCGTGCAGCGCAACGGCTACGGACGACAGGTCGACAGCTTCGAGACCGACATCGACGTGGTCGGGTTCGCGGCACCGTTTCATGCGGTGTTCATTCGTGCCCCTAAGGTGGTAGCCGCTGGCCCGGGAGTAAACGTCTTGGCCAGTCACGATGGTGTGCCGGTCTTGGCACTACAAGGCCATGTGATGGTGGCGTCGTTTCACCCCGAACTAACCGCCGATGATCGACTACATGCCTTGTTTCTGAACGACAACGGGTTTCTGCAGCACAACGAACTTTCGAGGAGCTAGCGATCATGTCGGGCCATTCCAAGTGGGCAACGATCAAGCACAAGAAGGGTGCCGCCGACAAGGCGCGTGCCAAGGTCTTCAACAAGATCGCCCGCCAACTGGAGGTCGCGGCTCGCGAGGGCGGCGCCGATGTCTCGTCGAACGCCTCGCTGCGCAACATCGTGCTGAAGGCGAAAGCGGCGCAGATGACCAACGATGCCATCGATCGTGCGGTCAAACGCGGTGCCGGTCTCACCGACGGCGGTAACTACGAGGCATTCACCTACGAGGGTTATGCGCCAGGTGGGGTTGCAATTCTGATCGACGTGCTCACCGACAACCGCAACCGCACGGCTGGAGATGTGCGCAACATCTTCTCCAAGCTCGGCGGTTCGATGGCCGAGCCCGGCGCAGTGAGCTGGCAGTTCAGCCGCAAGGGAGTTTTGCTGTTGCAGAGTAACGACGAAGACGCGGTGATGCTTGCGGCGCTCGATGCTGGCGCGGAGGACGTAGCCGCCGACGGCGAAGGCGCGTGGCACATCACGTGCGACCCGTCGATCGTGTTCGACGTGCGCGATGCATTGCAAGCAGCGGGTCTGACCGTCGGCTCGACCGAAAGCAGCATGGTGTCGAGCCTGACCATCGAGGTCTCCGATCTCGCTGATGCTCGTGCCATCTTGCGCATCATTGATGCGTTGGAAGAACTTGACGACGTGCAGGACGTGTACAGCAACTTCGACATCAGTGAATCGTTGATGGAGATGATCGGCGAATGAGTATCGGCTTTGGGGATGTCGCACCCGCGTTCAACCTGCCAGCTACTGGCGGCAGGAATGTCTCGCTTGGCGACTATCTCGGCCAGCCAGTGGTGTTGGTTTTCTATCCGGGCGACGACAGTCCTGTGTGCACCCGACAACTGAACAGCTACAACGACGACCTGTCACAGTTCCAAGCGTTGAGCGCACAGGTCCTGGCGATTTCGGCGCAAAGCATCGAAAGTCACGAGAAGTTCTCCGCTAAGCATCGGTTTCAATTCCCCCTGCTTGCTGATGTCGACAAGGTGGTGGCCGCGGCATATGGCACCTTGGGTCCACTGGGGTTTCCGCGACGCAGTGTCTTTGTCGTCGACCGCAGTGGCATCATCCGCTACGAACATCGGGCAATCGCCGGCCTGACGTTCCGTCCGGTGGGCGAGTTGGTCGACGTGCTGCTGGGTCTATCTGGCTGAACGCTGAACTGCTAGGCGTTAGAGCGCCTTGCTGGTGCACGCGAGTGCGCCGCACACATCGATGAACTCGCCTGTTAGCAGGAACGTCACGGCCTGTTGCAGCACGAGTGGTTCTCGTGAGCCGCCGTTATGCGGGTCGTCGCCGTATTCCGGCGGGTGTGGTGGCAGGTTATTCGGTGGTGGCGCCGGTGTTCCGTAGTCCCAGACCATCAGCAACGCACTGGCTGGATTCCTCGCATCGAAGGGCGCGATTCCCCATTGCGGATCGACGTCGTTGCTACGTCCATCGAGCAACCCGGGTTCGTGGACCGCAGCCGCAATCGTGCGGGCCAACACCTCGGTAGCAACGTTGGATACCTGATGGTCGCCGAAGGCCTCAATGAGCAGCACGCTCTTGGGCCCGATCCCCGGATATGGGTTGTCGGTGAGGTGTTGTGCATAGCCGCCGTTCTCGCCGCGGTCCCACAGGAGTTGGATGAGTTGCAGTCCGATCACACGGTCGATCGGGTCGGTGTACGCCATGTTGGAGATTGCCTGGAACTTCGGCCACTGCGACGAGCGATGCAACAGCAATGAGTAGTTGATGCCCGGCACACCGAGCACGACACGTGACCACTCAGTGCTGATCGCACTGATGGCGCCGCCCATCACGCCACCTTGGCTGTTGCCGACGAACGCGGTCGCGTCGTTGAGCAGCAGCGGCGCACCGGCGAAGTTCTGGAAGGGGGTCGAGCGGGTGAAACCAGCCGACGAGTTCATTAATCTGCCGAGGAACTGTTGATTGAGCAGACCTTGTTGCAACCGATCGGCTTGCTGCTTGAAGAGCGAAAGGTCGCCGAGAATGTTGGCGAGGTTGGGCACGTCGGGAGTACTCATGCCAATCTCGTCGGTGGCACACGCGGCGAGTTCACCGGTGTCTGCGACGAACGAGAGGCTGTCGACTTCCATGTGCGTGCCTAGCAGTCCGTGGCCGTACACGATTCCCGGCACGGGCCCCGCCGCGGTGAGAGGCAGCACACAGTGGAAGTCGGCCACGAAGTCGGGCTGCTCGGTGTTGCGTAGTGGCATGCCGTCGGCGTCGAGCGTGAACGTGCTGCCTGGTCCGCCATCGCCGGTCAGAAAGTTCGGGACTAGGAACGTGCCATCGACACGGCGTACGTTGCCGTCGTCGACCTCAGCGGTCACGGTGAAGGCCGGTGCACCATCGTCGTCGAGTTCGTTGTAGGCGAGCTCACGCATGTGCAGTACGCGGCCAGCAAGCGTGTCGCTGGTAGCGACCGTGAAGTCCCATGCCAGATACAACTCGTCGAGCGCGATGCCATCGGCAGTCAACGGGGCGAGTAGTTCGCGAAACGCGCGAGCACGCTCCAACGGTTCGGGATCGCCGTCGATCGCTGCCTGAAAGCCGGGGCCACGCGGAATGATGTTGTTGGCGCTGTCGCGCAAGTTGCGCATGCCGACTACGAAGTGGTGACCCTCAGCAAGGCTGATGGCCGGATGAATCATCAACAGCTGCTCGCCAGCGGGCGCTTGTGCGTCGAGCTCGCCCCAATACGGAACTCGCTCGCCGGTCGTCGTATCGAGAACGACCACCGGCGCGTCGGGATTCAGCGAAGCGCCGATGTCGGTGCTCGGCGCAATACCGGTCGCGGCGACATCGAGGCCGGGCACGAACGTCAGTATCGCCGAGCCAGGGGAGAAGCCGTCGGCCCAGTTCTGATCAGTGACGTCGATCGGCACACCCTGCGCGTTGACGGGAGTGCTCTCCACTTGGAGGTCGAGACGGCGTCCGGTGGCCGTCGTGGCGTCGGGCCGAGTAAACGCGTCGTTGGGCCACGGCAACAGGCAGGCGCTTTCGTCGAGCGGATCGCACGTGAGCGCGTCCTCCAAGATCGCGTTCTCAGGCCCAGTCGTGGTGCTCGCCGCTGCTGTGTCGGTACTGGTGTCGGGGGCGGCGCTGTCGCCGCCGGTGCCCTCGTCAGAGTTGCAGCCGGCCCCGGCAAGAGCGATGAGAGCAACGAGGACAGTGGAGATGTAGCGACGCATTCGACCACGATGGCATACGGCCTGGCGCGAGACCAGGCAAGGGCTGCCCTCACTGCCGGTTCACTACTGGTCCGCAGGTCAGCACGAGTCATCCGCTAGCCTCGTACACGTGTTCGTGCGCGTCGAAGGTGCCATTGCCGGTGCAAGTGCCGTTGCCATTGACGGTGTCGTGCTCGGGATCGACCCGGGCCTGACTCGCTGCGGCTACGCGGTGCTGCAGGCCAACGGCCATTCCGTGCGTGCCGTCGCGCTAGGGGTCATCCGTACGCCCGCTACCGATCCGTTGCCGCAGCGGTTGGCCGACTTGCAGCGCGAACTGGTGTCGCTGCTGACCGAGTTCCGCCCGTTCGCCGTCGCTGTCGAGCAGGTCTTCTTCCAAACCAACGTGCGCACGGCGATGAGCGTTGGCCAAGCCAGTGGGCTGGCGTTGGCCGAAGCATCGGCTCACGGGTGCGAGGTTGTGCAGTTCACGCCGAATCAGGTGAAGGACTGCGTCGCCGGGTGGGGCGGTGCCGACAAGAAGCAGGTGCAGAAAATGGTTCAGGCGCGGCTCGGTCTAGCGACGCCACCGCAACCCGCCGATGCGGCTGATGCTGCCGCGTTGGCGTTGTGCTACCTGGCAGTCGCGCCGATGCAACGCAGCGTGCAGGCGGCGATGCGGCGATGATCGGCTCGTTGCGTGGCACGGTGCTCGAACGCACGCCGAACACAGCGCGAGACGAGACGTGCGTGCTGATCGAAGTCGGTGGTGTCGGCTACCTCGTGTTCGTCACGCCACGCGCACTCGCCGAACTCGAGCCCGGTTCAGCAGCGTTCCTCTACGTACATCACCACATTCGCGAAGACGCTCAGACCCTGTTCGGCTTTATGCATCGCGACGAACGCGCAACGTTTCAAGTGCTGATCGCGACGCACGGCATTGGTCCCGCGCTCGCGCTGGCAATTCTCGGCACGCACTCGCCGAATGTCCTCGTCGACATCGTTGCCTCCAGCGACCTCGCTGCGCTCACGCTTGTGCCCGGTGTCGGCAAGAAGACCGCCGAGCGACTGCTCATCGAGTTGCGCAACCGGTTGAACCTGCCGATGCTCGATCCAGTGTCGGTCGGCGCGGGTGGCCCAAAGAACACTGTCGTTGGCGATGTGCGCGAGGCGCTCACCGGGCTCGGGTACGCGCCGGAAGAAATCCGAGAAGCACTGCGCGAATTGCCGGCTGACGGCGACGCCAGCAGCTTGCTGCGCGATGCTTTGAAGGTGTTGGGGGCCAAGCGTGCGTGACGAATTCTTGGAACCGAGTCCCGTCGCCGACGAGGAACTCGACGAAGTCGGTCTGCGGCCGCGACGACTCAGCGAGTTCGTTGGTCAACGCGAACTGAAAGAACACCTCTCGATCGTGCTTGAAGCCGCGAAGAAGCGCGGCCAGCCTGCTGATCACTTGCTGATGGCCGGGCCGCCTGGTCTCGGCAAGACGTCGATGGCGGGCATCGTTGCCGTCGAGATGGGCGTGCACCTGCACATCACTTCTGGCCCGGCGCTCGAACGTGCTGGCGATCTGGCGGCGATTCTCACCAAGTTGGAGGAAGGTGATGTCCTCTTCATCGACGAGATCCATCGCTTGTCGCGCGCGGTCGAAGAGATCCTGTACCCGGCGATGGAGGATTTCCAGCTCGACATTGTCGTCGGCAAAGGTCCCGCCGCTTCCAGCATCCGCCTGACGCTGCCGCCGTTCACCCTTATCGGAGCGACGACTCGTACGGGCATGATCACTGGTCCGCTACGCGATCGTTTCGGCTTGGTGGCGCGTCTCGACTATTACGCAGCCGACGAGCTCGAGGCGATCGTGCGCCGCGCCGCCGGCATCTTGCACGTGCAGATCTCGACGGAAGGCGCGTGGGAAATCGCGCGTCGATCGCGCGGTACGCCCCGGATCGCCAACCGACTACTGCGCCGTGTGCGCGACTTCTCAGAAGTGCGCGGCGACGGCACCATCGCCGAGGAAACTGCTCGCGAGGGCCTGCGGGTGTTCGGTGTCGACGAAATCGGTCTCGACAAGGTCGACCGCGCGATCCTGAACGCGATCTGTCAACAGTTCGCCGGTGGCCCAGTCGGGCTGAGCACGTTGGCGATCAGCGTGGGTGAACAACCCGAGACTGTGGAAGACATGTACGAGCCGTTCCTGATCCAGCAGGGAATGCTGGCGCGCACGCCTCGCGGTCGAATCGCAATGCCGGCTGCGTACAAGCACATCGGCATGGCAGTGCCTACAACGGCGCGCCCACCAGCACTCTTCGATTAACTGGCCGCAGGCCAGTAGCCTCGTTTGCGTATGGCTGACACCGTCAATGAGAAAGACGTTCCGGAGAAAGACTTGGTCCGCGACGAACTACCCGACAATCTGAACGTTTCGGCGTATGTCGGGCCGTATCAGTTTCCAGACAACAGTCGTCGGCGTAAGCCCGGGTTTCTGTATCTCGGCGTCGCAGCACTACTGGTGGCCATGTGGTTCCTGTGGAACGACAGCTCACCGATGGTGAACGAAGGTTTCCTGTGGGCAGCGCTGCTGCTCGCAGTGTTTGGTGTGTACTCACTGACATCGGGTTGGCGCATGCATGTCGACGAGAAGCAGGCGCTGGTCGCCGCGCAAGGTGCGGTCGGCTTCGCGGTCGGCCACGCTTCGGCGCAGCAGGTGTGGCGCGGTCTGCGTAGTCGGCCTACGTGGCGAGTGCTGATCTACTCGGCTGAAGAACCACCGCGCCGTCGTGGTCTGGTGCTGGTCGATGCAGTCGATGCGCGCGTGATCGAGCACTTGGTGCAAGACAATCCGGTCGAGGACTGGGACATTTAAGGCTCTGCTAGCTCGGCCGCACGCGCTGGCGGCTCGCGACCTTGTTCAGGTCTTCAGTTTTGGTGGGGCGCCGCGGGGCTGGCTTGTTCGGTGTCGGCCGTCGGGCCAGGTGGTGTCGAGTTGTCCGTTGGGTAGCAGTTTCAAGTCGAGTTGTTGTTGGTGGACG
>Ga0105047_10002957_pt1 | contig 30120 bp, 26 predicted proteins | sample MAT04_FD_78384 | JGI IMG/M metagenome (GOLD analysis project Ga0105047, IMG submission 78384) | Freshwater microbial communities from Lake Fryxell liftoff mats and glacier meltwater in Antarctica - MAT-04 (megahit assembly) | ecosystem: Environmental > Aquatic > Freshwater > Ice > Liftoff... | reverse complement strand
GCCTGCGCAGTGCAAAAACACAGAGCCGCGGACTTTTGCTGCGGCGCGTGATCTCTATCGCATGGCTGATTCTACAGGGCCGCAATCCCCCCGGAGCAAAACCAGACGATCTGAAGGGCCTGGAAAACGAGATGAGCACCACAATCGAAGACCTGATTTCGAAAACGGAAGACATCACCGAACGCGCGCATCTCGCACTTTTCGCCGCGCTCAGCCACGAACTGCGCCGGGCCGACACGCAGCCCGAGAAAAAAACCCAGGACTGGGCGCGCGCACGAACCCTCCAAAAACTGTCCGCGCAGCAGGGCAAACCCGGATCGCCGGCCGTAATGTTTGATTGGTTATCGAAACAGTACGGGCCAGTCAAGGCCGTCCCTTAAGGCATCAACTTTTGCGGAGCATGATCCACGAGCACCGGCGGTTCCCCTCCGGCGGGAACAGGTTTGCGAATCCACAGATCGTACGCCGCGGCCGCCACCGAAAGGCCGAAGGTCACCGCCATCATCCCGCCTCCGAACATGACCAGGTACGAGAACGCCGGTCCGCCGTATTTCACCGCCCACCAGCCGCCAATATTAAAGAGGATCGCCGACAGACCGCCGACGATCAGAAAAATGCGAACCTTGCGCGGCCAGAGCGTGAAGGCCACGAACGTTCCCGTGATTAGATACATGATGCCCATGCCCAGCAGATGCGCGTGCGAGAGCATCAGAAGGCGCCCCTTGTCCATGCCAAGGTCGGGCTTGAGGAATTTTGAAATATTTGCGAATGTGTCCAGCGGTGAATCTTTCTTATGCCCTTTCATCGTCGCGTCAGCGGCATGACAATCGTAGCAGCCATGATTGTAAAGAATGTTGACCACGGCCTTCGGATTTTTATCCTCCGCTTTCAGCTTGGTATCCCAGTAGCCCTCTTCAGCCGCGCCGCTCTCGTTCCATTTCAGCACCGCCTCAATGTCGTCGTAGTCTTTCAGCGTCGCGTTTTTTTCGTCCCCGCCGTCGAAGAAGTAAGGCCGCATCGATCCGTTGATCTTCTTCTTCAGCGTCGTCAGAGTCTTACTGCCGTGAAACGTGTACGTAATATCGTCGATCCACATCCCCGGCTTTCCGTCGGCCATCTCCGTGGTGTGCAGCAGATAAAGTTCCGAGACCAAGAAGCCCCAGCTCAGCACAATCAGGAACATGGTGATCAGGAGTTTGAAGGGAAGTTCGAGTCGATTGAGAGTGATCATGGATGATTTCTGGTTTCTGGTTTTTGGGTTAACTGCAAACTATTTCTTCTTCGGCTTATTGCCCGCCTTGTACGCGTTGATCGCCTCGCGATAAATCGGCCCATAGAATTTATCCTTCGGCACACATCCGCTGGGAAACTGCCCCATCGCGTTGCCTTTGGCGCGCATCAACGCCGTGCAGCTTGAGACCGCGATGCACACTTTTTCATTGGCGATCTTGCCGTGATCCCGGATGTCCTTCACAAAATCCGGATACGCAAACGCACCGCGCCCCACTCCCACAATCGCGATGCGACCCGCCTTCATATTCGCCGCGCCGCAGACCAGGAAGTGGTGCTGCAGCCATGAATACCCCGTTCCAATCATGGGTACGTCGGGAAATGCCTGCTGAAGTTCCGCCGCCATGCGGAAGTGCCGCGCACATCCGATCAGCGGATGCTCGGGCGCCTCATAGCCATCTAGTGGCGGCTTCTCCGCCGGCCGCCCGAAGTGCGGATTGCTGTACGGATTTCCCATCGAGAGATTAAAGACGCTCAAGCCCGCGTCGCGCAGCATGCCGATGGCCTGCTTCGTCTCGCTCAGATCAGGCTTGAGCGGGTCGTTGGGATCGACGCCGAAAGACCACCTATAAGGAGTGCCGTACGGCCGCGGCTTGCCGTAACCGTCGTCCCCTTTCATATAAGGAACGAAATCGCACATGCTGATGCGCGTGCCCAGAATCACATCCTTGCTCACTTCGCTGCGAATGCGCGCGATGACATTGCGCACCAACCGCGTGCGATTTTCCAGCGAACCGCCGTACGGTCCCGGACGCGTATGCGAACCGAGCAGCTCCGAAAGCAAATAGCGGTGGCACTGCTTCAGGTCGAGAAAATCGAATCCGACTTTTACCGCCAGCCGCGCACCAACAATGAACGCATCTTCGACGCGCTTCAAATCATCGTCGCTCAGTACCGGATAATCGGCGGGCATCGGAACTTTGTCGTCCCCGCTCTCCGGCGGCACCAGCGTCGCCCCATCCAGCGCCGGATCGTGCTGCGCAATCAACGGCCGGCGGTAACTATACCGGCCAGAGTGCGTCAGTTGGCAGCCGACCAGCAGGTCGTCGCACGCATTCGCGCCCCACACGCTGCGGTGATTCTGGCGCAGCCGGTTGAGCATGCTTTCGATATCGCTCAGCGAGCCATCGTGAATCCAAAGCTGCCGCGAATTGGCGCGCGCCTCTTCGAGAACCGCGGTCGCCTCGCCCCAGATAATTTTACAGCCACCCTGCCCGAAGCGGTCCCAGCGGCGGTAGGTCAACTCGCCCGGCCGGCCGTCGAGCTCGCCGTCGCAGCCTTCCATCGGATGAATGGCCAGGCGATTTCCCGCGACACGATTGCCGATCTTGATCGGCTGCAGCAGCGGCGTCAGATCGGTCTCGACTTCAACCACGTCGGCAACGCCCATCGCGCGCGCGCCAGCAAGCAGATCGTCAGTCGTTGGAAAGGTGAACCACTTCGGCACGCGGCGACTCCGGGCTAACTCTTCTTCGTTTCCTGCGCACCCGGCGCGCCGATCTTTGCAAGCTGCGGCATCGAAACCAGCACGGGCGTCACGGTCTTGCCGGCCGCTGCGTAACCATTCTGACGATACCAGTGCACGGCCCGAGCGAGCGCCTCCTCGGGTGGCGTCTGCGGCAAGCCGAGTTCGCGGATCGCTTTCCCGCATTCGACCCACATTCGCTTCTTGGCCATGCGCACGCCTTCCAGCGAGATCGTCGGCGTCTTGCCGAGCATCAGCGAAAATTTTGTGTTCACCCAGCCAGCCATGTAAGCGACCGCGTACGGAATATGCCGCTTGGGCGCGGGCAGTCCTGAAATCTTCCCCAGCGCCTGGCCGATATCCATCAGCGACATGTTCTTGCAGCCGAGAATATAGCGCTCGCCGATTTTTCCTTTATCCGCCGCGAGCAGATGGCCGGCCGCGCAGTCGCGCACGTCAATCAGATTCAATCCGGTATCGATCACTGCCGGCATCTTGCCTTGAAGAAAGCGCACGATCATCTCGCCCGTCGGCGTCGGCTTGCCGTCGTACTCCCCAACCGGCGCCGTGGGATTGACAATCACGATCGGCAATCCACGCTTGGCAAGCTCCAGTGCGACTTGCTCCGCCTGAAATTTTGTGCGCTTATACGTGCCGACCATCCTCTCAATCGAGACCGGCGACGCCTCGTTGGCCAGCGCTTCGCCCTGCGGAAGAAACCCGATGCATCCAACAGTGGACGTGTAGACAATGCGCTTCAAGCCCGCGTGGCCGGCGGCCTCGAGCAGATTGCGCGTGCCTTCCACATTCGATTTGTAAACATCGTTTGGATCAGAAACGTCGAAGCGGTAATCGGCCGCGACATGAAAGAGCATGCGGCAGCCTTTGACGGCCGCGTCGAGCGACGCGCGATCGCGCAGATCGCCGACAGCGATGTCCATTTTCCGCAGGTCGGAGAGATACGACTGATTGCTGGTCTTGCGCGTGAGTATGCGAACATTTTCGCCGCGCGCTAACAATGCGCGTGCAACGTGATTGCCCACAAAACCGGTAGCACCCGTGACAAGGATCATGCGGCACGATCATAGGAAGGCGGCGCGGAATTGCAATTCAATGGCGAGCAAAACGGCATTTGAAGCGCCATGACGCCATGAACAGCTTGATTGAATAATTGAAAAAAGGTCGTCCCGCAAGTTGACCTTGCGTTCCTTGTCCGTTCGTTGACAAAATCCAATCTGTTGCCGTTCTTGGCGTCCTTGGCGCCTTGGCGGTTCAATTTGCCTTTCCGCAGATCGCCGCGTACAGCACCTGATCGCTCGCCAGAAGATCGAATGCTCTGGCCGTCTCGCCTTCGTAGCAGCCGCCCATCGGCACCGTCGAAAGCCCCAGCGAGCTCGCGACCACGCAGAGATTCTGCATCAGGTGTCCGGCCTCCAGCAACAAAAAACGGTGCCCGCGTTCGAGGTACTTCTGTTCCACGCGCTGGCCGTCGCCCACAATTATAAAAAGTATCGAGCCGCCTTGCACGTGCTCCATGCTCGGCACGCGCCGTTGCCACTCGTGCCGATCAGCGCCCGGCTTGAGCTGCGAGAGATGATGCGCGGTGCGATCGTAATGGAAGAGTCCGGCCGGCGGCCACTCCGCCGCTTTGCGCGGCGGCCCATCCGAATTAAAAATCACCAGATAAAGTTCAAGAGCCTGCAATCCGCCGGCGGATGGAATGCTGCCACTGTGACTGTCATGGATGCCATGACTGATTTCCAAGAGCCGACTCAGCGTCTTGCGCTCGGGCAACTCCGTCGACATTTTTCGAACGCTGCGCCGCGCCCGGATCGCCTGATCCAGCGGAGGCCACACCCGCGAGCGCGCGCGATCCAGCGGCCAGCACGGATAGCCCGGATACGCGCGCGGAACGGCCAGCGGCCCGCCCTGTTCGTACTGCAAAACCTGGTCGCGCAGTTCAGGAAAGGTGGTTCGATCAAGCTGCGTCAGGCGCAGGAATGCGTTGTCTGATCCCATGGGCTTCTTCTATCGCGACGTAGCGCAGGCTTCCAGCCTGCAAAGTGAAACAGAAACGCGCAGGCAGGATGCCTGCGCTACGATCACGGAAACGGATGCGGCGGAATTTCCGGCCACTCCTTCAACCCGCGCGGCGCCCAGAGCGGCCCGCCCAGATGCGCGAACGAATCGTTGCCGTGCAGCGGCTGCAATCCAGGCACGAGCACTTTCAGCACATGCCACTCGCGCACTTCGGACGCAATGCCCGGCGGCGTCATGATGCGGAAAAGCACCGGGCGCTGCGGCCCCAACCGCTCGCTCAATATTGAAACCGTCTCATCGATTTCATCGCCGGATTTGTCTTCGGTCGGCGCGATGGCCTGATGCAAAATAGTTTTCTTGAGCCGCTCTGGATGACGGCTGTAATAGAGCGCGTGCGCGCCGAAATCGCCCAGCGGCGGAGTGAGCTTGGGCTCGCCGCCCTGCGTCAGCATATAGCGCACGTAATAGCGGCCGTGAATGCATTCGAGCAGCGATTTGTGCCAGCTTGCCGCGCGCGTCTGGCGGCAGGCCGAGCCCGCGCTGAAGACCTGGCCGGCCACATCGGCCCCCTCGCTCGTCGCCATCGTCACGTGCGAACTGAACGGCGCGTTGACGCGATAAAATCGGTAGCGCAGATTCGGCCGCGTCAATTTTTCAGTAATGCCCGGCGTCTGCGTTTCGAGAATCCTGAAGACGCGCTCCGCGCTCCATTCTTCGACCGGATAACCGCCCCACCAGCCGCCCACCACCGCATCGCGCTCGATCACTTCCTGCAAACCGCGCAAGAGCGCGCTGATCGGCGCGCCAGTTTGCGAACATGAAAGTCCGGTCGAGACCGCCGGTGCAATCGTGTGCGAATCCGGCCGGAAGAGATACGCCATCTCTTCAGGCACCCAGACCGGCTCGCCGCTGCCCGCATGACGAAAACAGATCCAGCGGCAGACGCTCTGATCGGTGAATGGCTTGAACGGAAATCCGTTCTGCGCGTACTGCTGCGGATGAAACAGAATCCATTGCCGCGGATCGATCGCGCGTTCCTTCAGCGGCCACTCGCGAAACGAACTTTCAACGCATGCGTCATCGGGCAGGCGATAAGGCTGCATGCGCTCGATGGCCTCGCCGATGCAAGCCTGCTCGGCGCTGATCGGTTCCAATCCAGCACCGCCGGCGGCCAGCGTCGCGCGCCGCGTCGAATCCGCCCCGACCTGCCCCGAGCAGATATGAATCCGCGGATCGGCCGCCTCGGGCCCGTTGAGCGCGAACTCCGCGAACAGGCCTGTGTAAACGCTCTTATGCCACACGGCGTTGTTTCCGGTGGAGCAGACATTCTTATGGCTTGAACGGGTTGAATTCATTCTCCCCTCGCCCCCGCTGTTCAGGGGGAGAGGGGTCGGGGGTGAGGGGTTTCCGGATGTCTCTCGCAAGTGACGCGTACCCCTCATCCCGCGAGCTTCGCTCGTCGACCTTCTCCCCCGAAAGGGGGAGAAGGAACTACGTCCTCGCACACGCCGAACATTGCGGGAAGGCGAAGACGCGATGCGTGGAGACTTCCAAGGTCTCGACCTCCAGCACATGCAATCGATACAGCGCCGCCGCAGGCTCGGCGAGGCTGAGCTGCTCGCGTTTCCATCGCACGATCTGCTCAAGCATCGTCAATGCAGTCTCCGGAAAATCGACGACCGGCGCGATGGCGCGCTTCGCCTGTGCGTGCTCAATCAGGTGCTCGTAGATTTCCGGCGCTGGCGAGAGCGATTTGAAATGATGGATCAAACACGCCAGACATGGCCCCGCATTTTTGAGAAAAACCGGGCTGACATACGCCCGGCTAAGCGGCCCCGTCGTCACCCAGATCCACGCCGCATCCTCGGAGCTTTTCATGCAACGCTGATTGAAATTAAGCGCCGCGTCGTAATCCAACCGGTCCTGGCAGAGCACATTCAGAACGTCGGGCATCTCTTGTGATGGCAGACCCGGGGATAGGTGGGGCAGACATTCCTGTCTGCCCGATTCAAACTTTTTCAGCAGCGCCCCACTGCCCTCAGCAACGATCCGCGCACTCGCCGGCCGGTGCGCCTCGCAGGCATTTCCATCGACCAGCACACGCTCGCCGTAAAGCCGCTCGATCAGCGCCTGCGCATCGGCGCGCTGCGTCTCAGGCAAATTCTGGAGCAGCGTCGAGAGCGCGACGTTGCCATCGAGCCTGGCCAGAAAATCAGGCAGCCAAGCATCCAGCTTCGGCGCACTAAAGGAGTATCTAAAATCTTCACCGGCGACCAGCCGCACAGTATCCGGCTGGCTCAGCACGGTGAACGGAAGCGAGAGCCGCGGATGACGTCTGGAAAGCTCATTCATTTCCGCAGATGCTTTCCCTGAACCATCCAGTCGTTGACGGCCTCGCAGAGCAGCCCCGGCCGCGCCATCAACATGCTGCGCACCACAAAACTGGGCGTCGAACCGAACTCGGCTTCGAGCGTGTAGACCAGCAGCGTCCGGTCGCAGTCGAGCGCCTCCAGCCGCCAGTTGCCGCGATTGATAGTGACGGCGCAGCACGGCTGATTCCAGGACACGACACGCGCGTCGGGCCCGATCGTCTCGTGGCCGTGCAGCTCGCAGGTCCAGCATCCGGCGAGGCATTGCTTGATCAGGCCGAAGGGCTTGTAGGTGCCGTCGTCGTTGCGGATCGTCTCCATCGGCAGCAGCGTTGGAAAAATGTCATAGTAGCGGTCGTAATCGGTGATCACGCCCCACACGTCGGCGATCGGCCGGTCGATCACGCGCGCGCAGCGAATCTGTTTATTTCCCTCGTCATTTTTATAAAGCTGCGTGATCACGCCCTCGCGCGCGCTTGCAGGATTGCGCGCAACACTCTCCGACCACGTGCCGCGCACCACCCCCCAGGCCACATGCCCGGCAAGAATTGCCAGTGGCAACAGCAGCGCCAGCTTCGAAAAAAATGAGGATGAAAGCTTCACGCTCAGGGCTTCCGGTTCAGTCGATCCACGACAGCTTGCACGACCAGCGGTTGCCGCGAGAGCAGCGCGTTGCGAACAATAAAAGCCGGCACTTTCCTCACTTCGGTATCCAGCGTGTAGACCGCAAGCGTCTTGTCGGCGCCCAGCGGAGTCAGCGTCCAGCTTCCGCGATTGACCGTCGCATCGCCGCCGGGCTCATCCCAGGAAGCCACTTTTTTCGACGGGCTTTCGGCGTGCGTAATGTGAATATCAAAGGCCCATTTTCCCAGCACCGCCTGCTGCGCGGTGCCGGTGAAATGAAAGCGCCCGTCCGGATCTTTCTCGATGTGCGCGGTTGCCAGAGTCGGAAAAATCTCCGCGAAGTGAACGTAGTCGGTGACCACGCCCCAGACACGGTCGATGGGCTCATCAAAAACCCGCGAGCAGCGCACACTCTTTCGTCCATCGGGCGTCTGGTACAGCGTCGTGAGAATGCCATCGGACGAGCTGGCCGCATCGCGCGGCTGTGAGTTCGCCCAGGTGCCGCGAATAAACGCAGCGATGATCAGCAGAACAATCGTGCCGATCATGATGCCCGGGATCAGCAGGCGTTTCTTAATGCGGTGCGGCGCGGCCGTCTCATCCATGCCTAGTCATCCAATCGTGTCCTGACAATCTGATGAACGATTCAAACTCGGTCCCAGCCCCGCGTCTAAAACATGCTGCCCACAATTCCAATTCCAACCATCACTGCGACGCCGATCAGCGTGCCAATAAATAGGCGCTGCGTGATCCTCAAAATCATCGCGTTGGCGGCGCTTTTCTCTTCGAGCTCCATCGACCCGGCCGCCACATAGATCAGCGAAAGCACCGACGCCGCGAGCTGCACGGCTGGAAAGAACATGAAGATCATGAACAGCACCACGAACGGTTCATCGCCCGCACGGCCCGGATGGTTGCCAACATAAGTGAGCAGATGTCCGAACACGATGCTCAGCAGGGCGGTGATGCCCAAACCGCGCCAGTAGATCGCCTTGCCCCTCATCTCTCCCGGGGAATGCGACGGCGCGATGGCCGCGCCAATCAGTCCGCCCAGCGTATGCAGGCAGCAGCAGCAACAGCAGCAGCAACCCGGCACGATCACCCCGCCCGTCTTGCGGCGGCGCTCGGGTGGATGGACGTCAAACTTCAAGGCCGGCTTGGGCATGGTCGTTCTCGAATTTTTTTTGTGCCGCTCACTTTGACTGATCGCCCGCAATATTAAAGCGCAAATGCAACCAGCTCCATCAGAGCGATGCCCATCATTGTGCCAGCCACGGTGCGCACCGTAATGCGTCCGATGGTATTGCGTGCCAGTGCCATCTGCTCTGCATCAAGGCTGCTTTTCATCAGCCAGATCAAGGCGAAGAACGAAGCCAGAATTTGAATTCCCGGCATCAGCAGAAAAACAATAACCAGCGCGATCGTCGGATCACTCGTCAAGGCCAATCCAACGATCACCGCGAGCAGAGTAGAGAGACCCAGAGCGCGCCAGAAAATGGCCTTCGCATTGAACTGCGCCACCTCGGCGCCCGACGCCGTCGCCGCGCCGATCAGCCCGCCCAGCGTATGCAAACAGCAGCAGCAACAACAGCAGGCGCACGGCGCAATCACAGCCAGGCGCCTGCGCCGTTCGGGCGAGTGAACCTTAAAACTCAGCGGTCCTTTCGGCATGCTTTTTCTTTCATTAATAAAATCCGTTCTTCGTGCCCCTTAGTGCCTTCGTGCCTTGGTGGTAAATCCGTAAAAGACGTCTCACTTATCCGCAATCCCGACAGCAACCCGGAACCCAAACGTCGAGAACGCATACGTCGGCGGATACCAGAGCCGCACTGCGCAGCGGCAGAACTGCGCATGATTCGACCACGACCCGCCGCGCAGCACGCGATTGAAACCTTTTTCCGGACCCTTCGGATCGGTCTCGGGAGCAGATTCGTAATAGTCCTCGGCGTACCAATCCTGGCACCACTCCCAGATATTTCCGGCCATGTCGCTTGCGCCGCACCAGCTTGCATTGGCCAGCTTTCCGACCGGCGAGGTAAACGCATACCCGTCGTCGTCTTCGGCGTAGGCCCAGGTGCGCCCGCCTTTGTCGGAATTCTTCAAGTTCACATCGGCGTGATTGGCCTTCTTGCCGTCCCACTCGTTGCCCCACGGATACACGCGTCCGTCCTGGCCGCGCGCCGCGTACTCCCATTCGGCCTCGGTCGGCATGCGCAGATTCTTGCTGCTGTGCCGCGTCGCCCAAGAGATAAACGCCTGTGCGTCGGCATAGCTGAGCAGCACTGCGGGATGCTCGTCGCCCTGCTTAAATCCCGGATTCTGCCAGTTGCATCCCGCGATGAATTGCCACTCGCGATTCTTCAAAACCCAGCCGCGTCCTTCGCGCTCCGCCGTGGTGCGGTATCCCGTGCGCGAGACAAATCGCCGGTACTGGCTGGTCGTGATCGGATAACGGCCAATGTAAAACGGCTGGCTGATACGAACTTTGTGCGCCGGTTTTTCGTCCGCCATTCCGCCGGGATCGCCCATGATAAAATCGCCGGGATGGACCAGCATCAATTGCAGATGCACCTCTTCCTCAAGATCGAGCAGCAACTGCTCGGGATGCTCCGGCTTGCGAATCGTCGTCGGCCGTTTCATGGAATCGTGCTGAACCATGTACGTCGGCGCAAGCTCCGGCCCCAACCCGCGGCACGAACGCAATGCATTCAGTAGCGAGGCCGAATCTGAAAAACGGTTCTTCTCATCTTTCTCGAGACAGCGGTCGATCAGCGTCGCCGTCATCAGGCTGACGTCAGGCCGCAGCTTGCGCACCGGCGTATGCGGATGCTGCATCGTATCGAGAATCGCACGAGTCGCCGAATCGCCAATAAAAGGAGGCCGCCCCGCCAGCAGCGCATACAGCGACGCGCCGACTCCGAACACATCCGCCGCCTTGCCCGCGTTGCGAGCGTCCATGGCCTGCTCGGGCGGCATGTATCCCGGCGTGCCCATGCTCACTTCGGCGCCCGTCAGACTGTGGCTGAGATTCTTTCCGCTGGCCAGTCCCAGGTCCGCGAGCTTGGCCAGATGGAGCAGATATCCGTCGACCTCTTTCGCCTTAGGCAGCATGATATTGTCCGGCTTGACGTCGCGATGAATGATCGATTCGGCGTGCGCCGCCGCCAGTCCGTGGCAGGTCGCAATACAGATATCCAGCGCCTCGGTCTCATCAAGACCCAGCTTGCCGCTCTGTTTGATCAGCTTCAGATATCCGCCGGCCGAGACGCCGTTGACGAACTCCATCACCAGATAAAAAAGCCCGCTCTCCTCGTTCACATCCATCACACCGACGAGATGCGGCGACTGCACCTGCGCCGCAACTTGCGCCTCGCGGAAAAAGCGTTCGATTGTATCCGGCTGATGTTCGGCGAGCTGGAACGGCAGAACCTTGACCGCGACTTCCTTGCGCAGGCGCGGATGCATGCCGTAATAAACCGCGCCCATGCCGCCCTGCCCCAGTTTGGCCAGCAGCAGAATCCCGCCCACCGTCGGCAGCTTGTGCTCCTTTACGGTCACGCGCGGCAGAACCAGCAGCAGCGAATCGCTCGACAGATCCTGGATCGGCACCGCCAACTTCGCCGGCAGCTCGAGATTCGCGCCGCCATGCTGGCTGCGCAGAATGCTCAACCCATCGCGATGGGCCGGCACGGGCGAGACGGTCGCTTCACCCGATAGAGCTTCGTCAGCTTGATTCAATGGAGCTCCAAAATTATACTCATACGAACCGCGTTCTTTCTGTTCGCGAGTAGTTTAGAGAACCACAATGGCAATACAAGCCTCGTTGACCCCGTGGCCGTTCCTCGCGATACCTGCAATGCGCCCGACGGCAGCTTGAGCCAGATCTGCGCGAACGCGCTCGGTCTTGCGCTTTGTTCAAAGCGCTTTGCTGATTCGTCGGCAAGTACGCGGCAGTGGCCTGCCGCATCGCATGCCGGGGACGACCACAATTCGAGAAAAAAATGAAAAAACTGCACCGCCTAAATTCACGGTGTACTTAGCACGTGCTAACTAAGGGATCCACTTTGGGCGTGACGCAGAAAAAACTCGCGGATTATCTGGGTATCTCGCGCCAGTTGGTCGGCTTTGCGTTGAATGATCATCCCGGCGTTTCCGACCAGACGCGCAAGCGCGTGCTCTCTGCGGCAAAGCGAATGGGCTACGACGCGTTTGCCAATCGCGATGCTCGATCCTTGATCGCCAAGCGCTACGGCCGGCGCGCGCTCACTGGAATCGTTGCGATTCTGCTTCCGCCGAAGTTTGAGATTCCGCTGCGCGACATTCCCAATTTCTCACACACGCTGGATGCGATGGAGCGCGAGGCAGATCGACGCGGACTGGACGTGCTTTTTTGCCGCTCACGCAACGGGCAGTTGCCCCGCATGGTCGAGAGTTTGTATGTCGACGGCGTCGCGTGTATCTCCGCGGATTCGCCTGTCGTGCGAAGCATCGCAAGAACAGGTCTTCCGGTTCTGAATGTTGGGCGCCAGACGCCCGGCGCATGCTGGCTTTCTCCCGATGACAAAATGGGAACCGTGCTGACGGCGCAATACCTGATTGAATTGGGACACCGCAGCATCGCCTATCTCGGTCATTTCACTGATGTCAAAAATGCGAGCGAGCGACTTGCCGGATTTAAGAAAGCGCTGAAGAGTGCGGGCCTTCCATTGGCTCCAGAACTGATCGAGGCGACGGTGACCGAGCAAGTACTGGAAGCGGGTACGGCGGCGATGGAACGCCTGCTCGCTCGCGACGCTCATTATAAGAAGAGCGGCAAACCCTCCTTCACAGCGCTCGTGGCATATAACGATCTGCTCGGAATGGGTGCGGTAAAATATATGAAGGGGCGAGGCATCCGTGTGCCTGAGGATGTCAGCGTTACCGGATTCGACGACGTCTCGAACCAGTATCCTTTTACACCGCACCTGACCTCGATTTCGTATTCGCGCGCGGAGATGGGCACGCGCGCCATTGCCCTGCTGAACGAGTGCAATGGCGAGGCGCTGGAACCCTCCGGCCAGCGCTTGCCGGTAACTCTTGTTGTGCGTGAATCCTGTCGCGCTCTGCCAAATTACAACCTTCAAACTGTGTGAGGAGACTTGCAATGAATTCATCCGCTACCGTTTCGCAATCGCGCCGGCGTTTCATCCAAACGGGCGCAGCGCTGCTGACGCTGCCGTGGCTGGAGAGCCTGGCGGTCGCGGGCGATACGGCCGCGCCCCGGCGCATGGTCAACGTCTGCACCGCCTTCGGGCTCTATGGCCCCTCGTTCTTTCCTGAAAAGGCGGGGAAGGATTACGAGGCAAGCGAATACTTGAAAGTGCTCGGCGACCTACGCGATAAGTTCACCGTTTTTTCTGGCATCTCGCATCCGGAGATCGGCGGCGATCACGCCTCCGAAGCCTGCTTCCTTACCAGTGCCAAGCACCCGACCGGCAGCACCTTCCGCAACACCGTCTCGATGGATTATGTCGCGGCGAAACATGTCGGCAACGCGACGCGTTTTCCGCTCCTCTCACTGGGTACGGACGATGCTTATCCGCTGACGCACACATCAAGCGGCGCCGGAGTTCAGGGGCTCAACAAGCCTTCGGAAATTTTCTCGCGCATGTTTCTGACCGGAAATGCCAAAGACGTGGATGGCGAGAAGGCGCGCCTCAAGCGCGGACAGAGCGTCCTTGATCGCATGGGCGAACGATTAGCCTCGCTTAAGACACGGCTCGGCACAAATGACCAGCAGCAGCTCACCGATTACACCGACGCGGTGCGCGACATGGAAAAGCAACTGGTTGCCAACGAAGCGTGGGTGGTTCGGCCCAAGCCCGTCGTCGATGAACCCGCGCCGAAGGACAGCCTGGACAAGAGCGACTTCATCGGCCGGGCACGGCTGATGTTCAATCTCACGCGTTTGGCTTTGCAGACAGACTCCACACGCGTGGTCACGATATTTATCCGGGGAATGGATTTGAAGCCACCGATTCAGGGCGTGACGCAGGACCATCACGGGCTCAGCCATCACGGCCGCAATCCAGCGAAGATCGAAGAGCTGCGCATCGTCGAGCGAACGGAGATGGAGGCGTACCGCGATTTTCTCGTGGCTTTGCGGAACACGAAAGACGGCGCCGGAACGCTGCTCGACCAGACGCAGGTTCTCATCGGCAGCAACCTCGGCGACGCCAGCGGCCACGGCACCAGCAATCTGCCGATTCTGCTCGCGGGTGGCGGTTTCAAACACGGGCAGCACATCGCCGGAGACCGCAACAACAACACGCCGCTGGGAAAACTTTTTGTCAGCATGCTGCAGCGATTTGGCGTGGAGACCGACACGTTTGGCTCCGGCAGCGGAACGATCGCCGGGCTGGCTTAAAAAATTAAAAACTGAGGCCATCATGAAATTGAATCGACTCATTACTATTTCGGCTTTCGCGCTCAGCGGCGTCTGCGTTGCTGCTGATGTCGCGGGAGATTTTCAATCCAAAGTTCTTCCGATACTCAAGGCCAACTGCACGAAATGTCACGGCGCCGAAAAGCAGAAGGCGAAGATCAATCTCGACGGCGCGCGCAATCTGGAGAAGCTCGCCGCCGACCGCGACCTCTGGTTTCGCGTGCTCGATCAGATCGAATCTGTGCAGATGCCGCCGGAAGATGAGAAGCAGCCGAGCACCGCGGAGCGCCAGGCGATTGCCACCTGGGTTCGCGGCGAGTTCACCACGCTGATGGCTGAGCGGCAACGCACGGAAGGGCGGAGCGGGCTGCGACGGCTGAGCCGGACGGAATATGCGAACAGTTTTGAGGATCTTTTTGGCTACCGTCCCGACATCGACAATCTGCCCGAAGACGGCCGCGTGGACGGATACGACAAAGTTAGCGCCGCGCTGCCGATGTCGTCCGACGGATCGATCGGCTATCTGAACATTGCCGACGATCTCCTGAAAAAATGGGTGATGAGGCCTATTCAAAAACCGAAAGAACCGGTGGCCGGCGGGACACCCGAAGCAAACCGCACGGTCCGCGCGATCGCAAAACCAAGCGAACAGTCGAAGGGGCATATCCTGGAACTGGAAGGCGGAACGATGGTCTCGTTTAACACCGACACCACGTCGGGCCCGCTGGCGTATCACGGGTCGAAAGTTCCAGGCATCCATAAAATTCGAGTCTCGGTTTATGGATATCAGACCGAAAAGCCGATGCCGTTCGGAATTTATGTGGGAAACACCTGGGGTTATCCGCAGCAATTGGAATTGGCCAAAGTGCTTGAAGCACCGCCTGGAAAAGCAGCAGTGCTTGAGACCGAGATTTACCTTAAAGCGGGCGTCGGCATACGGCTGATTCCGTTTGGAATCGGAGTGCAGGTTCCGAAGAACAATCAAGCGAGCAAATGCAAAGGGCCAGGACTGGCCGTGCAGTGGATGGAGGACGTAGAGCCGGAGTTACCGCTGCTTGCGGAGCGCTGGCTGATGGCCGATTTCCCCCAAGCATTGGCGGATGAGATGCGGAATTCCAACAATGGAAAAGTCGTCATAAAAAAATCCAAAGCAACCCATCGCGCTGAGTTTCTGGCGCTCATGCAGACCACGCTGCAGCGCGTCGGCGCGCGGCTTTTCCGGCGCGACCTGAGCCCTGCTGAAATGCAGCCAATGATGGTTGAGATCGCGCGCCAAGTGGATGCCGGCGCGGCGTTGGAGACCGTTTTCTTCGATCAAATCATCGCGATGATGACCGCGCCGGAATTCTTCTGCGTCATCGAACAACCCGGGCAGCTTTCGGATTTCGCGCTGGCCTCGCGCCTCTCATTCTTTCTCTGGAATTCGACGCCCGACGAAGCGCTGCTGGATCTGGCGAGGAAAGGAAAGCTTCGCGATCCTAAGGTTCTCAAAGAACAGACCGATCGGCTGCTGAAGGATCCGAAGTCGGGGCGGTTCGTGACTGATTTTGTTAATCAGTGGCTCGGCCTGCACGCGATCAACGACACCAAGCCCGACTCCAATTTGTATCCGGGATATGACGAATTGTTGAAGCACTCCAGCGTGCTGGAAACGCAGGGATTTTTTCGCCGCATATTGGATGAAAATCTGAGCGTACGAAATTTCGTCGCCTCCCCGTGGGTGCTGGTCAACGACGAACTGGCAAAACATTATGGCCTGCCGGAGGTGAATGGATCGCAATTGCGATCGGTGAATCTGCCGGAGGGCTCGCCCTACGGCGGAATCTGGACTCAATCCGCCGTGCTCAAAGTCACCGCCAACGGCACCAACACCTCGCCGGTGAAACGCGGAGTCTGGATGGCCAAACGGCTGCTGGGAATTCCGATCAATCCGCCTCCGCCGAATATCAAACCGGTCGAACCGGACGTGCGCGGCGCCAAGACTCTGCGCGAGCAATTCGCCATGCATAGCAGCGTGGGATCGTGCGTGAGTTGCCACACGAAGTTCGATCCATATGGGTTTGCGCTGGAGAGTTTCGACGTCACCGGCCGCTTCCGAAAAAACTACCGCATGGTGGATGCCGAGGTCGTCGCGCTTCAAGCGCATCAGCGCAAGGGCCGCGCGACGTGGCGCGACGGATTGCCTGTCGATTGCAGCGGGAAGACCCCCGACGGCCGCGAATTCAAAGACATCGGAGAACTTCGGCAGATGCTTGCCAAAAATCCGGAACAACTGGCGCGCGGCGTGACGCGCCATCTGCTCACCTACGCCACCGGCGCACCCGCCGGCGCGCTCGATCAGGCCGCGGTCGATGCCATTATTAAGGACGCCGCCGCTGACGACTACGGCTTGCGCTCGCTGATCCACGGACTTGTACAGAGCGACGTGTTCCGCTGGAAGTAAGTTACGTTATTGGTTCGCGCGCAATCAAAGAGACAGCCACAGCGGAAAATGTCCGGCTGTTTGGACTTTTCCGCTGTGGCTTTCACAACGCGCGAACCAATAGAGCAATTCCAAGTCTTTCATCGTTCCGGTGCGCATGCGAATTTGTAGGTCTCAGGATCCTTCACAATTCGCCGCTCAGCGCGGCAGCGGGTCTTTCTTTTCAATTGCGTCGAATATTTTTGAGTTGAACTTCGCGTTGACCGCCGCCGTTTCGACGATCTGCTTCAACAAATTATTAAACTTCTCCTGCGCTACAAAACCTTTGACTTCGCCCATCAGTTGCGCGCGGTCTTTGCGTTTAAATAACTCGGCGCGTGCGTCATCGGGCTGCCGCACTTCGAGCAGCTTGACCACGTGAAAACCAAAATCGGTCTCGATGGGCTCCGGCGCAAGCTCTCCGGCTTTTGGCAGATCGTAAACGGCGCGCGCGAGCGGCTCGGCCATGACCTCGCGGCGCGGTTTGAATTGCAGATCGCCGCCAGCTTCTTTGCTGGGGCAATCGCTGAGCTGTTTCGCGAGCTGCGCAAAATCGCCGCCTTCACGCAGCTTTTTTAGCGTCTCGGCGGCCATGGTGCGGGCCTGTTCCTTCGTGCGAACCACCTCGCGGCTCGCCGAGTTTGCTCCGGTATACGTGAACAGGATATGCGCCGGACGACGCAGCGGCAGGTTCTCGGGCATCATGAAAAAATCGAGCTTGGCTTCCACTTCGGCGTCCGTCACGCCCATCGCGAAATCCTTCTCGACGGCCCATCGCGAATCCCAATACTTGCGGAACTCTTCGTCGGTCAATCCGCTGTCGAGCAGATGCTGTTCATAGCTATTGCCCCGCGTGATCTTCGACTTTTTCATCTTCGCAAACTTGTCGTCGAACTCCGCTTGCGGCAGTGTGAGCTTCTTTTCGGCGGCGTACTTTTCCAGCAGCGCGTTGATCATGAACTGCACCGCAAAATGCTTGCGCATCTGGATTTGCTGATCGGGCGGGAGCGTATAGCGCGGATGCTGGCGCCGCGTGGCCGCGACGTACGCCTGCTCCACTTTCTCAATCTTGACCGTAGGAACTTTCAGCGCGCCCGATTGCAGAATGGTGTCCACTTCCAGCGGCGCATTGCCGATGCGATCGACGATGTCGTCGTCTTTTCCTTTAGACTCCGCAGCGGACGCCGCAATGCAAAATGCAAAATGCAGAATGCAGAAGTAACTACTGATCCGCCGCAGCGCGCTGCGACTCAATGGTCGTTCATTTTGAATTTTACATTTTGAATTTTGCATTATTTCTTCTTCTTCTTCTTCTCGTTCTTCTCTGTTTCGCCACCGGTCAGACTGCCTGGCAGATAGACGTGCCCTGCGGCCTGTTCCTTCTTGGCCGCAACTTTTTTATCCTTATCGTTTTCCTTGACCTTCGGCAGCGCATTGATCACTTCGGGTTCCGCTTTCACTTCGGCCAGTTGCGGGCCGCAGAATTCACACGGGATCAAGCCCAGACGATCAACGTCTTCGACGCAGCGAAAACCCGTCGGCTGCTGCAAGTTGGCCGCATACTGGCAATGCCGCGAATGATAAATGCGGCTCGCCTTGCCCACCACGATGGGCGCTTCCTTCGCGTCCATGGGCTTGATCTTGATCCTTGAAACCGGCGTGATCGGCGCGTTGGGATTGCTGGATTTGCAGCCCACCGAGAAGAGCAGAGTTACGCAGACAATGAGAAAAAGTGGCAAACGCATAGTAGCCCACAAAAAGGCGGATGTCCGTCCCGCAGTTGCCCCGCAACGAATGGTACGGCGCGGATGCTAAAGGAAAAATGAAAATCGCAGAACGGGCGTCGCATGGGTGCATAACCCAAGGTGACTCACGCCGTGATGCTGAGGCGGTTGCGCCCGACGGCTCGGTAATGCGGGCGGGCATTGCCCAGAAGCGATTCGCGAGGTCGTCTTCGCTCAAGTACGCCACTCGCACCTGCAGCACCTCTTCCACTCTACTTTTTAGCCAAAACTTTTCGGTGCCTTTGATCCGCCGGTTGAATTGCTTCACCACCGATTCCATCGGCGCGCTGCTGATCGGCAGGCCCAGTTTGCGGTAGCGCGGATAATCCATGCGCATCCTCTTCCGCATTGCGCTGAGCGTTCTTCTCGTCCCGCTCCATCTGCTCATTCCGCCGCTCAAAAAGCTCCTCATTATTCAGCGTGCTTTGATCCACTTTGTCATCGTGAAATTCCATTTCCATAAACGCCACCCTTCACAAACTCGCGCCCGCGACAAAGTATGATTATTGATTTGAGAGTGGACGTGCAGAACCCAAAACCAGTCCACCAAATACAATAACCGTTGTTTTGTCGTTAAGCGTGTCGCGGAAGTTTTCCCCCGCCACGGCAAGCGCCGCAAGATAAGAGTATAGGAATTCAGCCAAGCCCAACCTGTAAGCAAACTGCGCTATAGTATCGAATTTGTTATATCTCAGCTAATACAAGTTAGTATACATCCCACGGCATACCATCAATCTCCCGGAAGAATCGCCCCCCGAACGAGGGTTCACGTGGAGAAGATTCCCCCTCGATAATGTCGATTTGCTGGAGTGCCCGTGCGATGCAAGTTCCCACATACGAAACCATTCGTTCTTCATGGTAAAGGCATAGTGGTTTCTGTTGCTGCAACGCTTGGTTCCAGAGTTTGACGTAATGCAGCGCAAGATCAAGCGGCCTGTTCACTTCAGATTGGCTGGTTGTCCGTAGTAGAATCGCAGTCGGGTCAATTCCGTGGTCGCCTGGAATCCCTGCGAGTGCAGCCATTGCATTTTGACGTTCCAGTTTCCTTATCTCAAGATGTCGATTGAACATGCTCTGCATAAAAACTTCCAACGTCGTTCTGAGCGACTTTAGTTTTGCTTTGACTTCGTCTGAGTCCGACCGTGGTCCAGAGGGCCCACCTAAGTACAAAGGATAGAATCCGTGGAATACTGGTGCTCCATCCATCTTCATGATGCCAATGTGCCGTAGCAGTGCGGCATCGTCGATATCCGGCGATTCATACTCTTCTGCGGCACCGTAAGGAGACGACAGGATTACCTTGAGTCTAAACGTTTGTTCCATCTCATACTGCATCTCAACTGTCTTTACATTCATGCCCTGAATTATTCGCCAGGTCATCACAAGCATATCAGTCGAGGCGGACGAAACGAGAGCCTGAAGAAACGACCGTACTTGCGTGCGTCGTTGGTCGTAGAGTTCAAATATAGAGAAAGGCTCAGTCTTGATCTTTGTTTTCTCAAAGAGTCGTTGGCTGAACTTGGTCATCATTTCCGTTAGGTGGTCGAGAAGTTTGTCTTCCCCCCCGGCGGTTGCGATCCACCATTCCAGATCGCAGTCTTTTATGACGCCCAGCACCTTTTTCCTTAGCTCTGGTTTCAGCACGCTAAGCCCCCGCAGGCACAGGCCGCGCATGTTGCGCAAGTACACTACGTATACCCACGACTATTTTTTTAATGTCTGGATGATTGGGGTCGTCAACGACAACCGTCACTCTGTCCCATTTAGCTTTGATTACATGAACCATCGTATTCAGATTTGAAGGGGTCGCACCGTCGACATCCCAAGAGTCGCGGCTTGCTTGATCCCTGTAAATCATAATCTCACGAACACCGAAAAAGACATCGCCCCAGTCGCCAATAACGCTGGGATTGAGCAATTCGCCAGTATCGCCATTTTCAACAACGGCATTTGACCAAGCGTGCCGTGCGATCAGAACCGCCTGTTCAAATACGAACTCTGAAGCGGCAGAACTCTTGAGGATGATGTCGTATCCGGAAATCATATTCACCTCACGTGGGCTTCCAACTTAGAATGATGCCATTATACTTCTGCCGAGCCTTTGCGACAGGATAATGATTGGCGCTGTAGAACACGTATTCCCCACGATCACCGTCCAACGTCTTGAGGTCGCCAACATCTTCGAATTCGAAGCAAAACTCTCTTTTCTCTTTCGGTATACGCAACTTCTTTAAATTCTGTCCCTCGCTTGGTTGCTTGGTTGTAAAATATGCGCCCACGGGGTTTGTACATGGGGGCTTCGATGCCTTAAACAACCAAATGGGCGCAGGATGGATAACGTTGTATCCCGCTTTTTCAGTATAGTGATACATACAAACCATTTGCACTGTTCTCACCGACTCGATCCTGAATTTAACAGAAGCGGTCGTTATTTACTGTGGAGATATGGCGACACCATACTCAATCGAAATGCCTACGCAACGCGAATACCGTGGAGCCGCGTTAACCTTGCGACCCCTGAGTTTTAGACTTTGTTTTGAACATTCGAAATTGTTTCGAGATTCGAATTTCGGATTTACCGTCCTACTCCGCCGCCGCCTCTTCAACCACTTCTTCCTTCGGCATCGCGTTCAGCACGGCCTGATAAATCACCAGGTCGGCTTTGTTCTTGGCGTCGATATCGTGCCACTGCGCCATGGCTTGCTCACCCAGCGCGGCCAGGTCGGGGGGCAGGTCGGCGGCGGCGCGGCACTTGGGGAAGTTGGCGCAGCTCAGGAACGGGCGGCGGGTTTTGCCACGTGAAGTCACGCGCACCACCATGTCGCCTTTGCACTTCTCGCACTTCTTATCCGTCGGGAAGGGCTTGAACTTGCGCAGCGGGTGCCCTTCCTTATTCAGCTTCATCGTGTACGTGCACTTCTTCTCGGAGTACCTCACGCAATGCAGGTACGGGCCGAAGCGCCCGGTGCTTTTGACCACGTCGCTGCCGCAGATATCGCACTTCAAACCGGTCGGCTGCGGGCCTTCCTTTATCTTGATATTGCCGAGCGGGTCGAGGTTGTAGCTGCCTTTGCAGCCGTCCTTGGTGCAGCGCAGGTAATAGCCGAATTTGCTCAGCCGCTTCTCCATCACGCCGCCGCATTCGGGACAGGGCACGTCGGATTTCTCGCCCGTGTCCTTGGTCGTGATCATCGTTTTTTTGGCCTGGATGAGTTCTTTCTCAAACGGCGTATAGAAATCTTTGACCACCTGCTTCCAATCTAGGTGAAGCTCTTCGATCTTGTCGAATTCCACTTCCATGTCGCGCGTGAAGCTCAGCTCCATGATCGACGGGAAGTGCCCTTCGAGCCGCTCGGTGACAGTGATGCCCAGCGGCGTAGCCATGAACGAGCCGCGTCCGCCGGCGCCCAATTTTTGAGCGTAGCCGCGATCCTGGATCGTGGCGATGATCGTGGCGTAGGTGCTCGGCCGCCCGATGCCTTCGCGCTCGAGAATCTTGACCAAGCTCGCTTCTGTGTAACGCGGCGGCGGCTGCGTGAAATGTTCTTCAGGCCGAATCTCTTCGAGCTTCGGCTTGTCGCCGACTTTCATCGCCGGCAGGATCTGCGGTCCGCTCTTTTTCTTGGCTGTTGCCGGAGCCGCTCCGGGCTTTTCGGCTTTGCCTTCGACGCCATCATTCTCCGGTTCGCCGTCGACTTCGTCGCCCTTCTCACGGTCGGCGGCGGTCGCTTCGACATGCGCGGCGGCACTGGCTGCTCCGCCCTGAACCGCAAGCCAGCCCTCGAATTTCAAGACGCGACCGTTGGCGCGGAAGACCGCGTTGCGCGTGCCCGGCCCGCTGGCGGCGACGTCGGCCGTGGTGGCATCGAAGACGGCCGGCACCATCTGGCAGGCCACGAAGCGCTGATAGATCAGGCGGTACAATTTGAACTGTTCGTCACTGACCAATTTCTGAACCGACTCGGGCGTGATCTCGATATGCGTGGGACGCACGCATTCGTGAGCGCCCTGCGAACCGGCCCGCGACGCGTACGCGTTGGGTTTCTCCGGCAGGTATTTATCGCCGAATTTTTTGCCGATCAGATCGCGCACTTCAGTCAGCGCGTCGGGACTGATGCGGAACGAATCGGTACGCATATACGTAATCAGCGCGACCGGGCCTTCGTCGCCCAGCGCAACGCCTTCGTAAAGCTGCTGCGCCACACGCATGGTTCGCTTGGCGTCGAAACCCAATCGGTTGGCTGCGGCCTGCTGAAGCTGGCTGGTGGCGAACGGCGGATACGGATGATCTTTGACTTCCTTCACGTCGTAATTGCTGATCGTGTACGCGGCATTCTTCAGCGCGGCCACGATGGCCTTGGCCTCGGCGCCGTTCTGAATCAGTGTGCGCACGATCCCCGACGCGCCCATGTTGCTCTGGCCTGATTTGAACTTCATCAAATCGTCAGCGTTGGAGACGACCTGCCGGCCGTCCAGCCCGCGCAAGGCTGCCTCGAAGTTTTTCGCATCGAACTTAAACGTCGCACCGACCGTCCAGTACTCTTCGGGCGTGAACGCCTGAATCTCTTTTTCGCGCACGACCAGCAGGCGCACGGCGACGGATTGCACGCGGCCAGCGGTCAGCCAGCCGCCGCCGATCTTCTCGCTTAATAAAGGAGAGAGTTTGTAACCGACGATGCGGTCGACCACGCGCCGAGCCTGCTGCGCATCGACCAGATCCATGTTGATCTCGCGGGGCGAAGCCAGTCCGAGCTTGATTCCACGCGGCGTGATCTCGTCGAACGTGACGCGGATCGCCTTCTCGGGAGTAAGCTTGAGCGCCTGCGCCAGATGCCAGGCGATGGCCTCTCCCTCGCGGTCAGGATCGGGGCAGAGGTACACTTTTTCGGCGGTGGCCGCGAATTTTTTCAAGCCGTCGAGCACTTTTTTCTTAGCGGGCAACGTTACATACGTGGGCGTAAAATCCTTGGCCACACCGCGTACAATGGAGCCTTTGACGTCCTCTTTGGCCGTTTTGGGCAGATCGCGGACATGGCCGACGGAAGCCTTGACGGTGAAGTTCTTCCCCAGCACTTTGCTGATGGTCTTCACCTTTCCAGGCGACTCGACGATAACTAGATTCTTGGCCACGTTTGGAGGACCCTGTTCTTGCCGGACAAAAACGGATGGTGATGTTCAAGCACGTACCGCAGGCATCCTGCCTGCCCGTTTCAACACGCAGGCGAGACGCCTGCGGTACATACGAACGGCGGACTTTTAGCAAAAAGCGTCGTTCGAAGTCAAGAGCGACCTTGTACAATCTTTTTCGAAGGTTCTGAGCGGCGGCACTTTCGCAGGCTCAGTTTACATAGTAAAGAGCTGTGTGTGCAAAGGTGCACTTTGAGGTTGCGGAAAAATTTCCAAATTTATGAATAAAATGGCGTCTGGGATATATAAAGGTTAAAAGGTCTTCGGTAAACAAGGGTCTGGCGACGAATGTCAAAACTAGCGATGGCGTGCTCCGCTGCCGTCCTCACGGTGTTCTTTAGCACAGCGCTTCATGCCGGCCAGCCGGCCATGACCTGGACTGTCGAGCCCCTGACTTTCGAGGCCGCTCGCGGGCAGACCGTGCAAGTGACGGTGGTCGGAAAACCGCCCGAAGGCTGGTACACGTACTCTCCCAAGTTTTACAAAGAAGATGATGTGCAGTTCACGTCGTTCGCCTTCGAGCCCGAGACGGCGCTGAAGATCAATGGCGAGATCAAGTACAGCGACTTCAAGCTGAAGGACAATATCCTGCTTGCCAAAGCCAAGCAGTCGGAAAACTTCTTTCACGAAATGAAGCTCGTCATCCCCATTCGCATCTCACCCGACCTCAAACCGGGTGAGCACAAAATAAAATTCATGATCAGCTCTTTGTATTGCATTGATGAAAAACCGGCCGCTCTCGGCAAGCCCAAGCAGAACGGGCAATGCGTGCCCTCCACGCCAGAGTACACACTGACCGTCAAAGTCTCCGACGCGCCGGTAGTAAAGGACCTGCTCCTACCGACCGACGGCGGGAATGAGAAAGCGCTCGACCATGCGCGCAAAGAAGGACTGCTCGCGTACCTGCTGCTTGCGCTGGGTGCCGGCGCCACCGCGCTGCTGACGCCCTGCGTTTTCCCCATGATTCCCATCACCGTCAGCTTCTTCACTAAAAGGAAGCACGTCTCGCGGCAGCGCTCCATCCGCGACGCCGGCGTCTATGCGCTCGGCATCATCTTCACCTTTACCGGCTTGGGCTTCCTCTTTGCCTTACTGCTGGGCGCGACGGGCATCACCGATTTCGCCGCCAACCCGTGGGTCAATCTCTTTGTTGCCGCGGTCTTCGTGATGCTCGCCGGCAGCCTCTTCGGTTTCTACGAATTGCAGCTTCCGACAGGCATTCTCAACAAACTCAACGCGTCGGCCAACGAAGGCGAAGGCATTCTCTCCGTGCTGCTGATGGGCCTGGTCTTCTCGCTGACCAGCTTCACCTGCACGGTTCCGTTCGTCGGCGCAATCATGGTTGCCGCAACGCAGGGCGACTGGCTCTGGCCGCTGGCGGGGATGCTGGTCTTCTCGACGGTCTTCGCCGCGCCCTTCTTTCTATTGGCGCTCTTTCCCGTCGCGCTCAAGTCGCTCCCGCGCTCGGGCGGCTGGCTGAATTCCGTCAAAGTCGTGATGGGCTTCCTTGAAATCGCCGCAGCGATGAAATTCTTCAGCAACGTCGATCTGGTCTGGGAGTGGAACCTGCTGACCCGCAATGTCTTCCTGATGATCTGGGTGCTGTTGGCGTTGGCATCGGCTGCGTACCTCTGCGGCCTGATAAAGTTCTCGCACGATTCTGAACTGAAAAGCATGAGCAAAGTTCGCATCTTCAGCGCCGCAAGTTTTGGCGGCGTGGCGCTCTTCTTCGGTGCTGGAATCTTCGGCATGGGCCTGGGCATCTTCGAAGGCTACATCCCGCCGCGCGCGCACGCGGGCTGGGTGGAGGATTGGGAGAAGGGCTTGGCCGAGTCCAAATTAACCGGCAAGCCGATCTTCGTCGACTTCACCGGAAAGACCTGCACAAACTGCCGCTTGATGGAAGCCAACATGTTTCCGAAAGTCGACGCGCTGCTGCAGCAGTACGTTCGCGTCAGGCTCTACACCGACGAACGCAAGGGCGATAAAGGCTTGCGCAGCCGCCGCAATCAGGCGATCTTGCAGGAGCGCTATAATACCGTCGCGCTGCCCTACTATGCGATCATCGGCCCGGACGGCAAAGACCTGAGCGAACCGTTTCCAGGCTTGACGTATGATCAGGTTGAGTTCGAAACATTTTTGAAAAAGGGCCTCACGCCGCTGCAGGCCCCGGCTGAACCTTCTCCTAAAGTCGCCGAATCTCTGCCGCGCTGAATATGTCCGACACGCCCGCTACCCTTAACGCCTTCAGCCTCGAAGAGGTCCGGCGCTGCACCGAAATTCTGCATGCCATCGTCAAGAATCGCGATCTGCTCGCCGACGTTCCCGTCGAAGAGCGGCGCAAGCTGCTCACCGCCGCCGGCCGAATGTCGCGCCCGACCTCACCCGAAGAACGCACGCTTTCGCGCGCCTTCCGCCGCGGCGAACGCCGCAAGACGCGCCAGCACGACCGCTCGGTGATTAAAGGAACGGAGATCCGTGCCGCGCGCGAGAACGCTGTCTTCGTTGCACCGCAACTGAGCGCGCCTGCCCAGCCGCAGACCGAGCGCGAACTGAAAGTCCCGAAAAATTGTTACGTCTGCAAGCAGCCCTACACGCGCCTTCATTTTTTTTACGATTCGATGTGCCCGGCCTGCGCAACGTTCAACTACGCCAAGCGCCACCAGACCGCCCCACTGGACGGGCGCGTCGCGCTGATCACCGGTTCGCGGGTTAAGATAGGTTTCCACGCCGCACTGAAAGTGCTCCGCGCCGGTGGCAGTGTGATCACCACCACGCGCTTCCCGCACGACGCCGCGCTGCGCTTTTCGCGCGAAGAAGATTTCAATCTCTGGGGCAGCCGTCTGAAAATCTTCGGCCTCGACCTGCGCCACGCGCCCAGCGTCGAAATTTTCGCGCGCTACATGAACCAGACCTGCGAGCGCCTCGATCTGCTCATTAATAACGCCGCGCAGACCGTGCGCCGCCCACCCGGTTTCTACGCCCATCTGCTCGCCGGAGAAGTGCAGCCCTTGCAGGCATTGCCCGCCGCAGCGCAGGAATTACTGCGCGATTACGAGATCTGCAAAACCGCCGTCGAACGTAGCTCAGGCATCCTGCCTGCGAGTTCCGAACATGCAGGCAGGTTGCCTGCGCTACCCGCGGAGTGGAACGGCATCGCCTCCGGTCTTGCCGCCGGCCTGCGCACACCCGCGCAGCTCTCACAGTTGCAATACGAAATGGAAGAACACTTGGGTAGCGCCGAACTTTTTCCCGCCGGGAGGACCGACGCCGACTTGCAGCAGATCGACTTACGCACGCAGAATAGCTGGCGCATGACGCTCGCCGAAGTGCCCACGCCCGAACTGCTCGAAGTTCAGCTCGTCAATGCCGTGGCGCCCTTCATTCTGTGCAGCCGTCTCAAGCCGCTGATGATGCGCCACCGCACCGGCGAGAAACACATCGTCAACGTCTCGGCGATGGAAGGAATCTTTTCGCGCGGCACCAAGACCGACAAGCACCCGCACACCAACATGGCCAAGGCCGCGCTGAACATGATGACGCTGACCTCCGCGCCCGATTTCGCGCGCGACGGCATCTTCATGAACGCCGTCGACACTGGCTGGGTCACCGACGAAGACCCCATCCAGCACGCCGAACGGAAAAAATCCGAACTCGATTTCCAGCCGCCCCTCGACATCGTCGACGGCGCAGCGCGAATCTGCGACCCGTTCTTCGCGGGCCTCCTCAGCGGCGTGCATCTCTCCGGCAAGTTCCTGAAAGATTACATGCCGTCGAACTGGTGATGCGCCCGCGGTGACTGGCTGGGCAGATGGTCTCGACTATCGAGGCGGCGTTGCCGAAAGAGAAATAATCCTTAATTGGGCCCGTTTATAGGCGTGCGGCCTGGAATGGGAGAATTCCGCATGTCCCCGCGATTCCCGGCTGGTTTTCCTGGGGCGAGAGCAAGGAGGAGGCATACAAGAACGCTCTGGAAGCCCTGCACTGCTGCCTTGAATCTATGAAGGCGCCTGGCGAAGTCTGCGGAGCAGTGGAGCTGGTCCAGTTTTGGTTGGCTCGTTCTGGGCAAACGCGACCGGCCGCTTCGCGTAGACGAGTGGGATCAGACTATTCCAGAATCGCAGCCGAACAGCACCCGTCTCAACGGCGAGACGTGTGGCACCCGAAACACGGTGCAAGCTGATGCAAACGGGTAGACGGATGTCCCCCGCCTGAGTAGTTTAACAAGAAGTGTGGGACTGTTTGAAAATAGTCTCGAGCGCGTCACTAAAATTTATGGTCTGTCCACGCTTATCGCGTTAGATGATTCTAAGTCCTTCGGCGCTGATTTTCGGGCAGCATTTTTCCGGTTTAGAAGCAATCATTGACATTCCAATGGCTATCACCTCAAGATGCATCAATGGCCACCGATTTGCGTTTTATCAAACAGCGCAACCCGGAAGAAATTGGATTCTTGAATTTTCGAGTGCTAATTTAGCACCGATTCAAGCGTAGATTAAACCGTTGCGCTCTAGGAAAACGATTATGATGACCGAAGCTCGAAATCGAACAGGCGGAACGCACCAGAGCGAAGCCCAGCAACACTCAGAAGGTTCCCTCACAAAAGCCATCGAACAACAGACGGCCAAACTGCCGTCAGATGTGTACTTGATGGCCGCCGGAGCAGCTGTTCTGGGCTCGATCGCTTTGCGGATCTCCGGAAAAAAAGATGAAAGCGTGTTTGTCGGCCAGTGGGTAGCTCCGTTCTTGATTTTAGGGGTATACAATAAACTCGTTAAAGTCGCGGGATCGGATCGCACGAAATAACCTTTTCGAGAAACGGGAATACTTGGGACAGACGTTGCATTTTTTTTACGGGCAAAATAATGCGCCGTCTGTCCCGTAATACCCTTCATGAATTACGGCACACTTCGCGCCGCAGTACCGTCGGCTGGCATTCGAAAGGATTTCATCATGGAACCGAGCAACGAGCAGAAGTTCTACGAATTACTCAAGGGTTTCCGCAACGCCATGATGGTGACGCACGCCGGTTCGTCATTGCGAGCGCGCCCCATGGCGGTCGCGCAACTTCAGCCTTCATGCGAAATGTGGTTCATCACGGATATTGACAGCGCAAAAGCGCATGAGATCCAAAGCGATACTCACGTTCTCATCGTCTGCCAGAACGATTCGACTGCCTATATTTCAGCCATGGGACGCGCGGAAGTCGTTCAGGACCCGAAGAAAATCGAACAGCTCTGGCGCGAACCCTTCCAGGCTTTTTTCCCAAAAGGAAAGACGGATCCGAGCATCGCGTTGATCCGCTTTAAACCCGACGAGGGCGAATACTGGGACAACGGCGGCTTCAACAAAGTCAAGTATTTGTACGAGGCCGCGCGCGCGTATGTAGCGGGAGAAAAAATCAAGATTATTGAAGGCGAGCAGCATGGGCATGCGAAGCTTTGAAGCCGAGCAGCACCCGTCTCAACGGCGAGACGGGTGGCACCAAAAATGAGGTGCAAGCTGATGCAAACGGGTAGACGGATGTCACCCGCCACGAACTGATGAACGGTTACGAAACCGTATTGTGAATCAGCACATCATTGCTCTCAGCTACTTCGTCTGCGGCAGTACTTTGATTTTCATATTCTTGAACGCGATCTTCGAGCCGTGATCTTGAAGGTCGATGTATCCGTTCTTGACGGTGTTGAACAGTTTCACCTTGCCCCACTTGCTCGCCGCGATCTTCGCCTTGAATTCATCGGTGCCAGTGTCGACATCGACGACCTTTTCTCCGTTGACCCAGTGTTCAACCTTGCTGCCGTTGCAGACGATCTTGTAGGTGTTCCATTCGCCCTTGCCTTTGGTGGCGATTTTCGTTGGAGCGACCACATCATAGTAGGAGCCGCCGTCATTCTTGCCGGGTGCCTTTTCGGGGGGATGGATCATCACCTGCATCTCCGGCCCGGTCTCGTACGGTTGACCGCCCTCTTCGCTGCAATGATAGATGATGCCGCTGTTTCCGTCGGTTTCGAACTTCCAGTCAATCAGCAGCTCGAAGTTCTCATACTTGTCCAGGGTCCGCAGATCGCCGCCTTTGCCGGTCTGCGCCAATGTGCCATCAATGACTTTCCAATCGGCGGGAACGTCCGCTTTCTTGTACCCACGCCAGCCTTCTGTGGTCTTGCCGTCGAACAACAGCTTCCACCCGTCTTTCTTTTCCGAGTCGGAGAGCTCGTTCTCCGCCGCGCCAGCCTGGCCGCTGAAAACCATCACCAAAGACGCCATCGCCAGAATCGTAAAACGTGTCATGCCATGCTCCAAAAAATGAGTGCTCGCCAAGTGCCTCGAGTGGTTCGTCACGATTGTGTTGACGGGTGAAAACAGCCCTTCATTTCAAACGTGACGAACCTCTAGAGATACACCGAGTCCACAGCACGAGCCAGATATCTTGCGCGCTAATGTGGCCGTGGGTGAACCGGTTTCGACCGGTGGGC
>Ga0105047_10002956_pt1 | contig 30121 bp, 28 predicted proteins | sample MAT04_FD_78384 | JGI IMG/M metagenome (GOLD analysis project Ga0105047, IMG submission 78384) | Freshwater microbial communities from Lake Fryxell liftoff mats and glacier meltwater in Antarctica - MAT-04 (megahit assembly) | ecosystem: Environmental > Aquatic > Freshwater > Ice > Liftoff... | reverse complement strand
TGACCTCCATCCCCACCCGCCGTGTGTCGTTCGACGAGGCCCTTGCCCACACACCTCGGCACTTTGCCGCCGACGACGACCTCATCATGAGCCACCTCACCGCGTCGCTCTCCGCCGCATTCCCCGACGGGGAGGACTACTTCGTGCGGACCGTGCGCCATTACCGAAAGCAGATCACCGATCCCGAGCTCAAGGAACAGGTGAAGGGGTTCATCGGGCAGGAATCGATCCACGGCCGCGAGCACCGGGCCTTCAATGCCCACCTCGCCGAGCTCGGCTATCCCACACGTCGTGTCGAACGCATCGTGAAGCGGGCACTGGCGTTTCGCGAACGGGTGCTGTCGCCCGAAACCAACCTCGCCACCACGGCGGCACTCGAGCACTTCACCGCCACGTTGGCCGAGTTGCTCCTCGGCAACGACGAGTTCCGCGCGCTCACCCGTCCTGGCCCAGTGCTCGACCTCTTTCTGTGGCATGCCCTTGAGGAGGCGGAGCACAAGGCGGTGGCGTTCGATGTGTATCGAGCGACGGGGGGCCGAGATCGCACGCGAATCACCACCATGAAGATCATCCGAGTGGGTTTTGTGATCGTGCTCACGCTCCAGGTGGTGGCGTCGTTGCTTGGCGATCGCGCCACCTATCAGCGTGGACGCCTGCGCTCGAGTTGGAAGCGGTTCCGGCGCTCCGCATTCCTCGGAACCGAGCTCCGTGAGGCGCTCCGTGACTACGACCGAGTGGACTTCCATCCCAACCAGCACCCCACCGACGAACTCGTCGACGAGTGGCGCAATCGACTGTTCGGCGCCGAGGGCACGCTCAACGACAAGCTCCTCACCCCGCCGACGCTGGCCGCCTGAAGGACCTCCCGACCATGACGCAAACGATCGAACACCTCGACGTCTTGATCGTCGGTGCCGGACTGTCCGGTATCGGCGCCGCCCACCATGTACAGACCGACACGCCATGGGCGTCGTATGCGATCTTCGAGGCACGCGATGTCATCGGCGGCACGTGGGACCTCTTCCGCTACCCCGGTATCCGGTCGGACTCCGACATGCACACCCTGGGCTACCCCTTCCGGCCCTGGTCCGGCGAGAAGACCATCGCCGACGGCGCCTCCATTCTTCAGTACATCAACGACACCGCCACCGAGGCCGGCATCGACCGCCACATTCGATTCCATCACCGCATCCTCTCGGCCGACTGGTCCACCACCGAGGCACGGTGGCACGTGCACGCAGAACGCACCGACACCAGCGAACGGCTGGAGCTCACCTGTTCGTTCCTCTTCTCCTGCAGCGGGTACTACCGCTATGACCGCGGCTACGTGCCCGATTTTCCCGGGCTGGCTTCCTACACAGGCCAAGTGGTGCAGCCGCAAGCCTGGCCTGAGGATCTCGAGTACGCGGGCAAACGAGTGGTCGTGATCGGAAGCGGTGCCACCGCTGTCACTCTCGCGCCGTCGTTGGCCCGAGCCGCGGCCCACGTCACGATGCTGCAACGGTCCCCCACCTACATGACCTGGGTCCCGACCAAAAGCCCGATCGCCGGCGCGCTGCGCGCCGTGCTTCCGCGCCAGCAGGCCGGCGACGCACTCAAGTGGATCCACGCCCTCGGCACCCAGGCCTCCTACGAGGTGAGCCGGAAGCGGCCCGAGATGATGAAGAAGGTGCTCCGGGAGGGCGTGAAACGTCAGCTTCCCAAGGGCTACGACATCGACACCCACTTCACGCCTCGCTACAACCCGTGGGACCAGCGCCTGTGCGCGGTGGCCGATGGCGACCTTTTCAAGGCCATCGGCAAAGGCACAGTGGAGATGGTGACCGACACGATCGACACCTTCACCGAAACCGGGTTGCGCCTCACGTCGGGCCGCGAGATCACCGCCGACATCGTGGTGCCCGCGACCGGCTTGGAGTTGTTGTTCATCGGGGGCATCACCCTGCTCGTCGACGGCGAGGAAGTGGAGATCGCCAACACCCTCACCTACAAGGGAATGATGTTGCAGGACGTCCCCAACTTCGCCATGGCGGTCGGCTACACGAACGCTTCGTGGACGCTGAAAGCCGACATCACGTCCGATTCTGTGTGCCGCCTCCTGAACGCCATGCGGGAACGCGGTATGCGGCAGGTCACTCCCCGCAACAACGACGCCGGCATGAGCGCTGAACCGCTCCTGGGGTTGTCGTCCGGGTACATCCAACGCGCCACAGATCGTTTTCCCAAACAAGGCTCGAAGTTCCCCTGGCAAGTGCGTCAGAACTACCTGCACGACTATCGGTCGATGAAGCTGCGTGAGGTCCTCGACGAAGGCCTCGAGGTGAGCAACCCCGCGCCGGGCGGCATCGACAACGTGCCGCGGCGTGTCGCCGCCATCACCGGCGCCGGCTCGGGCATCGGCCGCGCCCTCGCCGTGAACCTGGCACAAGAGGGGACGCACCTCGCGTTGTCTGACCTCGACGAGATCGGCCTCGCCGACACGGTGAACCTCTGCGAAGGCCACGGGGTGAAGGTCACTTCCCAGCGCCTCGACGTGGCCAACCGCGAGGCGGTGTTCGCCTGGGCCGACGACGTCGTGGAGCAACACGGACGTGTCGATCTCGTGATCAACAACGCCGGTGTGGCGGTGGCATCCACCGTCGAACACACCAGCTACGACGACTTCGAGTGGTTGATGAGCATCAACTTCTGGGGCGTCGTCCACGGCACCAAAGCCTTCCTTCCCCATCTGTTGGCTCAGAACAGTGGTCACATCGTGAACTTGTCCAGCGTGTTCGGGCTGGTGAGCGTCCCTACGCAAGCCGCCTACAACGCCGCCAAGTTCGGGGTGCGCGGCTTCACCGACACGCTTCGCATGGAACTCGAGATCGGGGGCAGTGGTGTTTCGTGCACCACCGTGCACCCGGGCGGCATCAAGACCAACATCGCCCGCAACGCGCGGATGGACGAGAGTGTCGCCGGCTTCACCCCAAACGGGCGAGACCCTCGCGCTGCGTTCGACAAGGCGGCGCTCACCTCACCGGAGAAGGCGGCCAAGAAGATCCTCGCCGCCGTCGACGCCAACCGCCGCCGAGTGCTCGTGGGGCCCGATGCCAAGGTCATCGACGCACTATCAAGAGTGCCCGGTCTCTACCACCGCATCATCGTGCGCGGCGCCGGCTCCACGCGCTGATGCTGCCAGTTGGAGCATGTGCTCTTGCTCCCGAAGGTTGGTGGCACCGGCCGCCGCTTGTGCGAACGTTTCTGCGGCGCCGGCCTCATCACCCGCAAGTTGGAGCAGGTGGGCGCGGGCGGCCACCCATCGGTGATGGGACCCGAGCCGGGCAGCGAGCGGTTCCAGCAGGGCCAACCCCGCGTGGGGTCCTTCCGCCATCGCCACCGCGACTGCCCGGTTGAGGGTGACCATAGGATTCCCCGTGAGGCGCTCCAACAGCTCGTAGAGCGCCGCTATCTCCGTCCAGTCGGTGTCGCCGTGTGTGGCGGTTCGCGAGTGCACGGAGGTGACCATTGCCTGCAGCTGATACTCCCCGACCGATCGACGAGAGAGCGCTTCGTTCAGCACTGCGGAGCCTTCTGCGATGAGCGAACGGTCCCATCGCTGTCGGTCCTGTTCGGCCAGGGCGACCAGCGCTCCACTCTCGGTGGTCCGCGCCGCTCGCCGGGCGTCGGTGAGGAGCATGAGGGCAAGGAGTCCGGCCACCTCGGGATCGTCGGGCAGCCAAGCCACCAGTGCGCGACTGAGCCGGATCGCTTCGCCGGAAAGGTCGGTGCGATGTAGGTCGGGGCCGGCGCTGGTGGCGTAGCCCTCGTTGAACAGGAGGTAGAGCACCCGCAGCACCGATGCCACGCGCTCGTGCATCTCCTCCTCGGCCGGCATGCGGAATCGCGAGCCCGCCGCCTTCACCTTGGTCTTGGCTCGGCTGATCCGTTGGGCCATGGTGGGCTCGGGCACCAGGAACGCGGCGGCGATCTCGCGGGTGGTGAGACCGCCTACCGCACGAAGGGTGAGCGGAATTGCCGAGGCTGGCAACAACACCGGGTGGCAGCAAAGGAACAACAGGAGCAACGCGTCGTCGTGGGCCGGTAACGGTTCGGGGTCCGGCAGTGACCACGACGACGCCAACAGCTCTCGTCGGCGGCGGGCCTCATCGCCGCGACGTTCGTCGATCACACGTCGGTTCGCCACACGGATCAGCCAACCCAGCGGGTTGTCCGGCTGCCCCGACAACGGCCACTGCCGCGTAGCGGCCACCATTGCTTCCTGGACCGCGTCCTCGGCCGCGGTGAAGTCGCCGTCGCGACGGAGCAGCACACCGAGCACCTGTGGCGCCAAGGATCGCAGCAGGTGCTCGGTGTCGATCGCCGTATATGGCATGGGCGACGCCGAGCCGTCGTTCACATCTCGGGGTCGGGCGCGCTCATCACCTGGCGGACCTCGATCGGTTGACGGATCGACTCGCCGCCCATGCCTGGAGCGGCCGACAACAGAGTGGCGATCTCCAGCGCCCGCTCCATCGAGTCCACGTCGACCAACCGGAAGCCCGCGATCAACTCCTTGGACTCGGGAAACGGCCCGTCGATGATCACGGCGCCACCGGCCCCATCGGCCACCACGAACTTGGCCTGGTCCGGCTCAGCCAGACCCTGGGCGTTGACCAACTCACCACGCTCGATGAGGTCGGCGTTCATGGCGTGCTGGAAATCGATGTGGGCCTTGATGTCTTTGGCCGACCACTCAGTCATCGGCGGGCACATCGAGGCGACTTCGCCGTAGTTCTGGAGGAGTACGAATCTCATCTTTGGTCCCTTCAGCCGTCGTACGCCGCTTGGAGGCCCGACACATCGAGCTTGCCCATCGTCTGCATGGCCGCCATCACCCGTTGCACCTTCTCCGAGTCGGGGTCACTCATCATCGTGAGGAACTGCGTAGGGATGATCTGCCACGACAGGCCGAACGGGTCCTTCAACCAGCCGCACTGGCTCGGTTGCCCGCCGTTGGCGATCAGGGCATCCCAGAATCGATCGACCTCGGCTTGATCGTCGCACTCGACAAAGAACGAGATGGCTTCGTTGAACGTGAAGTGCGGACCGCCGTTCAGGGCCCGAAGGTGTTGGCCGGCCACGTCGAACTCGGCGCTGAACACGGTGCCGTCGGGGCCGCGATTGATGCCGTGCACAACCACATCAGGGAAGACCGACGTGTATAGATCGATCGCTTCGCCGATGTTGTTGTCGAACCACAGGAACGGTGAGATGGATTTCATGGGGACCTCCAGTAGGGCGCCGCAGGGACGCTGTCGACACGTTGTCGGAGCCCATCTCCGGTTCTCGACATGGCTGCGGAAACTTATTGGTGCGATCGGGGTATGTACACAACGAGTCGGACGGCGGTTCCATCGGGATCCGACACGATCTCGGCCTCGTCGGCCAGCACCCGCATCAGTGGGATGCCCAGGCCTCGCTCGTGTTCGAGGCGATCCTGGGCCTCGGCTAGCGGCGCCGTGGTGGCCGTCGTCGGATCGAATCCCGCCCCTCGATCGAAGACCTCCACCTCGATTCGATCATCGGCCAGATTGCATCGGATGACGATGCGTTCGTCGGACCCTCGATCAAGGTGCGACTCGATGGCGTTCGTGGTGGCTTCCGACACCGCCACCCGGAGATCATCGATGCGTTCCGCCCGGAACGAAGGTTCCAGAGCCGCCGCCGCCGCAACCACCTGCCGTGCCAATGACAGGTACTCGGGCCGAGCGGGAATCTCGAGCAGCACCTCACGTCCCATCGCCGGCACCTCCGGTGGGGGGTACCAACGCTTCAGCCAACGATCCGAACAACGGGAGCAGCGTGTCGAGTCCGCTCAGGGCGAACACCCGCTGCACCCGCTCCGTGGCAACCACCACCCGGAGCTCACCACCGAGGGCGAACACCCGCTTGCGAGCACCCACCACCACGCCGAGCCCCATTGAGTCGATGAACTCGACCCCGGAGAGGTCGAGCACCACGTACGGGGGCTGGCGGGTCTGGGCCGCGGCGACGACCGAAGATCGCACCCCGGGGACGCTGGCCAAGTCGAGTTCGCCCACCACAGCAACCACCGTCCAGCCAGCTTGCTCGGTGGTGTGGCAGTCGAAGTACACGAGCGGCCACCGTACCGGACCGTGAGGCACCGGCCCGTTGGTTCGATGCTCTCCCTTTGGCCGGGCCCCTCCGCATGCGCCCCAACAGCGCCGGACCGACTCGACTCACCCTCCGACCACGCACCGAAATGCATCCGAGCTTGCACCGCACGCTGACCGGTTACACCCGCCGTCACCCCTGAGTGTCGGGTAAGGGCCCGCCCGACAATGAGGTGAGCCATCGGGAAGTGTTGCGGCGAGTCCGGGGGCGCTGCCACCAAAGACGACGACGCAGCCGCACTTGGTTGTGCGGCGAGGACGAGGACGCCGGAGTTGGCGTCATCCGGCCGTCGAAACACCCACGTAATTGTTGGGCGGGCCCGAACGAAGTGCGCGCTTGACGCTAGGGAAAGGCGAACGCACACATGTTCTGTATCGGGTTCGTGGTTCGGTACACTTCGGGGGCCGTGTCCCTCGTCCTCGATGCCCCGCCCGCACCTTTCGTTCCGCCCGAAGGGCTTGATCGGCTCGTCGACCGGTGGCGCCGCGACCCCCGTTTCGTGCATTGCGAAACGCTTCCCGCCCGCGCGGCGCGGTTTGCGGATCTGGCCCGTCCCCTTTCCGACGAGGTCACGAGATGCCTCCCTTTCCCGGGCTTTTGGAGCCATCAGGCCGAAGCCATCGATCACCTGCGCGACCACCGATCAACCGTGATCGCCACCGGCACCGCGTCGGGAAAGTCGCTCTGTTACCAGGTGCCGATCGCCGAGGCCGTGGTGTCGGGGATGCGGCCCGCCACGGCGTTGCTGATGTTCCCCACGAAGGCGCTCGCCCAGGACCAGCTTCGGGCCATCGGCGCGCTCGAGGTCCCGAGACTGGTGGCGTCCACGTACGACGGCGACACCCCGACCGACAACCGAGGATGGGTTCGCACCCATGCCAACGTGCTGCTCACCAACCCCGAGATGCTCCACCACGGGATCCTCCCGCACCACAACCGATGGGCCACGTTCCTCAAACGGCTCGAACTGGTGGTCATCGACGAACTGCACGTGCTCCGCGGAATCTTCGGCACGCATGTCGGGCATCTGCTCCGCCGCCTCCGCCGCCTCGCTGCCCTTTACGGCGCCCATCCCACGTTTGCGTTCACCTCAGCCACAATCGGTGATCCAGCCCGGCTCGCCTCCGACCTGTGCGGACTCCCCGTCGAGGCCGTCACGGATGACGGTTCGCCACGCGGTGTGCGGCTCTTCGTGCTGTGGAACCCGCAAGCGGATCAGGCGGTTGAACCCGCAGCAGAAGCGCCTCTGGGATCAGGGGCCACCCCCGACCTCACCCAACCGGCTGCCCCGAACGACGGGCCCGATCGATCGACGGCCACCCTCGCCGCCACGCTCATCCGTTCCGGTCGACGCACCATCGTGTTCGCTCGGAGCCGCAAAGGCACCGAGCTCCTGGCCAAGGAGATCAGTCGCCGCCTGCCCCACGAGCTGGCCCGCACTGTGCGCCCCTACCGTGGCGGCTATCTCGCCGAGGAGCGCCGGGCCATCGAGGAGGAGCTGTTCGACGGTCGGCTCCGCGGTGTGGTTGCCACCACCGCCCTCGAGCTCGGTGTCGACGTGGGCGGCCTCGACGCCTGCATCCTCGACGGGTTCCCCGGCACCATTGCGTCGATGTGGCAACAGGCGGGGCGCGCCGGACGCGAAGCCCAGCAGTCCATGGCCGTTTTGGTAGCCGGCAATGATCAGCTCGACCAGTGGCTCATGCGGAACCCGGCGGAGGTGTTCTCCCGATCGCCCGAGCCGGCGGTGGTGAACCTCGCCAATCCGGAGATCCTCCTGCCGCACATCGCCTGCGCGGCGTATGAGCACCCCCTCACCCGCGCCGACGATCAGTGGTGGCCCGGCCTCCTCGACGACGGCATCCGCGACCTCGTGCTCGACGACCGAGTGCAGGTTCGTGAAGGCGGTCGGCCCGCTGCGCCGGACCCTCGGGCCGTGTGGGCCGGACGAGGGTGGCCGGCCCACGCCATCGGACTCCGCAGCGCACGCGCCGACGAGTTCCGCATCGTGACCCCCGACGACACCACCATCGGCACCGTCGACCACGGCCGAGCGTTCCGGCTGGTGCATCCCGGAGCGGTATACCTGCACCAGGGCGTGTCGTGGCGAGTCACCGACCTCGACCTCGATCACCGGACCGCCACCGTCGAACCCCACGATGGCCGGTCCTACACCCAACCCAAAGCCACCACCGACCTCCACATCCTCGGCACCGATCGTGCTCGCCAGGTAGCCGGGGTCGACCTTCACCTCGGCGCCGTCCGCGTGTTCTCCGAGGTGGTGGGGTACCGCGAGCTCTCGCTCCCGAAGGGCGCAGTTATCCGTGTGGCCCCCCTCGACCTCCCCCCGAGCGAGCTGACCACACGGGCCTTCTGGTACACGATCCGGCCCGAAGTCCTCCACGCCGCAGGAATCGAACCCGCCGACGTCCCCGGCACCCTGCACGCAGTGGAGCACGCGGCGATAGGGATGCTTCCGCTCTTCACCATCTGCGATCGCTGGGACGTGGGCGGCGTGTCGAGCGCCCTGCTGGCGCACACCGGTCTGCCCTCGATCGTGATCTACGACGGCTATCCCGGGGGCGCCGGCGTGGCGGAGTTGGGCTTCGAAGCAGGCCTCGACCACCTCGCCGCCACCCTCGATGCGGTTCATGGTTGCCCCTGTGCCGAGGGCTGCCCATCATGCGTGCAGTCACCGAAGTGCGGCAACGGCAACGAGCCACTCGACAAAGCCGGAGCGATACGGCTCCTCACCACCATGCTCTCGGGGTAGTGCCACGACCAGAAACGTTTCGAGGAACCCATTCCGAACCATCGTCCGGAGCCTCGCAAGGACGTACCTCGAAACCCCTTGGGTGGGCGCTGAGACGGAGGAAGCAGCGAGATTCGAAGCCGGCGGGATCCCGCCGAATGGGTAGTAGCTCAGCGTTCTACGCGCATCGATGTGCTGGCCGTGACGGTCACCACGTCGGTCAGAAAGCGCACAAACGGCACTTTCACCGGGGATCGATAGGCGACGGTCACCGTCACGGTGCTGCCAACTTCATTCCGGCCACGCACCTCCACGTCGAGCCCGGCCTCGGGGAGGCCACTGGCCACCTGCGCCGCTCGACGGGCGGCAAGAGGATCGGCGTCGACGGCGGCAACACGGGCACCTTCCCGCGAGGCGTGCTGCACCTGAACCACGTCGTGCACGAGCAGACCCACCTGCACGACGAGGAGCAGCAACGCGAGAACCAGCGGGAGGGCCAACGCCAACTCAACGGAAGACTGACCAGCGTCGTCGCCCGGGCCGAAGCCCGGGAGACGACGCCGACCCACCCGGCCGGTCACCCGGCGCGGCCCATCACCTTGTCGAGCACGAAGTCGAACAACGTACCGATGAGGTTGGTGTTGGTGGCCCACGAAAGGATGAGCACCGCTACGGCGGCGGCACCGAGGATGACCAAGGCGTACTCCGCCGTGGTCTGACCGGCGTCACCGGAGAGGGTGCCGTCGGCGCCTCGGCGGTAACCGAGACGCGCGGCGACATAGGTGAACAGGAACAACATGGGATCTCCTCTGGAGAGTTGGGAAAGGGTTGTCCGACCCACGCCGGCGGAGGCTGGGATGCTCAGAGGCGCAACGACAGCAGTGAACCCGCCAGCAACGGGACCACCGTGAGCAGCGCGAACGCGGGAAGCACGCAGAGCACGAGGGGAAAGAGCAACGTGATCGGGAGGCGGCGCGCCGCTTCCTCGGCCCGGCGGCGGCGGAGGGCACGAGCCTCATGCGCCAGTCCGTCGAGCGCACGCGCCAACGGAGTGCCGTAGCGCTCAGCATCGATGAGCGCCGCCGCCAACCCTTGATAGCCGGGCAGCCCGTGCAACACGACGAGCGCGTCGCCAAGACGCTGACCCCGCGATACCCGGCCGCACACCTCGGTCAGCGGCGCTCGGGCCGCACCGGGAATGATCGACGCCACAGCTTCGATGGCCAGTCGAAGGTTGCAGCCGGCCGCCACGGCGATGGCGAGCAGGTCGATCACATCGGGAAGGCTGTCGAGCAGTGCCGCTTCGGCCTGTCGGGTACGTCGGCGACGACAGAGCACCGGAAGGGTCAGAAGGATCGTCCCCACGATCAGCGACGCCGGTCGGGAGATCGGGAACAGCACGAGGGCGTACGCCGTGGCACGGCCGATCCAGAGCGGTGTATCGCCACCGCCGTGGTTGGCGGGCTCAACGTTTCGCCTCATGAGCCCAAGCACGAGACCACCCACCTTCGCACCGAGCGTCCGCTCCCACCGCCGGGCCACGGATTCGGTGCGAATCGCGGAATCGTTCGCCGTACCGGCGACGAACAACGCCTCACGAGGTGGCGTGGCCAGGGACCCGCGGGCACGCCCGTGGTGACGAGGCATCGCCACGATCACCAAGAGCACTGCGCTCAGAATGGCGATGGTGCTCATGCCACGACCCCCCGAGCCAAGTGATGCATCCACACGGCCCCGGCGAGATCGAGCACCGTGCCGGTGCCGATGCACAGCCAGCCGATCGGCGTACCGAAGAGGAAGCCGAGGGCTTGCGGATCGGCGCCGGCCACGAACACGGAGAACCCCACGGGGGCAACCACGATCACGAGTGCCGAAAGGCGCGCCTGCGTGGCCAGTGCGTGGGCCTCACGCGATACCGCCTGCCGTTCACGGAGTGTGGCCGCCACGTTGTCGACTGCTTGTGCTCGCGCCCCTCCCGCGTCAGCCGCGAGGCGCAGCGCCGACGACGCCAGAACCAACCCGCTCGTGGTGGCCTTCGAGGACGCAGCGTCGATCGGGCACCATCGACCGAGAGCAACGGCGAAGGGGGTTCCACGCTCGTAGGCCTCCACCACGGGATCGAGATCGTGGGCGAGCGGCGGACCAGCATCGGCGGCAGCACTCGCGAATGCCACCGGCAACGAAAGGTCGGCTCGCAAGCTCCGCGCAATGGCGTCCAAGAAATGTGGCAGCGCTCGTTCCACCATTGCCTGTCGTCGATCGCGCAACGCCCACGCCGCCGCCGCCGGTGCCACGGCACACGCCACGAACCAGAGGGAGGCGGGAACGCCACGAGCGGTGGCCAGCAACACCGCCGTGCCACCGACCATGGCGGCGAACCACCACCGCAACGCCTGGCGCAATGATCCGGCACAACCAGCCTGATACCACCAGCGACAGAGCCACGCCGGCGGCTCCCGGCGCACCTCCGCCGCCGCGCGATTCGGCGCACCACGAGCAACAGTCGGGATCCGCCGGCGAATGGTGCGCCGAACATGGGCGCCCCACTGCCATTCCCATCCACAGGCCAAGCCGACCATCGCCAGTGCGGCGGCCACTCCAGCCACGATCGCCCGATGGTCAGCCACGGCGTTCCGCCGACCAGCGTTGACGGAAGTTGGCATCGGACAGCGGTGCGGACCACACCACCGCTGGCGAGAAACGGCCATCGTGAAGCCGACCGCCAACATCCACCACCTCCGTGATGATCCGGCGCCCCGACCCCGCTCGGGCCACCTGCACCACGAGGTCGATGGACGATGCCATCTGCTCCCGGATTGCGGCAAGGGGCAGATCTACGTCGCCCATGAGGATCATGGTCTCGATCCGTCGAAGCGCATCCGTGGTGCTGTTGGCATGGCACGTAGACATCGAGCCCTCGTGGCCCGTATTCATGGCCTGCACCATGTCGAGCGCTTCCCCGCCCCGCACCTCGCCCACGATGATGCGGTCGGGACGCATACGGAGGGCGTTACGTACAAGGTCTCGGACCGAGGTGGCGCCCACGCCGTCGAGGTTGGCCGGCCGCGACTCCAGGCGAACGACATGGTTCCCCGGTAGGCGCAGCTCCGCCGCATCTTCGACGGTGACCACCCGTTCATCGAGGGGAATGAATGCCCCCAGCGCATTCAGCAATGTGGTCTTGCCGGAGCCGGTGCCGCCACTCACCAGAATGTTGGCGCGATGCGTGACGGCCTCGGTGAGCGTGCACACCACAGGCTCGGTGGCGAAGAGGTCGAGGGGGATGGCGATGGCACCGAACCGTCGGATCGTGAGGACGGGGCCATCGATCGCCAGCGGAGCGATCACCGCGTTGACGCGTGAACCATCGGGGAGGCGTGCGTCCACCAAGGGCGACGATCGGTCGATTCGCAAACCCAACGGCGCAACGATGCGCTCGATGATCCCGAGGGTGACCTCCGCGGAGAGGTGGAGATCGGTGCACCGAAGTGTTCCTTGGCGCTCGACCCATACCCGACCGTCCCCGTTGACCATCACCTCGGAGTGGTTCGCATCGTCGAGCAGCGGTTCGAGCTCGCCCAGCCCATCGAGCCGCCACACGACGCCTTCGACCAACTGCTCCACCGAAGCGGCGGAGAGAAGTGGATCGGTTTGCCGAACAACTTCCCGCAGCGCCTCGGCTCGTCGGTCGCCCGTGACCAAGGCTGCGGCCGTTCCCGCCAGATGATCGAGGTCGAGACGGGTCATGTGCTCAGGCGGCCGATGCCAAGGCACGGGAGAGCTGGCGGGGAAGCCGGTTGGCGAGAAGACCAGCATCGACCGCTCGGGCGATGCCGGACTCCCACGGCACGCTCGTGACCACAGGTATGCCGAGCACCTGCTCGATGTCTTCGGACCGCAAGGCTCGGCCCGGTTCCTCGATCAGAACCACCCCCGACGCGTTCATCCCAACCCCGACGGCCCGACGGAGGGCGAGATAACACGACCGGGTGACGAGCAAGGAGCGGCTCGACGACACGGCGAGCTGGCGACGAATTCCCACATCCGCGGAGCCTGCGAGCGGACCTCCAAGGCATCCGCAGTCGATCACCACCGGCCGCCGTTCCGCACCAAGCAGGGCAGCAAGCAGTTCAGCTCGTTCGGGATGGTCGAGCTCACCCGAACCACGGGGCAGCAACGTGAGTTGCGACACGACGTCGACCTCGAGCCGTGCCAAGGCATCTGGCGCCACGGCGGCACCCGCTTCGAGCCATTGCACCAGGCCCTGCCCCTCGGGTTCGGGAACACCGAGAACTGTGGGCAAGTCGCCGGCGAGGTCGACCAGCAGGGTGGGCTCACGGCTTGCCAGCACCAGGGCGAGCGAGGCAGTCGTCACGGTGGTTCCGGCACCGCCCTTGGCGGACCAACACGAGATGAACATGACCAGATCTCCGATCTTTCGGCGACGGAGGCCGCCTGAGGTGTTCGGGACCCTATCGAGTCTTTTTCATGTAATCAAGATTAGTTTCCGTATTTTCTAGGTTTCTCCCGATAGCTCGGACAACAGCGCCTGCTCCCTACACTTCGACGGTGGAAGCCGCCTTTTTCGATCTCGACAAAACCGTGATCGCCAAGGCGTCGATGGTGGCGTTCGGACGCCCACTCCTTGCTGCCGGAATGATCAGCCGCCCGCTGATGGTGAAGGCACTGTGGAGTCATCTGATCTTCGAGCTCTTCGGGGCGGACGAGGAACGCATGCGAAAGTTCCGCGAGTCGGCGCTTCGTGTGACCGCTGGATGGGAACAAGCCAAGATCAGTGCAATCGTGCGCGACAACCTCACCGAAGTGATCGACCCGCTGGTATACGACGAGGCGCTCGTGCTCATCCGCGAGCATCAACGCGCCGGACGACGGGTGTTCATCATCTCAGCATCGCCGGAGGAGATCGTGGCCCCCCTTGCTCGGTACCTCGGGGTCGACGAGGTCATCGCCAGCCGCGCACGGCTCGATGCCGAAGGGCGCTACACGGGCGACGTGGAGTTCTACGCCTACGGGCCCTACAAGGCCGAAGCGATGCTCGACGCCGCGGAGCGGCTGGGCATCGATCTCGATGCCTCGTACGCCTACTCCGACAGCGGTACCGACATCCCCATGTTGTCGGCGGTTGGCCACCCGGTGGCCGTGAACCCCGACCGCGACCTTGCCCGGGCCGCCAAGGAACGGGCGTGGGAAGTACGCATCTTCACGAATGGCGTTCCCCTACGGGAACGTGTGTCGATGCCGGCGCCACGCCGGCTCGCGGCGTTCTTCACGGTGCTCGCAGCACTCGGGAGCGGCGTGGTGCTGACATGGTGGTGGCGGCGGCCAAAGCCGCCGCCACGCACACGAAAGGAACAACTTGGTGACGCGGTGCTGCTCCGACTCGGGCGAGCGCCGCAACCCACCCAAAGGATCAGGCGGAGTCCTGGAGCTTCTTCACCGCGACAGCGGCAAGGGCGAGGACGATGACGAGGACGAGGAGCTTCTTCATAAGGCGGCAGTGTAGGTCACTTGTCGGCCCCGCGCGTCCGGGCCGATCCTCAGGTGCTCTTGGCGTCGAGCTTGCACTTGAAACCGGCGGTTCCCTCGCCCGTGCCAGACACCGTGAAGGTGCGACTATCGGCCGGCTTCATATCCGCCAAGCCAACGGTGCCCGTGTTCCCGCCACCGAAGTCGACGGTGATCGCGAATGACGTGTTGGCAGTCGAAGCGTTGGTGAGCGTGCCTTCCGCAGTGGCCTTCCCACCGGCGTTGGCGCATTTGGTGAGTGCGACCACGGGGGGCGAGGAGACGACCGAGTTGCGATTGTTCACAACAAGCAACGCGGCCACACCTCCCCCAAGCACCAATACCAAAAGCAGCACGATCAGCACGATCTTCCCGCCACCCCCGCCACTGGCTGCGGGCGCGGCCATCGGCGCCATACCGGGCCCCGGGGCCATACCCGGCTGCGGTGCCATACCCGGCTGCGGTGCCATACCCGGGTGAGGTGCCGGGTTGTAGGACGGGGGAGCCATCGGCTGCTGCGGTGGGGCCATCTGCGGTGGCGGGGCCATCGGCGGTGGCGCCATCTGCTGCGCCGGAGGGGCGTACGCCGCCTGCGCCGGTGGCTGCACGATCACTGTGGGTTCCGGAGCGGGCGCGACCGGCGGGGGGGCGGCTTGGGAAGCAGACTCCGGCGGGTAGTACTTCCCGTCGGAGGCCAGCCACCAACCAGGGCCTTGCGGCGAATCGCTCACGTGCACACTCCGGGGTGAGGGTCAGGGGCAGCCATGAACGGCTGCGCGCCGGATCTTATAGCGGCCGCGTGGTGTGCGGCGCGTACGCGCGGATCAGACAGCGAGAAGATCGCGAGCGCCGGTATCGCTCGACGGGTGCCGGAGCTTCGACATGGCGCGCGCCTCAATCTGCCGGATGCGTTCCCGGGTGAGGTTGAAGTGCTCGCCCACCTCTTCAAGCGTGCGGGGCTCGCCACGATCCAGGCCGAACCGGAGCTTGAGAATCTCGCGCTCCCGCTCGTCGAGCGGGGAGAGGAGACGAGAGATCTCCTCGGGCAGGAGCGCTGTGGCGGCCACCTCAAACGGGGATTCCGCCGATCGATCCTCGACCACGTCGCCAAGTTCGGCATCGCCGTCTTCCCGAAGTGGTTCCGACAGCGAAAGCGGCTCCGCGGCAAAACGAAGCGCCTCGGTGACCTTGTCCTCTGGCATCTCCACTTCGAGCGAAAGCTCAGCCAAAGTGGCAGGCCGACCGTACTTGAGCTCGAGCCGGGCGCGAGCCTTCTGGAGGCGCGCCAGCGTGTCGCCCGCGTGCACCGGGAGGCGAATGGTGCGACCGGTGTTGGCAATGCCGCGGGTGATCGCCTGACGAATCCACCACGTGGCGTAGGTGGAGAACTTGAAACCTTTACGCCAGTCGAACTTCTCGACCGCGTGCATGAGGCCCAAGTTTCCCTCTTGAATGAGATCGAGGAGTGGCAGCCCGGACGCCTGATACTTCTTGGCGATCGACACGACGAGGCGCAGGTTGGACTGCACGAACGTGCGCTCGGCGTCTTCACCCTCTTTCACCGTGCGTCGGAGCTCACGTTTGCGCGCCGGGGTAAGCGTTCCGGCCGCGTCCATCTCGGCCCGCCCCGCGGTGCCTCGTTCGATTGCCTGCGCCAGCCGGACCTCATCGTCTTTCGTGAGCAGTGGATACTGCCCAATATCGGTGAGGTAGAGGCGAACGAGGTCTTCCTCGTCACGTTCGACTCGATCCTTCGCCAAGATGCACCTCTCGTGGTCTACCCGAGCCGATGGGTCCGGGTGTGTCGCCGATCGCCAGACTCGCCGACGTACCGTTGTAGGATACCGACGAGGTCAAGTAGCTCCTCACCCGTCAGAGCGCCAATTTCCGACATGTGCGGCCGCTCAGCGTGGCAGACCAGGCTACCTACCGCCAATTCGTTGCTGCATTTGTGTAGCTCTACGGCCGATTCATGGGCAGAATGCTATGAGCAACCACCGTGAGGGCGAACACACGATCGAGATGGTCGGGGTGGTGATGGACTTTCACGGCGGCGATGAAGCCTCGATCGACGAACTGGCCGGTGTGCTCGCGCAGTATGTCGTCCGTGTGCGCGGCGAGCCTGGCTGCCGCACGGCCGATCTTTGGCACTCGGCCACCACCACCGGCCGATTCACCGTGGTGGAGAAGTGGACGTCCGCGGACCATCAGCGGCACCACTTCGATGCCGAGTCCACCATCGTTTTTGCCCAACACGTGATGGCGCTCGTGGACAGCCCCCCTCGGATCGACCTCCTCGACCCGATCAGTGCTCACGACCTCACCTGACTGCCGGGGCCGCGCACGAATCGCTCATCCGAACAAGATCGGCCCACACCAGCCCCTCACCAGCCCAGATCGCCGCAAAGGTGGCATCCGCGGCATCCGAGAATCCGTGGCGCGTGCGAAAGGCGTAGAGCCGGCGCTGCCGTTGCGTGGGGAAACCGGCACGCGATTGTCGCCCGGCGCAGTAGACGAGCCATGCGGTGCGATGGGCGAGCGGCAGATCGGCATCAAGGTCCGGGACGCCGAAAGTGGGATCACGCCGATCGCACACCTGGAGCAGAAGCCGTCCGAACACGTCGACCGCTTCCCGATGGCCGAACTGACGCAGCCGCTTGCTGTCCTCGAGGGCGCCGCTCTCCATGGCGAACACGATCGGATCGACCGAATCGATGCGAGCCCGGCCCATCGGAACGGACTCGTCGATCTTCACGGCAACGTCGGTGTCGGCAGCGAAACCGAAGGGTCCCAGTAGCGCCTCCACCACACCGGCGATCTCCGTCGATTCGTAGAACACATACCGGAACTCCGAGGGTTCCACCCGGACAGCCATCAATCAGACCGTCGCGTCGGCCGACTGGCGAGCGCGATCTTGCGCCAGTCGAAACTCCGCCCGTGATTCTTCGCTGAGCCCGGCGATCTCGTCGATCTCGTCGTCGGTGAAGCCGGCGAGCTCTCGGAAACGACGAGCCAGCTTGATGGGACTGTCGTCGCTCTCTCCGCGTGTACCGCCGAGGGAGAACAACTTGTCGACGACCCGCTGAAACTCCAAAGCGTTCTTCTGGCGCTCGGGATCGTCGGCCGTGATCTTGCGCAGCCAATCGGAGCCCATCTTCACGTGGGTCACCTCGTCGGCGAGCATCCAGTCCTCGCAGAACTCGAGCACCGGATCCCCCGCCAGGCGTCCGAACTCGCGCATGGTGTGGAAGACGTCGATCGCCAGACCCTCAAGGGCTCGGTTTACACCGGTGAGCCGAAGCACGGGGTCGGGGTTGCACGCCGCTTCGTAGAGGAAGGTGGACTCGGAGAACTCGCCGGGTTCCGTGCCCATCCACTCCGAGAGCTTCACCGAGATCTCGCAGTGTCTGGCTTCATCCCAGCACTGCCGGGCCATGTCGAGCTTGAGCTCGAACGGCGCTTCGTCGCGGCCGGTACCGGTATCGAAATCGAAGCAGGTGCGGCCCGCTCCTTCGAGGGCCTGCACCTCACCCATGAAGATGCCGTGCATCAATCCCCTCGCCGCGTCGGGCGCATCGGGCCGATCGAGGGTCATGGGTCGCCGCCCGCCGGACTTCTTTCCGGGGGAACCCTTCGCCTCTGCGTCGGCGCCGCCGGATTGGTCGAGCGACCGGGGATCGTTCAACCGATCCATGAGGTTGGCGCGCACGAAGCGTTCATCGCGGGCCAGTTCGTCGGCGGGGAAGATGCGTTTCATGGTTTGACCTCCTCGGAGCGTGCGTCCGACGCCCAACTTGGGTGCAGTTCGCCATCGGCGGTCCGAGCGCCAGGGTGGCCCAACGTGCCCGGCCCAGCGATGCCGCCGGCAGCCACGAGGAGCGTCTCGAGCTCGGCCTGCCAGTTGGCGGCCCGCCGCACTTCATCGGCATCCTCGAGCAAGGACTGGATCAACATCTCGCCGTCACGCCAGTCGTCGAGATCGTCCTGGAGAGCGAACCCCAGAGCGCGGATCGTGGGGGCGTCGGTGATGGTGGACGTGTTGTTTCGGTGGTAGGTGTAGGCCGAGATGAGGTGCGGGAGCAGCACACGATACGCCCCGACCAGCTTCTCAATCGTGAGCCCCGGTGCTTCTGGCTCCGACAGCTTGGCCACGAAGGCCACCAGCTCCTCGTTCGGTGGCACGGTGAGCCGATCGGGATTCATCTCCCGCAGCTCGGGGAGCCGTTTGTGCCACAGCTCGGCGTGCCACGCGTGGTGGTAACAATGCGTGCCAAGCCGCAGCTTGACGTCGAGCTCGGGCACCGTGGCCACCCAACCGCCGAGCACCTCGAAGAGGCGCATCTCGATCCACTTGTAGTGCCCGACCCGCTTGGCCGACTCCGCCACGTCGAAGGCGCCCGGAAGCTCCCGCCGGTCCCATGGCGCGAACGCCCCTCGTGGTTTGTTCGGATCAGCCACTTGTCCCCCAGCGGTCGTGCGTCGTGACGCCGGAGTGTACGTCCCAACGAGCGGGGCTCCTACGGGCTGGGGTTCCTACGAGCGGGGCAGGAACCGATACACGCCGCCATCGCCGACGTGGCGGTACCCGATCCGTCGGTGCACCCCGTTCGAGGTGGTGTTGTGGAGCTGCGTGTAGAGGACACACGCGGGTGCGACGTCGCAAAGCACGTGTGTCGAGAGCGCAGCGGTGAGCGCCGCCGCCAACCCCCGTCACCGGTGCTCCGGTGGTGTGTAGACGTACTGGATCCTGACGGACACCGCGGTCGGCGCGCTGTGCATCGCCATCGAAACCGGACCGTCGTCGTCCCAGACCCAGGCCTGCCCAGCGGCCACCCGTTGGGCAACCAGGGCCGAAACAGCAGGCCTATCCGCAGGGAGACCGATATCCGTGTCGGCCGCAGAGCCTTCATACCAGCGACATAGCTCGTCGAAATCGGTGACGGTGGCGGGCCGAGGCCGGCCCATCGGCAATGGGGGATCGACCACTCGGTCGACCACAAACAGGCCCTGGCCCTCGCTCCGCCAGGCCCGCAGTGCCGTCGGTGACGCGGCTGGCAAGAAGTGAGTGGACGAGGTGATGCTCGACAGGGCGCCCTGCAAGAAACGTCTCCACCTCGCGAAGGGTTTCGGCGGGGTCGACGCTGAACCGCACCGCCACGGTCACTCCGGCAAGTCCGAACGTTGGGCCCAGCGATCGGCCGTCATCCGCCACACCCACTCGATACCCACCTCGGCGGGGGCGGATGGCTCGTCTTGGCGTTCCTCTACAAGGTGGAACCCGAGCGCCTTGGGGACGCCCGCGCTCGCCTCGTTGGCCTGATCATGGTGGATCTCAACGTGGCCGACACCGGGCACCGTGAACGCCAGCCCCGTGAGCAGGCGGGCCACCTCCGTGGCGATTCCCTGGCGGACGTGATCCACATGGACCCAGTAGCCGATCTCGAGCCCTTTGGGATCGATCCGGCGATGCAACCCGCATCCACCAACCACCGCGCCAGCGGCGTTGAACACCCCGAACACTGCATCACCGGCACCCCGCCATTGGCGTTCCCATGCCCGAAGCAGCTCGCGGCGTTCGTCGAGAAGGAGCGGCTCCAACCCCACCCATGGCATCCATGGTCGGAGGTGGTCGAGGTTCGCCGCAACCGCAGCTGCCAGAACCTCCGCATCGGCTTCCACCCAACGCCGGAGGTGCAGCTCATCAGAGCGAACGGAGTCGGGGAGCGTGGCCACTGCGTCGAACGTGGCGGGGTAGATCACGGCACCACGGAGGGTGGCGTCGTAGTTGGAGAGCGGCATCACCTGCGCGGCCTGCGAGGGGGCCCAACTCGGGAGGGGCAGCACGAGTCCGTGACGGGCCGCCGGTTCGAAGCCCAGCCGTCCGTAGTACCGCGGGTTCCCTTCCAGCACCACGGCCGGTTCACCCGCTCGTTCGGCTCGCTGTGTGACCTGTCCGACAAGCGCGGCGCCGATGCCTTGCCCTTGCAACTCGGGATCGACGGCAAGTGGCGAGAGCATCGCGATCGGTCGTCGGTCGTTTCCCGTGTCGACCAATGCTCGGCTGATCATCACGTGCCCGACCACGGCACCGTCCAACTCCGCGACCATTGCCATGTCGGGTAGGTAGCCGTCGGACGTTCGGATTTCCTCCACCAGCGCCGCTTCGACCGGCGAATCGAACGCCCGGGTCACCACCTCGGCGATCGCGGCCGCGTCTTCTGGCTGCTCGGACCGGTACGTGAGCCCGGTTGGTCGTTCGTTCTTGTGCTCGTCCACAACGGGACGGTAGCAATCGCGTCGAGCGGGGCTCCCCGAGTTTCCGTCGCGACCGCCACACGGCTGCGGGGTGAGCGCATGCTCTCGCGGCTCATGCGACGGCGCCCGACAGCCCGACGACATGGCGGACACATCCTGGGCTTCGAGTTCGGCTGCGCGTTGGCGTACTCCACACACCTGCTGTGAATGGTCAGCCTGCCGGTCAGCCGCGATAGGCGTTGGTGATGGGGAGGCGGCGGTCTTTGCCGAACGCCTTGGCGGTGATGCGGGGACCCGGAGGGAACTGGCGGCGTTTGTACTCGCTGAGGTCGATGAGCCGCACGATACGGCGGACGGTCGCCTCGTCGAATCCCGACGCGATCAGGCCCGCGATCGTGCCGTCGCCTTCCACATAGGCCTCGATGATCGGGTCGAGCACCTCGTAGGGAGGAAGGCTCTGATCATCGCGTTGGTCGGGTCGGAGCTCCGCCGACGGAGGTTTCTCGAGCACGTTGGCCGGGATCACCTCGGCCCCGCCGGGATTGCGTTCCGAAACGCTGTTGCGCCAACGGCACAACTCGTAGACCAGCAACTTGGGCACGTCCTTGATGACGGCAAAGCCGCCCGCCGAATCGCCGTAGAGCGTGGAGTACCCAACCGCGCTCTCACTCTTGTTCGAGGTGGTGAGCACCATCCAACCGAACTTGTTCGACAACGCCATGAGTAAGACGCCCCGGATCCGCGACTGGAGGTTCTCCTCGGTGAGGTCGGGCACTCGGCCTTCGAAGGACGGAGTCAGCAACGTTTCGAGCGCCGCGTAGGCCGGTTCGATGGCGATGACCCGACGGTCGAGGTTGAGCGCGTCGGCCAGAGCTTCAGCATCAGAGATGGAGTGGTCGGACGAGTACTGGCTCGGCATCAGCACCCCGTGCACGTTGACCGCGCCGAGCGCATCAGCAGCGACGCAGGCCACCAGCGACGAGTCGATCCCTCCCGACAGTCCGATCACCACTTCCCGAAAACCGTTCTTGGTGACGTAGTCGTGTGTGCCGAGCACGAGCGCCTCGTACACCTCGGCCACCGGATCGAGCCACGGCACCGCAACGGGTGTCGGCGATGCCAGCGGCGGTGACACGCCGTTCGGCGCGCCTGGCGCTGGCGGAGTGGGGAGCGCAACCAGCGGTAACGATCGGTCCTCGAGCGCCTCTCGGCCGAAGACCTCGAGGTCGACCACGACAAGCTCGTCGACGAACTGACGGGCTCGAGCCACCACCTCACCGGCCGTGGAAACGATCATCGACGCGCCGTCGAACACCAACTCGTCTTGGCCCCCAACCTGGTTTACATACACCACAGGACAGCCGGCCTCCGCGGCCCGATCAGCCACCACCCCGACCCGGAGACCCACCTTGCCACGGTGATACGGAGAGGCGTTGATGTTCACGACCAACTCGGCACCGCCCTGACCCAACTCCCACATCGGACCCCCGGGCACCCATCCGTCCTCGCAGATCGAAATCCCCACTCGTACGCCACCCACGTGGAAGAGCTGGAGGGGTTCGGCCCCTGGCTCGAAGTAACGCTCCTCATCGAACACGGCGTAGTTGGGGAGGCATCGCTTGTGGTAGGAGCCCACCAGCTCGCCACCCGCACACAATGCGGCGGCATTGTGGAGGACTCCCCCAGGCTCACCGTCGACGAACCCCACGACCGCGGCACACGAACGCCCCGCGGTGGCGGCAACCACCTGCTGCAGCGCCGCCAGGTTGTCGGTTACGAACCCGGGCTTCAAGAGAAGATCCTCCGGCGGATACCCGGTGATGGTGAGCTCGGAGAACACGGTGAGATGGCAACCGGCAGCATCGGCCTCCGCCAAGGTTGCAACGATCCGATCCACATTTCCGGCGAGATCGCCCACCACCACGTTGCGTTGGGCCAGCCCGATCCGAAGCAGCGTCATCGGCCGATCGTACCGGCCGGCGTCTCCCGGTTCGGCAAGCGAACGCCTGTCACTGCGTACGCTGAAACACTCGTGGGTACTCCCGCAGACGCCGCTGCTCGGCACGACCAACTCAATCTCGACATCGATCGCTCCGCTCGGCCCTCGGAGGTCCGCGCCGCGCTCGATGCCCTCCTCGACCGTCACCCAACGTTCGGCCACCACCTGGATACCGATCCGCTGTTCCGGCGCGCCACGTTCGCCGTTCTGGGCGCAAGCCGTGATCTTGCCCGACTGCTCGTCCAACAGCCGCGCTCCATCGACGTCCTCACCCAGCTCGGTACGCCGTGGGGAGCGACGGAGATGGCGAGCGGTGGGCACGAGGGCCGACCGGATGTGCTTGGAATCGACGCGTCCGCACGTTTGCAATACCTCCACATCGCCGGGCGCGACCTCTGCGGGCTCGCCGACCTCGAGACCACCGTCGCCGATCTCACCGATCGTGCCGCGACCGTGTTCCAAGCCGCGTGCGACCACGTTGGAACCGAAACGCTCGCCGTGATCGGCATGGGCAAGGCCGGCGGGCGCGAGTTGAACTATGCAAGCGACGTGGACGTGATGTTCGTGGGCGACGGCCCGCGTGAGGACCTGATCCGACACGCGCAACAGGTCGTCGACATCGCCGGAAAGAGCTTCCGAGTCGACACCAACCTCCGGCCCGAGGGTCGCGACGGCTCGCTCGTTCGCAGCCTGGACTCGTACGAGGCGTACTGGGACCGATGGGCCGAACCCTGGGAGTTCCAAGCACTCCTCAAGGCCCGTCCTCTGGCCGGCGATGTGGAGCTCGGAGCTCGATTCCTCCATACCGCGCAACGCTGGCTGTGGACTCATCCGTTCGACGCCGACGCACTGCGGTCGCTGCGACTCCTCAAAGGCCGCGCCGAGGATGCGGCCGAACGGGATCGAGTGCTCGGCACCGACGAGTTGAAACGGTCACCCGGCGGCATCCGAGACATCGAGTTCACCGCGCAGATTCTGCAACTCGTGCACGGCCACCTCGACCCTCACTTGCGTTCGCCGAACACCCTCACCACGCTCCAAGAACTGGGGCGGGCCGGCTACGTGGATCCCACCGACGCCGCCACCCTCGCCGACGCCTACCGTTTCCTCCGCACCGTGGAGCATCGGGTGCAACTCGCGGACGGATACCAAACCCATAGCGTGCCGCAGGATCGCGGCGAACGGCTCGCCCTGGCCCGCACCCTCGGCTACCTCGACACCGCCGACCAAGCCGCCGATGTGCAGTTCGACGCCGACCTCCGCCGAGGTCGAAGCCATGTCCGCACCATCCACCAGCGGGTGTACTTCCGACCCCTCCTCGAGGTGTTCGCCAGCAGCGGGCCCCGCGATGCCCGGCTCAGCGCTGACGCCGCGAGCGCACGCCTCGCCGCCTTCGGATTCACCGACACGTCGCGCACCCAAACGGCCGTGCGTGAGCTCACCAAAGGGCTCAACCGTTCAAGCCGCATGATGCAACAGCTTCTTCCGTTGCTTCTCGATTGGCTTTCTGAAGCACCCGACCCCGACCTCGGGCTGCTCATGCTTCGCAACCTGCTGGCGAGCACCAAACGGTCGCACACCCTGGTCGATGCCTTTCGCGACTCACCGGAAGCCGCTCGCCGCGCCTGCACCTTGCTAGGCACGAGCCGTCTCCTGGCCGACATCGTGCTCCACAACCCCGACATCGTGGCTCGTCTCCCCCATCCGGATCTGCTCGCCACCCGGTCTGACGCGGACCTTGTCGAGAGCGCCACTGCGGTGATGCGCTGGCGAACGGAGACCCCAGCGAAGCGTGATGCCCTTCGTCGTTGGAAGGAGCGGCACTTGCTCGGGATTGCGTCGCGAGACCTGTTCGGGTTCTCCGACACCGCCGAGGTGGAGACCGACCTCTCGTCGTTGGCCGCCGCGAGCCTCGATGCCACGCTGGCCATGCTGGCACCATCGATCCGATTCGCCGTCGTTGGGCTCGGTCGATTCGGCGCCGGCGAGCTCAGCTACGCCAGCGACCTCGACATGCTCTTCGTCTACGAAGGCGACGGCACCGCGGCCACGGAAGAAGCGGCCAAGGTAGCTACGTCCCTCTTGCGTTTCCTTGGCGGTGACACACCGATACAGCGCGTGTGGGACCTCGACCTCAGCCTTCGGCCGGAGGGCCGGCAAGGAGTGTTGGCCCGACGTATCGAGGCCTACGCGCAGTATTGGGCCAACTATGCCGAACCGTGGGAACGCATGGCGATGACCCGTGCGCGTGTGGTGGCCGGTGATATCGACCTCGGCAACCAACTCCTCGACACCATCGGCCCGCAGGTCTGGGGACGCGGGCTCCCCGAAACCGACCGTCGGGCGATCCTACGCAGCAAGGCCCGCATGGAGTCCGAGCGAATCCCCGCCGGGGAGGACGCCCGGTTTCACCTCAAGCTTGGCCGGGGATCGTTGTCCGATATCGAGTTCACGGTGCAGCTGTGCCAGCTCCGAAGCGGCATTCGTGGTCACGCCACCGTTCCTGCGATCGAGGCCTTGGTGGGGGCCGGGGAGATGGACATCGACGATGCCAACATCCTCAGAGAAGCGTTTCGTTTCTGCGAGCGGACACGGAATCGGTGGTTTCTCGTGAACAGCGCGCCGGGTGACACCCTTCCCACGCAACCCGAACCCGCAACCTGGCTCGCACGGTCGTTGCACACGAGCCCTACGGCGTTGAGGGAGGACTACCGTCGCCTCACCAGGCGGTCGCGCCGAGTGGTGGAACGGCTTTTCTACGGCGTCTCCCCGCCATGACCGCTCACCATTGACCGCTCACTGCTGAGCAGTCAGCGTGGTTGGCGCTGACGGCTTCCCTTGCCGGCCCCGAATCCGTGGGACCCGTGACCACCCTCGTTCACCATCTTCGTGAAGCGCTCGGCCAGCCCCTCCTTGGCCTTGGCCGCTTTGGCCGCATCGATCTTGCCGGCCGCCACTCCCTCGTCGATCTTCGTGGCGGCCGCGACCACGAGCGCGTCGATCACCGTTTGTGGATCAACGCCCTTCTCCGTGGCGAGCGCGCCGAGCGTCTTGCCCCCCTGCAACGCCGTTCGGAGGTCGGCCGGCGTGGTGCCGAGCAAGGTGGCCACCGTATCGAGGCTCGCGCCGAGGTGACCGCCGTGATCATGGCCGGACCCTCCGTGGGAGCCACCGAACGCCTTGGCCTTCTCCTGCATCTTGGCCTTGATCTTGTCGGCCTGCGCCTGCGTGATCGTGCCGTCCGCAACGAGCTCATCGAGCACGCTCGACGCCATGCCGTGGCGGCCCTTGGCGGCCCTTGCTTCTCCTGTCGGCGGGGCGGCAGGCGCGGCCGAAGTTGTGGGCGCCTCCTGGCCAACCTGCACGGAGACCGGCTTGGCTGCCGCGCCGCCCAGCGGGTTGACGATGGCGACCAACGCCGACCCACCCACGATTGTGGCGGCGATCGCCGATCCGGCGGCGACCTTTTTCATCTGACGATTCTTCATGCAGGGACCTCGTTCGTGGTGCGTCGCAGGGACGCCGACCAAACCCCGATCGTAACGGCGGCCCACCCGTGGCGGGATGCAGGACAGGGGCGAGTGCTCGTGACCACGCCCCGAATGGTCGCCGAACTCCGTGGCCGTGCTCCAGCCTTGCGTAGGTGGCGCATTTCGGTAGCCATGGTCGCCGCGACCTCGTCGTGGCGAACCGTTCACGTGGGCCTTTGCCGCGTACTACGTCCCCGTGGTGCGAACCGCTGCTCGCCGTTACAAGGGCTCAGAACCAGATGACGAGTGCCTTGGTGAGAAAGCAGGCGATCCAACCGACGACAGCCATCAACCCGAGGAAGGGGAGAAGCCCGGAAAGTTGATCCGCGACGCGCAAGATCACGACCTTGACCAGGACCGTGAAGACCAACACGTAGCCGATCAGGCGGTGGGGCGTGAACCCTGCGGCGAACGGCCCCGTCATGCACAAATAGGCAACGCTCCCACCCACGGCAATCGTGATCCGGCCCGACCATCGGTGAACCGCCGACAACGTGGCGACTGCTCCTGGGGGAACACGCGTGGACCAGTTGTACACCCGACTGATCGTTGCGAGCTGCACGATCGCACCGACCGCGGCAATCAGGGAAAACCACAGCTTGATGTTGGGCTGAGTTTCGTCCTCCACGGGGAACGCCGAAGCCATTCCCACGTAGACCACGTAGGCCACCGCGGCGCTGGCAATCCAGGCCAGATTTCCCATCGCCTGCTTCCGGTCGCGCAGAATCGTGGCTTCATTGGGCGCATTAGAGGCAGTGGTGGCCGTCACGCCACTTGTTCGCCGCCGGCCTCCGGTTCGGATGACGTGGATCGTCGATGATCCAGACCGGCCTGCGGCTGCGAACCGAGGAGGTGAACCTGAAGGTGTCGCAGATGGTGTTCTCGGCCGCGGCGGCTGTCGTCGCGATCTTGATGGTGCTGCAAGCCGTCGAGGGCTTTCGCTCCCCCGACGCACCTGCCGCCGCACCCGTTGTCATGACGCCCGCAGCGGCGGGCGCCGGTGCCGGTGCCGTGGATCTTCCCATCAAGGATTTCGCCTTCCCTGCCGGCGCCGTCACCGTTCCCGTGGGCACGAAAGCGGTTTGGCGGAACCTCGACGCCAACAAGCACACCGTGACGGCAGACGGCGCGGCGTTCGACTCCCCGAAGCTCACCAAGGACGCCACGTTCGACCACACGTTCACCGTTGCAGGAACGTTCACCTACGCCTGCGCAATCCACCCCACGATGAAAGGCACCGTAACGGTGGCCCCCTAACCGAGCGTGGGGCGTGCCGGGTCAGGGCGTGCCGGGTCAGGGCGTGCGGGACAACACCACGACAGGAATCGTTCGCGTGGTGGCCTTGGCATACTCGGCGAAGTTCGGCATGACCGCGGCCTGGGCGTCGTAGAGTTCCGTTCGACGAGGCTCGGACACCACGGTGGCCACGGCCTTGAAGGTGTCGCCGGGAAGCTCGACCGTGACCTCCGGGTTCGCAACGATGTTGCGGTACCAGTCGGGATGTGAGGGTGCGCCCGCCTTCGAAGCGATGATCACCACATCGTCGCCGTCGATGGTGTGCACCAATGGGCTGGTGCGCGACTCGCCGCTCTTGACGCCGGTGGTGGTGAGAAGGAGCAGCGGCGCCTCGGCGAACGGTCCGCTGGTCTTCCCGTTGTTGGCGCGGAACTCCTCGATCACGCTGCGATTGAAGGCAAGATGGTCTGACATTTCTGACATGGGTGCTCCTGAAGGCTTGGTCGAAACACAAGCCACCCTATCGTTCAATTTCGAAACACCCCACGTGACTCACCCGTACCACCCGGCGACGTCGATGATCACGTGCGCGTTGCCCGAATTGTTGAATGCCCGCACCTGCGTACCGGTGGACACCGCCGTGGTGACGGCGTTGGCGATCGTGACGCCCGCGCTCCAGTTCACGCTTGATGCATTCGGCTGCGCCGCGAGGCTCGGCCATACGGTGAGGAAGCTGGCGGCCGAGGTGCCCGTGACGGTGGTGTTGGTGAGCACGGCCGTGGCCGTCGATGGGACTGAACCGACACCGAGTCCTACGGTTCGGTTCGTTCCGGGCCCCCACGGAGTGTTGTAGGGGCCCACCTGTGGGCCGTCGGCTCGGGAGTCGAGTGCCCGCAAGGGAGTGAGGGGATGGAAGCCTGACCCGCCGGCGGCGGTGAAATAGCCGACGACGTCGATCAGTACGTTGACGTTGCCCGAGTTGTTGAACAAGCTGACCGCTCCACCGGTGCCCACCTTCACGGTGACGGCATTGGCGATCGTCTGACCGGCGGAGAAGTTCAGGCTCGACGCCAACGGCTTGGTCTCACCTGCGGGCCACAGGGTGAGGAAGCTGGATGCCGACCCGCCGGTGACGGTGACATTGACGACAACCGCCGTGGCATTCGCCAGTACGCCGCCCACCGACGTGACGGCAACGTTTCGTGAAGTGCCCGCACCCCACGGTGTGCCGTACGGGCCGACCTGTTCCGGCGGCGGGCGGGAGTCGAGGATGCGGGCCGGCGCCACGCCGGTGTAGCCATCGCCTCCGCTGGCGTCGTAGTAGCCCACGAGGTCGATGATGACGTTGACGTTTCCACTGGGGTTGAACACGCTGATGTTGCCGCCGACGCCAACCTTCGCGGTGACGGCGTTGGGAATGGTCTGTCCCGCCGACCAGTTCAGGCTCGATACCAGGGGCTTGGGTTGCCCCGACGGCCAGATCGAGAGGAAGCTCGAGGCGGTGGTGCCTGTGACGGTGACGTTGAGGAGCACCGCATCGGCGTTGGCCGGGACGGCGCCACCGGTGACGTGGACGTCACGCGTGACGTTCGGGCCCCACGGCGTACCGTAGGCGCCGACCTGCTCGGGCGGGGGGCGGGAATCAAGCACGCGGTTCGGGGTGAGCGAATGGAAACGGTCGGCCCCGGCAACCGAAATTGACGACGTGCTGGCGGAGAACGAAGGGGACGTGATCCCCTGGACGCTCACCACGAAGGACCCCGTGAGCAACGGGGTGACATAGCCCACCCCGTAACCGCCGGAGAGGGAAAAGCTCGTGGGGGCAATCATGCCAACGGTGGCCGACGTGAGTTGGAACGATCCGGAGTAGCTCGTGGCCGGATGGCCCAGGGTGTCGAGCACCTGAACGTGGATCGGTGTGGGCGAGTTACGGAGTGCGGTAGGCAACGCGGTGGCGGCGATCGAGGTACCGGGCAGGCACCCGGGCGCCGCCGCGAGGGCCGCCACCGCATCGATGCGCCCCGCGCCCCGCGCATCGACAGGCAAAACATTCATGGGCTGCGAAGTGGTTCGAATCGCGGTTGCGTACTGCGCCGCGGTGCACCCCGGCCGGTAGCTACGCACGAGAGCGGCCACGGCGGCGGCGTGGGGCGCGGCCGCCGAGGTGCCATAGAAACGTTTCACCCCCGATTCGGTTCGACCGAAGAACGAGTTCGCCGTGCCGTCGGTCGCAGAAAGGTCGATCGTGGATGACGTGCAGGGGTTGCGTATGACCGGGCTCGCGCCCGCGGCACCGACCGAGTCCCAGCAGGTGATCTGCGGACCGCGAGAGGAGAACTCCTCGACCGTCTGGGCGTTGGTATAGGGAATGGCGGCGATCGATTCTGCTGCCGGCGCCCCACCGTGGCCAAAGAGGGTCGGGCCGATGGTGTCGCCGAAGTAGGGCTCCCACTCCACATCGAACAGGCCGAACTCGCCGACCACCATGGCCTTCAGCCGAGGGGCACCGATCGACCCCTGGTATCGCCCGATCACCAGTTTGTAAGAATGTGCGGTGGAATAGTCGTTCGTGATGAACAACAGTTCCGCCGCGGTGCCCGACGCGAAGTTGTCGGCCGTGGCGAAGTCGGCCACCTCTCCTGTGGT
>Ga0105047_10002955_pt1 | contig 30126 bp, 29 predicted proteins | sample MAT04_FD_78384 | JGI IMG/M metagenome (GOLD analysis project Ga0105047, IMG submission 78384) | Freshwater microbial communities from Lake Fryxell liftoff mats and glacier meltwater in Antarctica - MAT-04 (megahit assembly) | ecosystem: Environmental > Aquatic > Freshwater > Ice > Liftoff... | reverse complement strand
TACTACGAGGCCCGAGGTTGGGATCCGCAGGGTCGTCCTACGGCCGCAACCAGGGCCCGGCTGGGGCTGTAATATCTCCTGGCCCCCGTCACAGGCGGCTCTTTGGGGCCGCCTTTGTTTTTATAGTGGAGACCGCATATGCACCACGTCATCCTCGGCGCCGGCCCGGCCGGTGTCATTGCCGCCGAGACCATTCGCAAACACGCGCCGGCCGATGCCATCACGCTCGTTGGCGACGAAGAGGAACCGCCGTACTCGCGTATGGCAATTCCCTACCTGTTGATCGGCAACGTCGGTGAGCGCGGAACCTATCTGCGCAAGAGCCTGACCCATTTTGACGACCTGCAGATCAAGCTGGTACACGCCCAGGCCCTCGGTGTCGACACAAAAGCCGGCAGCGTGCAACTCGACAACGGCGAGAGCCTGAATTTCGACCGTCTGCTCATCGCCACCGGTTCGCGCCCGGCCAGTCCGCCGATCCCGGGTATGGACCTGCCGGGCATTCACCCGTGCTGGACCATGGAAGACGCCCGCGCCATTGCCAAGCTGGCGACCAAGGGTGCCAGGGTGCTCCAGATGGGTGCCGGTTTCATCGGTTGCATCATCATGGAGGCGCTGGCCGCGCGTGGGGTCAAGCTCAGCGTGGTCGAAATGGGTGACCGCATGGTACCGCGCATGATGGGGCCGACCGCTGGCGGCATGATCAAGGACTGGTGCGAGGCCAAGGGCGTGCAGGTGTTCACCAAGACGAAGGTCGAGGCCATCGAAAAGGGCAGCGGCGATGCGCCGCTCAAGGTCAAGCTGTCCAACGGCGAGACCATGGATGTGGACCTTGTCATCAGCGCCACCGGCGTCAAGCCGTCGATCGGTTTCCTCGAAAAGTCCGGTATCACCTGCCTGCAGGGCGTGCTCACCGACGAGCACCTGCAAACCAGCGTGCCGGGCATTTACGCCGCGGGCGACTGCGCTGAGGCGTTCGACAAAGTCAGCGGCAAGACCATCATCAGCGCGATTCAGCCCAACGCCGCCGAGCAGGCCCGCGTAGCTGCGCTGAACATGGTCGGCCAGTCCACGGAGCTCAAGGGTGTCACCCAGATCAATGTGCTCGACACGCTGGGGCTTGTCTCCACCAGCTTTGGCAACTGGGAGGGTGTACCTGGTGGCGAGCATGTGGAGCTGACCGATCTGGCTGAAGGCCGCCATCTGAGCCTGCAGTTCATGGACGACGTGATGGTTGGCTGCAACAGTGTGGGGTGGACCCACCATGTCGGCGTGATGCGGGGCCTGGTCGAAGGCCAGATCCGTCTGGGCGCCTGGAAGGACAAGCTCAAGCAGGATCCAACCCGGTTGATGGATGCCTATCTGGCCAGCGCGCAGGGTCTAGGCGAGTGGAATGGCGCCCAGGACGCGCGGCGCAGGTAAAGTCGACATCCATGAAGATCACGCTCAAGCTGTTTGCCTCGCTGACCGACTATCTGCCTGCAGCCGTCAAGTACACCAACATGCTGGAGATGGATGTGGCGCCGGACGCCAGCATCAGCCAGATCATCGGACCGATGGCGCTGCCCGAGAAGATGGTGCATCTGGTACTGGTCAACGGCAAGTACGTGGAGCCTGCCGATCGCATGACGCGTACGCTGGTCGAAGGTGACGTGCTGGCCATCTGGCCCCCGATTGCCGGCGGCTGAATCCGGTTCGGCGCGCAACACCACCATGCAGGCTTTCTATGCCGCGAGTTTTGATCGCGAAATGGGTTGCACTGAGAAGGAGTGGCTGGGGTGGTTACCCGATGCCATGGGCAGCCATCCCTATCAGCAGGTCGCGCAGGCTTTGACCGCGCGCATCGAATCCGGCCAGGTCATCCTTTCCTGGCGTGTCGGGGAACCGCGCGTCATCGCTCTGGCGCGTATTCCCCGTTTGCTGGTAAGTTTTCGTTTTACCGGTCTGGATGATGCGCAACGTTACCGCTTCATGAAGCGCTTTGACCTGTATATGCAGCGCGGCGGCGGCTGAGCCGGATTGGCGGCGGTGTATCGGGGGCGGTCCGCGTCTTGCCGCTAGACTCCCTGCCAGACGAAGGAACAGACGCATGGTGACCAAGGCCGAACTCTCCGAATTCCTGAAGCTGGAATTTCCACAGAACAAGTGCACTATTGAGGCGATCGGCACGCGGTCGGCGACGGTGCGCCACGAGATCGGTGCGTCCGAACTGCGCCCTGGCGGTACCGTATCCGGCCCGGTGATGATGACGGTGGCCGACGTCGCCCTGTATGTGGCCATACTGGCGGAGATCGGCATCGTTCCGCTGGCGGTGACCACCAGCCTGAATTTCAATTTCATGCGCAAACCGGCCAGCGATCGCGCCATCCTCGGCGTATGCAAGATGCTCAAGATCGGGCGCACGCTGGCCGTGGGTGACGTGACACTGTACTCGGAAGGACAGGACGAACCCGTAGCCCATGCAGTCGGCACCTATTCGATTCCGCGCTGACGAGGCTGCCGGCCCGATATGCAACTGCCACTGAGCCTGCCCATGCCGATAACCGGACGACCTCGCGGATTGACACCATGCGACCGATTCCCCTGACTATTGTGTTGCTGACGTTGAGCAATGTCTTCATGACATTTGCCTGGTACGCGCATCTCAAGGAGATGGCGCACCGGCCCTGGCTTTTCGCCGCGCTGGTGAGTTGGGGTATTGCCTTGTTCGAGTACCTTTTTCAGGTGCCAGCCAACCGTATCGGCTTCACCGTACTGTCAGTGGCACAGCTGAAGATCCTGCAGGAGGTCATCACGCTTTCGGTGTTCGTGCCGTTCGCCGTTTTCTACCTGAAGGAGCCGCTCAAGCTCGACTATCTCTGGGCCGCCCTGTGTATCCTGGGGGCGGTCTATTTCATTTTTCGCAGTCGCTGGGCCGGTGGCTGAAACCCGGCGCCCGGCACAGGTCACACGGCGCGTGTTCAGCTGTGGTGCCACGCTGGCTGCGCTTCGTTTGGTTTCATTGCTGGAGACTTTGCCATGGGTGTCGATCCTCTGCCGCTTTCCCCCGATCTGGTTCGGGTTCTGTCCGGTATCACCACCGCGACGCTGACGACGGTGTTGCTCAAGAAGGGCTTGCGCAATGTCTGGATGCGTGGTTCACGTCCGATCAAACCGGGTCAGGCGCGGCTGGTCGGGCGGGCATTTACGTTGCGCTTCGTGCCAGCGCGTGAAGACCTGGCAACGCCGGCTTCCTGGGGCGCGCCCATCTCGACCCGCGCCGCGATCGAGGCCATGCCGCAGGGCTGCATTGCGGTTGTCGATGCGATGGGTGTGCTGGATGCCGGTATCTTCGGCGACATCCTGTGTGCGCGTATGCAAAAACGCGGCGTCACTGCGCTGGTGAGTGACGGTGCGGTGCGTGACCTGGACGGCGTGCTGGCCACCGGCTTGCCGGTCTGGTGCCAGGGGGCCGCTGCGCCGGCATCGGTGGCCGGCCTGACCTTTGTTGCGTGGCAGGAGCCGGTGGGTTGCGGTGGTGTGGCCGTGTTTCCGAACGATGTGGTGGTGGTCGACAACGACGGGGCCGTGTTGATTCCGCAGGCCTTGCTCGACGAGGTGATAGTGGCTGCGCTCGAGCAGGAGCGGCTCGAGGGCTGGATCATGACCCAGGTCGAGGCCGGCATGGCCTTGCCCGGACTGTATCCGCCCAACGACGAGAACAAGGCGCGTTACGAAGCCTGGGCCAAGTCGGTTCGTTAGCCTGCGATCATCCCCACAGGGCGGGCGGTGGCGGCTGCAGTTCGCCGCCACGAAAGACCATCAGGGACGCGCGGTCGAGCACCTGCAGCAAGGGCCCGTCCAAGTCCACATAGGTACAACGTTGCGCCAGCAGGAAAGCCGGCGCCATCGCCAGCGAGGTGCCGCACATGTTTCCGACCATCAGGCCCAGGCCGCGTTCAGCCGCTGGCGCGCACATGGCCAGTGCTTCGGTCAATCCGCCACACTTGTCGAGTTTGATGTTGATGTACTGGTAGCGGCCGGCAAGCTGATCCAGCGATGTGCGGTCGGTGCAGGATTCATCTGCAGCCAGCGGGATTGGCGATGCCAGGCCATCGAGTTGCGCGTCCTCGCCACGGGCAAGCGGCTGCTCCACCAGTTCGACGCCGCTGCGGGCCAGCTCGGGCAGAAGGCGTTCGAGCAAGTCGCGTGACCAGGCCTGGTTCGCGTCGACAATCAGCCGGGCCATCGGGTGTTCCTGTCGGGCCCAGTCGATGACCTCAAGATGGCGCCGTGCGTCGAGCTTGAGCTTGAGCAGGCCATATCCGCGTGCTTCGCGCAGCTTGCGGCGTGTGGTGGCCTCGTCACCCAGCCCGATCGTGAAGGTTGTCTCGACCGGGTGCAGCGGCGCAAGGCCGGCGCGCTGCCAGACCGGTACCCCTTCCTGCTTGGCGCGCAGGTCCCACAAGGCGCAGTCCAGCGCATTGCGGGCGCCGCCGGCTGGCAACAGGCGCAACAGGTCGGCACCGCAGATATCGTCGTGCAACGCATCCAGCACGCCGGCGACCTGAGCGGCCATCGAATGGGGTGTTTCGCCGTCGTAGTCGACACCGGCCGCTTCGGCGCGACCGACGCGTCCGTGGCTGTCGGTCAGCGTCAGCATCAGTACCGGCAGGTCGGTGATGACTTCGCGGGCGATCTCGAACGGTTCCTTCATTGCCCAGTGTTCGACACTGGTCTGGCACTCGATCATGGTGCGAGCATGCGCAGCGTGATGGCGTCGACGCCGCCGCGCATGGGGTCTACCACCGGCAAGTGCAGTCGGTTCGACTGCTGGTCGGCATATGCCCGCCATGCGTCGTCCGAAAGACTCGATGAGTTGATGCTGATGCCGACGCAACGCACGGCGCGGTTGGTCAGGCTGGCTGCCTCGACATAGCGGTCGATGGCATGTTGCAGATCGGGAATAAGGAAGTCCGGGTATCCCTCGATGCTTGTGCGCGACGGATCGTGGCACAACACCAGCGCATCGGGTTGCGAGCCATGCAGCAGCCCCAGTGTGACACCGGCATAAGCCGGATGGAACAACGCGCCCTGGCCCTCGATCACGTCCCAGTGCTCAGGCGCGTTATCAGGCGACAGTGCCTCTGCGGTACCCGAGATGAAGTCGGCGACCACGGCATCGATCGCCACACCGGCGCCAGCGATCATCACACCGGTCTGTCCGGTGGCGCGAAAGCTGGCGGCGGCGCCATGCGCCTGCAGCGAGCGGGTCAGTGCCAGCGCCGTGTATTTCTTGCCCAGCGCGCAATCGGTGCCAACCGTCAACAGGCGTTTGCCGCTGCGTTTGCGCCCGGTGCCCGGAGCAAACACCTGATCAGTGTGCCGCACATCGTTGAGCCGCGCGCCACCGCGCTGCGCAGCCTGCACCAGGGAGGGGAAGCTCGCCAGGCGCGAGTGCAGGCCGCTGATGACGTCAAGGCCGGCCAGCAGCGCCGCCTCGAGGGTGGGCAGCCAGCCTGGCGGCAATACACCTCCGACCGCCGCCACGCCGACGACGATCGAGCCGGCGCCTTGCGCTGCGGCCTGCGCGGGGGTCAGTTTCGGCAGATCCAGGCTGATCGTGGCCTCGGGCAGACAACATTCACCGATCACATCCGCGCTGCACCAGTCGCGCAGACCGAATGCGGTCTTGGCATCCGATTTCAGTTGCACATCGCCGAGAAACAGCAGGTAGGGTTTGCGAAGTTGGTGCATGGATCTGAGGGTTTGAAATGGAATCGGGTCCCTGCACACAGGCACGCTGGCAAGTGACAGTGCGGCCGAGAATAAGACATAAGCCTGCTTCGAGGGCCGCAAAAGGCTGCCAATCCGCGACGACCTACCTCCAAGGAGATAGGGGTTTCCATCGCGCTGACGGAACCGAACGCTGCACTATCCCTTTGGGGATATAGGTATCCAAAACACCGGTGAACCCCGCTATTCTCAGCGCTCCCCGTGTGCATGTCTTGTCATGTCAGGTCACGCACACGGCAACCGACGCCGGTCGCGGCGAGACACTCCAGGAGCAATGAATGACTGTACTGACCCGTCCACTGAAAGTTCTGGTGCTGGCCATGGCCAGCACCATGATCTCCGTCGCCCCTGCCATTGCGCAGGATGCGGTGTTCGTGATCAATGCCCGCGAGGCCGGCTCGCCGACCTATAACCCGATCAAGGGCACCAAGCTCAATGTCGGCAACAACCTGATCTTCGATCGGATGGTGGTTCAGGACGCCGACCAGTCGTTCCACGGGCAATTGGCCACGTCGTGGGAATCTGCGCCTGACGGCATGAGCTGGACCTTCAAGTTGCGCAAAGGCGTCAAGTTCCACGACGGCGAGCCGTTCAACGCCAAGGTCATCGAGTGGTGGCTGCCGAAATACAAGGGAACCGAAAACGCTTTCATGACCGATGCCATCGACAAGGTTGTTATCGTCGATGACCACACGGTCAAGCTGCTGATGAAGAATCCCGATCCGAGCCTGTTGCTGAACATGGCCACGAGCTTCATGGGCATTCCCTCCCCCAAATCGTACGAGGCCCTGGGCGACAAGTTCGGCGTCACCGGGGCGGTGGGCAGTGGCCCGTTCAAGTTCGAGAGCTTTACCATCGGGCAGCAGACCAAGCTGGTGCGCAATGACGATTACCGCTGGGCCAGCGGCTTGTCCATCAACCAGGGTCCGGCCAAGATCAAACGCCTGACCTTGCGCGAAATAGCCGAAGAGTCAACCGCTTTCCTGGAGCTCAAGACCGGCGGCGTCGACATGCTGCTCAGTGTTCCAACCGACTTCATGCCGCGTATCGAGGCTGAAAAAACACTCAAGGCGGTCGTGCTGCCGGGCACCGAGGTGTTCTACATGCCGATCAACACGTCGGTCGCGCCTTTTACCGATATCAAGGTGCGTGAGGCGGTGGCGCTGGCCGTGAACCAGAAGGAAATCCAGATGAGCCTGTTTGGCGGTCTGGGTGCGGTGGCCAACAATTTCCTGGTCAGTTCGCTGCAGGAGTCCAAGATCAACCCGAAATTCAACATCAGCTACAACCCCGAGCGCGCGAAGAAGCTGCTCGATGAGGCGGGATGGGCGGTGGGCTCGGGTGGGATCCGTGCCAAGTCCGGTACGCCGTTGACCGTCAAGCTCTGGACACAGAACGGCACGCAGTTCAAGCGTGTGACCGAGGTGATTCAGGCGCAGCTCAAGGCGATTGGCGTGAACGCCGAAATCACGGTGCAGGACCCTGCGTCCATCAATGCGATGTACAAGAAGAAGACCGATCACCAGTTGGCGGTTCGGGCCTACGACTACACCAATGCCGACATCCTGGACTGGTTCTTCAGCGGCACCCGGCTCGGGTATCCGAATGTGTCGATGTGGAACGACCCCAACGCCGAGGAGCTCAACGCCAAGGCGATGAAGGGATCGCGCACTTGGGAGGAGCGGGTCGCCAACTTCAAGAGTTACCACGAATATGTGATGTCCCAGTTCGTGTTCGCTCCGATATACCAACCGACACAGAGTTTTGCCTACAGCCAGGCGCGCCTGAAAGTGCCTGAGAAGATCCGCGGCATCAAGATGGCGACGCAGACGATCATGGATATCGAGGTCAAGTAGGCACTTCGACTCGCGCGGCTGCATCGGTTCAAGGAATGATGGCTTGTTCGTTTACCTGATCCGTCGCTTGTTGCTGTTGTTGCCAGTTTTCCTGGCGGTGTCGGTGGTCGTCTTCATGATCATCCACCTGGTGCCGGGAGACCCGATCGACAACATGGTGCAGATCGGCGCATCGCCGCAGCAACGGGCCATTCTGGTTGCGCGATACGGTCTGGACCAGCCTTTGCTGGTTCAGTACGGTGTCTGGCTGCGCAACATGCTCGGCGGCGACCTGGGCGACGCCATCGTGATGCGCCAGCCTGTGATAGACCTTATCGCCGAGAACCTGCCCCACAGCCTGCGACTCGGTGGCCTTGCCTTTCTGTTTTCGACCATCGTGGGTATCACCACCGGTGCGCTCGCGGCGATCTACAAGGACAGCTGGATCGACCGCAGCGTGATGACGCTGATTCTGCTGGGATCGACCCTGCCCAGCTTCTGGCTGGGCTTGCTGCTGATCTTGCTGTTCGCGGTGCAGCTGGAATGGTTTCCGGTGTCTGGCGCGCGCAGCTGGACCGCGCTCGTGCTGCCGGTGCTGACGATCGGCCTGCACGGTGTGGCGCTGGTATCGCGTGTCACCCGCGCTGCCATGCTCGATGTCGGGCGCAGGGACTTCGTGCTGATGCTGCATGCCAAGGGACTGTCGCACCGGCGCATCCAGCTGCAGCATGTGCTGCGCCATGCGCTGCTGCCGGTGGCAACGATCCTGAGTCTGCGTATCGGCTGGATCGTGGGCGGCGCGGTGACGATAGAGTTCGTGTTTGCCCGTCCCGGTCTGGGATCCCTGTTGATCACGTCGCTGGCTCAGCGCGACTACCCGGTCGTGCAAGGCTGCCTGCTGATGCTGGCAATGGCCGTGATGCTGGGCACGCTGCTTGGCGATCTGGTGCAGGCCGCGATGGACCCGCGCATCCGGGAGCAGTTGCGGTGATGGGCCGGATTCGCGGGTCTGCGCCGGGGCGCGCATTGTGTACCTGGCGCGGCGGCCTGTCGGCGGGTTGCTTGATGCTGGTGGCGCTGGCCGCTTTACTGGCGCCGTGGGTGGCACCGTATGCCTATGACATCCAGAACCTGTCGGCGACCAACCAGGCGCCGTCGCTCGCGCACTGGCTCGGCACCGACGAATTCGGTCGCGATGTGTTGTCGCGCATCATCTATGGTGCGCGCACCTCGTTGTCGGTGGCGATGGCGGCGATCGGCGTGTCGGTGCTGATGGGCATGTGCCTGGGCGCGGCAGCGGCCTATTTCGGTGGCGCCCTCGACCGGGCGATCAGCGCGGTGGTGGACCTGACCTGGTCGTTTCCCGAAGTGCTGATCGCGCTCATCTTCGTGGCGATCCTCGGCCCCGGCCTGTACAGCACGATGATCGCCATCAGCATCGCGTATCTGGCCCAGTTCAGTCGACTGACACGCGCGCAGATCCTCGCGATCAAGGGCGAGACCTACATCGAGGCGGCCACCAGCCTGGGCGGCGGGCATCTGCACATCGTATTCCGGCATTTGCTGCCCAACTCGCTGACGCCTGTCATCGTCGCCGGCATGCTGGCCACCGGCGACGCCATCATTCTGGAGGCCACACTGGGGTTCTTCGGACTGGGCATTCAGCCGCCCAAACCCAGCTGGGGCGCCATGATGTCCAGTGGCACTGCGCAGATTTTTCTGGCGCCCTGGACGATCATTGGCCCGGGTGTGGCGATTGCGCTGGCGGTGTTGTCGATCAACCAGTTCGGCGATGCGTTGATCGATGCGCTCGATATCCGCAGCAAATTGCGCGAAACGTGACATGGCATTTTTAGACGTGCACGATCTGTCGGTGGGCATCGGTCCGCTGCAACCGCTGGACCGGATCAGCTTTGCGCTTGATAAGGGGCAGATCCTGGGACTTGTGGGGGAGTCGGGCTCGGGCAAGTCGCTGACTGCAATGGGTCTGATGGGCCTGCTGCCGCTGATCGGCGGGCGGGTCACCGGTGGTTCCATCCGGCTCGACGGCACCGAGCTGGGTGACCTGTCCGAACCGACTTATCGCGCGCTGCGGGGCCGGCGCATGGCGCTGATCAGCCAGAACCCGATGACTTCGCTCGATCCGATGGTGCGGGTCGGCGAGCAGGTCGACCAGGTCAGCCGCATGCATCTGGGCTTGTCCGGCGCGGCAGCCCGCTCGCGCAGCATCGATCTGCTGACCCAGTTGCGTATTCCGGATGCGGCGACCGTGCACCAGCATTACCCGCACCAGATGTCAGGCGGCATGAAGCAACGGGTCGTCATTGCGATGGCGTTGGCCGGTAATCCCGAGCTGATCATTGCCGACGAACCCACAACGGCACTGGACGTGACGATCCAGGCGCAGATCATCCAGATTCTGGTCGATCTGGTGCGTTTGCGTGGTCTGGCGCTGATGCTGATCACGCACGACATGGGTGTGGTGGCCCAGGCCTGCGATCAGGTCGTCGTCCTGTATGCGGGGCGGGTCGCGGAAGCCAATACAGTGGCTGGCATATTCGCCAGGCCGGCCCATCCGTATACGCGTTCGCTGATCGATTGCATTCCCCGGCTCGGTCAGGCACCGGGCAGTCTCAAGGGCATACCCGGCGTCGTCCCGGGCGTGGGCAATTATGCGGGCGGTTGCCGCTTCCACCCCCGCTGTGCGCTGGCGCAAGCGGTCTGCCAGCAGCAGGTGCCGCCGCTGCAAACGCGGGGACAGGGACGGGTCGCCTGCCATTTCAGCCTGGTCGCAACCGATGGCTGACACGCACACTGACCCATCGACCAGCCTGGTTGCCTTGCGCTCGCTGACGCGACGCTTCACCAGCCAGACCCGTCTGTTTGGTCGCAGACGCGTGCTGACCGCCGTCAGCGATGTCACGCTGGACATCGCGCGTGGCACAGTCACCGGAGTGGTGGGCGAGTCCGGCTGTGGTAAATCGACGCTGGCGCGCCTGGTGCTGCGCCTGCTGGCGGTGAGCAGCGGGTCGGTACATTTCGATGGTACCGACCTGGTCAGTCTGTCCGGCGCGGCCATGCGTGCCCTGCGCCGGCGCATGCAGATGGTGTTTCAGGACCCGTATTCGTCCATCGACCCGCGCTACAGCGTTCGCGCGGCGCTGCTCGAGCCTCTGCATGTGCAGGGTCTGCGCCCGCCGCGGGCAGAAGAAACGGCCCGGGTCGAGCAACTCATGGCCATGGTCGGGCTCAATCCGAGTCTGATGAACAGTTTTCCGCACCAGCTATCGGGCGGGCAGAAGCAAAGGGTCGGCATCGCGCGGGCCTTGGCCCTGCAACCCGATCTGGTGGTGCTCGATGAGCCGACCGCATCGCTGGACGTGTCGATCCAGGCCCAGATCATCGCCTTGCTGGAGCAGTTGCGCCAGGACCTGGGTCTGACCTACCTGTTCATATCGCATGACCTCAGCCTGGTGCGCTATTTTTGCGACCGGATCGTTGTCATGTACCTTGGACGTGTGGTCGAGATCCTGCCAACGGCAAACACGCCACCGCGCCACCCTTACACCCGCGCGCTGATGGACAGCAGTTTCGAGCCCGATCCGCAGCGCCGGCGCGTCGTGACCCTGTTGCAGGGCGAACTCCCGGATGCGTTCGACCTGCCGGCGGGTTGCGCTTACGCCGCGCGTTGTCCCGGCGCTACAGCGCGTTGCCGCCAGGAGCGCCCCGATCTGGCAAGCGAGGGCGCGCATGCGTTGGCCTGCCACCATCCCCTCAATTGAGTATGCCCATGAAAACCTTCACCGTTCTGAGCGCCGAGTTCCTGCATGAGACCAACACCTTCTGCCAATTGCCGACGACCGAGGCCAGCTTCGCCGAGCGTGGCCTGGCCTGGGGCGAGCAGGCGATCGCCGAGCGCGCGGGCAACAACACCGAACTGGGCGGTTTCGTCGAGGCCGCCCAGGCCCATGGATGGAATCTGATCCACGTCATCACCGCCCATGCCCAGCCCGGAGGTCCGGTCACGCGGGCAGCGTTCGACGCACTGACCGGCCCGATCATCGCGGCCGCACGCCAGCACCTGGGGCGACTCGACGGCATTGTGCTGGGTTTGCACGGCGCGATGGTGCCCGACTTCTGCGACGACGGCGAGGGCGAGTTGCTCCGCCGCCTGCGTGCGCAGATCGGCATGGAGATTCCGATTGCCATCACGCTCGACCCGCACGCCAACGTGACCCGAGCGATGTGCGACCTGGCCAACATCATCGTATCGTTCAAAACCTACCCGCATACCGACATGCGCGTCGCTGCGCGCCACGCCAGTGAGCTTTTGCAACGCACCATGGCCGGTGAGATCCGGCCACGCACGCTGCGTGTAGTGCGGCCGATGATCGAGGAGGTCAACGGCGGGCGCACCGATATCGGCGCGATGTTGCCGCGCCTGGCACGGGCGCGCGCCTACGAGGCAGAACCCGACGTGTTTGCGGTCAGCATCAATGGCGGTTTCCCGAATGCCGACATTGCCGAACTCGGGCCCAGCGTGCTGGTCACCGCACAAGGCGACATGGCCCGCCACGCTGCGTTTGCCAGCGAGTTGGCGGACGATATGTGGCAGCAGCGTAGCCACCGGCTGAACCAGTTCCATACGGTGGCGCAGGCGGCGACCATCTGCAAGGCTCACCCACAGGACAGCGCCGGACCGATCATCGTGGCCGACTATGCCGACAACCCTGGTGGCGGCGCGTACGGTGATTCGACCGCTTTGCTGGCTGCCTTGCTGGCCGTGGATGTGCAGGATGCCTGTTTCGCACCGATCGTCGATCCCGAGACGGTGGCGCAGTTGCAGCGCCATCGGCCAGGCGACCTGGTGCGGATCAGCCTGGGAGGCAAGACCGACCCGCGTTTTGGCGGCGGGCCACTGGATCTGACCGCCAGGCTGGTGTCGCTCAGCGACGGCCGCTTTGTCGGCAGCGGCGCGATGATCGGTGGCCTGCACCGCTCCTGGGGACCGTGTGCCGTGATCGTGGTGCAGGGCATAGAGATCCTGGTTACGACCATCCGCGCGCAGGTGCTCGATCTGCAGCAGTTCCAGGCGTTCGGCATCGACCCGCGCAGCAAACGTGTTGTAGGCCTGAAGTCGATGCAGCATTTCCGGGCCGCTTTCGAATCGATTGCCAGTGCGGTGATCGTCTGCGACTCTGGCGCCCTGTGCACGATGGACTATGCCGCCATGCCCTACACCCGCATACCGCGGCCGACGTTTCCAATCGATACCGATGTCGACCTGGACGCATGGATGCGGGCAAACGCCAATGGCATCTACATTGCGCAGCCTTTTCCCGTGCCAGCTGCCTGAGGTTCAGCCCTGGCTGGACGCCACATCGAGCAGCGACAGCGGGTTGCTGCCGGCCGGCGCGCTTTGATAACCTGCCAGCGGGTCGACCGGCGCCTCCGGAACCGCAAACGGAATGCAGTTGATAAACAAAGAAAACAATTCGGCCTGCGACCCGATGTCGAGCTTGCGGTAAATGTTCTTGCGGTGGATCTTGACCGTGCCCTCGGTGCTGTTCAGGCGCTGCGCCGTCAGGCCCGATGAGTATCCGCTGATCATGTAGAACAGCACCTGTCGCTCGCGCTGCGTGAGCAGCGAACTGGCAAAGTTTTCGATCGTGCTTTGTACCTTGCGGTGGGTCAGGTTGTCGGCATCGCGGCGCGAAGCGGCGATGGTCAGCTCATGGTGTTTCGCGGCCGAGGCAAACACCACCGGCAATACCATCTCGATGGCCGCCACGTCGGTCGCGTGAAAGCGTGCGTGCCGGATGCTGCGCTCCATGAAGAAATTGAGCGCGCTATTGCCGTCGATATTCCACAACAACTCGATCGAATCGGACAGGCCGATCTGCGAATAAAACACACGGTAGTACTCGCTGTCGAAGAAGTCGTCGGGGGCGATGTCGCGCAGCCAATGCACACCATCGGGGCAGCCGGCCACGAACAACTGGTACTGCGGGTCCAGCACATAGGGGCCGGACACGTAGGCGTCTTCGGGTAACCCGCGCTCCTGCGGATTGAATCGGTGCAGGATCCGGCGCGGGCGCTGATCGCGGTGGTAGACCATTGCGCCGCCCGAATCGAACGCACAGATCGATCCCAGCAGATTGAGCACCGCGTCAAACCAGTCCGCGCTTCCGATAGCGGCGGTCATGCGGGCCATTGCATCCACCAGTGTGCTGCTCAGTGGCAGGCACAGGGCAGCGCGAGGTGGTTCTTCCATGGACGATAGGGTAGCAGGCAATGTGCTGCCGGACAGACCGATTGCGTCAACCATTTCGTTACGCTTCTTGCACCTGCGCATGCAAGTGTTCGCCACTGTCTACCTACCATCGGTGTCTTTTCAAGGAGAACCCGATGTCACTGCAATCCCCTTTCTTCGGCAAACGTGATCCCGACCCCGCGGCAGCGCGGCGTGCACAGACCATGGCACAGCTTAACTCCCATGGTTCAGTGGCGCCGCAGCAGCCAAGCGCCGGCGTGACGCCCGTTGCCCCTGTGGTTGCAGCCCAGGCGCCTGCGGCGTCCGAGACGATTCAAGCCCCTGCGCAAGGCGGCAGCAAGCTCACCGTGGGCCCCAACATCAAGCTCAAGGGCGTCGAGATCACCGACTGCGACACCTTGTATGTCGAGGGTATGGTCGAAGCCACGATGGACTCGCGCCTGATGCAGATTGCCGAGTGTGGAGCGTTCAAGGGATCAGCGTGTATCGACATCGCCGAGATCCATGGCAGTTTTGACGGCGACCTGACGGTGCGTGACAAGCTGATGATCTACGCCACCGGCAAGATCACCGGCAAGATTCGGTATGGCAAGCTGGTGATCGAGGAAGGTGGCCAGCTCTCCGGTGAGGTGGTGTTCGGTGCGGCCGACAGTGTCGCCGTGCGTGATCGATCGCGTGCGGGTCTGCAAGCGGCCTGAGCGTCGCGTCATTTGATCGCGCCCGCGCCTGCGAGCTGCTGGCAAGTGCGCGCAGGCACGGTGTGACCTCACTGGCAGTGTGGTGGGCAGAAAATTACACCCGCCTCCGAACTGCAGTAGCATCGGCCATGCGCCAACTTTTTGGTCAGGCGCGCCTGCCAGCACGTGCTGGTACGTCGCTGCCCATCTCATTGCTGATGGATTGGGGGGTGATGTGATGCTGGCAGTTTGCGCCCATGGGTTTCCTTGCTGCGATTCTGTGTGGGTGTGCATATGACACCTGAGTTCAGCGCAGCCTTGTGGAACCACAATCCGGACGCCCTGCTGGCGATCACGCCCGACGGTACTGTCCTGCACTGGAATCCTGCGGCCGAAACGGTTTTCGGCTATGACGCGCAGGAAGTGCAAGGCCGCTCCATTTTTGATCTGATTGTTCCTGCCGGCCTCGAGGAAGAGGAGCGTACTGCGCTGGCAGATGCTGAGTGCGATGGTCTGGCGGTGTTCGAATCGGTGCGCCGGCGCAAGGACGGCACTTTGGTCCATGTCAATATCTCCACGCGCGCGGTGCGTCTGCATGGCGACAAACTTGACTTTTTTCTCACCACCAAGAAGGATGTTACCCATCTCAAGGTGCTGCGCGATGCCAAGCTGGTCGAGGCCCGGTTCCGGGACTTGCTGGAGTCAACACCCGACGCCATCGTGATGGTCAATGTGACAGGCCGCATCATCATGGTCAACAGCCAGGCCGAGGCCTTGTTTGGCCACCCGCGCGGCGAACTGATCGGCAGGCCGGTCGAATATCTGCTGCCAAGCCGTTTTCACCATGCGCATTTGCGCCATCGGGCCGCCTTTCTCGAACAGCCCCGTACCCGCACCATGGGCGCCGGACTGGAACTGTACGGACTGCGTCGAAATGGTTTCGAGTTTCCCGTGGAGATCAGTCTGAGTCCACTGAAGACGGAGGAAGGGACGATGGTCATGAGCGCCATCCGTGATATCACGGATCGCAAGAAGGCCGACAAGAAGTTCCGCGACCTTCTCGAGTCGGCTCCCGACGCAATGGTGATCGTGAACCGTGAAGGAACGGTCGTGCTGGTCAACCAGCAGGCCACGCGTCTGTTTGGCTGGGCTCGGGAGGAAATGCTGGGACAGTCGGTCGACCTGCTCGTGCCCGAACGCTTTCGTGGCCAGCACGCGGGTCATCGGGGCGGCTTTTTTGCCCAGCCACGGGCGCGCTCCATGGGTGCCGGGCTGGAACTTCACGGCCTGCGCAAGGACGGCAGCGAGTTCCCGGTCGAGATCAGTCTGAGTCCGATGGACACCGAGGAAGGGCTTTTTGTTTCGAGTGCGATCCGGGACGTGACCGAGCGCAAGCGGTTTGAGCAGACCTTGCGCGACAAGAACCTTGAGCTGGAGAACGCGGCCTTGGTCAAGGACCGGTTTTTTGCGGGCATGTCGCATGAGCTGCGCACGCCGCTCAATGCGGTGATCGGTTTCACGGGCACATTGTTGATGGAACTGCCAGGCGCACTCAATGCGGAACAAACGCGTCAGCTCGGTCTGGTGCAATCGAGTGCCGACCACCTCCTGTCGCTGATCAACGACCTGCTCGACCTCGCAAAGATCGATGCCAACCGCAAGGAATTGGTGTGGGAACCGGTCGATTGCCGCGCCCTGCTGGAGGAAATGGTGGCCACGCTCCAGCCCCAGGCGACGCGCAAGTCGCTGACATTGTGCCTGCAGATGCCCGACGGTCCCCAGCTTGTACATACTGATCGCCGTGCATTGCGTCAGATCTTGATCAACCTGACCGGAAACGCGATCAAATTCACGCACAGCGGCACGGTTGCATTGCAGTTGCAGTGCATCGCCACTGGCGCCCGGTCACAGTTGCGGTTCAGTGTCATAGACACCGGGCCGGGCATTGCCGTACAAGACCAGCAGCGCCTGTTTCAGGCGTTCTCGCGCCTGAACGCGGTGGACCGCGGTGCGTACGAGGGCGCCGGGCTGGGCCTGCACCTGAGCCGCAAGTTGGCACATGCACTGGGAGGCTCACTCGATTTCCAAAGCGTTGCAGGGCAAGGGAGCACGTTCTCACTGTTGCTGCCGCTACGACATGATGTCGACGCAGACAGCGACGCAACGACGCCCGACAACAACTTACCGGGCCATTGACATGGGCGCACGCATACTGATCATCGAGGACGACCCCGCGAGCCGGGAGTTGGTCAAATACCTGCTCGAATCGGCGGGGCATGACACGCTGTTGGCGAACGAAGGTGCCACCGGCGTGCAGATGGCGATCGATGAGACGCCCGATCTGCTGATCTGTGACCTGCAGATGCCGGTGATGAACGGGTACCAGGTTGTGCAGACGCTGCGTGAATATCCGCTGTGGCGCAAGGTTCCGGTCATCGCGGTCACTGCGTTCTCGATGCCCGGCGATCGCGACAAGGCGCTGGCGGCGGGTTTCGACGAACACATCAGCAAGCCGATTGCCCCTCGGCATTTCGTGGCGCAAATCGAAGCGTTTCTGCCCGCCGCGCTGCGTAGCCAGCGGGAGCGACCATGACACCCGCGGCCGCGATGGGTCCGTCGTCGGGCCCGGCGCCATCGGAAAGCGCGCGGCGGCACCTGCGCCTGTTGCTGGTCGCGCACGACGATTGTGTAGCAGCGCTGGTGCTGCCCGCCTTGCACACCGCACTTTTTGATGTACGCCATGTGCGCGTGGGTGCGCCCGGCATGCTGAGCCACGACATCCTGACACAACCATGGGACGTGGCCATCTGCCAATACGACATGCCCGGCTGGAGTGGTATCGACGCGATGCACAGCATCCATGTCGTCTGGCCGCAGTTGCCGGTGATCCTGTTGTGCGGCGACATCGGCGCCGACGCTGCTGCGCAGGCCATGCGCAAGGGCGCGAGCGATTGCGTCAGCCAGTCGCGGGCGTCGGTGCGGCTCGGCCCAGCGGTGCGGCAGCTGGTGGAGCGGCTGGCGCGGAGCACGCCCTGCGCCCAGCCTCTTTCCGAAGCGATGCTGATGGCCGAAAACGTTGAGGAGTCACTGGCCGCGTTTCCGATCGCGATCTATGTGTGCAACTCCGAGGGGCATATCCTGCGCTACAACCGGGCGGCTGCCGAGTTGTGGGGCCGCGAGCTGGACCTGGGCAAGGACCTGTGGGGTGGCACCCGGCGCATGTTTTCCGCCGACGGCCGCGAACTCGACGTCGACGAATCGCCGATCAAGGTTGCTCTGCGCACCGGCAAAGCGGTGCAGGGCACCGAGGTCATACTCGAGCGCGAAGACGGCAGCCTGCGCCATGTGGCGCAGCACCCACATCCCTTGCGCGACGATGCCGGCAACGTGACCGGGGTCGTTGCCATGGTGATTGACCTGACCGAACGCAAATACCAGGAGCGCCGCTTGTTGATCAGCGACGCCACGTCGCGCAATATGTTCGACAGCAACCCGGCGCCGTGCATGATGAATGTTCCGGGGTCCTTCATCACCAGTGTCAACAACCGGTTTGTCGAACTCAGCGGATTTGCGCGCGCCGAACTGGTCGGACGCACCATCGAGCAGATCGGTATTCTGGTCGACGATGCCGAGGGCCAGCAGGTGCGCCTGGCAATCGAGCAGCAGGGGCGAGTCGATGCAATGGAGTTCAATTTCCGTCGCAAGGGTGGCGAGCTGCGGCGCGCCATGGTCTCCAGCACCCGGGTCACGATCGGCGGCGCCGAGCAGTTCCTGCATTCGTTCGTCGACCTGACCGTGCAACGCGACGCGCTCGACCAGGCCCGGCTGGCCCGGCAGGCCTTGGCGTCCATTTCGCAGGGCGTGCTGATCAGCGATGCCAACAGGCTCACGCTGTCAGTGAACCAGGCGTTCGAGCGCATTTCCGGCTATACGCAAGAGGAGCTGCGTGGCCGATCCTGCTCGATCCTGCAGGGCATTGATGCCAGCGCGCAAACCGTGGCCGAGATGCGTGCGGCGCTTGACGCTGAGCGGACTTTTCAGGGCGAGATACTCAACCACCGCAAGGATGGAACGCCGTTCTGGAACGAGCTGACGATCAACCCTGTGTCGGATGACCGCGGACGCGTGACCCATTTCGTGGGCATCCAGCAGGACATCACGATGCGCAAGCAGCAGGATGCCCAGCGCAAGCTGACCGAACAGATATTTGCGCAAAGCCGCGAAGGCGTCGTGGTCACCGATGCGCGGCGACGGATCGTGATGGTCAACACGGCGTTCACCGACATCACAGGCTACTCGGAGTCCGAGGTGCTGGGTCGCAAACCCGGCATGCTGTCGTCCGGCAGGCAGTCGCGGGCTTTCTACCGCGCCATGTGGCACGACGTCGAAGACCACGGAGGCTGGCAGGGCGAAATCTGGAATCGTCGGCCCGACGGCGAGGAATACCTCGAGTGGTTGACCATCAAAGTGCTGCGCGATGCCGCTGGCAACGTCAGCCACTACACCGGAACCTTCATTGACATCACCGAACAGCGCGCGGCACAGGAGAAGATCGAGTGGCTGGCGCATTTCGATTCGCTGACCGGTCTGCCCAATCGCAAGCTGCTGGCCGACCGCTGCGCCCACGACATCCAGGTGGCAAGGCGCGATGCCCGGTCTGTGGCGATGCTGGCGCTGGATCTGGATCGGTTCAAGCAGATCAACGATACGCTGGGGTTCCCGATCGGCAGCCGGGTCATCAAGAAGTTCGCCACTCGCTTGGCGCGTGCGGTGCGCGATCAGGACACCGTGGCCCGATTGCAGAGCGACGAATTCTTCCTGGTCTTGCCGGGCGAGTCGCCGGAAGGCGCCAGCATACTTGCGCAGCGCCTGCTGAAAATCCTGGCAGAGCCCTACGGTGTTGGCGATACCGAGGTCAGGACCGGCGCGTCGATCGGAATCGCCATGTATCCATCCGATGGCGCAGATTTCGAGACCTTGTTCAGGGCCGCCAAGGCCGCGTTGCACCAGTCCAAGCTCGATGGTGGTCAGCGGCACCGGTTCTTCAGTGCCGAGCTGTTCGAGGAGACCATCGCCAAAATGGCGTTGACCACTGCCTTGCGCACGGCGATCGAGAACAACCAGCTGTTGTTGCACTACCAGCCCTTCGTGGACATGCAGACCGGGCGTATCGGAGGCATGGAAGCCCTGCTGCGATGGCAACATCCAGAATTGGGAGCTGTGTCACCGGCGCGCTTCATTCCGCTGGCGGAGCAGTCGGGCCAAATCGTTGCGATCGGAGCCTGGGTACTGCGTCAGGCTTGCCGCGACCTGAGTGTCTGGCGATCGATCGGTCTGAATGCGCCCCCCATATCTGTCAACCTGTCTCCCCTGCAATTCCGCGACCCTGAGCTCGTGAACATGGTCCGTAACGTACTGCACGAGCACAACATCGCGCCGCAGCAGATCTGCCTGGAGCTGACCGAAGGTGCAGTGATGGACGACGTGGCACACAGCGAACAGGTGATGCGCGCGCTCAAGGACCTGGGCGTTCGCCTTTCGCTGGACGACTTCGGCACCGGCTACTCGTCATTGAGTTATCTCAATCGTTTCCCGTTCGACAAGGTCAAGATCGACCAGTCGTTCGTGCGCGATATCCAAAGTGGCGCCCAGGACGCGGTGATCGCCAAGGTGGTGATCTCGATGTCGCATGGCTTGGGTCTGCGGGTCGTCGCTGAAGGGGTCGAGACCGAAGCGCAGTGCGACTTCATGCGCCGCAATGCCTGCGACGAAATCCAGGGCTACTTCTTCTCCCGGCCGGTGCCGGCAGACCAGATGCTGGCCCTGCTGCGCGAGGACCGCCGTCTGCCCGGACATCTGGTGCGTGCGCCAGCGCGGACCCGCACGCTGCTGTTGGTGGATGACGAGCCCCATGTCATCGCCGCACTGCGGCGCCTGCTGCGTCCGGACGGCTACCAACTCCTCGGCGCGTCGAGCGGTGCCGAGGCCCTGCAAATGCTGGCTGGCAATCCGGTCGACATCATCGTGGCCGATCAGCGCATGCCCGATATGACGGGCGTCGAGTTCCTGCGCCAGGCCAAGGTCCTGTATCCGCAGACCATCCGCATTGTCCTGTCCGGTCATGGCGAAATGCAGTCAGTGACCGATGCGATCAACGAAGGCGCGGTTTATCGTTTCCTGACCAAGCCATGGGACGAAGCCCAGTTGCGCAGCTTCATCGATCAGGCTTTCCGACACAAGGAACTTGCCGACGACAACGAGCAGCTCAACCTGCGAATCCGCACGGGCAACCAGGAGCTTGCGGCCGGAAATCGGGAGCTCAAGGAGGTTCTGGCGCGCAACAAACAGGCGCAGCATCGCGGCGATCTGCGCCAGGACTTGTTGCGCGAGGCGCTGGAACAGCTCCCGTCGCCGGTGCTGGTGATCGACGATGCCGGCGTCGTCGCATTCGCCAACGCACGCGTCGGCGAATTGCTCGGCGACGCGGCGCCACGGATTGGGCGTGTCCTCGCTCAGGTGATGCCCGCGCTGACTTCGCTGATCCAGCGAAAGCATGAGGGCGACGGTGTGGTGGCCACAGAAGACGGTCGGCGCATTGCCGTCCATTGGCGCCACATGGACACAGCGCCGGATCATCAGGGCACCGTCCTGACCCTGTCACAAGTTTCTGTAGAAGCCGCTTCGTAAGTTCGGTGCCGCCTGCCAGCCGCAAGGGACAACTAACGGTCCATGCCGGAATCCGGCCGGTTTTCAGCAGCGCAGCAGGCGTGCCATTGTCTCGCGCTACCATGGGCCACTGGTCGTTGCAGTCAAACCGGAGTTGCCAGACATGGCCTTGTGGAGCCGCCGTCGCGTATGGGAGGGTATCGGCGCCGCCGTGCTGGCGGTGGGTGCCGGTGGTTATTGGTTCGCGCGTGCGAAGCCCGCGCCGGTCGGATTCGACGTAACCCCCGACCAACTCGCCGAAGCCCGGGCTGTGCTGGCGCGCCATCCCTCGATCGATGCCCATGCGCATCCGGGCCGCAGCTTCGTGGACGGCGCCCAGAACCTGTCGGGGCTGGTCTGGCTTTACGCGAAGCTGGGCAGCTTTGAGGACGACACGATTGCCGACATGCGCGCCGGTGGGCTGAGCGCTGCGGCTTTTGCGGCAGTTTCGGATTTCCAGGCGCTGGGGCTCCAAGGTGAGGGACTGGCGGCGGTGCGCGCGTTCGAGCCTGGCGAAGCCTGGGCCAGTTACAAGCGCCAGATGGCTCGCCTGCAGTCGCTGACCACCCGGGGCCTCGTCTGGCCGATCCGGCAGGTTGCCGACATTGCCAAGGCCCGCGCGGCTGGCAAGGTGGGGGCCTTGTTGACGGTCGAAGGCGGTGATTTTCTGGAAGGGCAGCCGGAGCGGGTGGCGATGGCCTATGCCGATGGGGTGCGTTCGATCACGCTGATGCACTATCGCAACAACGAATTGGGAGACATCATCACCGGCACGCCGGTGCATGGCCGGCTCAGCGACGCCGGCGTGGCGGTGGTGCGCGAGATGAACCGGCTCGGCATGCTGGTCGATGTCGCGCATGCGCAGGAGCCGACCGCGATGGGAGCCATAGCTGCCTCGTCGCGACCGGTTATTGCCTCGCATGTGCACGTGCATGGCATGACTCGCCATCCCCGCTTCATCTCACGTTCACTGGCGCAGACCATTGCGCAAAAGGGCGGCGGTGTGGTCGGCGCCTGGCCGGCCGGAATCGGCATCACCGATCTCAAGGGTTTTGTGGATCGCGCACTCGAGCTGGTGGAGGTGGTCGGCGTCGACCATGTCTGCCTGGGCACGGACATGGATGCCAACTACAAACCGGTGTTCGACACCTATGCGAATCTGCCTTACTTCGTGGCCGGCCTGGCGCAGCGTGGAATGACCGAGGCTGACATCGCCAAGTTGATTGGCGGCAACTTCATCCGCTTGTTGTCAGACGTGCAGTCGCTACGGCCCGCCGGCTCATAGTCCGTCCAGCGGAACCTGCAGTGCGGTGTCTGGCAGCCCCACGCCGCCTCGCGCACCCGCAACAATGCTGCCGTAACGGCGCGCAAACACCTGTGGCAGGACACGTGCCTGTTCGGGTGCCAGCCACAATCGCAGCAGGTGGCGGCGCCGCTCGGGCTCGGGCCAGTCCTCGAAACCGGTGCGGTCGTGCAGCAGGGTGTGGTTGTGCACCAGTTGGATGTCTCCGATGCGCAGGTCCATGTGTAGGTTCAGGCGAGGATCGTTGCACAGGCTGTCAAACAGGTCCAACGCTTCGCGAATCTGCGGCGTGATGCGTGGTGCGCCCTCAAAACGCTGCGCAGATTCGAGATACTGGCGCTGGTAGATCACCGACAACTGGCTTGTGCCGCCTTGTGCCAGCCAGTTGAATACCGGAATCGTGAAGAAAGGCTCCTGCCCGGGTCCGACTTCGCCGCGACGGTCGGTTGCCAGAGGCTGAAACAGCGCTGCGGCCAGATCCGGACGATGACGCCGCATCTCGTTGAACACGGTGGTGGAGGACACCAGCGCGGACTGTCCGCCAGTGCGCGCCGTCTGCAGGCAGAGCAGGGCGACGACGTCGCACGAATCGGTGTGGTAGGTCTGGCGCTCGTGCGTCTGGTAGATGCGCACTTTTGGGTCGTCCGAGCGCAGCCCCATGTCTCGGACGTGGCCGAGCAGGTGGCCCAGGGCGTTCTGCGGCCGGGCATGGCCCAGGTGTGCACCCAGCAACATGAAAGCGATGGCTGCCCTTCTGCGCCCCCACGCCTGCACGGGCAGCCCACGCAACAACACAAAGCCGCGACCGTCCAGCACGTCGGACAGCGCCCGGCGCAGGCGCGAAGTGAGGATGGGCAGCGGATGGTCTGTTGCGCGCAGACCGGTCAGATCGGCATTGGTAGTAGCCAGACGGTCGCTGGCCCTTTCGAGCTCGAACAATTCGCTGTCCGAAAGCGCTTCGATCCAGTCATCACGCGCCGCCAGCTGGGGTCCGTACCACGCCGCCGGTGTGTCCTGGTGCGCTGGCAGAGCCGTCACGGCATCGTGGTTGAACATGCTGCAACTATAGGGCAGCAGTTCTCGCAACTTCAGTCAGCGCCGGCGCTGGCACACCGTCAAGCGGATCGCGACGGAGCGCACCCGCCGAATCCTGGCGAACAAACTCTGCAAGAGTCCCCATTCGCGACGAAGCCGGGTCCGCTGTCACGCGGACCCGGCTTCGCCAATGGATCGGTCAGATCACTTCTTCTTGGTCACCTCGTGACCAATCACGCCGCCCACTGCAGCGCCGGCACCGGTACAAGCCAGGCCACCGCAAAGGACGTTACCCACCACACCGCCCACGACAGCGCCGGTTGCAGTGCCCTTTTCCTGTTGTGTCATGCCGGCGCAACCACCGAGAACGACCAGCACCGAAAACGCCAGTGCGGGCATGCCGAGAGATTTCAAAGAGAGTTGTTTCATGTTTATTTCTCCTGTTTGAGACTGCTGCAGGGGTTCAAGGACGAACAGTGATTTCGTTCTTGACCATCTTCACGCCTTCGACGCCCTGGGCAATGCGCTGAGCTGCGGACTTCTCTTCGCTGTTCTTGGCAAAGCCAGACAGCATCACAGTGCCGTTCAAGGTTTCAACCTTGATCGACGTGCCGGCAACGCTTTTGTCCTCGAGCATGCGGGTTTTGACCAGGGTCGTGATGCCCGCATCGTCGACGTAGGCTCCCACGGTTTGTTGGCCGCGCGATACGGCACAACCGGTTGCGGTCAGCAGTACGGTGGCGGCAATGGCGGCGGCAAGGGTAGTGCGAATCATCATGGCAATCTCCAATTGAAAAACGGTTTGCATTGCGCAGGGTCTGCGCGGAATACAGGCCGAAACGGAATGTTCTGACCATGGGTTGTACTGTAGGTTTGCCTGCATCCGACAAATATCGGCGTGCACCGCTGGGGCGCGTAGGACGATGCCGCGTGTCAGGCCCAGGCTCGCCCTGCAAGAAATGAGACGGGCCGATCAAGCTTCCGCGGACTCCTAAGTCCCGTCCCCGTCCGCAACTGGCGGCTTGACCGGCAGCGTGGCACAGACGCGGGTGCCTTGCCCTGGCGTCGAGGCAATCGACCACCTGCCACCGCTGGCCTCGACGCGAAAACGCATGCCAACGAGTCCGTAGGCCGAATTGCGCTTCATTTGGGTATCGAAACCGATGCCATCGTCACGCACCGACACTTCAACCTGGTCGCCCTGCGTTGTCAGAGAAATCCAGACGTGGCTTGCGCTGGCGTACTTGGTGATATTGGTGAGCGCCTCCTGCACCAGACGGTAGGTAATCAATTCGGAGCTCGGCGCCAGTTCGACCGGTTTGAGTGCGCACGACACTTTGACACCGGTACTTTCGGAGAACTCACGCGCCAGGATTTCCAATGAGGCGGCCAGGCCGAGATTACCGAGCGCAGAAGGGCGCAGGTCTTCGATGATGCGCCGGCCCAGCGATATGCCGCTGTTGAGCGTGTCCACCAGGTGGGTGAGCAGATCCAGTGCTTCAGGCGCAGAGACAGCGATTCGTGACTTGATCCGCGCAGCATCGAGCTTGGCCGATGTGAGCAGCGCGCCGAGGTCGTCGTGCAGGTTGCGCGCCAGCCGGTGGCGCTCGTCTTCACGGGCTGTCTGGATATGTTGCGTCAACTCGGTCAGCTGGGCGGTCCGCTGGATCACTTCGACTTCGAGCCGGTCGCGCTCGGCCTGCACCATGCGCTGCTGTTGCCACTGCTGCAGCTTGAGGGCCACGGTCTGGCGCTGGTACATGAACAATGCCAGCAGCCCCGACAGACTCAGCAGGACGATGCCCACGCGACTGAGAAACAAGGTGCGATAGATGGCGTCCCGTTTTTGCTGGATGGCGCGCTCCCCGCGCGCCAGCAGTTCGCTGCTGATGGCCCGGATCTCGTCCATCTTCTCCTTGCCAATGCCGCTGCCCAGAATCTCTGATGTCACATTGGCCTTGCCCTGCTCGACCAGCGAGATCGTGAGCGCGAGTTCCGACAGTTTGGTGGCGATCAATTCGCGCAATTTGACCAGTGCCTTTGCGGACCCGGGCTCGGTACCGAAACGCTGTTCGACAGCCGTCAACGACTGGCGGATTCTTCCCAATGCCCCCTGATAAGGCCCGAGGTAATCAGGCCTGCCGGTCAACAGGTATCCACGGGTGCCGGTCTCGGCATCGACAATTCCCTGGATCAGCTGCTGCAGGCCTTCCTGGGAGCGCATCAGCACGCTGACCTGATCAAGCTTTTCGGCCGACCTCCAGTAGGAATACTCGCTGATCATCACGATGGCCGCTGCAGCCAGGCAGGCAAACGGAAATACCATGCGGCTGCGCACGAAAAAATGATAATGGGAGCTCATCGGTTGCCTGCAGCGGAGTTTGTGGGATCATCCCGCATGCCAAACCCTTTAATGCCATGATTCGAATAGCCATTATTGACGACCACGCCATGGTGCGTGCTGGGCTGCGCCAGTTCTTTGCCGACCAGGGCGATTTTCAGGTGGTTGCCGAAGCTTCCAGCGGCCGCGGCGCGCTCGATATCGTGCGCGGCGGCGAGGTCGACGTCATCTTGCTGGACATTTCCATGCCCGACCAGAGCGGTGTGGATGCGCTGGCGGCGATACGTGCGCGTGCTCCCGACCTTCCGGTGCTGATCCTCAGCGGATTTCCCGAAGAGCACTATGCCACCACTTTGATTCGCCAGGGTGCCAGCGGCTACTTGAACAAGGATTGTGACCCGCAGGACATCGTCACTGCCATTCGAACCGTTTACCGTGGACGCAAGTACATCACCCCGGGTGTCGCGGAGCGGCTGGCCGACGATTTGGTCAAAGGGGGTGACAAATTGCCGCACGAGCAGCTTTCGGAGCGCGAGTTGCAAGTCTTTCTGCGGCTTGCGAAGGGGGAAACCATCGGAAACCTGGCGGTTGGCATGTCGTTGAGCGTGAAGACCGTCAGCACCTACCGCACCCGTATCATGGAGAAGATGAAACTCGCCTCCAACAGCGACCTGACCTACTATGCGCTGAAGAACGGTTTGATCCAGTAGGCCCGCAACTCCCTCTGAGGTCACTGCAACCGACCGGACTCTCCGCTTCCGGCCTCGCCGGCGGCCAGTCGGGCGCAGTAGTGAATCAGCGCGTCGATCTCATGGGACTTGTCGAACACCCGATCGGCACCCGCTTCCAGGCACTTGCGGCGTATGTCCTGGGTGGCATAGTTGCTGAGGACCACCATGGTGCAGCGCTGCACCATCGCGTTCACCGCGCGCAACACACCCAGGCCCGAACCCTGCTTGAGAAACAGGTCGACGATGATCAGGTCGACGTTATCGGCGTGATCCGAAACCCAGCGCACGGCCGTTGCCTCGTCTTCGGCGGTACCCACGACCTGAACAGGCCCCAATTCTTCGAGTGTCGCAATCAGGCTTTCGCGGATGACCTTGCTGTCCTCGACGATGTAAGTCTTGAGCCCGGGCATGTCGGTTTGTTTCGCTGACAGTGCGCTCATTGTTGGCGGTTGCGTGAAAGCGGGCATGGCAACGCCGCAATAATGGCTCGATGCATGGAAGAGGGGAGTCGTCGGACAGGCATGGCGGATGCCCCGAGTATGCACTGGCCTGAGTCAGTGATCCGTCGGTCGTGCACCAGCCAGTGCATAGGATATGTCCTACACCTGGGCGCAGGTTTCCGAGCCGTGCGTTACGCCCTTGCGTGCGTGCGGGCTTTCGTCCTACGCGCATGGGGCAAGGTTGCTGATGTCCCTGCTGCCTTGCTTGCATCAAAGTCCTTGCATCGGTGAAAACCTCGGGCCAGGAGACTCCAGTGACACGGTTCAGATTGATTGCGCCGCCGCAAAACCACGGGCGCTTGCTCACGCTTGTCGTGGTGGTCATGGCTGCGTTGGCCGGTGCGCTGACGTTGTCTAGTTTCATCGACGCATTGCATCTGTCCATGGCGCGCGGCGACGCCATGCGCGCTGCGCATCGGGTGGTCGCTCCGGCGCATTTTGACGCGGGCAAGCCGATATCGATCGCCATGGCGCCCGTGCACAAACCGAACCGGTGAGGCACCATGCGATTGTCAGCTTTGCAAAGTTCACGCTGCCAAACGCGCGCCCCAGGAGGGCCTAGCGATCCCGGGGCGGGCAAGGCAACTTGATGACATCGTCAGAACCATTCAGCGACCGGCGCATCTGTCCCGCTTGCTCCGGTTCATTGCTGCAGATTGCGCGCCTGCCGCTGGACCGACTCGCCAGTTTGCTGGTACCTGTGTCCAGGTATCGCTGTCGGGAACATAGCTGCCGATGGGAGGGCACGTTGCGAATCGACGATGCAGTGGCGCCGCGGGATGTCGGGCCATGAGATAAGTGCACAATCCATTTCCAAACCCACTACGGACCCCATCCCATGAACTCCAGCAAACTGGCCGGTATTATCCTGATCGTCGCTGGTTGCCTGGGCCTTGCCTACGGCGGCTTCAGCTATACCCAAGAGAGGACCGGCTTGAAACTCGGGCCGATTGAAGTCAAGGTCGAGGAACGCAAAACAGTCAATGTCCCGTTGGTGCTCAGTGCCGGCGCAATCGTGATCGGCGTGTTCTTGCTGGTATTGAAGCGCAAGTAGGCGTTTTCCGGTACCGGCATGCACCCATCAGATCCCGTCGTCCCGGCCCGGGAGACCTCTTGGCCAGAACTGGCTGCCTCGACGACGATCGACGTCGACGCACCTGCCGTTTTGCTGACGTCGACCGTCGACGTGCGCAGCGCTTCCCTGCTGGTTCTGGCCGTGCTTGGCAGCATATTCATGTTGCATTGGGCCGCGCCGGTGCTCGTACCGTTGCTGCTGGGCTTGACCTTCAGTTATGCGCTGGCGCCTCTGGTCGACCGCCTGCAGGGTCTGAACGTGCCGCGTGCGCTCGGCGCGGCGCTGGTTGTGTTGGGTCTGCTCGGCAGTATCAGCTCAACGGCGTGGGTGCTCAGTGATGACGCGACGAAGTTCGTCGAGTCGTTGCCAGACGCGGCGCAGAAGATTCGCCAGGCGGCGCGTGCCCAGCGGAACCAGCCTGAATCCGCCATCGACAAGGTGCAGAAGGCTGCAACGGAACTCGAAAAGGCCGCCACGGAGAGCAGCGCCGCGGCACCGGCCTCTGTGCGCGGCGTGACACGGGTGCAGATCGAACGGCCGCAGTTCAACTTGAACGACTATCTGCTGGCCAACACTCCGGGCATGTTGTCTGCTGTCGGCCAAGCGATCGTTGTCGTGTTCATCACCTTCTTTCTGCTGGCGTCTGGCGACAGTTTCAGGCGCAAGCTCGTCAAACTTGCCGGACCGACCTTTGCGCGCAGGAAGATCACGGTGCAGGCTCTCGACGAAATCACCGATCAGGTCCAGCGCTATCTGCGGGTGCAGGTGCTGATCAGCCTTATTGTGGGCGTGGCCACCGGCCTGGCGTATTGGGCCGTCGGCCTGGAACATGCAGCGGTCTGGGGCGCGCTCGCCATACTGCTTAATTTAGTTCCTTACATTGGTTCTGTCGTGGTCACGGCTGGCTCGGCCCTGGCCGGATTCGTGCAGTTCGGTAACTTGGACATGGGTTTGCTGCTGGGCGCGATCTCGCTGCTGCTGCATACGATTTCCGGCAACCTGCTCACGCCCTGGCTCACCAGTCGGACCAGCCGCCTCAGTCCAGTCATCGTTTTCATCGGAGTGCTGGTGTTCGGCTGGTTATGGGGTTTGTGGGGGCTGCTGCTGGGCACTCCGGTGTTGCTGATGGTCAAGGCCGTGTCGGACCGAGTTGATGACCTCAAACCCCTGGGGCATATGATGGGTCGATGACATCATGCCGACCGCGTGTAGCTACGGAGTGTGAAATGCCTGACCAGGCTTGATGGAATCGGAACCCGCGCTTCAGGTGCGTCGCCAGAAGGCGCCCATCATGGGCTTGACGCTGATGCCGTGCATCAGGATCGACATGGCGATCACGATCAGTGTAATCTGCGTCAGCAGCAACGCCAACGGTTCCGCCAGGCCGTGTTCGATCGCATACATGAGGTAGTACAGGGAACCGATGCCACGCACGCCAAACCAGCCCACCATGCCTTGAACGCGCAATGGGGTACGCGGTCCCCACAGGGCAATGAACACGCTGAGCGGTCGCGCCACGAAAAACAGGAACAGTGCCAGCATCACCGCCTGCCAGCTCCAGGAGTTGACGAACAGTGAGCCACCGACCAGGAGCACCAGCACCACCTCGGACAACCGTTCGAGATGCTCCTTGAATACCAGCGAACCTGCGCTGACCGTGGTCTGGTCGAGGGGGTCGGACGGTGTGTTCTGGCTTGCCGAGGCGGATGCACGCGGCAGAGCGTCGTCGATCTGGCGCTGTTGGTCGGACAATTTCAGTTCCGTCTGGCGCAATGCGACAGCGGCAAAGAATACTGCCAGAAAGCCCCAGGTGTGCAGCATGGTCGAGATGCCATAGACTGCGCCGATCAAACCGAGCCCCAGAAAGTCGTCCAG
>Ga0105047_10002954_pt1 | contig 30148 bp, 26 predicted proteins | sample MAT04_FD_78384 | JGI IMG/M metagenome (GOLD analysis project Ga0105047, IMG submission 78384) | Freshwater microbial communities from Lake Fryxell liftoff mats and glacier meltwater in Antarctica - MAT-04 (megahit assembly) | ecosystem: Environmental > Aquatic > Freshwater > Ice > Liftoff... | reverse complement strand
TAGCGGACGCTCCTGGTCAGGGTCGGTCAGGGTCAGGGTCGGTCAGGGTCGGGAGAACGGGATCGGCACAGTTTCTGGCCTTGGCCGGTCGGACCGCCAGCTACTTCGAAACGCCATTCATGGCGGCGTTGGATCGGGCCTTCCCCATCAACTCCTCGACGAGCGGCCCCATCGCGGTGGGATCGAGTACCGGCTGCACGGTGGGACCGATGTGCCATCCCTCTGCCACCCCAAGCCGCATGCCGGTGACATCGAAGATCCGTCCCGTGACGGCCGAGCTTTCGGGGGACGCGAGCCAGGTGATGATCGGCGCAATCCATTGCGGTCCCATCTTCTCCTTCACCTCGTCGGGCGCTTGGCCCATGCCGAGGTTCTCCGTCATCCGAGTGAGCGCGGCGGGAGCGATGGCATTCACGGTGACGCCGTAGCCAGCGAGTTCCATGGAAGCGATGATCGTGAAGGCGGCGATGCCGGCCTTCGCCGCTCCGTAGTTGGTCTGGCCGAAGTTGCCGTAGATCCCCGATGGCGAGGAGGTGTTGATGATGCGACCGCTCACCTCGGCACCGGACTTGCTCTGGTCACGCCAGTAGGCGGCGGCGAAGTGCGACGGTCCCGCGGTCCCCTTCAAATGCACCTTGATCACGGCATCCCATTCCGCTTCGCTCATCTTCACGAGCGTCTTGTCTCGAAGGATCCCCGCATTGTTGACGAGCACATCAAGCCCACCGAACGTGTCGATGGCCTGGCGAACCAGCCGCTCCGCTCCGTCCCACGTGGAGATGTCGTCGGTGTTGGCGACCGCCTCGCCACCGGCGGCGACGATTTCGTCGGCCACCTCTTGGGCTGGGCCGGTCGACCCGCCTTCACCATCCATCGTTCCGCCGAGGTCGTTCACCACGATCTTGGCGCCGTGTGTCGCCAGCATCAACGAATGTTCGCGTCCGATCCCCCGGCCAGCGCCGGTCACGATGCAGATGCGTCCTTCACACAAACGGGCCATGGGTCCCCTCCAGTGGGCTCGGGCACGCCCACATGACGGCCCGTCAGAAACGAGGGCAACCTACCCTCTTGCCAGTGGGTGCCACCAACGGTGAGCCTGGATGGCCGATAATCCACCACGTGACCGACGCTGCGCCTCGAGAGAGTGCCAATCCCTACGAGGCGAAACGTCATCGGCGCGGAGGGCGAGCCGGCCAACCAATGCCCAAACGCAAGGGCCGCGCCGTCACCCGCTCCATCGTTGCGGCGATGGTGATGCTCACCGTTTTCGTGGCGCCCTGGGGGGTTGAAACCGCGATGGCGGGCGACAAAACCGGCCGCAACATCTCGCTCGACCAACAATCGATCTCCCGCATGACCCCGTCCGAACTCACCGCCTCGATCGACCGGGTCGGCACCGAATGGGACCGAACGGCAGTCACGATCGCTTCTCCCGGAGGCTTGGTCACCTCCACGCTGGCCGACCTCGGGGTAACACTCGACACCGCACAGGTCCAGCGCGATGCCACTCGCCTTGGCTCCACCGCGTTCCCCCAGAGCCTGCTCGAATGGTGGTCGAGTTGGCTCACGGCGCGGACCGTTCCTCTCACATTTCGCAGCGATGAAACCGTGGCTCCCAAAAACCTGGACGAGCTCGAGCGGCTGAATCACTCCGCACCGGTGGAGGCCAAGCTCTCTTCGTCCACTGCTGGCATCGTGCTGGTGGCGGCCACGCCAGGCACCACCATTGATCCTCTCGAAGCGCATCGGAAAGCGCTTCACGCCGCCCGCGCAGGCCAACGACCGATCGCCATTGAGGTGGGGACGGTGCCCCTGGCCCCCAGGTTCAACGCCACCGATGCCGCCAAGCTCCTCGATGATGCGACCTCACTCACCGACCGTCGTTTGGCGATCCACGTCGGCGACAAATCGGTCACGGTCGACGCCACGCACTTCCGCACGTGGCTGACCTCGGGCATCAGGGCCGACGGCTCGGGGTTCGAGGTGGGCCTCGACCAGAAGAAGATCGAGGCCGATGTGCCTCGCCTGATCGGGACGTTGGGGGCCGGACCCGTGCAACTCTCGTGGAACATCTCGCCAGAGGGCAAGGCCGAGATCGTGGACGGCAAGGACGGCACACGGTGCTGCGCTGCGGGGTCGGCGGAACGGGTGATCGCGGCGCTGCGTTCGCGGGCCTCACGGGTCGACCTCGACTTCACCCCCGTCAAGCCGGATCACGACCGGGCCTGGGCGGAGCAGTTCGGCATCACCGAGCAGATCGGCACCTTCACCACCCCGCACGCCTGCTGCGAGAACCGCGTGAACAACATCCACCTTTTCGCCGATGCCATGCGCGGGAAGATCATCGAGCCGGGCCAAACCCTGAGCCTCAACGAAGCAGTGGGACAGCGCACGAAGGAGAAGGGCTTCCTCGAGGCCCATGCCATCGTTGACGGGAAATACGTCGACAACGTGGGGGGCGGCGTGAGCCAGTTCGCCGCAACCACGTTCAACGCGGCGTTCTTCGGCGGACTCGACATCGTTGAGTACCAGATGCACACCATCAAGATCGACCGGTATCCGTTTGGACGCGAAGCCACGATCTCCTGGGAAAAGCCCGACCTCAAGATCCGTAACAACACGCCCTACGGCGTGCTGGTCTGGCCCACCTACACGGATACGTCGCTCACGGTTGCCCTCTACTCCACACCGTTCGCCAAGGGCGAGCAGACCAACCAGACGCTTACCGAAGTGAAGCCCACCGACAAGGCTGCCGATTACCTGTGCACCCGCGTGGTCACCGAACGCACACGCACCTTCCTGGCCGACGACAAAAAGACCACCGACACCTTCGTGGGTCTGTACCAACCCGACGAGGGCAAACGCTGCTGAGGAGGGCGGGAAGGGACCGGGTTGGGATCACTCGGTACCCTGGCCCTATGGCCGCCTCTGATGAATCAACCGACCTGGACGATGTCGCCCAGGTCGAAGCTTTCGAGTTCTCCCCCCGAATGAGTGCGGCCGACGCGTTGATGTGGGACATTGAAAAGGATCCACTGCTGCGGTCGACGATCACGTTCGTGACGCTGCTCGACCAGGTGCCGGATCGAGACCGGTTCGTCAGAGTGATGGACCGCGCTACCCGGTTGGTACCACGCCTACGACAACGGGTGGTCGGGCATCCTTACTCGATCGCCCCACCACGGTGGGAAGCCGACACCAACTTCGACCTTTCCTACCACCTGCGATTCATGCGGGCGCCGTCGCCGACCAGCAGCGAATCGAATGACCCGGCGGGATCAGCCGTACGCCAGGTCCTCGACATCGCCGAGCCGATCGCCATGCAGGGTTTCGATCGCGCCCGCCCGCTGTGGGAGATGACGCTCGTCGATGGCCTTACCGGCGGAAAAGCCGCCGTCATCGGCAAGGTGCACCATGCCATCTCCGATGGCGTGGGCGGCGTGAACCTGCAGATGTCCATGCTCAGCCTTGAACGTGATCCGGTCGACCAGATGAACGTCTCGTCCCCGATGCCCGACGCGCCCACCCCCAGCGCCCTCGGCGAAACTCAGCGCATCATCGATGCCACGTTGTTCGAAGCGCGCAAGCAGATGGAAGGGATCGTCGGCACCGCGGCGGCGGCGATCGACACTCTCGACCGCTTCCGTCACGATCCTGTCGGTGTGGGGGTGGACGCCGTGCGCACCGGAGGATCGCTGATCCGGCTTCTCTCCCCCGCCACCAAGCCGCTCAGCCCGTTGATGACCAATCGTTCACTCAGCGTGCACTTCGACACCATCACCGTTCCGGTCGACACCATGAAGGACGCGGCGCGCATCGTGAGCGGCAAGCTCAACGACTCGTTCGTCGCCGCAGTGGCCGGCGGGCTTCGTCGCTATCACGTTCGCCACGGCCACGCCGACACCGAACTGCTCCGGATGACGATGCCGATCAATGTGCGCACGGAGGGTTCAGCCGGTCGGGCGGGCAATCAGTTCGTCCCTGCCCGATTCCCCGTGCCCATCTCCATCGACGATCCGGTGATGCGCATGAACGCCATACGTACGTTGGTGGCGCACCAACGCGCCGAGCCGGCACTCGCGCTGTCCGACCCCATCGCCAACGTTCTGCACCGGCTCCCCACCACAGCGACCACGGCCGTCTTTGGATCGATGCTGAAAGGCATCGACTTCGTGACCAGCAACGTGCCGGGCCCACCCTTCACGGTGTTTCTCGCCGGCGCCGAAGTAGAAGGGCAGATTGCCCTCGGGCCGCTGACCGGTTCGGCCGCCAACATGACGCTGCTCTCGTACCGACACGACCTCAACATCGGCATCAACGTCGACCCCGCCGCGATCCCCGATCCCGCCGTGTTCACCGAATGCCTGCGGGACAGCTTCGACGAGATCTTGAAACTGGCCTGACGGCAATGCGAGAACGGCCGACCAGACGCACGGAGAACGTCGGCGTTCGTGCCTTCTTCGTGGCGGTCCTGCTGACCACCACCTCGCTGGTCATTGCCCAACGGATCGAGAACGCCGACGCGCTTCCCCTCGACCATTCCATCACCCACAGCGCTCGCACGTTCGTCGACCACTCCCGACAATCGTGCCGGAGCAACCCCTGCGCGGTTCGCTCGCTGGTCACCGAGATCACGGCCCCCACCGACACCGACAACGGACCGTTTCCCGTTGTGCTGTTCGCCCACGGATTCGCCGTCGACCCCGGCTACTACCAGGTGTTGCTCGATCGCATCGCGCGCGCCGGTTTCGTGGTTGTGGCGCCGCGCCTTCCCGAGTCCGCGGCCTCTGGTTCCGGACCTCCGATCCGGCTCTACACCGAGGCTCAGGCCCGCGACCTTTCGTTCGTGCTCGACGAGATCGCCAACCTCGTCAACAACCACAGCGAGGGCTGGGACGGACTTGCCGACATCAGCCGTCCCACCATCGTCGGCCACTCCGACGGCGCCATCATCGCCGGCGCGGTGCTCAGCTCCACCCTGCGGGATCCCCGTTTCGTCGGCGGTGTGCTCGTCGCCGGAGAGCCCGACGCGGTGATCGCCCCATCGTTCACTCCCAGCTCCTACGTGTTCACGCTCCAAGGGGGGCTCGACACGATCGCCCCGTTGAGCGGGAGCCTCTACCAATACGACCAAGCAGCCGCGCCCAAGGCTCGAACCCTCGATGCCGATCGCGGTCACGACGGCGTGATCCTTGATGCCGACGCCGGGCCCGCACGCAACGCCGTGGTGGGTTGGCTCGATTGGATCGGCCGACCGGATGTGTCGGGCCTCGGCCGCTGGGCCGACTACGCCCTCGACGATCCTGGCAACGCCACGCAGACGACCGGTCTCGACCTTTCTCCCATCGGCCAGATCGAATCGGCGATCGGGACATTCGACCACACCAACGGCGCCATGGTCACCGTCCAGGGTTGGTCGTTCGACCCCGATACCACGGCGTCGATCACGGTGGCTCTCCGGTTGGGAGCGGCGCCGACGAGTCCGACCCTCGTGGTCACTACCGGCATCAACCGGCCTGATGTGGGCGCGTTCTGGGGGAACGGCTCCCTACACGGGTTCGTCGTCACCCTGACGGTGCCCACCGGCATCACGGAGGTGTGTGCCGTCGCCAAGAACGTCGAGAACGGGGCCGACCGCGAGATCGGCTGCCGCGCCGTTGTCCGCCCACCGCCCTTGGCCGTCGCTTCGGTCTTGGTACGACCGTTCCATCAGTCCGTTGCCGCCCACTGGGCGCCGCGGCCGGCCAATGAACTGGTTACGGCCTACGAAGTCGCCTGTTCCTGCGGGGCCACCAAGACGGTGGTGGCGGGCGGACCAACGTCCACCGCATTCGCTGGGTTGCCCAATGGCACCCCCGTCACCGTCACGGTTCGGCCCCGGAATGCGTTCGGGCTCGGTGCACCAACGATGAGCGACGCGACCACTCCGGTGGACCGACCAGCCGGTCTCGTGCCGGTGGCCCCGGTGCGTGTGTTCGACACGCGCGAGGCCGATGCACCCGGGTTGGCACCCGTGACTTCCCGTGTGGTCGACCTCCCGATCGCTCCCCCGAACGCCGTGGGCGCCGTGCTCGCCGTCACCGCCATCGACCCCTCAGGCAACACGTTCCTCACGGTGTCACCGGCCGGTGCGGGTGCCGGTGACGTGAGCTCGCTGAACGTCCAGCCGGGTGTCGGCCCGATGAGCAACCAGGTGGTCGTCCCCCTCGGGACCAACGCCGACGTGGAGGTGTTCAACAACTCGGGTTCGGTGCATGTTGCGGTCGACCTCATGGGTTGGTTGGTTGCCGACGAGGGAGCGCAGCGCTCGCCCACCGACCCTTCACGGGTCCTCGACACCCGGGACCCGCTCGGCGAACCGCTCGGTGCCGGGACCACCCGAACCGTGCACGTGACCGACGATGCATCTGCCATCGCGGCGGGAATCGTGGTCACATCGACGAACGCCAGTGCTCGAAGTTTCCTCGCCACCTGGGGCGCCGGTGACCGTCCCTTCACCAGCATCTCGAACCCCGAGCCAGGGTTGAGTCGCGCCGCCAACGTGATCGTGCCCGTCGATGCGAACGGCGACATCCATCTCTACAACAACTCCGGCACGGTGGATGTTGTGGTCGATGTCACTGGCTTCTTCGTGACCGAAACGGCAGACGACGGACAACAGTGGCACGGGCAAGCACCGTGGCGGCTGTACGACAGCCGAACTACCGACGGGCCGTTCAGCCCCGAACTGGTTCGGGTTCTCCCATCTCCTCACACGTGGCAGGCCAACGTGGTGGCCACCGAGACTGCGTCGCACGGTCACGTCACGGCGTGGGGCGACGGCCTGTGGCCGGGCACGTCGAACCTCAACTACGTGCCTGGCCTCACGGTTGCGCAACAGGTCACGGCCGGTAGTTCGGTGGACGGTCTCAAGCTCCTCACCAGCGGACACGCCCAACTTCTTGTCGATGTGAGTGGCGAATGGTGGTGACGGCTACCCGATCGCCGTCGCCCGTTCGCCGGGTGACTCGACCCGACTCAGGCGCCAACGGGCGAGTTCCGGGTAGAGGCGGGCCACCACCCCCACCCCGGCCATGCAGGCCAACCCGCCGCTGACCACGGAGGTCACGGGGGACGTGAGCGAAGCCACCGCACCCGCCTCCACATCGCCAAGGCGCGGGCCACCGGTGACGACGACGATGTGCACTGCCGACAATCTTCCCCGAAGGTGGTCGGGCACCGAAAGCTGCAGGATCGAGTTGCGGAACACCGCCGACACCACATCAGCCGCGCCCGCCACCGCGAGCAACAACAGCGCGAGGGGAAGCCAGCGCACAATGCCGAATGCCGCCACGGCGCCGCCCCACACCACGACACTCCACAGCACGGCCCGGCCCTGCCGGTCGATCCGCCCCAGCGGACCGGAAAGGATGGCGCCGAGCATCGCTCCCGCCGCCGGCGCGGCGTAGAGAAGCCCGACCACTTCGGGACCACCGCCGAACACCGTGAGCCCGATCGCCGGGAACAGCGCCCGAGGCATGCCGAACACCATGGCGTTGACGTCGATCACGAAACTTCCTTGGAGGGCCTTGCGGCCTTTCAGGAATCGCACACCTTCGAGGAGCGATGGCCGCCCCCGCTCCCCGTCAGGCCGAGCCGGAAGGATCGGGCGCATGAGGAGCAACGCGACGATGGCCGAGGAGAAGGTGAGCACGTCGACGCCATACGCCGCCTGCACTCCGAAGGCGGCGATCAGGAGCCCGGCGATCGCCGGTCCGATCACCCCTCCCCCGTGCCACACGATCTGATTCAGGGCAAGGGCGGGCGCCAACTGTTCTCGCCGCACCAGGCTGGGAATCGCCGCCGAACGGGTGGGATGGTCGAGTCCGGAGAACCCCGCTCCCAAGGCCGAGAGCACAAATGCCACCCACACGAACGGGCTCGGAGCGATGGCGTTCACGAACATCCCTACGCTCGTGAGGGCCAGCAACACCTGGGCGATCAGCATGAGACGCCGGCGATCTACGGCGTCGGCCCAGGCGCCACCCAGCAACGACCCCACCACGAGCGGCACGAACTGCACGAGGCCCAGGGCACCGACGGCGAGACTCGATGACGTGAGGTTGAACACCTGCACCTGCGTGGCCACGAAGGTGAGCTGACTCCCGACGTAGCTGAGTGCCTGCCCGAAGTAGAGCAGGCGGAACTCCCGTGATTCCCGCAGCGGGGTGATGTCGACCAGCAACCTCCCACGGCGATGAGTCTCGCCCTGAGGTCCTTTTACCTCGGGCCCCTCACCCCCGGACGTCGCAGCCCTGTCGGCGCCTGCCTCGTGCACCCATCCAGTCTCGCGACGGAGCCCGGTCACCCCGCAATTGCGCCAGGTGCGCGCCAGCGACGCTCGACCGGTACGCTCGCACACATGGCGAACGGGGATGCAGGAGACGATCGCGAGAACGCTGAGCCGGCGCTCACGCTCGTCGAGCCGCAGTCCAGCGGCACCGCGACGGCCAGCCGTTCAGCCGCCTCCCCGTTGCTGGCTGATGCCGACCTCACCGCCGACCAGCGCCACGCCGCCCTCGTCCCGGTGCCACGGGGCGACGCCTCGGATCTCGACGATACCGAGCTCCCCGATCCCCGTTTGAGCGATGTCGACGAGTGGGGCCGGAGCGAACGCATGCGGTCGATCTCGCGCCGGGTGTACGAGCCGCTCTACAAACACTGGTTCCGAGCCGAATGGGAAGGCCTCGAGAAGATCCCGACCGAAGGCGGCGCACTGTTGGTGTCCAATCATGCTGCCGCCATCCCGAGCGATGCCCCCGTGATCATGCACGGGATCGAGACCGAACTGAAACGCCCCGTGTACGGCCTGGCCGACCAACTCTTCAAAAGCCTGCCGATGGTCGGCGTGATGTGGTCGCGGGTCGGCGGAGTGGTGGCCCACCCCGACAATGCCTACCGGCTCCTGCGCGAACAGAATCAGCTCGTGTTGGTGTTCCCCGAAGGCAGCAAGGGGCCGGGCAAGCATTACAACCAGCGCTACCGCCTCCGTCGGTTCGGGCGGGGGGGTTTCGTGGAGATCGCCATGCGGGCCGGCGTGCCGGTGATTCCCATCGCTGTGGTGGGTGCGGAAGAGTCGATGCCCATCGTCTACAAGAACACCTCGATCGCCAAGGCGCTCGGTCTTCCGTACTTTCCGGTCACGGCCAACCAATTGCTGTTCGGCCCACTGCTCGGTGGGGTGCTGTACTTCCCGGCCAAGATCAAACTTCGTGTGCTCGACCCCGTCACCTTTGATGTGCCGCCGGACCAGGAGCGCTACTCCAAGAGCCGTATCATGGATGAAAGCGAACGCATCCGGGAGAAGATTCAAGAGGCGCTCTACGACATGCTCCGCGATCGCCGCTCCGTGTGGTTCGGGTAGGCGGCGCCGCCATGGGCAAACGTGTCCTCATCACCGGCCTCGCCACCTTCTGGGGTGGCCTCCTCGCCCAAGCGTTGGAGAAGGATCCCGCGGTCGACGTGATTGTCGGTCTCGATACTCGCGAGCCTGATATCGAGCTTGAACGCACAGAGTACGTGCGCACCGACGAGAACTACTCGATCCTTGCCCGCATCGTGCGAGCGGCCCGGATCGACACGATCGTCCACACGTTCCTCGTGGTCGATTCCACGCAGATGCGCCCCAAGACGATGCACGAGATCAACGTCATCGGCACCATGAACCTGTTCGCGGCGGCGTCGGCGGCGGGGAGCACCGTTCGTGATGTGGTGGTGAAGTCTTCGAGCTACGTCTATGGCTCGGCCATCGAGGATCCGGTGTGGTTCACCGAGGACATGAGCCGCAACCATCCACCGCGCCGGCGCGTCGAACGCAGCCTCGACTCGGTGGAGGGTTATGTACGCGATTTCGCCATCGACAACCCGCACGTGAACGTCACCCTGCTGCGCTTTTCGAACGTGTTGGGCCCCGACATCGTCACGCCCGTCTCACGTGCCCTCGAGCTCCCCCTCGTACCGAAGATTCTCGGCTACGACCCGCGGTTTCAGTTCGTGCACGAAGACGACGTCGTCCGCTCGATCTTGTTCGTGCTCGCCAACGAGCTACCCGGCATCTACAACGTGGCCGGCGATGGGCTCCTTCCCTGGACCGAGGTGGCGAAGCTGGCGGGGAAACGCACGATCTCCCTCCCGCCATTCGGCACGTCCTACGCCGCGCAGCCGCTGCGGATGCTCGGTGCCGAACTGCCCGATGAGTTGCTCGACCTGTTGCGTTACGGACGCGGGATCGACAACCGGCGGCTCAAGGATACGGGCTTCCGCTACCGCTACACGTCGGCCGGCGCCGTGAAGGCGTTCGTCGAAGCACTCCGGCTGCGCTCCACCGTGGGCTCCAACGAACCCACCTACCGGTACGCGTCGGACGTGGAGCAGTTCTTCCGCCACTCCCCCGCCGTGGCCCGCGACTCGGACTGAGGCTCTCGGCGAAGCCCCCACGCCACTGCTCGGAACCGGGCTCGTGGGGCTGTCGTACACTCCGATTCATGCCTCTGGTTACCACTGACCTTCACGACGGCGTTGCTGTCGTCACCCTCAACGACCCCGACCACCGCAATGCCTTGAACGCCGAGATGGTCGGCGATATCCAGGTGGCGTTCGAATGGCTCGAACGCGATGAGAGCAACTGCTCCGTGGTGGTGGTGACCGGTGCGGCGCCGGCGTTCTGTGCCGGGGCGAACCTGGGCAACCTCGCCGCCGCCACCCAAAGTTCGCTGCGCGAGATCTACGAGGGTTTCCTGCGGGTGGGCCGCAGCCGGCTCCCCACCATCGCCGCGGTGAACGGCGCCGCGGTGGGAGCGGGGGTGAACCTCGCCCTGTGCTGCGATGTGATCCTCTGCGGCGAGTCCGCCAGGATCGACACCCGATTCCTCAAGCTCGGCATCCACCCGGGGGGTGGTCACACCTGGCTGATGCGCCGGCTCGTCGGCAGCCAGGTGGCCAAGGCCGCGGTGCTCTTTGGTGAAGTGTTCGACGGCAAGGAGGCCGAGCGGGTGGGATTCGCCTACAAGTGCTTGCCCGATGCCGAGCTGCTCCCCTATGCGATGGCCATGGCCGCCCGGGCGGCATCGGTAGAAGATGAGCTCACCGAACGAATCAAGGAATCGATCGACCACGCCGAGGTGGTAGCCGACCATGAACAAGCCGTCGCCAACGAGCTGGTATCGCAGTTGTGGTCGATGGGCCTGCCCGGGTTCCGCGAACGGCTCGATGCCGCCCAAGCCGATATCGGCCTCACGCCTCCTCGCTGAACTGCTTCCTTTGCGATAGTCGGCGGCTCTGCCCACCACCGATACCCACCTCAGATCAGTCGATCCAGGCGGCGAGTAGTTCGTCGCGTCGCTGGTCCCATTCTTCGATGGTGACTGCGTAACGAACGTGGTCTTCCCACTCGCCGTTGATCTCGAGGTAACGCAGGGCGGTGCCTTCATCGCGAAAGCTGAGTTTGTCCATCACCCGACGGCTGTTGGTGTTCCGAGGGATGATGGAGATCTGCATCCGATGGAGCCGCAGTTCGTCGAACACGAATCGGGCCAGCACCACCAGCCCTTCGGCGGTGTAGCTGTTGCCCGCCTGTTTCTCGTCGATCCAGTACCCCACGTACGAACTCTGGAACGGCCCCCGCTGCACCGACGAGAGGTTGATCTCGCCGGCGAAATCGCCGTGGGCGAAGAGCCCGTAGCCGTAGCCGTTGCCCAGTTGACGTTCACGTTGGCGAGCCGAGCACCGCACCGCGAACGCATCGCGGTCCTCCACCACATCGGGCTGTCCGGCCACGCGAAGGGGCTCCCATTTTGTGAGCCAATCATGATTGCGGCGACGCACCTCCTGCCACGCAGGGAAATCCGAGATGGTGAGTGGCCGCAGGAGCACACGCCGACCAAAGAGCGTGCTCATGGCGCGAGCAGTTCCTCAAGAGCGGCCAGCAGGAGCATCACGTTCCGCGGTCGGGCGGTGTGGCCCATGCATCCGATTCGCCACACCTTGCCGGCGAACTCGCCGATCCCACCGCCGATCTCGATCCCGAAGCGGTCGAGCAACGCTCGACGGGCACCGGGTTCGTCCATATCGCCCGGCAGCCGATCGAGCGGCACCCACACCGAAGTGAGCTGGGGAAGGCGATTCCCTTCCTTGGCGAAAAGCGTGAGCCCGAGGTCTTCGAGTCCAGCCTGTAGCGCGGTACCGCAAGCCCGATGCCGTTCCTGGACAGCCGGCAGCCCTTCGGCCAGCAGAGCGCCAAGCCCAGCATGGAGCGCAAAGATCATCGACACCGGAGCCGTGTGGTGGTAGGCCCGGGCCCCATCACCGCCGACGTAACGGGCGATCATGTTGAGGTCGAGATACCACGAGCGGGGTGTCGGTAAAAGGCGCAACTGGGCGTCGCCGCTCACCGAGAGGGGCGCCAGCCCAGGTGGCACGCCGAGGCACTTTTGTGTGCCGGCATAGGCGACGTCGATCCCCCAATCGTCGAGAAGGACCGGAAGACCACCCACCGAGGTGACGCAGTCGAGCAGAAGCAATGGGGGCGGACCTTCACCCGGATTGGCCCGAAGCATCGACCGCAGCTCGTGCACATCGTTGCGGACACCGGTGGAGGTTTCGGCGTGCACCACCGCGATCACCTTGGGTGACGGGTGCGCTGACACGAGCGCCTCTGCGTCGATCGGAACCCCCCACTCGGATTCGACACGTACCACCGTTGCCCCGCATCGACCCGCAACATCGACCATGCGCTCACCGAACACGCCGTTCACACCCACCACCGCGACGTCGCCCGGCTCTACGAGATTGACGAACGCCGCTTCCATACCGGCCGATCCCGTGCCGCTCAACGGAAACGTGAGGGCATTGGCCGTGCCGAAAACGATGCGGAGTCGCTCGTTCGTTTGGTCGAGCAGTTCGATGAACTCGGGATCGAGATGACCGAGCATCGGACGCCCCAACGCCGCCATCACCTCGGGGTAGGGGTTGCACGGGCCCGGGCCCATCAGGACACGGTCGGTGATCGGCGAGGCAGTCATGCTCATGTCGGTGGCATCGTACCGATCGGGTTGGAGGCGTGCCCGGCGATCCCGGTGCCGAGGGGGCTCACCCCAACATCGACAGCACGAGGCCGTCGAGAATGTCGGCCTCGCTCACCAAACATTCCTCGAAGCCGAGCTTGCGCATGATCGTGACCAACACGCACATGCCACCGACGATCACGTCAGCCCGCTCCTTCTCCAGGCCAGGGTTCCAGACCCGATCCTCGAGGGCTTCGGTGGCGAGGGTGCGGAAGACGTCTTCCGCTGCCGCTTTGGTGAGGCGGAAATGGTGGATGCGTTCGCGGTCGTACTCGGCCAGGCCGATCTCAACTGCGGCCGCGGTGGTGACGGTGCCGGCCAGGCCCACGAAGGTTCGGGCTTCCGTGGCCCCTTCGACCTCGCGAATCACATCGTCGACATGCAGTTCAGCGATCGACAACGCCTGGCTCAGTTCGGTGGCCGTGGGTGGGTCGGCGTGGAGGTACTTCTCCGTGAGACGGACGCATCCCATGTCGCACGAGATCCCCGCTTCGAGCGTGGTTTGACCGAAGGCAAACTCCGTGGACCCACCCCCGATGTCGACCACAAGGAAGGGCCCCAGGGCGGGATCGAGATCACTGGTGGCGCCGAGGAAGGACAGGGCGGCCTCATCGGCGCCCGAGAGCAGTTCCGGCGCGACCCCGAGAATGGTGGTGGCCGGGCCGAAGAAATCATCGCGATTGGCGGCGTCGCGAGCGGCCGACGTGGCGGTGATGCGCACAGCCATCGGTCCGTGCCGATCAATCACCGACTTGTACTCGGCCAACACGTCAAGTGTGCGGGCGATTGCCTCCGGCGCGAGCCGCCCGCTGGCGTCGGTGCCTCGCCCGAGCCGGGTGATCCTCATGAGTCGTTCCACCGTGACCAGCCGACTGGTTCCCTCGGGGAGATGGCCGATGAGCAGCCGTGTGGAGTTCGTGCCGCAGTCGATGGCGGCTACAAGCGGCGACGCGGCGGGCGCATCGATGGGCATGTGAGCAGGGTCGTCGTACGTGGGCACGTCGGCAGGGTTCGTCATGGCACGAGGGGGGCCGTGGGCACGGCAGCCGTATCTTGCCTTACCCCGTCGAGTTCTTGCTGTACCCAACGACCCACAGGATCGTCGCCTCCCGCCAGAAACCAGGCGTAGTGGGCGTGCAGGCACTTGACCCCGATCCGCGTGCCGGCCACGCCGCCCGACGGGCGCGGTCCGACGTGATCGGGATCGATGAGACCATTTCGCACCTCGGCGTACCGACGATGGGCGTCGGCCACGTCGTCCGGGGGGACCTCAGCGTTGGCTCTGCGGATTCCACCGGTGGATTCGAGTTGACTCACCCGCCGGAGCAGTTCGGGGTCCACCAGCCACCACCGGGTGGGCATCGGGGTGCCGTCGTCAAGGAACGGGGCGTTGCTGATCACCATCGGCGCCGCAGTGCGCGGATCGCGGACGACCACCGAGAAGTGGCCCTGAGGTTGACGTCCGAGGAGTTCGGCGACCGCCACTCGGTCGACGGGGTCAACCACGGCGGCGCCGACGCAACAGCCGGACCAGAATCACCACGGCAAAGGCCAGTCCAAGGATCGGCAACGTTCGCTTCAGCACGGACGACCCTGCAGCGTCGAGCAGGTCGACGGCCTCGGCAGGACGGGAGTCGATGGTTCGGACGGAGGGTTCCACTGTGGCCTGCTCCTCGGTGGCATCGCGATCCACCGGAGTGGCGGTGGCGGATGCCTCGACCGACGCAATCGCCGCCGGCTCCGCGAGCGGGGCTTCGATCGGGGCTGGTGCATCCGAAGGTGCGCCAGGCAACGAGCGAGCGCTCAGCACCATCGTCTCGAGGTTGGAGACGAACTGGTCGAGCAGCTTCTTGCTGACGTCGCCAAGAACCCCCCGGCCGAACTGCGCCACCTTCCCGGTGAGCGAAAGGTCGGTGAGGACACGAACATGGGTGGACGTGGGGCTGGCTTCGGTGAGTGACGCCGTGATGGTGGCACTGGCGTTGCCCTGGCCGCGGGTGTCGCGACCCGATGCCGACAGGATCGCCACGTAGGAGTCGTCGTCTTTCGAGCTGAACCGTGCGGCCCCCTTGTACTGCGCGGTAATCGGGCCCACCTTCACCTTCACGATGCCGCGGAACTCCTGTTGCCCGTCGCCGTCGGTGACGACCTCCTGCAACTGGGCGCCGGGAAGGCACGGAGCGATTCCCTCCACGTCGGTGAGCACCGCCCACGCCTCGGTGATCGGCACTTGCACCTCGAACTCGTTGCTCAGCTCCATGACGCCAAGTCCTCCCTTGTGTCGATGTCCCCCGGGTTGCCGGGGCACGGTATCTCCGTCACCATCTCCGGGTGCAACCGTATGAGCGAGCGCGCACCTTCGTCGCCGGTTGTCGGAAGTAGGTCCCACGTCTCCGCGGCAAGACGCACCGGGTTGCGTCGCCGACCGGCATACGTGGCTACCCCGATGGGGCTCGCATCGTGCGCGGCAACGGCTCGCCATGCCTCCGGGAGTAGGCCGGGTTGGTCACCCAACCCCACCACGACGGCGCCGTGTCCCGCCGAACGACCATGATCGATTGCCACGGCCAGCGACGTCGCCATGCCCTGGTGCCAGTTGGCATTCGTGAGCAGTGTGATCTGTTCGAGCGGAAACAGATCCTCGAACTCGGCGGCGCCCGTCACCACCACCACCTCGTTGATCCCGTGGCCGAGCGCGCCCAGCGCTGCATCGACCGCGAGCCGCACCACGGCGACACCGCCGATCTCCGCCCGCAACTTGTGACCCCACTGATCCGGGGGGAGCGCTGTCCCCCGACTCGTGGTGCTCGGCGAATCGGATCGAAAGCGACTCCCCTCCCCCGCCGCCAAGATCACCGCTGCCGTGCTCATGCCCTGACCCTACGCTCGGCGTGTCGTGAAGTTCGACCGGCTGGCCTAACCTGCGCGTCGTGTCCGAACTCGACGACTTCACCCAGCACACCGCCAAGATCACCATGCTCCTCGCCGACTCGGCGCAGGTGGCCGAGGGCAAGCTCTACATCCTTGGCGGCGGCCTCAGCGCCATCGGCCCGCACCCCCAGCCTCTCGCCCTCGCGATCCTCATCGAGGTGCCGTGGGACCGGGCCAACAAGGTGCACGACTGGAAGATCGAGCTGCTCGACGCCGATGGCACGCCGGTGATGGCGGGCGATATGCCGGTGCTCGTAGGCGGCGAGTTCGAGGCCGGCCGGCCCGCCGGAGCCGAGCCGGGAGCACCCTTGCCGGTTCCGTTGGCAATCAACATCTCGGCTCTTCCGGTCGAGCCTGGGCAGACCTACCTCTGGCGGATCGCCATCAACGGCAGCAGCGAACCCGAGTGGTCGCTGCGGTTCCAGACCCGCCCCGCCGAGTAGCCGCCGTCGCCCGCCGAGGAGCCCCCCGTCGGCGAACCGAGCGACGGCCCAGCGAGCCCACGAGAGTTCAGTGGATCGGGCCGGATGTGGCGGCGAGCGACGAGCCCGATCGGCCGGTGCGCAACGTGATGATCTCGGCGCACACCGACACCGCCGTCTCCTCGGGGGTGCGGGCACCGATGTCGAGGCCGATCGGCGCGTGGAGCCGGCCCAATTGGGCCGCCGAGATTCCCGCGTCCACCAGGCGCTCCATTCGCTCCGCGTGGGTGCGACGGCTACCCATGGCCCCGAGGTAGCCGACGTTGGTGCCCAGGGCCGCCTCGATAGCCGGGATATCGAACTTGTGGTCGTGGGTGAGCACGCAGATGGCATCCCGCGGACCGAGTGCGGCCCCTTCTCGTTCCAGGAGCCGGTGGGGCCAGTCGACCACCAACTCGTCGGCCATCGGAAACCGCTTGCGCGTGGCGAACACCTCACGGGCGTCACACACGGTGACGTGATAGCCCAGCAGCTTCGCGGCGCGCGCCAGCGACGCGGTGAAGTCGACCGCGCCAAAGATCAACATGCGCGCCGGCGGTGCGAACGCCTCCACGAACACCGTGATGGTGGACTCGCGCGCCTCGCCATGATCGCCGTAGTGACGCACGCCGTTCTGGCCCGCGGCGAGCTCGCCCACGGTGTCGCGCCCGACCACCCGATCAAGGTCGGGATCGCCCAGCGAGCCGAGCTCCATACGCGGCCCCTCCGGCGTGACCACGAGCTTGCGACCACAGCCCGGCCCGTCGATCACCGTGGCCACGGCGATCGGTTGACCCGAGGTGGTGGCCGTACGGACGGCGTCCCACACGCCGAACCAGTCGAGCCGTTCGAGAAAGAGGTGAACCGTGCCACCGCAGGTGAGGCCTACCGAGAAAGCCGACTCGTCGGAATACCCGAACGTCACCACCCGGCGAGCATCGGGACCATCATCGAGCAGTTGCAGTGCCTCGGTCACCACCGCGCCCTCTACGCATCCACCGGATACCGAGCCGATCACTTCTCCCTCGGCACTGACCGCCATCGCAGCCCCGGGAAGGCGAGGGCCGCTGCCGTCGATGTCGACGATGCGGGCGATAACTGCCGGCGTGCCCCGGCGGCGCCACCGCTCAACATCGGCAAAGAGCTCCTTCATGCCCACAGCCCGATTCGAGTGCTCGCACGGGAACGGTTTCCGGCGGCGGCGTGTCCGACTTCCTCGGCCAGGCACTCCAACGATCGGAGGTCGTGCCCCTCCACGAACGCATCGACGTGGGGCAGCGCCGCGGCCATACCTGCGGCCAGCGGCTCGTACCCCGGTGTGGCCTTGAGCGGGTTCACCCAGATCACGCGATGGGCCACCCGGCCGAGCCGGGCCATTTGCTCCTCCAACACCGCCGGGGCACCGCGGTCCCAACCGTCACTCACGATCACCACCACGGCACCACGCGCCATCCCCCGTGTTCCCCAAAGATCGTTGAAAGCTCGGAGGCTCTCGCCCAGGCGGGTGCCCCCCGACCAGTCGGCCACTGCCTCGGCCGCCTTCTTCATTGCGGCATCGGGATCGCGTAGAGCCAGTTCACGGGTGAGACGAGTGAGTCGGGTGCCGAACGAGAACGCCTCGACGGCGGGGCCGCTCCGGACGGCGGCACCGCTGACGGTGGCCTGCACGAATCGAAGCAAGGACCGGGCGTAGGCCTCCATCGATCCGCTGATGTCGACGAGCATCACCACCCTACGGGGACGGCGTCGACGACGGTTGTGGGACAAGGACAACAGCTCACCGTCGGTGGCCAGAGCGGCGCGCACGGTGGCACGGAGGTCGAGCGCGCGATGCCCATGCGAGCCAAGCCGATGCCGGCGCCGTGCTGGACGGTGAGCCGTCACCAACCGCATGCCGGCCATGACGCGGTGGGCCTCGTCGTGTTCGGCGGCCGACATCCGGGCGAAGTCTTTGGTGCGCAGCGTCTCACCCGCGCTGAAATGGCGAATACCGGGCGCGTCGTCCGGCGGATCGTCGAGACATTCGTCGAGGCCGGCGTCGGACGTGTTGCCAGGGTGGTCGTGGCGGTCAGAAGGCGGGATCGGTGCCCGGCCGCCGTGCGGGACGGGATCGCCGTGTTCCCACGAGTCGTCGGGGGAATGGCGGTGGTCATCGGTCACCGAATCAGCGGGGTCCTGGGCTGTCCCGACGGGTTGTGGGCCGGCGCCACGGGCGGGCGCGCTCCAGAATGCCGCCCAGACGGCATCGAACACGGGAAACTGTTCCGGAGCGGAGAGCAGCGTGCAACGCGCCGCCCAGTACCAGTGGTCCGCCACGGATTCACCGACCGAACCAAGGTCGACTGGTCGGTCGTCCCGACCGGACAACACCGGCGACGCAAGCACCAGCACCGCCTCGGCAAACGATGATGCCGACCGAACCGTGACCGGGAGACCAGCCCGGCGGAGCGATGTCAGGAAGGCGTCCACCATCGCTACCAACGACGGAGAATGGGAGGTGGTTCTGGTGATCGCGATCACGACATCCCGATCGAGGCGAGGTCGCTCGCGCGCGCCCGTTCGAGGTCCTCACGGTGCTTCACGACGGCACCGAGGGTGGCGCTCACGGCATCGGCATCGAGCGAGCGGAGCCCCAAGGTGCTGAGAGCGGTGGCCCAGTCGATGGCCTCCGATACGCCGGGCGGCTTGTAGAGGCCGAGTGTTCGAAGGTGGGCGACAGCCTGGGCCACCTGGTGGGCCAGGTCCGACTGAAGCCCGGGCACCCGCCGCAGCAGGATCGCCAGCTCACGCGCCGGATCAGGATGATCGACCCAGTGATACAGACACCGACGTTTGAGGGCGTCGTGGAGGTCTCTGGTGCGATTCGACGTGATGACCACGAGCGGTGGCACTGCTGCTCGCACGACCCCGAGCTCGGGGATCGTGACCGACCAGTCGCTGAGAAGTTCCAGGAGGAAGGCCTCGAACTCGTCGTCGGCCCGGTCGAGCTCGTCGATGAGCAGGACGGGCGGTGGACCAGCGGCAGGATCGTGACTGATGGCGGCGAGGAGCGGTCGGCGAACGAGGAACCGTTCCTGATAGAGCTCCCCGTCGAGGGCGCCGGGATCGACCGCGGCACCGCCGGCCGTGGCCGCCGCTTCCACCGCCCGCACGTGAAGCAACTGGCGGGCGTGGTCCCACTCGTAGAGCGCCTGGGACGCGTCGATGCCTTCGTAGCACTGCAGGCGGAGCAACTCACCGCCCGACCAACGACTGAGCACCTTGGCCACCTCGGTCTTGCCCACCCCAGGATCGCCTTCGAGCAACAACGGGCGCCCCATCCGCACGGCGAGCAGCACCACCGTGGCCAACCCCGTGTCGGCGAGGTAGTCGTACGCATCGAGGGCGGCGACAACGTCGGGCACGGTGGCCGACGACAACCAGGTCGAGGGCACTGGAGTCGCTTCGGCTGGTTGGGACATGAGGCTCCTCGGCGGATGACCGGCGGCAGTCCTGAGACGGTACCGGCCCCCCTCTGATAAACAGTGTTCACCACTCTACCGACCGATCGTCGACGGCAGGAAGGGAGCAACCCATGACCACGGAACCAACGCTGCTCCTCGCCGGCGGCACCCTCATCGACGGCAACGGCGCGACACCGGTCCCCAGCACTGACGTGTTGCTCCGTGGCGATGAGATCATCGCCGTCGGGCCGTCGGGCACGCTGCTCACCGACCCCCCGAAAGACGACCACCCCCCGAACGAGCACGACCACGGGCCCGGCCTCGTCTCCGGGGGCGCCATCACCACCATTGACTGCACCGGGCGCACGGTGATGCCCGGCCTGATCGATGCCCATTGCCACATCACGTTCGGCGAACCACAGAGCAACGACGAGCTGTTCTTCCACCGACCCCAGAGCCAGGCCGCCTACCTCGCAGCGTTCAACGTGCCCAAGTTGCTGCGGGCCGGCGTCACCGGGTTCCTCGACGCCGACTGCATCTTCGACCTCGGCCCCGCACTGCGCGATGCCATCAACAGCGGCATGGTGGAGGGGCCGCGCATGAAGAGCGGCATGAACGCGCTGCTCACCGCCGCCGGGGGCACGGCCGGACGGCTCATTCCCGACGCCGGTCGGCTCGGGTACGCCCATGTGATGGGCGACCGCGATGAGATGGTGCGCACGACACGCCAGCAGATCAAGTACGGCGCCGACTGGGTGAAGATCCACGTCACCGGGTCAGTTCCGAACCACAAGGGCGAGCTGTCGGTGTGGGGTGCCGATGAGCTACGGGCCGTGGTGGAAACGGCCCACGCCCTCGACACACCGTGTGTGGCTCATTGCCGGAGCGCCGATTCCACCGCGCTGGCGGCCGAATGCGGCGTCGATCTCATCCTCCACGCCTCGTTCATGGACGACCGTGCCCTCGATGCCGTGGTGGCCAGCGGCGCGGCGATCGCTCCCACCTTCACCTTTCTGGCCAACCTCGCCGATCACGGCCATGCGGTGGGCGCGGCCGCTGGCCAGGTCGACATCTTCCGGGGCGAGATCCGGGCCACCGCCGAGATGATGCGCAAGGCGTTCGATGCCGGCGTCACCTTGCTCTGTGGGTCCGAAAGCGGGTTCTCGCTCACCCCCTACGGCGAATGGCACGCGCGAGAGATGGAGGTGTTCGTCGACGAGCTCGGGCTCACCCCGATCGAAGCGATCACCTGCGCCACCGCCAACGGCGCCCTCGCCTTGCGGATGCCGGGCGAGGTGGGCGTGATCGCTCCCGGCAGGAGGGCCGACGTGCTCGTGGTCGACGGCAACCCGGGCAGCGACGTGCGGGTCCTCGCCGATCGCCGAAACTTGGTGGAAGTGATCAGTCGGGGGGCGCGCGTCGACCTCAGTCGCCCGTGGCCCACCCGTTCCCCGCTGGTCGGCGAGAAGGTGGGCATGTGGTCCGCACAACCACTCACCTGGGCGACGGCACATCCAGCCCCGTTGCGCCCATGACCGGATCGGCCACGGGCGCACCAACCCCGACCGAGCCGATCGTGCTCCACCGCTTCGACGACGTTCGTGATGCCTACCGTCGCAAGGAGCTCCGTCAGGCGCTCTACGACGACGGGGCCATCGTGATGGCCGACTGCCTACTCACCCTCCACGGCGACGCCCACCGCGCCCGCCGACGGCTCGAGAACCGACTGTTCCGAAGAGAGATGTTTCAGCAGTGGGAGCGCAACGTGCTCGGGCCGACCGTCACCCACGCGCTGGCGCCATTCGTGACCGCGGGCACCGGCGACCTCCTGCCGATCGGCTACCGCACCACGATGGCACTGACGGCATTGATCGCCGGGGTCGACCATGCCGACGACCCCGGCACCACCGACTCGCTCTACGAGTTGGTGAAGGTGTTCTCTATCGGAGCCACGCTGGTGCACACCACCCGTCCGCGGCACGAAGTTGTCGCCGAGGTGCAGGCGGCGATCGACCAATTCGATTGTGCGTTCCTCCAGCCGTCGATCTCCCGGCGCCGAGGGCTGCTACGCGACGTCGAGACCGGCGCTCGCTTGGAGGATGCGCTACCGAAAGACGTGCTCACCACCTTGCTCCGAAACGAGGACGCGTTGGCGCTGCCCGCCGATGTGGTGCGCCGGGAGATCTGCTTCTACCTCCAAGCCGGCTCGCATTCCACTGCCAACGCCTTCACCCACACCATGCATCAGCTCTTCGGCTGGTTCGACGATCACCCTTCGGACGAGTATCGGCTGCGCCGGGCATGCGAGACCGGCACCATCGGCACCGCTGATCGCCTGTTCTTGCAGCGGTGCGTCCACGAATCACTTCGGCTCGTCCCGGCCAGCCCGGTGGCGTGGCGCCGACCCGACACCACCACCGCGCTCCCCTCCGGTTGCCGCTTGCCCGCCGACGCGCTCGTCGTGCTCGACCTCATGGCCGCCAACCGCGATCCCCACGTGTTCGGCCCGACCGCTCACCAGTTCGATCCGAACCGTGACGTGCCCGACGGCGTGGCTCGGTGGGGCCACGCCTTCGGCGGCGGGACCCACGCCTGTATCGGTAGGGAACTCGATGGGGGCGCCGACCCCGACGACGTCACCAACGCCGACGACCACCTCTATGGCACCATCGAGGTGATGATCGAGACCTTGCTCGCCACGGGCGCCCACCCGGACCCCTCCGCGCCACCCGTGCTCGACCCCTCGTCCTCACGTCCCCACTTCTCCTCGTATCCCGTGCGCTTCCAGCGCACCGATTCGAGCGTTGGATGAGTGCGCCCGCCACCGCTCTCGTGACGGGTGCCGGCCGAGGGCTCGGTGCCGCCATCGCTACGGCACTGGCCCGCCTGGGCCACACGGTGGGAGTGCTCGACGTCGACGTTGCGGGGATCGACACCACGGTCGCCGCCATCAACGCGTCCGCCGACCCCGGGCGAGCGGTAGGCCTCGAGGCATCCACCACCGATGAGGAGGCGGTGGAGCGCGCGCTCGACGCACTGACGACTGCCGCCGGCACACCCCCGAGCGTTGTCGTCAACAACGCCGGCATCGTGCGCTTCGGACCGCTGCTCACCGTCTCCGTCACCGACTGGCGATCGGTGGTCGATGTGAACCTCACGGGCACGTTTGTGGTGAGCCGAGCGGTGGTCCGTCGACTGCAAGAACGACGGGATCAGAACGCCGAGCCCGCAGTTACGCAGGCGGCGGGATCGACGGCGACGGGTCTTGATGCCCGCATCGTGAACATCACGTCGATGAACGGCGTTGCTCCCGGTCCGAATGCCGGTGCCTACGGCGCCACCAAAGCGGCGATCGCACTGCTCACGCAACAGATGGCCATCGAGTGGGGGCCGCTCGGGGTGCGGGTGAACGCGGTCGCGCCCGGGCTCATCGACGCCGGGATGAGCGAGCCCCTCTACGCCGACCCCGAAACCCGCGTCGCCCGCGAGTCCAAGGTCCCACTTGGTCGCCTCGGTACCTCCGCCGACATCGCGGCGGCAGTGACCTTTCTCCTGTCCGACGCCGCGGCCTACGTCACCGGCCAGAACCTGATCGTCGACGGGGGGGTCACGATGTCGATGATCGCCAACCTGCCCCGCCCCCGCGCCGTCGACACCATCGGGCATCGCGATGCGTGACCCGGTTCGGGCGCTGATCGTGTCGGGCGGCCCCACCCATGACTTCGATGCCACCTCGGCCGAGTTGGTGGCGTTGCTCGCGGATCAAGGAGTTGCCTCCACGATCACCACCGATGTCGAGGAGGCGTTCGTCACCCTCGGCGCAACGACCGGCACCCGCTCACTCCCCCACGTGCTGGTGGTGAACGCGCTCCGTTGGCAGATGTTGGCCGACCGGTACGCCCACCAGCGGGCCGAGTTCGCCATCGCCCTCTCACCCACAGCCCGATCGGCGTTCGAGCGGTGGTTGGGGGATGGCGGTCGCCTCCTTGCGATGCACACCGCCGTCATCTGCTTCGACGACTGGCCCGAGTGGGGCGACGCGCTCGGGGCGGCGTGGCAATGGGACCACTCGTCACACCCCCCGTACGGGCCGATACGAGTGGCGGAGGCGCCTGGCGCCCCGCTCCACGCCCATCGGGGGGCCGGCAAGCAGCCAGCCGGCGCCTTCGTCCTCGCCGACGAGGCCTATTCGTGCCTGGACCACCGCGTCCCGCTCGATCCTTGGCTCACGGTCACGGCCGATGGCGTGGAGGACCCCCAGCCGGCGATGTGGGCCCGCCAGGTAGATCGGGGTCGCGTGTTCGTCGACACGCTCGGCCACGACATCGAGTCGCTCCGCCACCCCGACCACCGGGCCTGGCTCGCGATCGGTCTTCGGTGGCTACTCCAGGATGGCGCGGATTGCGCCCCGGCCGAACCCCTACCGCCCAAAGTCAGCAACCAGGAAGGGCCGAACCATGCGTTCACTTGAGGGCATGTCGGTGGCCATCACCGGTGGCGGTTCGGGTATCGGCGCTGCCGCGGCCCGTCACTTCGCGGAACGGGGTTCGTTCGTCACCATCTGCGGTCGACGACAACACAAGGTGGACGACGTGGCGGCCGAGATCAACGCCACCACCGCATCATCACGGTGCACCGGGGTCGCGGCCGACATCACGGTGGACGCCGACCGGCGGCGGTTTGTGGAATCGGCCGTGGCCCACGGGGACGGGGCATTGCACACGCTGATCTCCAGCGCCGGCAACATGTATCGCGGCCCCATCGAGGAGCTCGAGGAACAGGCGTTGCTCGATGTGTTCCACACCAACGTGGTGGCCGGGATGATGCTCACGGGCTTGTGCGTGCCTCACCTCGTGCCAACCGAGGGCGTGGTGTTGTTCATCGGATCCGTGCACACGCAACGGGCGTTTCCGGGGGCATCCCCCTACGCCGCCACCAAAGGAGCGCTCGAAACCCTCACCGGCGTGCTGGCCGCAGAGCTCGGTCCTCGCCACATCCGCGTGGGCTGTGTTCGTCCGGGCGCAGTGTTCACCGAGATCAACCAACGGGCCGGCCTCTTCGACGACGCCGCGGCCAAGGCCCGCCTCGAGGGGCTGGCCTCCTCGCACGCCCTCGGACGCATCGGCACTGCCATCGAGATCGCCGAAGCCCTCGCCTACCTCGCCGGAGCCGAATGGACCACCGGCGCCGTGCTCACCGTCGATGGTGGGCTCGGCCTCGGCGTCACGTTCGCCTGACCAAAGGACGCCAAGCCCATGACCGAAACCCCGCCGTACGAGACGTTCACCATCACCACCCACGACGAAGCCCTACAGGCCTACCGCAGCAAAGACCTCCGCCAGGCCCTCTACGACGCCGGCGAAGTGGTGATGGGCGACGTGCTCGTGAACCTGCACGCCGACGCCCATCGAGCCCGGCGCCGGTTGGAGAATCGCCTTTTCCGCAAGGACACCCACACCCACTACGAGAAGGCCCTGTTCCCGGCAATCATCGACGCCACGCTTGCCCCCTATGTGGTCGCAGATCGAGCCGAACTCGTGAGCCTGAGCCACCAGATGATGATGAACCTCGCCGCCCTCACGGCGGGAGTGGATCGGCCGCTCGGCACCCCGGAGGAGACCTTTCACCTCTACTCCTACCTGATGACGTTCATCGAGGGCGCCACCCTTGCGCACTACACGGGCGACAAAGAAGCCAAACGAGCCGAGGTCGTGGACGCCCTCGCACGATTCGATGATGAGTTCCTGATGCCATCGACCGAACGTCGGCGCCTGGCCGTCGCCGCGTTGGCCGCCGGCGAGATCGACGAAGCCGACCTTCCCCGTGACGTGCTCACCATCCTCATACGCAACCAGGACAACCTCGAGCTTCCATCGGACGTGGTGCTGCGGGAAACGGCGTTCTTTCTCCTCGCCGGGGCCCACACCTCGGCGACGGCGTACGTGCGAACCACGCACAACATCTTCTCCTGGCTGGCGATCCACCCAGAAGACGACTCCTTGATCCATGCCGACACCCGGTTCGTCCAGCGCTGCATGCACGAGACGATCCGATTGCAGCCATCCTCTCCAGTTGGGATGCGATGGGCGCTCGACGACGTCGCCCTCCCTTCGGGACGCACGTTCCCCAAGGGCAGCAAGGTGGTGATCGACCTTCTCGCCGTCAATCGCGACACCGAGGTGTGGGGACCCGACGCCTCCGAGTTCAACCCCCGCCGACCTGTTCCCGAAGGGCTCTCGCCCTGGGGATTGAGCTTCGGTTCGGGTATGCACGCCTGCATCGGTCAGGACCTTGCCGGAGGCGTACTGGCCGAGAACCAACCGCCGGACACCACGGAACATCTCTACGGACTCGTCCCCGTTGCCGTGCAGGCGTTGTTCGACCGGGGCGCCCGACCCGATCCCGACGAACCCCCGTTCATCGACCCCACCAACGTGCGGCAGTATTGGGGCCGGTATCCCGTTCGGTTCGGAGGCTCGTGACAGAGAAGCGCGGCACACGCCACAGCGACGACCTCGGAGGCGCGGCAGTTCCGGGCGTGGTGTGGGAGGCCGATCACGACGCGCGCGCCCGCTCGGTGACCGCACGGTTCATGGCCGCCCAGGGAATCGACACGTACGCCGAGCTGGTCCGCCGATCGATCGACGAGCCCATCTGGTTCTGGGACGCCGTCGTATCGTTCCTCGGCATCCCATTCCAGCGGCCATTCACACTCGTGGCCGACACGACGAATGGCCCGGCCTGGACCACCTGGTTCAGCGACGGGGCGATCAACCTGTCCGACGTTTGCGTCGACCGCTGGGCCGTCGCTACCCCGGACGCCGTTGCGATCATCACCGAAGACGAGGACGGTGCATCACGCACCCTCACGTTCGCCCAGCTCCGCGACACGGTGAACGAGGTCGCGGCCATGTTTCGAGCCGAAGGCGTGGAACCGGGGTCCACGGTGGCGGTGTACCTGCCGCTCTGCACCGAGGCGGTCGTCAGCTTTCTCGCCATAGCCCGGCTCGGCGCCATCTTCGTACCCATCTTCTCGGGGTTCGGCGCGCCCGCAGTGGCCACGCGTTTGGTCGATGCCCGTCCGTCGTTGCTCATCACCGCGGATGGGTTCCGACGACGGGGCCGTCCGATCGTGATGAAGGCCATCGCCGACGAGGCAGTCCGGCTCGCCGCCCACGCCGGCGTGATGGTGCCTCGTTCGCTCGTCGTGTACCACGAGCGAACCCTCACCGTGCCGATCGACGCCAAACGTGAGCGTTGGTGGCACGACGCGCTGGCACGAGTCACCGAGCCGCTCGACGGCGCCGTGCTCACCGACGCCGAGACGCCCGTGCTGTTGGCCTACACGTCGGGCACAACGGGCAAACCCAAGGGGGCGGTGCACGTACACGGTGGATTCACCGTGAAGATCGCCGAAGAGGGTGCGTTTCAGACCGACCTCCAACCAGGCGACCGACTGTGCTGGATCACCGACATGGGCTGGATCATGGGGCCGTGGGTCACCGTGGGCTCGCTGGCCAACGGGGCCACCCTCGTGCTGTTCGACGGCGCCCCCGACTGGCCCGATCCCGGACGATTGTGGGAGGTCGTCACCAAACACGAGGTCACGGTGCTCGGCGTGTCCCCCACGTTGGTGCGCGCCTTGAAGGCCGCCGGCGATCAGCACCTGCCTGTCGACGGCCTGCCGTCTTCGCTCCGGGCCTTCGCATCTACGGGCGAACCCTGGAACGCCGAACCGTGGTGGTGGCTGTTCGAACGGGTGGGCGGCCGCACCCGCCCGATCATCAACATCTCTGGCGGCACGGAAGCAGGGGCATGCCTGTTGTCGGTCAACCTTTTGCAAGGGCTCAAGCCGGTCGCGCTGGGTGGCCCCTCGCTGGGCATGGCCGTTGACGTCTTCGCCGACGACGGCACTTCCTTGCTTCGACCCGATGGCACCGGCGATCCCGACACGCTCGGCGAGCTGGTGGTCACGAAGGCATGGCCGGGAACCACCCGCGGCATCTGGAACGACCCCAACCGCTACATCGACACCTACTGGAGCCGGTTCACCGACGTGTGGGTGCACGGCGACTGGGCGTCGGTCGACGAACACGGTTTCTGGTCGTTGCACGGCCGTTCCGACGACACGCTCAACATCGCCGGCAAACGCATCGGCCCCGCCGAGTTCGAGTCCGCAGCGGTGGCCTGCGACGGCGTGGTGACGGCCGCGGCGATCGGTGTGCCCGACGACGTCAAGGGTGAGGTCGTGGTGCTGTATTGCGTGGCCCGTTCCGACGCCGACCTCGGGGCGTTGGACGACGCCGTCCGTACCGCAGTTGTGGTGGAGTTCGGCCGGGCCTTCTCGCCCAAACACGTGTTCTTCGTCGCCGACCTTCCCCGCACCCGATCGCAGAAGATCGTTCGCCGAGCGATCCGGGCCTGCGCGCTCGGCACCGACCCCGGCGACCTCTCTACCCTGGAGAACCCCGACTCGCTTCACCTCATTGCTCGGGTCGACGCTTGATCCGGGTGGGTTTCGGATGATCGACATCCACGCCCACGTGGTGCTCGAAGGCGTGCTCGGGAAAGCCGGGGAGCACGGGCCGGAACTCGGCACCGGCCCGGAGGGTCGGCCCTTCTTCCGAGTGGGCACCTACGTGCTCGACGGGGTGCGATACCGCGGCAGCCCGTTCATGGATGTCGATGCCCGTCTTCGTGCCATGGACGAGGCTGGGATCGATGTGGCGGTGCTGTCGCCCAACCCTCTCACCTACTTCGGGCACATCGAGCCGTTGCTCGCGGCCGACTTCGCCCGGTGGCACAACGACGAACTGTCCACCGTTGTCGCCGGCCACCCCGATCGCCTCCGAGGGTTCGCGCAGCTCCCCATGCAACAGATCGACCTCGCCATCGACGAGCTTCGCCGTGCCGCAGGCGATCTCGGCTTGCTCGCTCCGTACATCGGCACCGACTACCCCACCATCGTCGGCGCCATGGCGTGTCCGATTGGGATCGACGATCCCTCCTGGGATTCGTTCTACGAAGCCTGTACCGAGCTTGACGTGCCGGTGTTCTTCCATCCGGCGCCTCCCGGGATCGACGGTCCCCTCCCCGACCCCCGCGTGCGCCGCTTCGATGCCGACCTGTGGCTGAGCTTCGCCTACGAAGAGACCTTGGCCGTAGCCTCCCTCGTCTTCGGTGGTGTACTCGAGCGCCATCCGACCCTCGACGTGTGCATCTCGCACGGGGGCGGCGCCGTCCCCCAGTTGGCCGAGCGGATGGCCCACGCCGGTGCCACTCGACCGTGGGCTCCCGACCACCTCCGAGGGAGACCCGATGCCTTCCGGATCCAGCTGCATCGACTCTGGTGGGACTGCCACGTAGGTGGGCCGGCCGCCCTCGTGGCCCTTCGCGCCTTGGTGGGCGACGACCGCCTTGTGGCCGGCACGAACTTCGCCGGCTGGGACGCCGACATCGACCCCTGCCACGGTGATGGCGCACTCGCCACCGCCCTCGTGGCCAACACCCTCCGCCTCCTCCGACTCCCCCTCCCGGCCTGAACCAGGTCCGAACCGCAGCCGATAGGCTCCGCCGACGTGGCCGCCGTTCCCGATCCCCCGTCCGCTGCCGAGACGGCGATGTCTGGCGACAGCGATCCGGTGCTCGATGAGGGGCAGTTGCGTCGCCTGAGCACCTACGGCGAGATCCAGGCCGCGTCGGCCGGCGACCTCATCGTTCCCCAAGGCCAGGCCGGCTACGACTTCGTCGTGGTGCTCGATGGCGAAGTGGGGATCATCAGCACCTCGACCGATACTCCGGTCACCGTGATCTCGCACGGACCGGGCCACTTCCTCGGCGGCCTCAGCCTGCTCACGGGAGAGCGGACGTTGCTCGCCGCCCGGGCGGTTGCCGACAGTTCCATCCTCCGTATCTCACCCTCCCGATTCCGCGCCATGATGGCGGCGGAAACCGATCTCGCCGACCTGATCTTCAATGCCTTCGTGGCCCGCAGGGACGCCCCGATGTTGCGCGGTTCGGGTGCTCCGCTCCGGATCATCGGCTCCCGCATGTCGGGAGCCACCTTGGCCTTGCGGTCCTTCGCCCGCCGACAACGACTGGCGCACGAGTGGATCGACCTCGACGCCCCGAACGTCGATGAGCCCGACGTCGTTCTCGCCCGCTACGGCATGCGCCCCGCCGATGCGCCCGTGGTCGTCACGCCGACCGCCGT
>Ga0105047_10002953_pt1 | contig 30154 bp, 24 predicted proteins | sample MAT04_FD_78384 | JGI IMG/M metagenome (GOLD analysis project Ga0105047, IMG submission 78384) | Freshwater microbial communities from Lake Fryxell liftoff mats and glacier meltwater in Antarctica - MAT-04 (megahit assembly) | ecosystem: Environmental > Aquatic > Freshwater > Ice > Liftoff... | reverse complement strand
TCTCCGTCTCCGCATCCGAGAGGATGCGTGAGCCGAAGGCGCGGCTCTCGCCACGCGACGCTTGCGCGCAAGGCCGACGTCGCTGCCTGCGATACCGCCTGCGCGTGCCCCGGCCCCTCCCTTGTTGGCCTCTCGTCGACAGCCGCCCGCAGAGATCGAGATCGGCTCACGGAGCGACGCTCTGCCTACGTCGAGATGGGATGAATCCTGAGGACCGGAGGTCCCCACCAGGGTAGGAACAAGATCACCGAGCGCGAGTCGAGGGACGAGAATCGTGCTCGGTGATTTAGCGCGGCGCGTTCCGCTCGTTCCAGCTGCTCTGCAGGACGCTGATCATCGCGGGCGCCGACGGAGCAAGCGTCGCGATCTGCACGAGCGCCTTGTCGAAGCGTGCGCGATCGCCGACGGCCATCGCCCCGCAGGCATCGAGGAAGTGAGCGCGCGGGCTCTTCGGCGCCTGGAGCGCCGCGAGCGCACCGTCGTGCGACCAGGCCTCGCTCCGTCGACCTTCGAGCGCGTCGCGGAGCGGCATCTCGAGCGGCATCAGGTGGCGGAACGCCTGGTAGCCCGAGCGCGCGAGCTCCGCGTTCGGCCCATCCTTCTTCGCGTAGATGGCGGCGACGTCGTCGAAGTAGACCATCGTGAACTCACGCGAGCGCGCGAAGGTCATCCCGAACGGCTCACCCTCGCGCGAGCGCGTGATGGCCCACTCGATCTGGTACTCGGCGACGAGCTCGGACAGCGTCGCTGGGTCGACGTTGGCGCGGTCGACCTTCTCGGCGAGCTCGTGCCCGTGGACGAACGCCTGGCGTCCGTCGATGAGGACGCGCTGCTCCGGATGGAGCCGCATGGCCAGGTACCCACCGAACGGCATGAAGTTGTACATGTGCCCGGCGGGCGTGTTCGCCTTGATCCAGAGGACCGCGGCCTCCGGGTAGTGGCTCTCCTCGAAGCCGATGCCGAGGCCGACGTCGCTCTTCACGAGCATGACGGGCGCCACGATGAAGAGGCTCGCGCCGGCGCACGCTTGCATGAGCGCCGTCGGGCGCACGAACCCCGCGAAGCGGCGAGCGATGAACGGCGCGAGCATGATCGCGCCGACCGCGAGGAGGCGAATGGCCGTCCGGCTGAGCGCGAAGGCGACGAGCACGACGCCGATGTCGAACGCGTTCGGGACCTTGCCCTTCGCGCCCTTTCCGAACAGGAACGCGAGCAGGGCGAGGACGAGCACGAGCCCGGTGGCCGGCTCCACGGTCGTGAGGAACCCGAGCGTCGGCTTTGCCCACTCCGTCACGAGGTGGAAGTCGGCCTCTGCGCGGAGCGGCCCGAGCAGGACCTTCGTGAAGCCGGGGTTGACGAGCGACGCCGCGACCGACGCCGCCGCCAGGGCCGCCGTGATGGGTGCATCGGTTCCGTCTTCTTCGGGCAGAAGCGCGCCGGCGCGACCGCGCGCGAGGTGGCACGCTCCGCGGTAACCCGCGTATCCGAGCACGAGGACGGCGCCGAGGAAGACGCTCGGATGGGTGTTGGCCCAGAGGAAGAGGAGCGGCGGCAGCCAGTAGAGGGCGCGCCGCCGTCGGGTGGGCTCCTCCGCGACGTCGCGATGGCGCGAGAGCAGCATCATGAGGAGCGCGAGGAAGAGAAACCCGATGGTCGCGGGGCGCGCGAGGAGCCAGGGGCTCGTGGCGGCCATCGCGAGGGCGACGGCGAGCCAGGCCGCAGGTCCCTCCTTCTTCACCGTCGTCCAGAGAACGATCGCGGTCGCGACGCTCAGCGTCGCGGTGAAGAGCTGGAGCCCGAGCGCGCCGAACCAGTGGTGGATGGCGTAGAACGGGACCTCGCTCAGGAGGTCGATGTGCTCGACAGGCCGGTGCGTGTACGCGAGGTCGTCGATGCGCGGGATCGCGTGCGTCTGCACGATCAGGCGGCCGTTCGCGATGTGCCACGGCAGATCGAAGTCGCCGACCTTGCGGACCAGGACTGCGCCGAAGATCGCGGCAAGCCCCAGAGGGGGCAGGAGTCGCACGGCGAGTGGCTGCTTCATGAGGACGACCGCGGCAGGACCTGCCCGCCGTGGCGCCGTCAGAGTGAAGCACTCTTCGCGAGGAAACTCACGCGGGTCATGCGCGCGTCAGAGGTAACCCTCGTGCCGGAACCACGCCATGGCGTCGGCGACCGCGAGCTCGACCGGTGATTGCGGCATCCCCAGCTCGCGCACCGCTTTGGTGCAATCTGCACGCAAACCGAGTCGGGCGATCTGCACGGCCTGCGGCGTGAAGAGGGGAGGGCGGCGCGTGATGCGGTCCGCGACGAAGCGCAGCCCGCGGGCCACCGCGCTGGCAAGGGCGAACGGAGCGACCACGATTCGCTTGTCGACGCCGAGCGCGTCGAGCGCCATCCGTGCGATCCCGGCGAGGCTCACGTCGCGACAGCCGAGGAGGTACGTCTCGCCGCGCTTCCCGCGCTCCGCGGCGAGGACGTGTGCGCGGGCCATGTCGCGTACGTCGGCGAAGTTGGTGATCGTGTCGGCGACGACGACCACCGGCATCCTCACGGCGGAGAGCAGGAGGCGACCGGTGGGCGTCGGGCCTGCGTCACCGGGGCCGATCGGTCCGCAGGGGGCAACGATGACGACGTCCTGCTCGAGCGCGGCATGCACCGCGACCTCGTGCGCGTCGGCCTTGCTGCGCGAGTAGGCATCGCCGGTTGCGCCCAGGGCGAATGCGCTCTCCTCCGTCGCTCGCCGCCTCGGCCCCTGGCCGCCGAACCGCGCGATCGAGCTCGTGTGCACGACGCGGCGGACTCCCTCGGCGCGTGCCGCGTCGAGCACGTTGCGTGTCCCCTCGACGTTCACGCGCTGCATGATGCCGGCGTCCTTCGTCCACAGCGCGTAGACCGCCGCGAGGTGGAAGACGACCTCGCAGCCGCGCATGGCCCGGCGCATGTCGTCGCGGACCGTCACGTCGCCTGCGAGCCGCTCGACGTCGAGGCCTCGCAGGTTCCGCTGGTCCTCGTTCGGGAGGTGGAGAGCGCGGACGTCGTGTCCGTCCTCCACGAGCGCACGAACGACGTTCGAGCCGATGAAGCCCGCGGAGCCCGTGACGAGCGCCTTCACGTGGAGGCGCCCGCGTCTGCGCGGGCGAGCGCGAAGTAGAGCCAGAGGATCTCGCGCTTCTTCGTCTTCAGCCACGCCTGCCCGAGCCAGAGCCCGGGCTCGAGCTCGCGGATCTCGTCCTTGATGCTGCGGATCACCGGCGGATTGCCCCGGAGGTCGTAGTCGAGCTGGAGCGCGTCGAAGTCGCCTGCGCGTGAGGGCGCGATGAACGTCTCGAAGCGGAAGAGGCGAAAGCGGTCGGACAGCACCCGGTTGATGCCTTCTCCGTTGTTCTCGGTGCGCGGGTGGAAGCTCTTGCCGCGCCACGGGAACGCGCTCGAGCCTGCGAAGGAGCGGATGGCGCCCTGGATGCCGGGGCGGGATTCGAGCGACGGCCAGGCGAGCATGCGGCCGCGGAGATTGCCTTCGACCTGGCCGATGCGGGGCGCACGGGCCTCGACGTAGAGGCGCTCGAGCTCGGAGCAGGGGAGGTCGAGCAGGGAGTCGAGCCGGTGGAGGCGGCGCTGGGCGGCCGGGTCGAGCGCGGTGCCCGAGGGGGATTGCGACGAGGGCGCGTGGGCGAAGGGCGTTGCAGTGGGCATGGGATGCTCCTGGGGGATGTCGCATACGGGGTCGTATGTGACATTGATCTTTCACATACGAGGCCGTATGTCAAATGGGTGCCCCGCAAAGCGACGCCGAAGCCGAAGGTCCGCGCGAAGAACGCCCGTCAGTCCGCGAACCGCGACGATGCGAAGCAGCAGACGCGCGCCGCGCTGGTGAGCGCCGCGCTCGAGCTGTTCGCCGAGCAGGGGCTCGACGTGCCGAGCCTCGACGCCATCTGCGATCGCGCCGGCTTCACGCGCGGCGCGTTCTACGTTCACTTCAAGACCCGCGAGGACATCCTCGTGGCCGTGATGGATCAGGTCGGCGAGCAGTTCCTCGCGAGCGTCTTCGCGCAGATGCCGGACCTGGCGTCACCGACGTCTCCCGCGCGTGGAGGACGCCTTCATCAGGCGGTGCGTCGGTTCGTCGAGGCGGTCGGCTCCGGCGCCTATCCGCTCATGGCGACGTCGGGAAAGGGCCCGCTCGTCCGTCCGCACCAGCTCCTCGATGCGTGCGCGCGCTCACCGGTCGTGCGCGAGCGTTACCGTGATCTCGTGCAGCTCAGCGTCGGGGCCGTCGCGGGCCTCGTGAAGGGCGATCAAGACGACGGCGCGGTCCGCGGCGACGTCGACGCCGAGACGGTCGCGACGATGGCGCTCGCGCTCGTCATCGGCGCGCAGACGATGAACGATCTCGGCCTCGCGCTCGACCCTTCGCACCTCGCGAGCGCGATCGAGCGGATGCTCGCGCGCGGCTGAGCGCGCGCGGCGAACGACTCGTCAGCGAACCTTGCGGAGCAGCTTCGCGGCGACGGTGAGGTTCCACACGGCGAAGCCGAGGAACATGAGCACGAGAAGGATCGCGCCGCGCGCGCCCGACGGGCTGTCGCCCTCGACGAGGAGCCACGAGGCCTCGGGCACCTTCTGCCCGGTCGCGTCGCGCACGGCTGCCGCGAGGCCGCGGTGCTTGGGCCCAGCCGTCTCGAACTTCACGAGGCGACCGGTGAACTGGCTCGGCGGGACGTAGCGGATGTTCTCGGCGCCGGCCGGGACGCGGACCTCGACCCAGACGTTCGGCCGACCTGCGACCGGCATGAGCCGGAACGAGTCGGAGACGAGGGGCCGCTCGTACCGGATGGCGTGCGCCGCTCCGAGCATGCCGGAACCACTAACGAATCCGTTCTCTACGAAGGCCGAAGCGGGGGCGGACCCGAGGTCGCCTAGGTCGACCGCGCGGGCCGGGGCGAAGGCGTAGGTCGCGTCACCCCGGAGGGCGGCGATCATGGCGAGGGACGCGAAGGCCGTGAAGACCAGCATTCCGACGGTCACCGAGCGCTCGCGCTTCGGCGGATCCGGGAGATCGAGGAGCTCCGGATCGACAATGTCGTCTTCGCCCGCGTTGGGCGGTGCGAGATGGTGGGTCGGGGCGGTTGTCACGGGGATTTGCGGGGGTGGGGGGAGGCTGGGGTCTTCCAGTTCACTCTAAACGGGACCCGCAGCCTCGCCAAACCGACAGCACGAAAACGCCAGGGTTCCGGAAATTTCCGGAAATAGCACCTTGTCCCCAAGAATCGCGGAAGTGCCCAACGTTCTGAAACCCATGGTAGGCTCGCCCCGATGGCTTCCGGAAAGCTCGTCAGCTGCCTCTCGTGCGGGTTCTCCAAGAATCCGCCGGGCTCGGTCCGTTGCGGCTCTTGTGGCGCGAAAATCGAGGCGATGCAGAAGCTTCGCTCGCGCGAAGAAGAGCTCGAGCGTCGGTACCAGCAGGAGGGGGTGAGCCTCCAGTGGCTCTTCATCGCCATTGCCGTCCAGGGTGTCCTCACGGCTGCCCTCGTCTTCGGCCTGCCGCGCATCGTGACGCTCCTCGATTTCGAGGGTGGTAACGGCATGATCGTCTGCGTGCCCGTGTGGTTCCTCGGCGGTCTGCTCGTCGGCATGATCTCGCCCGGCCGCACGTTCATCGAGCCGATGGTCGCCAGCTTCGTCGTGGCGATCCCGACGACCTTCTTGCTCGTGCAGAGCCAGACGGTCCGGACGATGCCGACGTTTCTCTATGTCGTCATGAGCGCGATCGGCGTCATGTTCACGCTGATCGGCGCGTACATCGGCGAGCGAATCCAGCTCGGCCCGCCGCCGAAGGCCGCCGACTGAGGCTTGGCTGAGGACTGGCGACCCGCATCAAGGAGCAGGCGCATGAGTGAGAGGTTCGACGTGGTCGTCGTCGGCGGTGGTCCCGGCGGCGCGGTCTGCGCGGCGCGGCTCGCGCAGGGCGGCGCGAAGGTTCTCGTGCTGGAAAAAGCGCTCTTCCCGCGCTTCCATCTCGGCGAGTCGCTCCTCCCGCAGTCGCTGCCCGTGCTCGAGGCGATCGGCGTTCTGGAGGAGATCGAGGCGACCTTCATCCACAAGTACGGCGCGCGCTTCCACGACGACGCGCTCGGCCGGAAGGACCGCTTCTCCTTCGACGGCGCGTGGAAGAACGACCGCGATCACTCGTTCGAGGTCCCTCGCGATCAGTTCGACAAGGTCCTGCTCGACCACGCGCAGCGCCTCGGCGTCGAGGTCAGGCAGGAGTGGTCGGTCACGGGCGCCGTGCGCGAGGGCGAGCGTGTGGTGGGCGTCCTGGCGAGGGCGCCCGACGGAAGCGACGCGCGGTTCGACGCGAAGTACGTGGTCGACGCATCCGGTCGCGACGCGCTCTTCGCGCATGCCGCGCGTGCGACGGCGAAGATCATCGACCTCGATCAAACCGCCATTTTCATGCACTACGAGGGCGTTCCGCGCCCCGAGGGCAGGCTCGCCGGTGACATCGACATCGTCATCTTCCGCGAGTCACCGACGGCGCGGCCGAACTGGTTCTGGATGATCCCCTTCAAGGACGGACGCACCAGCGTGGGTGCGGTCGTGTCGAAGACGTGGATGAAGGAGCATCGCGCGCGCCTCGACAAGGAGGCGATCGCGCAGAGCGGCGACGAGCTCAGCGCGCTGTTCGACATGGCCGTGAAGGAGTCGCGGAGCGCGTCGGAGCTGCTCGGAGGCGCGAAGAAGCTCTGGCCGCGCGTCCAGGCTGCCGCGGACTTCAGCTATCGGGTCCGTGACCTCGTCGGCGAGGGCTGGGTCGCGGTCGGCGATGCAGCCGGCTTCATCGACCCGCTCTTCTCGACCGGCGCGCACATCGCGATGTGTGGCGGCAAGGCGGCTGCGGACACGCTCCTCGAGCTGCTCGCGCCAGGCGGTAGCGCGGAAGAGGCGCAGAAACTGAAGGCGTGGGAGACGATGATCCGCAGCGGCGCGGAGACGTTCATCCTCGCGGTGCAGGCGTTCTACGCAGGGCCTCTGATGGAGGCGATCTTCGCGGAGAACAAGCACAACGCGCTACGCCGCTCGATCACGTCGCTCCTTGCGGGCGACGTGTTCACTGACTCGGTATGGCTCCGCGACACGAAGCTCCGCCTGAAAGAAATGGCCGAGCGCCCGCAGCCCACGTAGTCCCGGAGGACGTGCGTTGGCGTCGGGAACGACGCCAACGCAGCGAGTCTCAGGTGTCTTTGGCGTCCTTGACGCGAGCCGCCTTGCCGGCGAGGTCGCGCAAGTAGAAGAGGCGTGCACGACGGACGACGCCCTTCGACACGATCTCGACCTTGTCGATGCGCGGCGAGTGCGAGAGGAACTGGCGCTCGACGCCGACGTTGAAGCTCACCTTGCGCACGGTGAACGTGCTGCGAGCTCCCGCGCGGTGGCGCTTCAGGACGACGCCCTGGAAGACCTGAATGCGATCCTTGTCGCCTTCGACGATCTTGTAGTGAACGCGAACGGTGTCACCGACGCGGAAGTCGGGCATTCCCGTACGAAGCTGCTCGTTCTCGATCTCGGCGATCTTCGCGTTCTGCATGGCCGTCTCTCTCTTCTAGATCTGCGCGGAAGTCCAACCCGACTGCGAAACACTCTGTAGCTTCTGGAAAAGCTGGGGAAAATTGCTCGTCCCGGAGGGTCAGGGGGCGCGCTTTAAAGCACGCACCTCTCCACCTGTCAACGAACGCCCACGCGAGAAGGTCCGCATGCTAACTCGAGCGGTATGTCCCTCAGCGTCGGCCAGAAGGCTCCCGACTTCGACGTGGTCTCCAGCTCGGGCAAGGCGCTCAAGCTGAGTGACTTCCGCGGAAAGAAAAACGTCGTCATCTACTTCTACCCGGGCGACTTCACGCCCGTCTGCACCAAGGAAACGTGCGGGTTTCGCGATATGTACGCGCAGCTCGAGTCGGCGGACACCGAGGTCATCGGTGTTTCGGTCGACTCCGACGAGTCGCACAAGAAGTTCGCCGCCGAGTACAAGGTCCCCTTCGAGCTGGTCTCGGACAAGGACCGCGAGCTCGCCAAGGCGTACGGCGCGACGAGCTTCCTCGGGAAGATCCTCGGAAAGGCCGGCCGCCTGACGTACTTGATCGACAAGAAGGGCGAGATCGCCGGGGTCTTCCAGGGCGAGCTCAGCGCCTCGAAGCACGTCGACGGCGTCCGCGAGGCCATCAAGCTGTTGGGGCTCCGCCCCTCACGCTTCGCGTGAGCCTCCCCATCGCGCCACCGGGCCGGCGTGATTCGCCTGCGGCGAACGGCGCCGCAGACGGCGCCGATTTTCACGCCTAGGTGGGCTGAGTCTGTGACCTTCCATGGTTCAGGTCTAGCGATCGCTCGCTGGGGGGCTCATCACGGAAACGGCGTGCCTGGCACGCCGGTCGGCGCGCAGCGCCGATTCTCCCTGGGGGAGGCTCGTCGCGGAGCGACGAGGGGGGACCGGAGGTCCCCAACCTGCCCGCTTGACGGAAGGTGGGGGAGAGGCCATTGTCCGCGGCCCTTTCCCCCTGGGAAGGAAAGAGACTGCACGCATCGGGGTCATGCCCACGGGTCCTGCGCTAGGAACCGTCACTCATAGTGAACGCCAACCGGTCTCTCGTCTCTCGCACCACCCTCAGTTAGCGCAGAAGAAGTCAGCATCATGAACACGAGCCCCGGAATCATCGGCAAGAAGCTGGGAATGACCCAGCTCTACAAGGACGACGGCACCGTGCAGCGCGTCACCGTCCTCGACATGAGCGACGTCGCGATCGTCGGCAAGCGCACGATGGCCACGGACGGCTACAACGCTCTCGTCTTCGGTCTCAAGGACGCGAAGGAGAAGCACCTCACGAAGGCCGAGCTCGGCTCGTTCAAGAAGAAGAACGTCGCCCCGAAGCGCGAGCTCCGCGAGCTCCGCTGCACCGAGGAGTACTCGGCGAAGTTCGAGATCGGCTCGCCCTTCAAGCTCGACGAGCTCTTCACGGTCGGCCAGAAGGTCGATACGCGCGGCATCACGAACGGCCGCGGCTTCACCGGCGTCATGCGCCGCTGGAACTTCGCCGGCGCGGCGACCGACACTCACGGAACGCACGAGTACCACCGCCACGGCGGATCGATCGGTACCAACATGACGCCCGGTCGCACGCTCCCCAACATGAAGATGCCCGGCCAGTATGGCAACGAGACGGTCAGCATCCTGAACCTCAAGGTCGCGCGCATCGACTCCGACAAGGGCCTCCTCATGATCGAGGGCGGCATCCCGGGCTCGAAGAACGGCATCGTTCTCGTCCGCCACGCCGTGAAGACCCGCGTCCGCAAGGCCGGCCGTTGAGCTAGTGGGGCTCCGCCCCTCGCTTCGCGAGCCCCCCCGGGATGTGGACTTCCCGGCGTGATTCGCCTTCGGCGAACGGCGCTTCGCGCCGAGGACACGCCTAGGTAGAAAGAGAAGACCCCGCGCTGCCGAGAGGCTGCGCGGGGTTTCTTCGTTCTGCCGGCTCGCTCAGTCTTCGCTCGACCAGCCGCGCGCGCGCTGCCAGGTCTCGTGCGAGGTGCCACGCGGCTCGGGCTGATCGTTCCACTCGATGTCGAGATCGAGGAGGCTCGGCATGCGCGCACGGTTCGCCTGCGGCTCGGGCCTCCGGACGCTTGCGGGACTGACGTGGAAAACGCACTTGAGGTTCATGGTGGCTGACCACAACCAGGTGCAACGGCTGGTCCATCGCGAAAGCCGGATGAAACGCGCACCGGCCATGCAGATCTCGGCGCGACTCGAGGGGTCTGAGACGCAGTCGCGACGCTCGGGTGGTGCATGGCCGATCCGCCGCGGTTCGCGCGCGTTCCATCGCCGATGTAAGAGGAGGAAGCCAATCATCCTCCGCTGTTGTAAGGATGCGGTGCAGGCGGAATCGATGGCCAAGGGCAAGAACGCGAAGAACCCGTACAAGGGCGCCGACCGATTCACGGTCGCGGCGAAGCAGCAGGGCTACCCGGCGCGCAGCGTCTTCAAGCTCGAGGAGATCGATCGCCGGATCCGTCTGCTCAAGCCGGGCATGCACGTGCTCGATCTCGGCGCCGCCCCCGGCAGCTGGATGCTCTACACGGGGCAGAAGATCGGCCGTAACGGCAAGCTCCTCGCCGTCGACCTGACGGCCATCGAAGTCCCGCTGCCCGAGAACACGACGTTCCTCCAGGGCGACGCGCTCTCGCTCGAGAACGAGGCACTCGAGATGTACGCGCCCTACGACGTCGTGCTGAGCGACATGGCGCCGAACACGACCGGCAATCGGATCGGCGACCAGACGCGCAGCTTCGACCTCTTCATGCGTGCGCTAGCGGTGGCCGAGAAGCTCGGCAAGCCGGGCGGAGCGTTCGTCGGCAAGATCTTCATGGGCGAGGACTTCCCGCTCGCGAAGAAGGGGGTGAAGCGCGTCTTCGACGAGGAGCGCGCGCTCCGCCCCGAGGGCGTCCGCACCAATAGCATCGAGCTGTTCCTGGTCGGCCTCGGCAAGAAGGCCGTCATCCCGCCCGCGACCTGAGAGTCTTCGCGCTACGGAGCCGAGCGGGAGATGCGCAAGCGCCCTCGTTCCGGTATGCTCACTCGAGTGATGGTCGCGGCATTTCAGGGGCTGCTCGCCGGCCGCTTCGTGATCGAGCGCGAGGTCGGGCGCGGTGGTGTCGGCATCGTGTATCGCGCGACCGACGAGGTCTCGAAGACGCCCGTCGCGCTCAAGGTGATCGCCATCCCCGGAGTCGACGCCGGAGAGGAGGCGCGCTTCGGCCGTGAGGGCCGTGTGCTCGCCGGGCTCAGTCACGCCGGCATCGTGCGCGTCGTCGCGTTCGGCCAGCTCGACGAAGGGCATCCGTACGTCGCCATGGAGTGGCTCGACGGCGAGGACATCGCTCAGCGCCAGAAGCGCGCACCGCTGACGCTCGGCCAGGCCGTCGAGGTGGGCGCATTCGTCGCCGACGCGCTCGCGTATGCGCACGGCGTCGGCATCGTGCATCGTGACATCAAGCCTTCGAACGTGATCCTCGTCGGTAGCAAGGCGGGGCACGACTGGCCGATCGAGTCGAAGCTCGTCGACTTCGGCGTCGCGTCCGCGGAGGACGCCCGCCTCACGCGTACCGGCGCGATCATCGGGACGCCGGCGTACATGGCGCCGGAGCAGGCGCGCGGCGATGCCGAGGTCGATGCGCGGGCCGACATCTACGGGCTCGGTGCCACGCTCTTCGAGATGATTGCCGGCAGGCCGCCGCACATCGGGCCCACGCCGGTCGCCATCCTCGCGCGCCTCGTGACGACGCCCGCGCCGCGCCTCAGCGAGATCTTCCCCGAGGTCCCGATCTCGCTCGACGATCTCCTCGCCAACATGCTTGCCACGCACCCGGAGGACCGCCCGAGCGGCGCCGGCGAGGTCGCCAGCCGGCTGCGCGCGATCGCTCTCGAGCTCGCGAGCGCTCCGATCACGACGCGCACGCAGTCGCCCGACAGCGGCGGGACCCCGCAGAGCATGGGGTCGATGATCCTCCAGTCGGCTCGGCCCGGCGGGTCGCGGCTCGTCACCTCGATCCTCGCCACCGCCGTACCGAAGGGGCCGACGCGTGGTCGCCTCATCGCGCACCTGCGAGCGCGCGGCGCGGAGGCCACCGAGCTCGGCGGCGACGCCATCGTCGCGCATCTCGGCGTCCTGAAGGCGCTCGGCGACGAGGCCGCGCGCGCGCTCGACCTCGGGCTCCGCCTCGCCGCCGCCGGCTGTCGCGTCGGCGTCGCGACCGGGCGCACGCGCATCGATCGCACGCGCCCCACCGGCGAGGTCGTCGACCGCGCTGCAGCGCTCTCCCGTGACGCCCAGAAGGGGCAGGTCTTCGCCGACACGACGACGAGTGAGCTCGCGCGCGGTCGCTACGAGATGGTCGTGCGCGGAGACGGCACGTCCGTCGTCGGCGCGAAGAACACCGCGAAGAAGGAAGGCGTCGCGGGCGGCTCGCCATTCGTCGGTCGCGAGGCGGACCTCTCCCAGATCGTGAGCGCCTACGAGCGATGCCAGGAGGACGAGACTCCCATCATCGTCACGATCAGCGGCGCGCCCGGCATCGGCAAGACGCGCCTCCGTCGTGAGGCCGTGTCTCGTATCGCGTCGCATCCGTCGTCGCCGCGTGTCGCGCTCGTGCGTGCAGAGTCGTTCGCGAAGAGCCACGCGCTCGGCATCATGGCCGACGTCGCGCGCGGCATGGCCGGCGTCGCGAAGGGCTCGGGCCTCGAGGACGCGATGTCCGCGACCGACGCGCTCCTCTCCAAGATCGAGGTCGTCGGTCCGAGCACGCGCGAGCTCGTCGCGCGCCTCGTCGCCAACGAGCCGCTCCCCGAGAGCGTCGACGCGCGCGCCGCGCGTGACGCGCTCTGGATTGCCCTCACCGACATGGCCGTGCGCATCTCGAAGGAGGCACCGCTCGTCATCGCCGTCGAGGACGCGCAGTGGGCCGACCTCGAGAGCCTCGCGTGGCTCGACCACCTCCTTGGCCGCGCCGCCGGGCACTCCGTGTTCGTGCTCGCCACTGCACGCCCGACGCTCTGGCGCGACGACCCTGCACGTTTCTCGGGTCGCGACCACGTGCGCATCGAGCTGCGTCCGCTCGCGCGGCGCACGGTGCGCGCCATCGCCAAGGCGATCCTCGGCGAGAAGGCGCAGAGCGCAGACGGCGAGGCGCTCGTCGAGTCGATCGCCACGCAGGCGGGCGGCTCACCGCTGTTCGCCGAGGAGCTCGCGCGCCTCGCCCATCAGGGCCGCGACGCCGCGAGCGCGCCCACCATCGAGGCCGCCATCCAGGTGTCGCTCGACGCGCTCGACGAAGACGTCCGAGAGGCGTCGACCAAGCTCAGCGTCTTCGGCATGCAGGTGTGGGACTCGGGCCTCACGGCGCTCGGCGTCCGCAATGCCGCCGAGGTCATGCGGGCGCTCACTTCGGCCGAGGTCATCGTCGAGCAGGCGAGCTCTCGCTTCAAGGACACGCGCGAGTGGGCGTTCAAGCACGCGCTCACACGCGAGGTCGCCTACGCGTCGCTCGGTGACGACGCGCTCAAGGAGCTCCACGCGCGCGCCGGCCAGTGGCTCGGAAGGATGAACGAGGACGACGCGATCGTCGCCCGCCATCTCGAGCTCGGCGGCGAGGCGGTCCAGGCCGCGACGTACCTCGAGAAGGCGGCGCGCCGTGCCCTCGCGGCGAACGCGCTCGGCGAGGCCGTGCGCCTCGCGGAGAAGTCCCTCGCCTTCGCGGAGGACAAGCCCACGCAGTTCGCTCGCGCGCAGATCCTCGACGAGGCGTGGAACCGCCTCGACGCCCGAGCCGGCGAGCGCGATACGGCCGTACGAGCCATGCAGGACTCCGTCTACGACGAGGCCTCGGAGGCCCGCGCGCTCGGAGCGCGCGTCCGCTACGAGGACGCTTCGGGCGGTGGTCCCGACACGAGCGCAGGCCTCGAGGACGTCATCCGTCGCGCGAAGGCAGCGGGGCTCTTCGACGAGGAGGCGCGCAGCGCCGCGGCGCTCGCCTCGCGCCTCGCGTTCGCCGGCGAGCTCGACAAGGCCGCGGACGTCGCCGATTCGCTCCTCGAGCTGTCTCGGTCTCATGGCATTCCCGGCGCCGCGGTCGACGCCTGGCAGACGCTCGCCGTCGTGCGCCAGGCACGAGGTGACGTCGGCGCAGCGCTCGAAGCACGCAGGAGCGCCGCGCGTGCTGCTGCCGAAGCGGGCCTCAAGACCCGCGAGGCGACGCTCACCATCAACGTGGGCTTCGCGCTCACGACCATGGGAGCGAAGGAGGAGGCGCGCGTTGCCATCGAGGGAGGCATCGCGCTCGCACAGGCCGTCGGTTCTCCCGGCACCGTGCGGCACGGCCAGATGATCCTGCTCTGCTGGGTCTCGACCTTCGGTCCGGAGACCTCGCTCGACCCGCTGCTCGCCGACCCGCGCGCGATCGCCGACAACGCGGTCTCCGGCGCGTGGGTGCCGCACGATCGCGCGACCCTCGGCGTCCTCTACTATCGCGGGGCCGAGCTCCTGCTGAACGACGGCAAGCTGGGCGGAACCGCAGGGCCTCGCCAGGGCGCCGACGCATCGCTACGCGGCTCCACCCCGGCTGAGCAAGCTCGCACGCTGCTCAAGACGGCCGCCGGCGGATACCGCGCGACGAAGATGCTCGACGTCGTCCCGGTGGCGCTCGGGCTCTGGGCCGAGGCCGAGCGTCGTTGCGGGGCGCCCGACCGAGCCGTCGAGATCGCGACCGAGGCGGCCGGCCTTCTCGAGCACGGCTCACCGAGCCTCCTCAACGAAGCGCCGATCTATCTCGCGCTCCACGATGCGTGCGTCGATCTCGGGAGGCCCGAGCACGCGAAGGACGCGATCGCCCGCGGCTTGCCCCGGCTCGTCACGCGCGTGCACGGCTTGTCGGGCACGCCGTACGCGAAGGATTTCTTGCGGCACCTCGCGCCGAACGCCGGGCTCCTCTCCGCCGCCGAGGCCTACGGCCTGATGCCCGCCGAGATCGTCGCGACGCTCGCGCGCGAGTGAGCGAGACGACCGAACGCCCCTGGGTGAGGCGTACCTTTCCCCACGTTTCGGCCCGTGGATCATTGAATCACCGTATGCGGCCCGCAGGACGATGACGCTTTGAGGAAGTCTCCGCCATTCCGCGCTTCGACTCCCACATGGTGAGCGAAAAGCGCGCGATCGCTGCCTGAATTCCGTTCCTGTTGTGCGTGGTCGGCGCGGTTTCCTCCTGGCCCATCCATTGCGATAGAGGCGGGAATGAGGAAGCTCGCGTTCTTTGCGCTCGCCGTCGTGGCCGTCGGTTGCAGCGCCGACCCGCAGCAGGCGTCGAGCGACCCCCGCGCACCCGCGGTCGGTGAGCCGGGCGTCACGGCTTCGCAAGTGCGTGCCTTCGACAAGCTCCAGCTCGACACCGGCCTCGGCTGGACCTGGATGCAGCACCAGGACCACGCAACGCCCGCGCATCTCTCCACCTCGCGCACCGGCAAGGCGCTGCTCGTTCCCGGAAAGTCGCCGCAGCAGGCGACCGTCGAGCTCGTCGAACAGTACCGCGACCTCTTCAAGATGAAGGACGCGGCCGCCGAGCTGCACATCACCAAGTCCGAGGTCGACCACCTCGCGATGACCCACGTGCGCCTCCAGCAGGTCGTGCACGGCGTCCCCGTCGCGGGCGCCGAGCTCGCCGCGCACTACGACGAGAAGGGGCGCCTCACGTCGATCGACGCCAACTATATCGCGGGCATCCAGGACCTCGACCTCGAGCCGAAGATCTCCGCGAAGGTCGCACGTGAAGTCGTCCTCGCCGACATCCTCACGACCACGAAGAACGTCGACGAGAGCAAGCTCACGTCCGGCGACGGCAAGCTCGTCGTGCTCGCCCGCTCGGGTCGCCCCGCGGCGCTCGCCTTCGAGTACACGGTGCGCGCCGTCTACGGCGACGAGCCGGCGATCTGGGTCACGAAGGTCGACGCCAAGACGGGCGAGATCCTCGACCGCTACAACAACCTGCAGACGATCGAGGCGACGGGCGCCGGCGTCCTCGGCGACTCGAAGAAGTTCCAGGTCGCGCAGTCGGGCGCGCAGTTCGCGATGACGGACACGTCACGCGGCGTGACGATCCGCACCTTCGACGCCGGTGGCCAGCAGATCGGCCCGGACCAGGGCGCGACGCCGGTCACCTCGTCGACGCTCACGAGCTGGGATACGGGCACGGGCCGCGGCGCCGCCGTCGACGCTCACACCTATGCCGGCGTGGTGTTCGACTACTACAAGAAGGTCCATGCCCGCAGCGCCATCGACGGCGCGGGCGGCGCGATGCTCTCGACCGCGCACTTCGGTCAGGCCTACGACAACGCGTTCTGGGACGGCACCGGGATGAGCTACGGCGACGGCGGGAGCTTCTTCAAGCCCCTGTCGGCCGGGCTCGACGTCGTCGCGCACGAGTTCACGCACGGCGTCACCGAGGCGACCTCGGCGCTCGTCTACCAGGGACAGTCGGGCGCGCTCAACGAGTCGGTCAGCGACATCTTCGGTGTGTTCATCGAGCACTCGCTCAAGCCGGACGACACCAAGAACTGGATCATGGGCGAGAACATCGCGAAGACGGCCACGGGCCTCCGTGACTTCAAGAACCCCGCGACCGGCCAGCAGCCGGCGAACATGTCGGCGTTCGTCAACACGCAGCAGGACAACGGCGGCGTTCACATCAACAGCGGCATCCCGAACAACGCGGCGTTCCTGATGACGATGGGCGGCACGAACCCGACCTCGGGCACCGCCGTGAAGTTCGGCATCGGCTGGGAGAAGAGCGAGAAGGTCTGGTACCGCGCGAACACGAAGTACTTCCTCTCCACGACGAACTTCGCGCAGGCCGCGCAGGGCGTGATGCAGGCGGCGAAGGATCTCGCGCTCACCGAGAACGAGCTCAACATCGTCGACTGCGCGTGGAAGGCCACCGGGGTCGTGCAGGGCGCGTGCTCCACGATCGTCGACCCGAAGGCGGTCCCGGTCCCGGCGACGCCCGGCACGGGCACCGACACTCCGGCCCCGGGTTCCACCACCGGCAGCACGACGCCGGACGGAACGTCGGACACCGGCGACGAGCCGACGACCTCTACCGGAACGACGACCACCGCGAAGAAGAAGCGCACCACGCTGGCCGCGCAGGACTCGTCGGGCTGCAACGCTTCTGCTGGGACCACGGACTTCGGCCCGCTCGCCGGCCTCCTCGCTGCGGTTCTCGGCCTCGCGGTGAGCCGGCGCCGCAAGCGCGCGTGAGCTGGTGCTAAGGTGAGGGCCCATGGCGGAGCCCTCGCCGACGGCTGATGTGAATCCCGCGATCACGATCGCGATCCCGAGCTCGGACGACGAAGCGCGCATCGAGTCGTGCCTTCGAACCGCGCTCGCTCAGGACTACCCGAAGGAGCTCGTCGAGATCCTCGTCGCGGACGCGATGAGCATGGACGCGACGCGCGAGATCGTCCTTCGCATCGCGGGTGAGGACCCGCGCGTGCGGATGATCGACAACCCCAAGCGCACGCGCGCCGCGGCGCTCAACGCGATCGTGCGCGAGGCGCGGGGCGAGATCGTCGTGCCGATGGACCCTGGCGGGGACTACGGGCGGACGCACGTGAGTAAATGCGTTCTTGCGCTCGCTGGCTCGCCGGCCGAGGAGCTCGTGATCGTTCCTCGCGTCATGGGCCGCACGCTCGTCGAGCGCGCTCTCTCGGCCGTCCAGCATACGAAGCTCGCCTTCACGGCCAGCGCGGACCTCGCGCGCGGTGCGGACCCGGTGCCCGCGCTCCTCGGCGCCGTGCGGCGTCGGGTGTTCGAGCGCATCGGCATGTTCGACCCCGGTACCCGCATCGACGAGGACGACGAGCTCTCGGATCGCATCACGAAGTCGGGCGGCACGGTGACGGTGCGTCGCGACATCGTCGTGCACAAGGCGGAGGCGTCGTCGTTCAAGCAGCTCTTTCGCCGGCAGTACCAGCTCGGGCGCAGCCGTGCTCGGCGGACGGTGAAGGAGCGAAGGCTCGCGTCGCTCCGCACGCTCGGTCCGCTCGCGCTCGTCGCGTGTGGCGGAGCGCTCGTCGCCACGTCCAGCATCCAGCCGATCACCCCGTTCGCGCTCGCGGCGTATGCGCTCTACACCGGCGCTGCGGCGGTTCGCGTCGCGCGCGGTGAGGGAGTGGCGACGATCCCGATCGCCTGGGCCGCGTATCCCGTCATGCACGTCGCGCACGGCGCGGGCTTCGGCGCGGGGTTCGTCCGCGCGCTCGTGCGTCCCGACTGGGGGCCGACGACTCGACTCGACGAGCCCGAGCCGGCCTGAACGCCTCCCGATAGGGCTCGATCTCGGGGGCGGAGGATGGGCCGGAACTTTTCGCCCGAGGGGCGGTCAGTCCCGGCATGTGGGATGCCAGCGAGGGGACGAGCGTCATTCCGTATGCGTCGATCGAGGCGGTGACGCCCCTCAGCGGCGCTGCCGATGGAGGAGCGCCGCTCGTGCTCGAGGCCACGCACCTCTGGGGACGCGACACGCTCGGCATTCGCCACGTCGCGACGCGCTCGGTGCTGCGTGTGCGCGATCTCGACCTGGAGGTGCCGGGCTGCGCCGACCTCGTGCTCGGTAGCGTCGACGACGCAGGGGCGTTCAGGCTGCGCCTTCCGAACGGTGCGCTCGTCCCCGAAGGCTGCCGGATGACGTTGCGGATGGGGCGCACCATGCTGCGCCTCGCGCTCGTCGCGGACGACGCGGTGAAGCTGCCGCGCGCCCGCCCCGGCAAGCGAATGGCGCTCGGGATCATCGGCGCCGCGGCCCTTCACCTCACGGTGCTCGGGCTCATGTCGCACGCTCGTGTCGACGAGGGCGCGTCCGAGCAGGCCGCGCGCGAGACGATGCAGCGCATGGTCTCCGCCGCCGAGGACCGTGCGATGACCGAGCTCTACGCGGCGCTCGATAAGAGTCGCCTCGAGCCGGGCATGTCGGCACCCACGCCGGACAAGGAGCAGGCCGCCGCCGGAAACCCGTCCAAGGTCACGGAGACGACGGCTCGACTGCGGTTGACGAAAGGGGAGAACCGGCGCGCCGACCGGCCGGGTCGCGAGGAGGTGTCGACGTTCGGGATCCTCTCGCTCCTCGCCGGAGACGAGGCTGGTGCACACGCGGGGAGCTCCGCCTTTGCGGCAGAGAGCGGCCCCTCCGCGATGGGCAACATCTTCGGTCAGACGATCGACGACGCGGCGGGCATGGGTGGGCTCGGTCTCACGGGTCCCGGTCAGGGCGCAGGCGGCTTCGGCGCGGGCGCGAAGCTCGGGTCGATCGGAACGATCGGACACGCCACCGGGGTCGGTGACGCGAAGGGGCTCGGCGTGGGCGCGCTCGCGAAGCGCCGCGAGCACGTCGCAGGCTCGTACTCGCTGGTCTGGGGAGGCGGTGGAGGCACGCAGGTCAACGGTCGGCTCCCGCCCGAGGCGGTGCAGCGCGTGGTCAGGCAGAGCTTCGGGCGGATGCGTGCCTGTTACCAGGCGGGGCTCGAGAAGAACCCCGACCTCGAAGGTCGCGTCACGGTGAAGTTCGTCATCGATCGCGAGGGGCAGGTCGCGCTCGCTTCACCGTGGGCCGACACGACGATCGCCGACGTCACCGTCGCGCAGTGTGTCACCAGGGCCTATCAGGCGATGACGTTTCCGAAGCCCGAGGGCGGCATCGTCACCGTCGTCTACCCGATCGTGCTCACACGTACATCGCCTTGAAGGCGCTGAGCGTGCGGCGGAGACCCTCGCGGACGTCGACCTTCGGCTCGTAGCCGATGAGCGCGCGCGCGGCGTCGATCGAGGCAAGCGAGTCGCGGACGTCGCCGGCGCGGCCGGGCTTGTAGTCGGGCTTCAGCTCGGACCCCGACTCCTCGCCGATGATCGAGAGGAGCTTGTTCAGCGAGATGCGCTCGCCGCAGGCGATGTTGACGACCTCGCCCGAGAGCTTGTTCGACGTGGAAGCGCCGAGGAGGTTCGCGTTGACCGTGTTCTCGATGAAGCAGAAATCGCGCGTCTGCTCGCCGTCGCCGTAGACGATGGGGCGCGTGTGCTTCAGCGCGGCCGTGATGAAGTTCGGGATGACGGCGGCGTACTGGCTTGCCGGGTCCTGGCGAGGGCCGAACACGTTGAAGTAGCGGAGGCTCAACGTCTCGAGGCCGTACAGGCTGGCGAAGACGCGCATGAGGTGCTCGGCGCTCAGCTTGGCGACCGCGTAAGGGGAGAGCGGTGCGGGCGTCATCGTCTCGACCTTAGGGAGGACGGGCGTGTCGCCGTACGCAGAGGAGCTCGCGGCGAAGATGACGCGACGAACCTTCGTGTGACGTGCGGCCTCGAGCACGGCGGTGGTGCCCATGACGGTCGACTGGAGAGACTCGATCGGGTTCTCGACCGAGCGCACGACCGACGGAATGGCCGCCTCGTGGAAGACGACCTCGACCCCGGCCATCGCCTTGGCGACGAGCGCCGTGTCGACGACGGAGCCTTCGAGCAGCTCGATGTTGCCCTTCAGCCCCTCGACGTTGCTCCGCCGCCCGGTCGAGAAGTCGTCGAGGATGCGGACGCGCTCGCCCTTCGCGAGGAGCGCCTCGGCAATGGAGGAACCAATGAAGCCCGCGCCGCCGGTCACGAGGTAGGTCGCCATGCCTTTCTATACACCTGGTCCGTTGCGACGGAAACTTGGCCCGTCACCGCAGGCTCGGCGATTTTCGGGTCATGATGCGGAAGCACCCTGGACGCGCGGCAGCCGGCAGCAAGGCCTCGAGAACCGACACCAACGCGCCCTGCGTGGTCTGCGGCATGTCGGACGCTCGTGGCCTCGTCGAGGTGGAGCTCACGAGCGAGCCCTGCGTGGCTCTCTGCGGCACGCACGAGCTGATGCACCGTCGCAGCGGCTGGAAGGCCTCGACGGTCGCGGAGCTGCGGGCGGCGTTCGGCAATCGCCGCAGCACCGAGCGCCGCGGCGGTCCGGGCGAGATCGACGAGCTCGCCGAGAAGCTGACCGCCGCGTTCACGCGCGACCGTCGCTCGACGTCTCGCCGCGCCAGCTAGCAGGTGGGGCTTCGCCCCTCAGGCTTCGCCTGAGCCTCCCCATCGCGCCACTGGGCCGGCGTGATTCGCCTGCGGCGAACGGCGCCGCAGCGGCGCCGATTTCACGCCTGGGAGCGTGGGATTGAAGGACGACGCCGCGACGGGCGGACGTGGTGGCGAGGCGCACGGGCTTGCCTTCGACGTCGGCGACAAGGAATCCGTGCACCGGATCGCCGGCGCCGCGACCGCGCTCGTAGGGGAGCTCGACATCGTCGTGCACGCCGCGAGCACGCTCGGCCGACCGCGAAGGTCTGCTCGGTCACGAACTCGGCGACGCCTGGCTCGTCTGGGGGCCCCCAGCGACGAGCGCAGTCGCAGCGCGTGAGGCGCGAGCCCGATGCGCATCGGAGGCGTGCTCTCGGTCTGCTACAGTCGCGGCGTGAGGTTCGTTCACGCTGCCGATCTCCACATCGACAGCCCTCTCCGCGGGCTCGACAAGTACGAGGGGGCTCCGGCGGCGCGCCTCAGGGCGGCGACCCGCCATGCGCTCGAGAACCTCGTCGCGCTCTGCATCGACGAGGAGGCCGCGTTCCTGCTCCTCGCCGGTGACGTCTTCGACGGCGGCTGGAAGGACTTCTCCACCGGTCTCTTCTTCGCCACGCAGATGACCAGGCTCCGCGAGGCGGGCATCCCGGTCGTCATCGTGCGAGGCAATCACGACGCCGCGAGCTCGATCACGAAGAACCTGGCCCTGCGCCTCCCGGACAACGTCCACGAGCTCTCGTCGAAGAAGGCGGAGACCTTCGAGCTCGCCGACGCGGGCGTCTGCGTGCACGGGCAGAGCTTCGCGAGGCAGGCGACCACCGACGACCTCGCCGCGCGGTATCCGGACGCGGTCCGCGGCGCGTTCAACATCGGCCTCCTCCACACCTGCCTCGACGGGCGCGAGGGCCACGATCGCTATGCGCCGACGTCGCTCGAGACGATGCGCGCGAAGGGCTACGACTACTGGGCCCTCGGGCATGTCCACGCGCGCGAGGTGCTCTCGAAGGAGCCGTGGGTCGTGTTCCCAGGCAACCTGCAGGGCCGGCACGCGAAGGAGACCGGGCCGAAGGGCGCGAGCCTCGTGACCGTCGAGGGCGGCGTCGTGAAGAGCGTCGAGCATCGTGCGCTCGACGTGGTGCGCTGGGAGCAGGTGATCGTCGACGCGACGGAGGCGACCGACGCGATGGACGTCGTCGACCGCGCGCGCGATCAGCTCCAGAAGCAAGGCGCGTCATGCCCGGAGCTCTTGCTCGCCGCGCGCGTGATCGTCACCGGAGTCACTCGCGCCAACGGCGGGCTCCGCGACGACGTCGAGCGCTTCGTCGCGCAGCTGCGCGCCTCCGCGAACGATGCGCTCGGCGACGGTATCTGGCTCGAGAAGATCGTGGTGAAGACGCGTTCGACGATGGACCTCGTCCAGGTCCGCGAGGACGCAGGAGCCGCGGGGCACCTCGCGCGCCGACTCGCGTCGATCAAGGGCGATGACTCCGAGCTAGCCGCGCTCGCCGCCGTCTTCGCCGATCTCGAGAAGAAGCTCCCCGCCGAGCTGCGCGAGGGCGACGACGCCCTCGTGCTGTCCGACACCGCGACCCTGCGCGCGATCGTCGAGGACGTCGAGCAGACGCTCCTCGCGCGCCTGCTCGAGTCGCCGGCTCACGCCGAAGGCGGCCCCCCGCAGCCTCGCCTCAAGGCGGAGGCCCAGGGCTGATGCGGATCGCCCAGCTACAGCTCATGGCCTATGGCCCGTTCCGCGGGCTCGAGCTCGATCTCTCGAAGCCGGGCATCCACGTCGTCTTCGGCCGCAACGAGGCCGGGAAGAGCACGACCCTCCGCGCGATCACCGGGCTGCTCTACGGCATCGACGTCCACACCCCGGACGCGCACGTGCACAAGCCCGGCGACCTGCGCGTCGGCGGAGTGCTCGTCGCCGACGACGGCACGCGGCTCCGCGTCGTTCGCCGGAAAGGCGCGTCGAAGACGCTCCTCGACGAGGCCGGCCAGACGCTCGACGACGCCGTGCTCCTCCGCCTCCTGCACGGGGTGACGGAGAGCACGTTCAAGAACGCGTTCGGTCTCGACCTGCGGAACTTGCAGCTCGGCGCGAAGGCGCTTCTCGCCGGCGGTGGCGACGTCGGCGGCAGTCTCTTCGATGCGAGCGTCGGTGGTGGCGCCGGCGCGCGCCGCCTCCTCGAACAGCTCGAGGCCGAGGCCGACGCCGTCTACAAGCCGCGTGGGACGACGCTGCCGCTCAACGAGGCATTGAAGGCCTTCGCCGAAGCGAAGAAGGGGATCAGCGAGACGCAGCGGCTCCCCGAGGCCTTCATCGTCCAGGAGCAGGCGCTCGAGGAGGGCCGCAAGCGGCGGGCCGAGCTCGCCGCGCTCCGCAAGGAGCTCGCTCACCGCCGCGGACAGATCGCGCGTGCCCGGCAGCGTATCCCGCTCGAGCGCAGGATGGCTCAGGCGAAGGAGGTCCTCGCGGAGCTCGGAGAGCTCGGCGTCCACGCCACGCGCATCGCCTCGCTCACGTCGCGCCTTGCCTCGTACGAGCGGGCCGTCATCGCGCATCGCGATGACGCGGTCGCCTCCGAGCGCCTCAGGGATCGCGTGGCCGAGGCCGCACGGCGTGCGGGCGTGCCGGCCGACTCGAAGGGGCTCCGCACCGACGTGCGCACCCAGTCGCGCATCCAGAAGTACCTCCAGGAGCGCACGACGTTGATCGCCGCGCTCGAGGCCGGTCGCTCGGAGGTCGCTCGCGACGAGCGCGAGCTCGCGCGGCAGCGCGCGAGCCTTCCCACTGAAGAAGCGCTCGACGCCGTCGCGAAGGCTTCACTCGAGCGTGCGGTCGAGCAGGCACGCAAGCTCGGTGACCTCACGGGCCGGCATGCCACCGAGGTCGCGCGCGCGGCCCGCAAGCGCGGCGAGGTCGAGGCGAAGGCGGCGGCCGCGGCGATGTTCGAGGGCACCGTCGAGGAGCTCATCGCGCTGCGTCCGCCCGCCGAGACGGTGCTCGACGACCTTGCCGCGCGCGCGGCCGATGCGGACCGCGCGCTCTCCCGGCAGACCGATCGCGCCTCTGCGCTCGAGGCGCAGCTGCTCACGCTCGAACAGGAGCTCGCGCAGGCGAGCGGCGACTTCGCGCCGCCGAGCGCGGCCGATCTCCGGCTCGCTCGCGAGGCACGCGACGACGCCTGGTCGCGGCTCCGCGAGGCTCGTGGCAGCGCGGCCGAGTCGAACGCGCTCCTGCTCGCGTCGCTCGACTCGGCGTTCGAGCGGGCCCTGCGTGACGCCGACGTCCTTGCCGACCGCATGATCCGGGAGGCCGATCGCGTGACGACGCTCGCGCGGCTGCGCGCGCACCAGGCGACGGTCGTGCAGCAGCGCGCTCAGGCCGTCGTGGAGCGTGAACAGGCGGTCGCGGAGCGCGCGGCGATCGATGCCGAGCACGCCGCGCTCTGGGCGAGCATCGGAATCGCGCCGCGCGACGGGCGTGGTCGTACCGGCCTCGCGGAGATGCGCGCGTGGCTCACGAAGCACACGCAGATCGTCGACGCGTTCTCGGCCGTCCGGGAGGCCGAGCTCGACGTCGCGGAGAGTGCGCGCACGATGGCCGCGGCACGTGAAGACCTCGCCGCGGCGATGTCCGCGGCGAATCCGGGCGGGTCGCTGGGCTCGGGGCGCACGCTCGTCGAGCTGCTCGACCTCGCGACGGCGCGACTCGCCCAGGTCGAGGCGGCTCATCGTGCCGCCGCCGACGCCTCGGGAAAGATCGCCAAGCTGGAGTCCCAGCTCGAGGAGCGACGCGCGATCGCCACGCGTGACGAGGTCGCGCTGGCCGACGCGCGAGCGAAGCTCGCCGACCTCGTCTCCCCGCTGGGGATCGCCGAGGACGCCGACGCCGACGAGGTCACTCGCGCGCTCGAGGCGCTCCGCGAGCTCTTCACGTTCGAGGACCAGCGTGCCGACGTCGAGTCACGCGCCGCCGCCGCGGGCGCCGAGGCACGCGCGTTCGAGGAGGAGGCCGCGCGTGCCGCGACCGAGCTCGGCCCGGACCTCACCGGTCTTCCGGTGACGGACATCGTCGGTCAGCTCGGCGCCCGATGCGCGAAGGCCGTCGCCGCAGCGCAGACCGTCGCGGACACCGACGCGCAGCTCGCGAACATCGAGGGCGGCGCGATCCCCGAGGAGATCGCCGCGCTCGTCGCCGACGCTGACGCCGCCACACGCGCCCTCGAGGACGTGGAGGCGAGGCTCGTCGAGGTCGACGACGACCTCACCAAGGAGACGCACTCGATCGCGCGCAACGAGGTCGGTCTCGAGCAGATGCGCGCCGACTCCGGCGCCGCCGAGCAGGCCGCGCTCGCCCAGGAGGCGCTCGGCCGGGTTCGTGCGAACGTCGAGCGCTTCGTCCGTGCGCGGGTGGGTAGCGTGATCCTCGCCCGCGAGATCGAGCGCTATCGCGAGGAGAACCAGGGGCCGATGCTCTCGAAGGCGTCGCAGCTCTTCGCGAGCCTCACCCTCGGTTCGTTCAGCGGAATACGTGCAGGATACAACGACAAGGACAGGGTCGTGATCAAATGCGTGCGCGAGGGCAACGTCGAGGTCGACGTCGAGGGGCTCAGCGAGGGCACACGCGACCAGCTCTATCTGAGCCTTCGCCTGGCGAGCCTCCTCCGCTACGCGGACCTCGCGGAGCCCATGCCGCTCGTGCTCGACGACGTGCTCATCCAGTTCGACGACGAACGGTCACGTGCCGCTCTGCAGGTGATCGCCGAGGTCTCGACGCGCATGCAGGTCCTCTTCTTCACGCATCATGCGCGACTGGTGGAGCTCGCGACCTCTGCGCTCCCGGCGTCGTCGCTGACGATTCACGAGCTGGCGAGCCCGTCGGTCGTCGCCGCCGCCGCTCCCGCGCCGCCCTCGCCCTGAGGCCACGCTCAGTGGCAGTGGATGTGGGCCGTCTCGCACGCGTCGTGCGTCGAGTAGAGGCTCTGGCAGTCAGGGCCCGTGCAGTTGCACGCCACCGTGTAGATGCAGCTGGTGCCGGTCCACATGAACCCGCGTGCGCCGCCCCCGCACCGCATGTTCACGCCGCGGACGTCCTGCGGCTTGCACGACGCGTTGAAGCAACCGATGGCGGTCAGGGCAACCGCGAGCACGCCGAGGAGGACGATGAGGAGCCGCAAGGAGGCGATAGTGCCACGGGACCGTCCCGCTTTGCACCGCGAGAGCGAAGGGATCTGTCGACGGATGCGTTGACGCGCGCCGATCGCGCGCTACCTTGGCTGGACGGACCTCGGTCCGTACGGCGTGAGGCGAGGTGCCCACGCTGGAAACCCCGCCGGGAGCGAGAGTGCCTCGGCGAGTCGGAGAACAGCATGCATCCTGCATTTTATTCGTGGTGGAAACACGCCCGCGCTCACGCCCGTGAGCATGGCTTCGCGGGCGCGGAGCCCGATGTTTGTGGCCCCGGCGGTCACGGGGGCGGCGGTCACGGCCATGGGCCAGGGCACGGCCATGGACCGGGGCACGGTCACGGTCCTGGGGGCGGTCGCTTCGGCGGCCCTGACGACGGCGGAGGCGGCTTCGGCGTCCGGAGGCCGCTTCGCTTCCTCGCGCACAAGCTCGAGCTCTCGGAGGCGCAGGTCCCCGAGCTCGCGCGCATCCTCGACGAGCTGAAGACCGAGCGCGCGCAGGCCGAGGTCGACAACCGCCGGACTGTGGCGGCCTTTGCCGACGCCGTCGAGGGCGGAACGTTCGGTGACGCGCGCTCGCGCGAAGGAGGCGACCTTCGGGTGAAGAGCGCAGAGCGCCTGCGCGACGCCGTGACGCTGGCCCTCTCGCGCATCCACGCGATGCTCGACGAGGATCAGCGCAAGCGGCTCTCGTACCTGATCCGTACGGGCGTCGTGGCGCTGTGAAGGTGGCGAGGAGCGCGTCCGGGGCCTTCTTCGCGCCGCTCGCGCTCCTCGTGGCTCTCGCGTCTCCGGTGCTCGTCGCATGTGGAGGGAGCGTTCCGCCCGCCATTCGCGACGAGCTCGCACGTGCGCCGCGTGGGACGGTCACGGTCGTCTTCTTCACGGACTTCCAGTGCCCGTTCTGCAGGCGCACGCACGCGGCGCTCGCACCTCTCGTCGCCGAGCGAGAGGGGCGCGTGCGCGTCGTGATCCGTCACGTCCCGCTCCACATGCATCCCGATGCGCGTACGGCGGCGCGCGCGGCGGTGTGCACGGAGTCGCTCCCGGCTCGCGAGGCGGTCGTCGATGCGCTCTATCGGGCGCCCGATCTCGGCGAAGCCGCATGCGAGGAGATCGCGCTCGAGCACGGCGCCGAGCGAGCCGCCTACCAGCGCTGCGTCGCCGATCCCGCGACCGACGCACGCATCGACAGCGACACGGCGATGTTCCGGCAGCTCGGGGGCGACGGCGTCCCGATGATGTTCGTCGACCGCACGCTCCTCGACGGCTCCCAGACGCGTCGCACCCTGGAGACCGCAATCGACGAGGCGTTACGCAGGAACGGGCCGATCTAGCGGCGTCGAGGCCGCTATCGACGTCCATCGCACACGTCGCAGCGTGTGTTACCGATCCAGGGGCGAGACGCGAACGCGACGCGCCGCGACCGAGCGCAAACGAAGCTCTGCGCTAGCCTGGGCGGCCATGCAGCAGGCCTCGATCGTGAAGTGTGTCGTCGGTTCTCTCGTCAGCGCCCTCGCGATCAGCGCCCTCATCGGCTGCGCGGTGGGGAGCAACGAGGCCGACGTCAGCGAGAGCGATCTCACCACGCTTCCGGCAGAGGCCGGCACGGGTGACGAGAACAGCGTCGTCCTCCCCCCGTCGACGAAGCCGAAGGAGGAGGAGACCGCGGATGCCGGCGGCGGCGCCGACAGCGGCGGCGGTGGTGGCACCGACGCGGGCTCGGGCACCGACGCGGGCGCGGACGCCGGCGGCGGCGGCGGCGGCGCAGCGTGCGCGAGCCCGAACGTGTGCACCGGCGCGACGGACCTCGGCTCGGTCAGCGGTGACACGGGCGCCGACGTGAAGACGGCGCAGGGCAGTGGCTCGCAGTGGTTCAAGGTCCGCGTGACCGAGAACGACAGCGACGTGTTCGGCGTCTCGCTTCTCATGAAGGCCGAGCTGACGTCGCCTCCCGGTACGAACTTCGATCTCTTCCTCTATCTCCCCGGCGGCAGCAGCGGTCAGTCGTGCTCGGGGGTCTCGCAGAGCAGCACGAGCACGGGCGCCGACACCGCGAAGCTCGAATGGGGCGAGGGCACCCTCTCCAACGGCAGCAACGACGACCGCACCGTGACCGTCGAGGTCCGCTGGGTCTCCGGTACGTGTGCCCCGGCGGCCAAGTGGTCGCTCACGGTCCGCGGCGACACTCCTTGATCGGTCGCGCAGCGACGACGCCACTCGCGTACGCGCGCGTGGTCGTCATCGCCGCGCTCGGTCTCGGCACGACGCTCGGGTGCGGAGGCACCGAGGCGGGCTCCCGCCCGGCGCAGCATCCTCACGACATCGTGGAGCGACCGAAGGCGAGCGTCGCCGAGGCGCTGCCGTTCATCCACGACGACTGGCCGCGCGCGCTCGCCGAGGCGAAGCGGACGAAGCGCCCGATCTTCGTCGATGCGTGGGCGCCGTGGTGCCACTCGTGCCAGAGCATGCGCGCCTTCGTGCTGACCGACAAGGCGCTCGCGCCGCTCGCAAACGACTTCGTGTGGCTCACGATCGACACCGAGAAGGACTCGAACGCCGCGTTCGCCGGGCGCTTCTCGAACCACGTGTGGCCGACACTCTGGGTGATCGACGCCGACCGCGAGTCACCGGTGCTTCGCTGGGAGGGCACGGCGACGGCGCCCGAGCTCCTCACGTTGCTGGCGACCGTGAAGGAGGGCGCACGCGAAGGAGCCGCGGAGGCGACGATGGCGTTCCTCCGCGCGAACCAGGCCGCGTCGCGCGGTGAGGTCGCCGAGGCCGAGCGCGCGTACCGCGAGCTGGTGACCCGGCGCGACTTTCCCGAGCGCGCGCGCGCGGTCGAGGCGCTCGTCGGTCTGCTCTCCTCGAAGAAGGACTACGCGGGGTGCGCCGAGCTGGCCGTCGCCGAGGCGCCGCGCCTCGCGCCGGGTACGTCGCGCGCGACGCTGCTCGCGACGGGGCTCTCGTGCGCTCGCGACGGCAAGCGAGCGTCCGACCTGCGAACGCTCGCCGACGCCGCGGAGCGCGCGGCCTCCGACCCCGACCCGCGCACGATCGACGACGATCGCTCCGCGCTCTTCGAGGAGCTCGTCGAGACGAAGAAGGAGCAAGGGGACGGGGCCGGGGCCAAGGCGATGGCTCGCGCGTGGGCGTCGTTCCTCGAGCAGGCGGCGGCTCGCGCTCCGACCAAGGAGGCGAGGGCAGTGTTCGACCCGCATCGGCTCTCTGCGTATCTCGCTGCCGGCGAGCCCGAGCGCGCGATACCGATGCTCACGGACAGCGAGCGTGTGTTCCCGGAGGACTACAACCCGCCCGCGCGCCTCGCTCGCGCGTACCTGACGATGAAGCGCCTCGACGATGCGCACGCCGCCATCGAGCGTGCGGCCGCGCGCGTCTACGGGCCGCGGTCGCTGCGCGTCTTCGGGCTCGCCGCGGAGATCGCCAAGGCTCGTGGTGACGTTCCGGGTGAGCGCGCGGCGCTCGAGCAGGCCCTGAGCCATACCGAGCACGCGGTGCTGAACGAGAACCAGAAGAAGCTCCGCGCCGACTTGGCCGGGCGGCTCCGCGACCTCCCGAAGTGACGCGCTGATAGGGGGCGGGGTATGTCCTACCTGCCGTAAGCTCTTGCGCGAGCGAACGCGTGCACACGCGAGAAGCCACGCTACGATCAAGGAGTGTCGTCGCTCCTCGTCGCCATGCTCGCTCTGGCGGGCCTGTTCGCCGCCGTGATCGCGGTCGGCCTCCTTCGCACGCGTCGCCTGAAGCGTTCGCGTAAGCCCGAGCGCGAGGCGAGCGGGTTCGTGATCCTCGAAGGTAACCTCTGGGAGGCGTGCAGCGTCGACGACGTGCGTGAGCCGTGGGCCAAGCTCGCGACCGAGCCGGTGCGCGGCTTCTGCGGAGTCGCGTCGGGTCGGCATCGCGTGCGCACGACCACGGCCGCGGGCGAAGCGACGATCGACTTCGTCGTCTACCCGGGCGAGGTGCTCGCGTGGCGCCTCGATGTCGAGCGCGCTCGGTGGGAGCCCCACGATCTCGACGCCGAGGCGCGCGCGAACCTCGAGTCCACGCCGCCGAGCTCGCTCGATCTCGCGGCGAGCGTTCGGCCGAAGCTGCCCGGCTGGCTCGTTCACCTCCGCACCACCGTCGGCCTCGCGAGCTCGCGTGGGACGGCGTCGATCCCGACCTCTGCCGAGGGGCTCGAGCGCGTCCGCAAGCGGCTCGCGAAGCTCATCGCGCGGGCCGAGAGCGAGGGCTCCGGTCCCAACGGCGATCTCG
>Ga0105047_10002952_pt1 | contig 30156 bp, 27 predicted proteins | sample MAT04_FD_78384 | JGI IMG/M metagenome (GOLD analysis project Ga0105047, IMG submission 78384) | Freshwater microbial communities from Lake Fryxell liftoff mats and glacier meltwater in Antarctica - MAT-04 (megahit assembly) | ecosystem: Environmental > Aquatic > Freshwater > Ice > Liftoff... | reverse complement strand
TCGAGCCGTCGTCCACCACGATCACCTCGACCGGCGGGCCAACCTGGCCGAGCACGCTCGCGATCGCTGCGCCGACGGAGGCTGCCCGATCGAACGTCGGGATGACCACGGTGATCGCAGGTTCGTGGTGGGCTGCTTCCATGACGGGCCGAGTCTACGAAGCGAGGGGGCCGCTGCGGGGAACCCGGGATCCGTAGGATCGGTCCGTGCCAACTCCTCCCTCGAGCCCGCTCTACTCGCATGACTTCTACGGCGACCAGGCGCCGGGGTCAGAGCGCAGCGCGCAGGTGGTGCTGCCCATCGTGTTCGAGCTACGGCCGCCGGGCTCGATGGTGGACGTCGGCTGCGGGATCGGCACCTGGGCGCACACCGCTCAAGCGCTGGGTGTGCCACGGGTCGTCGGCGTGGATGGCGAGTACGCGCAGGCGGCTGGCTTGCTCATCGCTGCAGAATCGTTCGTGGCGGCGGATCTGGCGACTGCAGGCCCGGCGCTGACCGAGCGCTTCGACCTGGCGATCAGCCTCGAAGTGGCCGAGCACCTGCCGGCGACACGAGCAGATGAGTTCGTCACCACCCTCTGCTTGTTGGCGGACGTGGTGCTCTTCTCGGCGGCGATTCCCGGGCAGCTTGGTACCGATCACATCACGCTGCAGCCGCAGGGCGAGTGGGCCGAGCGTTTCGGGTCGCACGGCTACCAAGCCTTCGACCTGGTGCGGCCGCGCGTGTGGCACGACGATCGGGTGGAGGCCTTCTACCGCCAGAACGCGATCGTGTACGTCAACTCCCAGCGACCCGAACTGTTGGAGCGGGCGACGGCACTCGCCGCAGCACTTCCCACCGTGCTCGATGTCGTGCACCCCGACCTATTGGCATTCTGGGTGCGCCGCGCCACGCGACCGGTGTCGACCTCACAGGGCATCGCGCTCACTTGGCGAGCGGCCCGCCGGGCGTTCGCTCGACGCGTCGGCCGCTGATCCGGCAAACGCTCGGTGTCAGCGGCGGGCGCGTAGGGCGAAGTGAACTCCGACGACCCAGCAGTCCCCTCAGGTGGGACGAGCCCGGCGATCAGCGAGCGCGAGGCGATAGACCTCACGCAATTGCGCTCCGACCGTCGCTGGGTTGTGTCGCTGCGCCGCCAGCGCCAGTGCGTGTTCCCATCTGGATGCCGGCGACGCGACGAACTCGGCGATCGCGGCGATCAGCGCAGGTGCGTCGTTCGGCGGGACCACCAGCCCGGTCGCCTCGTCGCTGACCGTCGGGCCGATCGCGCCAACATCGCTGACGATCAAGGGCACCTGCGCGGCGTAGGCGTCGGCCAGCACTCCGCTCTGCGCAGCGAACGAGGTGTAGGGCAGCACCACGGCCGAGGCCTCTCGAAACAGCTCACGCTTGCGTGCTGCTGAGATGAGTCCGATCTCCGCCTCCACGTGGGGGTGGGTGGCGGAGCACGACCTCGCCGAGGCTTCCAGTTCAGCATCGCCGGTACCCGCGATCACCACCCTGATGCCTGACGGAAGACCGAGGGCGATGGCATCCAGCAGCACCTGCAAACCCTTGTTGGGCCGTAGCGAACCGAAGAACAGCAGCATCCGCAAGTCGGTACGGCCTGCTGACTCGGCCGACTCGGCCACCAGCGAGACAGGGATCGGAATGACGTGCACCCGGTCAGCGGCGACCCCGAACTGCTCGATCAACTGGTCAGCGAGCACCCGGTGATAGACGACGAGGTGGGCACCCGACCGGTAGACCCGACGATGAAGTCTGTCGCTGATGACTTCCGGCCAAGGCGACCGATGGGGCAGGACATCGTGCACCATCAGAACCACGGCCATCCTTCGCGCCAGTCGGGGAAGGTCCGCCGCGTCGACCTCGTAGGTGATCGTCTCCACGTGCAGCACGTCGAAGCCTTCCCGGAGCAATCTGCGCCGGGCCCGCACTCGCCGCAACGGGTCACGTACAAAGCGCAGTGGACGCGACCAACGCGACCGACTCGCCGAAGGATCCGGCAGATCGCGCACCACTCGATAGGCATCGACATCGGAGAACGACTCGCCGTGCAGCGAGGGCAACGCCTGCACCACCACCTCGTCGCCATCGTGACGAACGGCCTTCGCCGAGGAACTGGCGACGCGATGCGGGTGAGGCCAGTACATCAGGATCCTCATCGGTGTTCCCACGCTGCCGTCTCGAGGTGAGCCAGAGCGCGGCCACGCGCGGCCAACACATCACGTCCGAACGTCAGGACCGTACCTGCCTCGAACGCAACCATCTTGCCGGCTTCGTCAGGCTGGTGCAGGCAGAAACCACTCGCCTCCAGCAGCGCCGCAACCGCACTTCGGTCCTCACCAAGGGCACCGAGCGAGGCATCGTTCCACTCCAGCTCGAGTTCGGGCGTCGCGAGCGTGAGTTGCCCGCCTAGGAGCACCGCGTGCTCCATTCCTTCGACGTCGATCTTCACACCGCGCACCGGCCGGCCGGCGATGACGAGGTCCAGAGTGGAGGCAACGACCATCTCGCCATCGCCATGGCCGGATGCCCCAGCAGCCACAGATCGCCGGTTCGGGTCGGGGCCGTCCAGCAGCGCGGTGCCCGGCTTGTCCATCAGTGCAGCCCGATGCAGCTCTGCGGGTGCGAAGCGGTTGCTGGCCACGTTGTCGGTGAGCAGACTCTGCATGTCGGCTGCCGGCTCCACAGCGATCGCCGTCGCCCCGGCCTCCAACGCGAGCAGTGTGTAGAGGCCGACGTTTGCTCCCACGTCGACGAAAATGTCGCCCGGCGTAAGTAGCGATCGCCACACCGCCATTTCCGGCCAGTCCGGCAGACGGGCGTAGGGGACGCGACCCGACGAATCCCCTCGTTTCGCCGCGGTCACCCGCAACGAACGAGAGAACGGCACGCTCACGGATCGGCCGAACACGGAGGCGATCTCGAACTTCGTCGCGGTCAGCGCCTGGCGCCCAACGGCCCCGTCATTCGATGGGTGGCGTCGCACCTGACGAATCTTGCGAGGCACCGCTGCGATCCGCACTCGCATTCGTGCCACCAGCCCCCTGACGGCACCCGCAGACACGCGTTCGGGACTCATCTCGCACCTTCCGGATCCAGACCCATCGAGCGACCAACGTTCGGTTGACATGGCATCGACGGTTGCATGGCTGCGTTGGGCCCGCACGAACAGTAGCGAGCGGCCGCACGACACCGCCAGCTTCGCCCGCGCTGTTGAGTACCCGCCCCAGGCGACGAGAGGCCGAGCAACGGCACCGTTCGCGGGGCTGATTCGTTCATTAGTGTGCCCAGGTGTGACCCGCTCCCTGAAACGGCTGTTGAAAGCCGCAGCTCCGCTGGTCGATCTGTGCCTGGCGCCGCTGCTGGTGCCGGCAGCGGCGCTCATGAAGCTCGTCCGCCGAGTTGGGGTTGAACGGCTGCCAGTGTGCCGCAAGGTGTTGTCCGTGTTCGGCGTCTTCCCGGTCGCTGACCACTACTACGAGCCACTCATCGAGTTCAGTTCGCTGCGCCATCCGCTCGATCAACGACGCAACCTGCCTGGCATCGACATGAACGTCGCTGGCCAGCTCGCCCTGCTCGGCCAGTTCCGATTCAGCGAGGAGCTGCGGCCGTTCACGGAGCTGACGACAGACGAACTGACGTACAGCTTCGGGAACGGGTTCTTCGACTCGGGCGATGCCGAGTTCCTCTACAACCTGATTCGGCTCCGCAAGCCCGCACGCATCGTCGAGATCGGCAGCGGCCACTCGACGTTGATCGCGATAGCAGCCATCCGCAACAACCAGAAGGACGACGCCGGGTATCGATGCGAGCACATCTGCATCGAACCATACGAAGCTCCCTGGTTGGAACGAAGCGGAGTCGCCGTTCACCGCGAGCAAGTGGAGACCGTCGACAGATCGGTCTTCGACCAGCTGGCTTCGGGAGATCTGCTGTTCATCGACTCCTCACATGTGATCCGCCCGCAAGGTGACGTCCTGTGCGAATTTCTGGAGATCATCCCCATGCTGCAACAGGGTGTTGTCGTTCACGTCCACGACGTGTTCACGCCTCGCGACTACCCGAAGTCCTGGGTCGTCGACAAAGTGAGACTGTGGAACGAGCAGTACCTGCTGGAGGCCCTGCTCACGGGGAATCCGAGCTGGTCGATCATCGGTGCGCTCAACTTCCTGCACCACGAGCATCCGCAGCAACTGGCCGCCACGTGTCCGTTCTTGACGAAAGACCGTGAGCCGTGCTCGTTCTACATCGAACGTGTTGCCGACTGAGTCGACTCAGGTCGGGTACACGGGTATCAGGTTCGCGGTGAGCCCCAGGAGGGGTTCCCCGGCACGGGCAACCATGCTTCGGCACCGACCGCAGCCAACTGATCCACGTTCGAGAGAGCGACCAGGTTCGTCGAGTCGGCTGCGTTCCGGAAGCACGCAAAGCCGAGGGCGTGCAGCATCGTCGTCAGGGCCGAGACACTGTCGCCGAATCGGTGCGCATTGGCTTCGATGACTTCGACGTAGAGCGCAGCGACTCTCGACGCCTCGCTTCCCAGACCGCGCAGCACCTCTCCTTCGAACCCTTCCACGTCGATCTTCAACAGACTGACCGTGTCGAGCGACAGGTCGCGCAGCACGCTGCCGAGTGTGACCATCTGGACCGCACGACCCGAACCCGTTTCGTCGACCCTGTTGTTGTCGTCCTTGCGACGTTGATCTGTCAGGCCGACCACGCCGGGTGCAGCTCCGCATGCTCGCTGCAGGCAGACGACGTTCGTCAATTCGTTGGCCGCGATCGTCCGCTGCAGGTAGGCGAACGTCCTCGGGTGCGGCTCGATTGCAACGACTCGGCCGGCTTCCCCTACCAACCCCGCTGCAAGCGCGCTGATCGTTCCGACGTTGGCGCCGACATCGACGAAGGCGTCACCGGGCCGCCGCAGTGACCGCACGAACGCCTCGGTCGGATCGACGAGTTCAGGAACGGTCCAATACGTGAGCGCAACGTTGCTGCCCGAGTAGAAGGGCAACAGGTAGCCGTCGCGTCTGATCCGTAGGTGCTGAAAGAGGCGCGACTGCTGAATCAAGAAGCCGAGCAACCCCTTCGCAGGACGGGCCAGCTTCGGACTGTCGGATCGCAGCAGCCGGTTCAGCAGCGGCATCGCACACCCGCCCGTCACCGGGCTCGGTTGGTGAGAACAGCTGCCGCAGGCACCTCGCGTGCAATGCGCCGTCGGAGCCGTGCCGCTGTGACGGCTGGAAGGAACAGCGCCGCCAATGCCACGAGCACCTCGAGGTCGCGGGCGAGCGAGGCGCGCTCGACGTACCACGCGTCGATCGCGAGTTTGACCGGCAGCACCACTTCGGCGTACGCGTCACCGTCAGGGTCGTCGGTGATGAGTTGGCTCTCCCAATCGCCGGCGACCAACTGGGTCGGCCCTGCGATGCCTGGAGGAACCTGCAGGACCGCGCGCCACCGTTCATCTTCGTGGTCCACGAACTCGGGCGTCTCAGGCCTCGGGCCGAGCAGCAACATCTCTCCGCGTGCCACGTTGAGCAGCTGGGGCAGCTCATCGAGGTGGGACGAACGGAGTCGCCGGCCGATCGGCGTGATCCGGTCGTCATTGCCGGTGGTGAGCGGAGTGCCAATGGCCCGTCCGTCGGGCAGGTCCGCCCGCATCGTGCGCAGCTTCCACATCATGAACGATTCGAAACTGCGACCCACACGTTCGACCCGGACGAACGCCGGGCCACGGTCATGCCGCTTGACCAGCACGGCCAGCACCACCACGACCGGTGCCAGCACGATCATTGCCGCGACAGCGACGACGCGATCGACCACCATCCGGGCCTCGAGCCACCTGCTCGTGTTCCGGCGGGTCATCCGATGGCGTCGATCAGCACTGCGCAGACGTAATCGACATCGGCGAGGGTGAGACTGGTGTGCAATGGCAGGCTCAACGCGCGAGCGGCGAGCGCGTCGGCGACAGGTGTACCTCCCGGCCCGACCAGCGAGTTGCTGGCGAACCAGCCGAAGGTGTGCAGCGGCTGGAAGTGAACACTGGAGGCGACGCCGCGTGCGCCGAGCTGGCCGACGACGCGTTGGCGAGGTGCCCGCTCGGGCAGGATCACGACGACCAAATGGTTCGCCGAGCCCTCCACCTGATCGCCCGGCACCACGCGCAGATCCGCGTGGCCGAGGTTCTCCCGGTAGCGGCCGACGAGCAATCGGCGTCGAGCCTGCAGGTCGTCGAACCGACGCAACTGGGATCGAGCGAGGGCCGCTAGCACGTCGGACAGGTTGCCCTTGATCCCGGGTGCGAGCAGGTCGTAGCCGCTCGCCGCGCCCGGACGATAGCGCGCCCACGCGTCGGCGCTCAGCCCGTGAAGCCGGAATGACCGCGCGAAGCGCGCCAGATCGTCGTCGTCGGTGGCCAGCGCGCCACCCTCACCCGAAGTGAGGTTCTTCGTGGCGTAGAACGAGAAGCACGCACCCGCGGTTCCTTGACCTGCAGCCATTCCCCGATGATCGCTTGCTCCCATGGAGTGCGCGCAGTCCTCGATCAGTGGGATCCCGGCGGACCCACACATTTCATGGATCTCCATGCCGAACGGCACGCCGCCGAAGTGAACACCGGTCATCGCTGCCAGACCATCGTCGAGCGCACATGCCAACGACGCCGGCGACACGTTCAGCGTGTCGGGTTCGACATCGAGCAACACCGGCTGGAGCCCGTGGTGCACCGCGGAGAGCGCTGTCGACACGAACGTCCATGTCGGAATGCCGATCTTCGCTCCGCGAGGCAGATTCAGAAAGGCGACAGCGGTTTCCAACGCAGCGGTGGCGCTGCTCATCGACACGACGTGCGGCACCCCGAGATACGCCGCGAGCTCCTCCTCGAGGGCAACGCACTGGTTCCCAGAGGTGATCCAGCCGCTCCTGAGCACCTGCGTGACCGCGTCGATGTCGTCGTCGTTGATGTCGGGCACCGCAAACGGCACAGCCCTTTCGGGAACGACCTCGCTCGGTTCGTGGTCGGGCATCGAGGCGGGCTCCTTTCAGGCTTCGCCGTACTCTACTGAGCGGGCCGCGAGCCGATGATCCTATGATTCAGACGTGCCTGGCAGGAACTTGATCGGGTCCGGGATGCAGCGGAACCGATGAGTCGCCAAGGAGTAGTGCGAGCACTCGCCCGGCCCACGGCGAACGGCATCGTAGTACGCGCCGCGGGCCTGGTTCTCGGCCTCATGGTCACCATCTTCCTCGCCCGGCTGCTCGCGGCCGAAGATCTGGGCGTTTACCAGGGGGTGCTGTCCATCAGCGTCATCATCGGTGGTCTGGCCGCGGCCCTCGCCGAGCGGCCTGCGTCACGGCGGATCGCTGCGATCAAGGAGAAGGACTCCGCAGAACTGCCGACAGCGATCGCCTCGGCTCACATCCTGGTCGCCCTCGCACTGCTCGCCATCGTGTTCTCGTTGGTGGTAGTCAGCTTGCTGCCAGGTGTCCCGCACGCGACTCGTGTGACCTTGCGGGTGGTGTCGCTGGTCGCCCCCGCGCTGGCCATCCAGTCGCTGCGACAATGGATCGCCCTTCCCCTGCGAGGTGTGGCAGCGTCGCTCGGCCCCGAGCAGATCGCCCAGCCGATCGTCTTCGTCGGCCTGGCCGGCATCGTTGCCACCAGCACGATTCTGGGCCCGTTCGAGACCTTGCTCATCTACTCGTGTGCGTGCTGGCTCGTCTGGCTGGTGGCCAGTTGGCGCTCAGGGCTGCTGGTGCACCTCCGCGACGGGGCCCGTGCGCGTTCGCATGGGCCGGGTCTTCGTTCATGCCTTCGAGAGGGTCGCCCCTTTCTCCTGCTGACTGCTGTCGGGGTGCTCCCCATCTATGCGACCGTCCCGCTGGTGGCGGCGTTACTCGGTGCTGCCGACGCGGGCAGACTGGCGATCGCACTACAGCTGACAGGGCTGGTCGTTGTTCCGCTGCAGATCACCAGTCTGGCCGTCATGCCACAGATCGCCCGGCTTCATCGCGACAGCGACATGGGCGCGGTGGCCGCGCTCGTTCGCACTGCCTCCACCATCAGCCTCGCTCTCGGCCTTGGGCTCGCCGCGCTCTTGTTGATCTCTGCCAACACCATCCTGGGCACGCTCGGCCCCAGCTTCGCCGCGACGAGCGACCTCATCCCAGTTCTCGTGCTGGGCCAACTGATCAATGCCGCATTCGGGCCGAACGGCCCCACTCTGCAGATGGTCGGGCTGGAGCGCACGGCCGCCTGGATCGAGACGGCAGCCACGTTGTTGCGCCTGGGCGCCGTCGCATTCGCCGCCGCCGCCGGCAACGTCCTCGGTGTAGCGTTGGCCATCACCGTGACGACGATGCTCAGGAATCTGCTCTTGTCCACCACGCTCTTTCGACAGGCAGGAATCATCACCCTCCCGCAGTTCCCGCATCGTCGTGATCGCCACTAAGCAACTCTTCGTAGTGGGAAGCCCTCGGTCGGGAACGACGCTGCTGGCCGGAGCCCTGAACCAGGTGGCCGGGGTGTGGATCGGCAAGGAGACCGGCTTCATCCCGTTCCTGTACGACGCGACGAGCGAGCCGGTCGATGAATGGGACGACCGGCGCCTCGGAACGCTCATCGCGGCAGTCAACTCGTATCTCAGCAACGAATACTGGGAACGGCGGGTCTCCGCGGAGGGAGTTCGTCGCTTCTGGTCGGAGACGGGCACCACCGGGTACGCCGGACTCGTTCGCTACGTGTGGTCGCTCGACAACCCTCCCGACGGTGCCGATATCACGTTCGCTGGCGATCAAACACCGACGTACGTGCTCGCGATCCCGCTCTTGGAGCAGCTGTTCCCTGACGCCTACTACGTCCACGTGGTTCGTGACCCCAGAGATGTCGTCGCATCGATCCTGCCGCTCAGGTTTGGGGCGCACTCGGCCGGGGTGGCAGCCGCCGACTGGAACGAGTGCGTCGCCGGCTGGTGGGCGGCCGAACGCCGGCTTCCTCCCGAGCGGCTCTGCGAGGTCCGCTACGAGGACCTGGTGGCCGCTCCCGCGGAGACGCTACGAATTCTCGCCGCGTTCCTCGGCGTGGCACCTCCTGAGGTGGCAGAGGCGCCATCGATCCCGCTGGATGTGCACGGACTTGCGCAGCGCGTGGCCCATCACGCCCGACTGGCGGAGCCGATCGACGACCGGTCCGTCGGTCGCCACCGTCGCGATCTCTCCGACCGCGACCGGGCGCTCGTCGAAGCGATCACGTTCAACGGCATGGTCAGCTACGGCTACGACGCGGGACCCTTTCGGCCGTCGCCAGTGCTGCAGGAGAAGGCGCTGCTGCTCACCCGCGAGCGCGTACGCGACCTGCGTCGCCGAGCCGTGGCGTCGCTGCTGCGAAGGTGGCAGCGATGACCGCAACCGAGCTGTGGCAAGACCGACGAATGCGGCTCCTGCTGTTCGGCATCGGCGTCGTGGCCGCCGGATATCCCTCGTTCATCTTCCATCCCATCACGCTGTTGGCACCGGTGCCGCTGCTCATCGCAGTCCTGCTCCTCGACGACGCGCAGCTCACCTCGCCGGCGTGGGCCATCGCGGCCGGGGTGTTGATCGCCTGGGCCGCCGTGCTGTACGTGGTGAAGGACGGCACTTCCACCGGCCTGATTCACAGCGCAGCGATGTACGCACCATTCGCCGCGCTGGCCTTTCGGACCAGACGACCGGAGCCGATCGCCCTCATCATGGCGGTGGTCGCGACCGGGCTGGTCAGTATTCGCGTCTTGGTCTCGTGGGTGCGCGCGGGTGCGAGGTGGCTGCCCTGGCAGGTGTACGAGGGTAACGAACTGGCCTCGCGACTCGCCCTGATGCTCCCTCTGCTCGTCCTCGCCTGGTTCAGCCTGCCGCTGGACCGGCGGCGGCAACGCGGCCCGCTCTTTCTCCTCTTCGGTGTGAGCCTGACCTGCATCGTGCTGACCTTGCAGCGTGCCGCGCTCGCCGCGGTGGCGATCCTCGTCGTGGTCGGCCTCGCTCGGATGTTCTGGAAGGCACTCCTCGCAGTCGGGGTCGTGGTGTTGGTTGCATGGCTGGTTGCGCGGCAGTCGCTGGTCGCTCTTCTCGAGCGGTCTCGCTTCGTCAACTTCTCGCCATCGAGCGCAGCACGTCCCGAGATCTGGAGGGTGGCACTCGACAAGACGCGCGAATCGTCGTGGCTCGGCGTCGGGCCGGGCAACTCCAGTAAGGCCCTCCGCGAGATCGGTATGGTCCACGCTCACAACGGTTGGGTCCAGTCGGCGCTGGAGGCCGGAGGGCTCGGCGCATTGCTGTTCACCTGCTTCGCCGTCTACCTGGGCGTACTCGCGGTGCGGCTGCTGCTCCAGGGTGGCCACGACACCCTGTGGGCGCTGCCGTTGATCGCCTACGCGGTGTTCTCGGTCTTCTCGGCGCCGCTGCAGCGCCCGGACCTCACGATGATCCTCGTGCTGGTGATCATGGCGGCTCGCGAGCGTGTGCGCCCGAGAGGTGAACCGTGCCCGGTCTAGCGGTCGTGCTCGTCGGATCACGAAGCCTCAACAAACGCATCTGTCGGTTCGTCGAAAGCCTCCGAGACACCGGCTTCGATTCGGTGGTGCTGGCCGTTCCGCGTCGGTCATGGGGAACGAGTGGCATCGAGGACCCTGCGCTGGTGGCCAAGAAGGGATTCGTCACGTTGCGCAGTGCCGAGCCGCGCCCCCGCCACGGGCGACGGCCCAACCTCATCGTGAGCATGCATTGGTCAACCCTGCCGCTGGCCGTGCTCCTCGGGCTGCTGTGCCGCGCCCGTGTCGTCTACGACGAGCATGACCACTACGAACTGATGGCCCTCGAGGCCGGCGGGCGGGCGTGGGCGAATCGGTGTCGATCACGGATGATCCGTCAGGTCCACCGTTGGTTCCTGCCGCGCGTCGACGTCGTCACCTGCATCCGGCTTGCCGGAGGCCGGTTGCAGGCACAACTGGTGTCGCGGGCAAACACCGTGATCGAGCTGCACAACTACCCATCGCAAAAGTGGGGGGTCCACGGCCAACACCTCGAACGCGCCGACCACCCGATCTCGATCGTCTACGTCGGTGGCATCTGGGACGTCAAAGGCTGTGGGGTCATGCTCGACGCCTTTCAGTTGCTCGCCGGCGACCCGACGCTGCCACCACTCGCTCTGCACGTCTTCGGCCGCGGCGACCCCGCCATCGAACTGCGCCTGGGAGCGTCGAAGGGGGTGACGTTCCATGGGTCTTCCCCGTACGACGACATCGTGAGCTTCCTGTCCGGGCACCACTGCCTCGGGCTGGTGCTGCTGGAAGGTACGCCTCGGTACTCGATGGTCTCCACCAACTGTCACAAGCTGTACGAGTACATGGCCACGGGGACCGCCGTGCTGGCGACCAACACCGGCGAGATGGCCGAGACCGTCGCCACCCTCGATGGTGGTTGGATCATCGACGCCGAGTTCGACACAGCACGGCTGGCAGAGATGCTCCGCGAGATCGTCACCGAGCCCCACGAGCTTCGCCGCCGCGGCGACGCTGCCGCAGCGGCCGTCGAGGGCAACGCGCTGTGGTGGGAAGGCGAGTGGAGCAAGGTCGAACGGTCCGGGGTGCTCTGATCAGCGATTGGGAAACGGCGGCTGTTCCGCATGCCATCTCAGCGTTTTGGCTGCGCGACCGATGGTGTGCCCACCACGGCCCTGTGCAGCGAGCCGCTGCACAGCCCACGTCGCTGGGCCGCGGAGCCCGATGGACAACGAGCGTGCCATTTCGATGCGTTGGCCGATGGGGCGCTGCTCGAAGCCCATGCCCTGCTTGAACCTGTCCAATCCGGCGAGGCTGGGCACCAACGATTCGAGCCCCCACGTGACCTGGGTGACGCCGGTGCGGCGGAGAGCATCCCGTGTCACCGAGTAGACGAGGGCATTGTTCGGATATTCGGACAGCAGTTCGTTCGACGACTTCAGTACGGGGAGGCAGACGCAGTCGTCGATGGTGATGGCGAACAGATAGGCCGCCAGCCGATCGCCGGCGAAGGCGCCCCAGCACTCAGCGGTATCGGTGGCCTCCGCGGCGGCGAAGTGCCCCCGCCAGTACTGGTCGTGGTCGGCCACCACCTTGCGGTGCTGCCGCTCGAGCGTGCCGCGGCTCAGTTCGAGCCCGCCTAACCGCTCCAGTTCGCTGAAACCGAGCTGGCGAATCGTGCACCGTTCCAGCCCACGGCGTGTCGCCCGCCGAGCCGTCGAGGAAAGCACCGGCAGGTCGTACGCCGTGTCGGCACACGCCCACTGATAGCTCGCCGAGCCCTCCGAGATCGGGCACGGGTAGCGCAGCACCCATGCGCCGTGTGCGAGCACCTCGTGCACTTCGGCTGGCGAGGGCGTGAGCTCCGTATGAAACGGGATGCTGAGATACCAACGCGGGTGGGCCTCGTACCACCAAGCACCGGCCGTATGGATGACACGGTGACCTGCCCTCTCCAAAAGCGAGGCGTAGGCAGCCGCGCTCACCCGATCACGTGCTCCAGCGAACGCGCGGCACCATGATCTCGGGTCGGACCTGGTCGCGGAACTCGGTCACCATCTGGAGCATGCCGATCACGACGTCGTCGGTCATGAAGTGTGGTTGCAGCCCGAGGTCGAGAAGGCCGGTGTGCGCCGGGTTGTAGTAGTGGCTCTCGGCCTCCTTGCGAGGGTTGACGAGGTTCTCGATGCTGACGTCGAGGCCGATGCGGCGCCCTGCGCGCTGCACTCTCGTCGCTACTTCGTTGACCGACATGCTCTCGGTGAACTGATTCAGGATCCGCAGCTCACCTCGCGGGGCGGGGTTCTCGATGACGAGCTGCACGCACTGCAACGTGTCGACGATGTTCAGGTACCCGCGCGTCTGGCCACCAGCGCCGTACACGCTGAGGGGAAGCCCAGCGACGGCCTGCACGACGAACCGATTGACGACGGTACCGAAGATGTCGTCGTAGTGGAAGTTCGGGCGCAGCCGGGGGTCGCGTTCGGCCTCGGGAGTGGTGACGCCGTACACCGGGCCCTGCATCAGGTCGGTCACGCTCAGACCGTATGTCCGCACGTAGAACCACAGCAGGTCGGTGTCGAAGATCTTCGTCGTGTGGTAAAGGCTGCCCGCCTGCCGCGGGTACAGGAAGCGTTCCTTGCGGCCCTTGTGCTCGACGTCGAGCCAACCCTCCTCGATGTCGATGTTCGGTGTGCCGTACTCGCCCATCGTGCCCAACTTGACGATGTGGCATTCGGGCGCATGCTCGAGGACGGCCCAGATCAGATTGAAGGTTGAGTTCAAGTTGTTGTTGATGGTCAGCTGAGCGGCAGAAAGGCTCGACATCGAGTACGGCCCAGATGGTTGTTCGGCGTAGTGCACCACTGCCTCGGGCCGGCTCTGGACGATCGCGGCTGCCATCACCTCGTAGTCGGTGCAGTCACCGATGATCACCTCGATCGGTTTCCCGGCAACCTCCTCGAAGATCTGCGCTCGCTGCACCAGATCCGGCGCAGCCACCAGCGCTTCGGAGTCCGACTCCTTCGCAATGGTGCGGCGCAGGTAGTTGTCGAGCACCGTGACTTCATGGCCAGCCGAGGCCAGTTGCATGGCGGTCGGCCACCCGAGGTACCCGTCGCCTCCTAGGATCAGCACTCTCACAGCCGTTGGACCTCTCGTTGGTGTCGGCAGAGAGTAGCGCGGAGCCGCGGCGATCTCCTCCGGAGCGGCGAGTTCGAGGTCACCGATAGCGGGTGATGCTGTCGCCGCGCATCGCCCTCACCAGACCTCGCAGGAAGCCGACGTTGGCGAGCACGAAGTGATGGATCGACGTGCAGATCGGGACCCGAGAAGAGCGGGCCTGTGCGATGGCTCCGACCAGAGCCAACACGCAGAACAGCGCTACCGCGACAGCCGGCAGGACGAACAGGCGGTGCGTCGAGACGAACGGCAACGCAAGCGCGCTGAAAGAGAATCCGATCAGCCACACGGGCGAGAGCCAACGCAGCAGCTTGTGCGACCACAGCGCGCCGGCATACCCGGGGTGGACGAATGGGTTGAGCAGTGCCGGCCGGCTCCACGTGCCCTGCCAGTTGCGCAGTGTCATTCGCTCCCGAGCGCGAACGACGTGGTCTGTGTCCTCTTCGGCGGGCTCGAAGGCGACCGCCTGGGCGGCATAGGCGACCTTCTTCGACTGCGAGACCACGTCGAGGGGGATGACGCAGTCGTCACCGAATGCCGGATCGAGTGGACACCAGAGTTGACGACGCATGGCGATGCATGCGCCGGATGCGACCGCCAGGACGCCCAGGTCGGCTTCCAGTTGCCGGATCTCCAACTCCGACCGCCAGTAGCGCCCTTGGCCACTCACCGGCGCCGATGGGTCGGCAGGAACGAACAGGAGGTGGGCCTGCACCGCACCGACGGACTCATCGGCGAACGGCGCGACCAGTGCCCGCAGGAAGCCTGGTGCAAAACGAGTGTCGGCATCGCTGAACAGGACGATCTCGGTGTCGATCGACTCCACTGCCAGGTTCTGGATGCCTGACTTGCCGAGCCGTTCGGCGCTGTGCACCACGCGGACGGCCCCGCCGAAGCGCTCACCCACGACGCCACACACGTCGTCCGTCGAGCCGTCCGAGGCGAGCACGACTTGCACCAAGCCCTCCGTGTAGTCCTGGGCAAGCACGTTCTCGACCCGTTCCACGATCTGGTGGGCTTCGTTGTGGACGGCGATCAAGACGGCAATGGAAGGCCGACCGGCGTCCGTTCGGCTGACGACCGGCTCGCTTCGATGCGCGAAGTGGTGGATGACGCGAAGGAGCCTCAGATAGCCGTCGTAGACGAAATAGAGGAGACCAGCGAACAGCAACAGCAGCGCCGTCAGTAGTAAGGCGGCCACGTCATTCACCGTATGTGCCGGGTGATTTGCCTGCTCGGCGTTTCGCGATGACCAGAACCCCCGGCGCAACGTTGCGACGAGTCAGGGGCCAGATCATCGCCCCCAGAACGAAGCTGATCTTGGCCGGCCACCGCGTCCTGTGGCTGTGGATGGCTGCCCAGATCGAGACCGCCACGACGTCGAAGCCCTGCATCTCGAGCTGGCGGAGCAGTTGGTGGGCCGGCATCGAGAACCGACTGTCGTTCACTGCCTCGCGCATCACACGATTGCCGAGCCGGGAGTGGAGCACACTGACGACGCGACCGACGGTGAACATCCACGACTTGTCGACCGCGCGCAGCACCAAGTACCCGCCAGGCTTGAGCTTGTCGTGGATCGCCGTCAGCTGAGACGGTTGATCAGGCCACAGCGAATGACAATCGAAGCAGGTCACCACGTCCAACGAGTCGGCCATGATGTCGTGGAGATCGGCAGGCGTCGAACCGCAATCGGCCTTCAACCCGACCGACCGAACGTACTCGACCGCTCCCGGCGTGATGTCCATGCCACACACGTCGTACCCGGCACGGGTCGCCGCGATCGAGAACCCCCCGAAGGAGCAACCGACATCGAGGATTCGTGCAGGGGGCGGCTGATACGGGCGCAGGCGGCGCAATGCGGTGAGGAACATCCGCTGCTTGAACTCGTTGAGCGCAAGGCCCGCCTGCAACTGCCCCCACGGCAGGGACTCGGTGTGTGCCACCTCCTCCTCCAGTGCATACGCCGCCACGAGGAAGTAGGTACTGCAGTCGCGGCATCGGGTCCACGGGTTCACGCCGCGGGGTGTTTCCACCTGCCAGGCAGGCCTCGGGCCACGGTGCGATCGTGCGCACGCGGGGCACGAACCCATGCCGACCTGTGCGTTTGAGCTGTCGATGAGCCGTACCTACTTCGGTTGTCAGGCGGAGTTCGTGGGCCGTGAACTGTGGCGGACGGCCTTCACCGCGAGTCTGTCATGCCGTGCAGGGCAACGTGCCGCCAAAGGTGCCCGCCACCAGCCGGTCCGCGTTCGCCTTCTCTGCCCGCACGGTCGCCTCGTCCACCGCTACCCTCGGCACTCGTGGTCTTCATGCGTCGCACTTCCACCGAGGGGCGACAGACTCCGTTCGTGGTAGCCATGGCAGCCACCTCGGGCGTATTGACCTGCCTGGTCGGCCTGCAACCAACGGGTTCGGCGCCGGTCGATGTGGTGCTGGTCGCTGTCACCAGCGCAGCCGTCGTATGGGCCGCAGCATCGGCGCCGTGGTGGTTGGGGGCGGGCGTCGCAATGATCGCCGCGGGGAGCGCAGCATCGCTGCCGATGAGCCTCGTCGGCGTCGCGGCAGTTGCCATCGCATCGCTGGCTGGTGGGAGCGGCCGCGACGTTCCATGGGCGAGGTCGTTGGCTGCGCTGTTGAGCATCCAAGCGCTCGCCCGATGCGGAGTCGGCTTCTTCTTCGGCTGGTCGGCACTTTTCTCTTGCACATCGTTGGGCGTGCTGTTCTTGTGCGGCGTCCTGGGGCGGCCACGTGCCGTTCGGCGGCGGGTCTGGCGCGTCCTCGCCGGGGCCAGCGTGTTCGTGGTCCTGGCGCTCATCGGCCTCGCGATCGCCGGCCTGAACGCACGGAATCCTTTGCGGGAAGGGAACCGACAAGCCCGGGTCGGGCTTGCTGCGTTGAATCGTGGAGACACCGCCGGTGCGCAGGCAGCGTTCGCTGCATCCTCTCGATCGTTCCGCGAGGCCCAAGACGCCCTGGAGGTGCCCTGGGCGCAAGGAGCACGATTGGTGCCGGTCGTGGCACAGAATCGCAACAGCGTGGCGACCGTGGCTGCCGAGGCGGCCAACGCAACGGGCGTTGCGGCCGAAGCACTCACGATGATCGAGCCTGACACCTTGCGGGCAGTCAACGGTCGAATCGATCTCCCGGCCGTGCAGAGGCTGGAGACGCCGATGGCGCAGTTGGCAGCCATGCTCGATCAACTGGAGACGGCAGTCGCTCGATCGCGGTCTCCATGGCTTGCGGGTGCGCTCCAGCACCGGTTGGCCTCATTGGACGCAGAACTCGTCAGCAATCGCACTCGCGCCGACAACGCGTTACTGGCCGTGCGCTTGGCGCCACAGATGTTGGGTCAGGGAGGCGTCCGGCGCTACTTCGTGGCGTTCACCTCGCCATCGGAGGCGCGCGGTCTCGGCGGCTTCATGGGCAGCTGGGCCGAACTCACCATCACGAACGGGCGGATCGAGATGACCAGGTTCGGCCGCGTCACCGATCTGGAGACAGGACTCAGGGGCACACAGCCGGTACTGACCGGCGTTGACGAGTTCCTCCAGCACTGGGGTCGGTTCGGATTCTCCAATGCGCCGGGGGGAGGCGTTAGCGATGAGGTGTGGAGCATCGTCACGATGTCGCCGGACTTCCCGACGGTCGCCCAGGTGATCAGCCAGCTCTATCCACAGAGCGGTGGGCAACCGATTGACGGTGTGTTGATGCTCGATTCCGAGGCAATCGCCACACTGTTGAATTTCACCGGCCCACTCGAGAACGAAGGTGTCGGCCAACCGCTCACCGCCGACAACGCAGCACAGTTCATCAACGAGGACCAGTACCTCCTTCCGGGTTACGCACAACGGGTCGACGTACTCCAGCAAATCGCACGCGACGTCGTCGCCAAGTTGCTGTCCACGACGCTGCCACCCCCCGCCGACATGGCCGCCGAGTTCGCTCCGCTTGCTGCCGAAGGTCGGTTCATGATGTGGAGCGCCAAGCCCGACGAGCAGAAGCTCCTCCAGAGCGCGAGGATGGATGGGTCGTTTCCGGTCCTGGCAGCCGCCGAAGGCGTTGCCGCCACGGTTGACAATGCCGGCGGCAACAAGATCGACGCCCACCTCGAGATGACAGTCGACTACTCGGTGGTGGACCCCGGCACAGACGGTGTGCGGACCACATCTGTCACCATCACCCTCACCAACAACGCCGTGGCCACAGGGTTACCCCCCTATGTGATCGGAAATGCGGTCGGCTTGCCCGAAGGCACGAATCGAACCTGGTTGTCGGTCTATACGGCCCTACCGATGGTGGCGGCGCAGGTCGACGGAATGCCCGACGGCATGCAAACCTCCGAAGTGCTGGGCTGGCACGTGGCGACACGCTTCGTCGACATTCCCGCGGGTGGCTCAGTCATTCTGACCCTCACCTTACGGGGCACTCTTCCCGACGCCGATGTCCTGCCCTTCGTCCAGCGGGTACCTGCGCTCGTGACGCCCGCCATCTACCGTGTGGACACACAGCAAGGAACCTGAGCAGCACACCGGACAGGGTGAGAGGCGAGAAACGCTGGTCAGGCTGTGGCGGGGCGGCGACGGCGAAGTGCAGCCACGCCGAGCAAACTAGCGCCGACCGACACCGCGATGACCCCCAACCGCAACGTGCTACCGCTGTCGCTACCGGTGCTCGGGATGCCTCCACGCCGCACGACGTTGATGGAAGACGACGCAGTGGAACCAGGGCAATTCGTACCAATGGCTGTGAGCACATATGTGCCGACGGCTGCTGGCGCGCTCATGACGAACGAGACGTTCCCGTCCTGGTTGGCAGTAAGTTCGTCGACGACGGCACCGTTCGGAGCGATCGTGAGCGTGACCGTTTTGCCCGGGCAGAAACCGCTGGCGTTCACAGTGAGCTGTCCACCAGGAGGGGGCGAACTGTTGCTGACGGTGAGCTCGGGCTCGCCGACTGGGTACGCAGACGCGACCGAAGCGCCAAAACCCAGTGTGGCCACCAGGCCAATCATTACGCCAATGAAACGATTCATCTTGTCCTCCACGGCCCCTGTAATCGGAGTGGCACGTCAGCATAGTCGAAACGCGACGGTCAGTCCCATGTCTTGGAACACAACCTTCGGGGCGGCATGCGTGGAACCCTGACGCTTCCGGCTGCCCGGCAACACGCCCGACGACGGACCCCTCCGCCTGCTCAGATGACGCCTTCCAGATCGAGACCGTCGAGGGACCAACGTGATGGCGCCAGCACGGTTGCAGCGGGCTCGACGCGTTGGTCCCACACACAGAGCAGCGACTGACCTCGGCCAACCGCCAGTTTCGGCTGCACTCGACGTGTGCCAGGCCCAGCCGGGGCCAGCACGGCGACGGCCTTTGCCTGCCAGGCCAACGCCCTCACCAGTCGTCGCACGTCTCGCTCGGAACCCCAGCTCGCGCTGACGACCAGCGTTCGTGTCGCCCCACCCACCGTGCGGTGGACGACGCCGTGTGGTGCGTCGGCATGCATCAACTGCGATGCGGTGGTCACGGCGCCGCCACGGGCATCGAGCCGCCAGTGCAACGAGTCCTGCGCCCATGCCGTGGCCAGACCGGTCGCCGGCGGCCGCCACGACGCGAGCACCTCGGGCGACGAACGCACCGCAGCCGGTAGCCACGCTGCGGGCCGGTAGAACGACCGGATCGGAGCGAGGGCCGTTGCGCCATTCTTCACGTGCGCGGCGAGGGCCTCGGGTGTGGCCGTTGCGATCACCAGACCAGCCGGCTGCGACGCGGCCGCGGCTGCGAGTTCCGCCTGCACCACCGCTCGGAACACGCCGCGGCGCTGCGCACGAACGGTCGTTGCCCCGTCCACCAACCGCGAACACGCCACCGGCTGACCATCCGCGGCAAGGTGCCACGGCAGCCCGAACACCACGCCCAGCAACCCACCTTCGTCCTCGGCCACCCAGCAGCGCGAGGCGCCCCACGGGCTCTCGCCATGTTTCCACTGGAACCACTCGGGCGTGAACATGCGGCCGTAGCCATCGCTCAGCGCAGCCAGCACCGCCGGCACATCGGCATCGGTGGCCAACCTCACGTCGAAGTCAGGTGACGTCACTCGTTGGCTTCCGTCCTCGAATGCGTTGCTGCAGGTGGAACACCGCCGAGTGCCCTCCGGACAGGACGGCCCGGGTCCGCGCCGGCCCCACCGACGTGTCCAGCTTCAACCGTGACACGGCCATCGGATCGGCGCGACGCGCGATCAGCCGGTGATCGCACTCGGCGACCAGCCGGTAGCCCAGTGAGCGCAGCGCGGCGAGCGCAGCAGGCGAAGGGTCGCCGTTGGGCCAGGCGAACACGTCCAACGGCCGGCCCACCAGCGCGCTGAGCCGCTCGTGCGCCAACGCGATCTGCCGCTGCTGTTCGGCCTCGGCGCAACGGTCGAGGCACGGGTGATCCCACGAGTGGTTGCCGATGTCGTTGCCGGCCGCGAGCCACGCGCCGACGTCGGCCACCGTCCACTGCTGCCTCACCACCGAAGTGCCGGCGGCAGCGAGGCCGTCGGCCATTCCCGCCACCGCGGCCCGCCGGTCGACGTCCGGCGCGGCCTTCAAGGCCGATCGTGTACCGGCCAGATCTGCCGGCGCGACTGCGGCCTCGACAACCTGCCACCACGGCGCCTCGTCGGTGCCTACCCATTTACCGCACAGGAACGCCGTGGCCACCATGCCGCGGGCCTGCAAGAGCGGGAGCCCGGAACGCACAACCGACGTGTCGCCGTCATCGAACGTGATCCACAGTGCGCGTTTCGGCAGCGGGGAGCCCCCGTGGAACGCATCGGCAACCTGGCCGGCCGTCACCGTGCGATACCCGGCCTGCACAATCAGGTCGAGTTGGGCGGCGAACGCTGCCGGCTCTTCCACCGCGTGATACGCCAACGCCCGCGCCCGCCCGCGCGTGGCCAGCGACCACGCGGCAGCCACCGGGCGGCTTCCCAGCAGCTCGACGACGTTCACCACTGCACCTTGCGGCCGCGCGCCACCACGTCGGCGTAGAACGCTTCCATTGCGGCCGCGGCGACATCAATGGTGAACCGTTCCTCGAAGTCGGCAAGCCCGCGATCGCGCAGGCCCTGGGCCAGCGCCGGTTCCGTGAGCACTCGTTCCAACGCGTCGGCCATCGCTGACGGCTGGCCCACGGGTACGAGCAGCGCGTTGTCGTCGCGTTTCAACACACCAGCCACGCCGGCAAGATCGGTGCACACCACCGGGCAACACAACGCCATGGCCTCCAACGCAGCGCCGGCCGTGCCCTCGTAGAGCGACGGGATGGCCAGCACATCGGCAGCGCACAGCAGGTCGGGCACATCGTGACGGTGGCCGAGCAACACGATGGCATCAGCAGCCGCGGGGTGCTGGACGAGCGCAGCCTGTAACACCGACGACGCATTGCCCTCCCGGCCGGCGATGAGCACTCGCGCCGCGGGCACCCGCCGCACGAGCAGGGCCGTGGCCGCCACCAGATCGACGTGGGCCTTCTGGTGCTCCTGGCGACCCGCGGCAAGCACCAGTGGCACGTCGGCGCCGATGCCGAGCGAGGCTCGCACAGCGGCTCGCCGCTCGGCAGACCAATCGCCCAACCGATCGCGTGACCGCCCCCGGTGGACCACATCGATGCGAGCGCGCGGGATGTGCAGATCGTGTGCGTTCACGTCGGCAACACCGTGCGACACCGCATGGAAGCGATCGACGAACAACCGGCCGGCGACGGCGTCGAGCACCTGCACCACGCGTAGCTTCCAGCGGCGAAGGTTGGGGTCCGACGTGCGCGCAACGTCGTAGGTGGTGTTGACCAGGCTGGATACCACGCGGGCTCCGGTGCGCCACGCCGCGAGGCGGCCGACGATGTCGGCGTCGAACAGTGCGGTGTGCACGACATCGGGTCGCTCGCTGCGGATGCGAGCACGCAGCTCGCGCACTCTTGCGAACAGCCCGCGCGCACGCAGTGGGCGAACGTCGAAACCATCGGCGCGGATGCGTTCCTCGTCACCGAAGCCGGCGTCGTAGAGCGTGGCCGCCGCCACCTGGTGGCCGCGGTCGCGCAACAGCGGCATCATCGCGGCTGTCGAGTGCTCGGCCCCGCTCGCGCCCAGGCTGTCGATGACGTACAGGATCCTCACGACGCGACCCTCACTCCAACGTCGCCCGATGCCAATCCACCTGGCTGGAGATGCCGTCGATCAACGACACCTTGGGTGTCCAGCCGACAAGCGTCGCAGCAGCGTCCACCGCACCGCCCGTCCGGCTGACATCGCCAGGCTGCGCCGGCTGCCAATCGATGGGCACGGGGCTGCCGACGGCCTGCCCGACCGCGTCGACAAGATCGATGAGGCTGGTGGAGGAACCACCCGCCACGTTGATGGTGGTGCCCGATGGGACCTGCGCGGTGGCCGCTGCGATGTTTGCCGCGACCACGTCGTCGACGAACGTGAAGTCGCGGATCTGCGAGCCGTCGCCGAACAGTGTGAACGGTGTGCCCGTGCGGGCGCTCTGCACCAACCGGTGGATGGCCATGTCGGGCCGCTGCCGTGGGCCGTACACCGTGAAGTAGCGGAGCACGACCACCGACACGTCGAAGTTGTCGGCGTAGGCACGACACAGGTTTTCGCCGGCCAGCTTGGTGACGCCATACGGGCTGAACGGCCTCGTCGGATCGGTCTCCGAGGTGGGCACGCGGGCCGGGTTGCCATAGACCGACGACGACGAGGCGAAGACCAACCGCGTACCGGGGCAGTGACGAACGCCCTCCAGCAACCGCTGGGTCGCGCGGATGTTGTGATCGTCGTAGAGGGCGAACCCGTCGGCCCATGAGGCGCGTACACCCGGTTGGGCCGCCAGGTGGAAAACCACATCGACGTCGTCGAGCAGCGGCGCCAGGGGCGCACCACGAAGGTCCGCGACCACTAGTTCGAAGCCAGCGGTACTGGCCAGCCCGGCGAGGTTGCGCTGCTTGATCGCCGGGTCGTAGTAGTCGGTGAAGCAGTCGACGGCCCGCACTGCCCAGCCGTCGGCCAGCAGTCGCGCACACAGCGTCGAGCCGATGAACCCTGCTGCTCCCGTCACCAATGCACGCACGCCGCCACGATAGGGCGACAGCGGTCAACCGAGAGGCTTTCCCAGACGCTCGATGAGCGCAACCCATCTGGGGACCACCTCTGACCAGGTGAACGTGGTGGTCGCGTGTTCTCGAGCAGCGGCACCCCATTGCGCGCGGTGCTCGAAACCGCTCGCCAATGCGGCAGCGAAACTGCCCGACGACGAACCCGCATCGACGACCACGCCCGACACACCGTCGACGACGACCGACCGCACCGCGCCCACATCGGTGGCCACCGCGGGCACGCCGTGCAACGCGGCCTCGATCAGAACCCCCGGCATGCCTTCCGTTGCGCTGGTGAGCAGCACCACGTCGGCGGCGGCCCACACGGGTTCAAGCGGAGCGACCACGCCCACCAGGCGGTGTCGCCCGGGCAGCAGGCGATCGCACGCGGCCTGTACCTCGTCGCGCAACACACCCTCGCCGGCCATCAGCAGCCAGGTCTCAGGCAACGCGGCGACCGCCTCCACGGCCGCAACCGGCCGCTTCTCGGGGCTCAGCGCACCAACCCACACAACCACGTGACCGTCGGTCGGGAGGCCGAACGATTCTCGCGCGGCGACCTGCGACTCCGTCGGGGCGGCCGCCGGTGGACGGGCGTTCGGGATGCACGACACGCGTCCGGCACGAACCCCGTAGAGGGTCTCGATCGCGGCGGCCGCTGCCGGCCACAGCGCAATCACGTGCGTGGCCCGGCAGAACAGCAGCCCGGTGCGCCAGCGGTGTACGCGCCCGCGCACCCAGCGGGCGGGGTCGCCGATGCTGCGGTACACGAACGGGGTACGGCGCCCGAGCAGCGCGATCGCACAGGCGGGCAGCGTGGTCGAGCCGAACGCGACGACCACATCGACATCGGCCGCCATCCGGCGCAACGAGCGCAGCACGGTGAACGACAGCGGCCGTTCACCCAGTGCGACGACATCGATCGGATCGGCCGACCCCCCGCGCAGCGCAACGACCCGGGCATCGACACCTGCGTCGTTCAGCTCCGCAGCCAACTGCGAACCCTCGACTTCGGCACCCCGGCGGTCGTTCGAGGTCAACACGATCAACGCACGCACGGCCACGGCGGGCACCCTAGATGATCGGTTCCAGTGGACCCTGACGCCAGACGATCAGTTCGGGCCGTCTCGGTCCAACTGTGAATTCAAAGAAGGCGACGTTGGCTTCTGTGAATTCACAGTTGCGATTGCAAGCAATCTGCGGGAGTTGGGCGTGTCGATCCGGCTGACTCGTCCAACAGAGGCCGACTTCCGTCACCTTGCTGAAACAAGCAGGAAGGATCCGCTCACCTACGAGCCAATCGGCATCTCTGGCAACACAGAAGCGCCAGCGGGCTACCGCCTCGATCGGTGGTCTCGCACGCTCGGAGCGTCCGACGACATCTTCCACAGCGCCGCACAGGCTCTTCGCACGTGGCAAGTTCATCGAGGCGCCGGTCTGACCGTGTGCGACAACGGGCCGCCCACGGCCGGCGTCAGTACAAGCGGCAGCGGACCCGGTTTCTGGGCCTGTTTCGTCCCGGCCGCCGGGACGAAACAGGCCCAGAAGCAGAAGTGGGACGATGCAGACCCAGAAGCGCTGGACCCGATGGCCGCCGACACTCATTCAGAATTGAGGCACGTGGTGAGCCGGCTCGACATGAAATCCGTGGCCGATCCCTGGCGCACGACAGGCAATTCTGAAAGAGGTGAACTGCAGCAGAGTTGGGAGCCGGTGGAGACACGCTCAGCGCGCGAACACCCCGGAGCTATTCATCTAGCGGCCGGCCGCCAACGCAGCCGAGAGGAACGCCTCGATCGCGTCGGCCTGCTGTAGGACGAACGCCCGCGACAGATGGCCGCTGTCGGAGTAGACCGTGACGCCATCCCTCTCCACCAGGCATCGCTCTGCGTCGCAGATCATCGGAATGGTGCGAAGCACGGTGATGGGGGCGACCGATTCGAACGCGCCTTGCTCTGCAGCGGCGATCTCCTCCACGGGAGGGACGGCACGAGCCGCGCTCACCGAGCAGAACTCCACAGAGCGGTGCCGGGCGAGGCATTCGATCGGCTCGCGTTGCTGGCTCGGGTTGTCCTCGATCACCGCCAACCGGCTACCGAGTGATGCGATCTCAGTGGCGAACACGGCTGCACCGTCGGACCATGCGGCCAGCGCTTCACCACGGTCGAGGAACCACCCCTCTGGGGCGGCCAACATGCGCGTCGTGTAGTCGGCATTGGCGACGACCACCAACGCGGGGTCCAGTTCGGCCAGCAGGCGAGCGGACTCTTCGCGATGTGAGAGGCAGGCGTATGACACGCGGTCATCGCCGGATCGAGCGATGAAAACCGGCAACGCCGGACAGCCCCCACGCGACTGCACCACCAGCCGGACAGCGAGGCGTTGCGCCGCGAGTTCCATCGCGGGTGACCACTGGGCCGCGTGTGAATCGCCCATCAACACGACCGTCGTTGCCGAGTCGGGGTTGCCGTAGGCGCAGATCGACATCCCGCCGGACAACGTCTGCGGCACGCACTCACCGGACCCAGACACGCTGCGCCCATCGCGCACAGCCACCAACGATGCCAGGTACGGATCGGCCAGTTCGTGCTGCGCTCGCTGCTCGATGACGAGCCCCGACGTGACCAACAGTGCGGCTGCGAGCCCGGCCGCCACCAGCACCATCCGCGGGCGCGTGAACCGCACGGACCGGCGCACCGGCCGTTCGATCGCCCAGGTGGCGAGGTACGCAAGACCGAGCGAAGCAATGCTGGCCACCGCCGCGGCGGGGATGCTGGACCGCTGCATCGCCGCCGCCACGAGCACGACGGCCGGCCAGTGGAACAGGTACCAACCGTACGAGACCCGGCCCAGCGACCGCAGTGGCGCAAGGGCGAGCAATGCTCCGACACCCCTGCCAGGGGCAGTGCCGGCCAACAGCACGAGCGCTGTCCCCGCAACCGGCAGCAACGCGGCGGTGCCCGGCATCTCGGTGAACTGGTCGAACGTCAGCGCCGCGATGAGCACAGCCAGCAGTCCTGTGACACCAGCCGCAGTGCGCCACCGGGTCCGCAGGAGCCCGAACCGACCGGCGGCAAGGAATGTCAGCGCACCCAAGCCAAATTCCCAGGCGCGGGTCGGGCTGCTGAAGAACGCCCACGGCGAACCTCGGCGGGTGAACAGCCATCCGAGCGCGAACGAACCGACGCACACCGCGAGGATCGCCCACCAGAGCGACCTTCGCAACGAGCGGCCGAATCGATGCGCCGCGAACCCCACCACGGCGAACACCAGTGGCCAGGCCGCGTAGAACTGTTCCTCGACGGAGAGCGACCACATGTGCAGGAACGGGCTGGTCGAGTTCCGGAAGTAGAACGAGCTGTCCCGAGCGAAGTGGATGTTGGAGACGTAGAGGGTGGACGCCATGCCCTCTCGTGCCAACTGCTGCCAGAACAAGGGAGAGTAGATCAGCAGCCCGGCGGCGAACGTGCCGGCGACGGTGACCACGAGCAACGGCATCAGCCGCTTGAACCGGCGCGCCCAGAATGCGGCGAACCTGATGCGCCTGCGGCCTTCGATCTCGCCGATCAACTACGCCGAGATGAGGTACCCGGAGATGACGAAGAAGACATCGACGCCGATGTAGCCGCCGCTGATCCCTGGAAGACCGACGTGGAAAAGCACCACGAGCAGCACCGCCACACCACGGAGGCCCTCGATGTCCTCCCGGAACTGCATTGCGCAAATGTACTCAGCGGTGCAGTCACCGAACCGGTTCAGCGGGTCAGAACAGCACCACGTCGCCGAGCGAGAGGGACCATTCCTCGCGTGTGGGCATCGGGTCCGGGCACAGCATCCGGCAGGTGAGCCGGGGGCCCACCTTCGGCATCGGCAGGAACCCGTTGAGCGGCGCAGCGGCGCCCAGGCGCAGCACGACGTCGGCACCCGTCTCGCGCCTCGTGCGCCGCAGCAGCCGGTCCACCGAACGCTGCGAACCCAGCCCGAGCAGGCAGACAAGCTCTGTCATCTCGCCGCGACGGCGACGTTCGACGATGACGGCACCGGAGGCGTCGGCAACCACACGACAGGGCTGCACCGCAGACCCGTACCGCCAGCGCAGGAACGCCTCGTTGAGCTGCGTCGAGATGGTGCCCGGCTCGGGCTGTGGTGCCCTGGCCAGCGCTGCGGTCAGCCCTCCGGCGGCCAGCCACTCGGCCACTGGCACGCCGACCGACAACTCGTGCGGCCACAGTTCTGCGGGCACCCGTGACCGCAGCAGCCGCGGCAGTACGAGCGGGTTGGCGACCGAGGCGACCGGCGTCAGCCTGCCCACCTCCTGCCAGCCCATTTTCAGGTAGCCGGGGCGGCTCTTGTCGTTGGGGGTGTTGAAGACCAGCTCGACACCTTCGTCTGCGATCTCGGCCAAGCCCTGCAGCGTGAGCGCAGTGAACAGCCCCTTGCCCTGGTAGTCGGGATGAGTGGCCGTGTCCACCGCCCGCACCGCACGCACAACCCGGCCGTCGCGCAGAAACTGCCAACGCATGAACACGCGCACCGCAACCACGCGACCTTCGTCGAGCGCGACCCACATCGGCGAGGTGCCGAACGGGTTCTCGCTGTGCTTCCAGCTGAACAGCTCCGCGTACCCGCCACCGATGTCCTTGCCGAGCACTTCTCGGCACAGCTCGACGGCTGCCGCCTCGTCCTCTGGCAGTGCCCGGCGCACGACCAGACCCTCCAGGCCGACCGGCGGTGCCCAACCCGGCACCGGCGGCACGTACCGCCGCTCGATCTCGCGGGCAGCACGGCGCACGTCGAACGTCGCGGAGGCGGCGAGCGAACGCGCCGCGAGTTGCGAGCGGCGATCGGGATCCGAGATCAGCCGCTGCAACGCATCGGCCAGTGCGAGCGACTGTCCCGGCGCCACCCATTCGGCGCCCTCGGCACCCAACGCATCCGGCATGCCGCCGACCTCGGTGAGCACTGCCGGCAGACCGAGCGCAGCGGCTTCCATCAGAGCGACCGGCAAGCCCTCCCAGCGCGACGCCAGAACGAAGACGTCGGCGGCAGCGAGGACCTCCACCGGGTCCGCACGGTAACCGAGCAGCTGGACAGACGCGCCCAGGCCAAGCGTCGCGTGCAGCTCGCGCATCTCGCTCTCGAGCGGCCCCTGCCCAACAGCAAGCAGCACGAACGGCACGCCCCGCTGCTTCAGCAGCAGACACGCCCTGAGCAGCGTTGGGTAGTCCTTTTGCGCACGGAAGTTGGCCACGGTGGCGAGCGCCAGCGCATCGTCGGCCACACCCAACGATCGGCGCATCTCGGCGCGGCGAGCGGGTGACGCCACCGCCCTGGTCGCGGGCAGATCGATGCCGTGCACCAGCACCCCGCTGCGGTCGACGACCGGGCCACGCATCGAGCCGGCCACCTCGTTGCTGACCGCGAACGTGTACCGGTCGGCCCGAATGGTGAGTCGGTTGAGCCAACGGGTGGGGCGCCGAAACGTGTTCCACGCGTTGTGTTCGGTGGTGAACACCAGCGGCCGGTGTGCCCGCGGCATGGTGCGCACCGCCAACCGCGCGACGCTGCCGGGAAGCGGCGAATGGACGTGGACAACGTCGAAGTCGCCCGAGCGCACGACGCGCGCCAAGCGCAGCGGCCAGAGGAGATCGCGGCGGTGGTGCGACATGCAGTCGCAGGGCACGTCGCGGGCTTCCAGCTCCGCGACCAGATGGTTCTTGCACGGAAGGACGTATGCGCACTCGAACGTGGCGACCGCCGGATCGTGTGCACCGGCGAGGCCCACCAGCAGGCGCTCGGCACCGCCGGGGCCGAGCCCCTTGACAACCCACAGCACGCGCACAGCCACAGGGGCAGACTAACCGGGGGACTGCTCCGCCCACCCGGGCGGGCCGCGCCTATCCTTCAGCCGATGCGAATCGTGGTCACCGGCGGCGCCGGCTTCATCGGTGCCAACCTGTGCCGAACGCTCGACACCGGCGGCCATGAGGTCGTGGTCCTCGACGACCTGTCGGGCGGGTCCACAGCCAACCTCGCGGGCACCTCCGCACGCCTGATCGAAGGCTCGGTGCTCTCTGCCGACGCACTCGACGAAGCCTGCGCCGGCGCCGATGCCATCGTGCACCTCGCCGCACTGGGCAGCGTGCCCCGCTCGGTGGCCGCACCGCTGCCCACGCTCGCCGCCAACGCCACCGGCACCGCGAACGTGTTGGAAGCCGCCCGCCGCCACGGCGGGCTACACACCATCTTCTCCGGTAGCAGCAGCGTCTACGGCGCCAACCCGACCCTGCCCAAGCACGAGGGCCTGCTCGCCCAGCCATTGTCGCCGTACGCCGCCAGCAAACTCGCGTCCGAGAGCTACGTGCTCGCCTGGGGGCAGTCGTACGGGCTGCCGGTGCTGTCATTCCGCTTCTTCAACGTCTTCGGTCCGTTGCAGTCACCGCACCACGTCTACGCCGCGGTGGTTCCCCGCTTCCTCGCTGCTGCACTCGCTGGCGAGTCACTCACCGTGTATGGCGACGGCCTGCAGAGCCGCGACTTCACCTACGTCGGCACCGTCACCGCGCTCATCGCCGAGGCTCTGGAGCGCCGCGTCACCTGCGCCGAACCGGTCAACCTCGCGTTCGGCACTCGCGTGACGCTGCTGGAAGTGGCCGATGAGATCGCCGCGCTCCTCGGGCACCCACTGACCGTGCAGCACGAGGCCGAACGCACGGGCGATGTACGCCACTCGCAGGCCGCCAACGACCGCCTGCTCGAACTGTTCCCCGGCGCACAGGCAGTCGGGTGGCGCGACGGGCTGCGCAACACACTCGCATGGATGCAACACGAGCTCGCCGAGCGGCCCTCGCAGGCTGCCGAGTGAAGCTTCCCTTCCTGGGGCAAGGCCGGCTCGCGCAGCACCGGCGAAACACCCTGACGCGCGACGATCTGCCGGTGATGGCGGTGGTCACCGCGGTCGGCGCGCTGGTAGCAATGTTCGCCGGCTGCCGGCCCACCGGCAACGTGGTCGGCGATGCCCTGTGCGCCGGTGGCGTGGCCGCGTTCACCATCTGGCTGGCAGCCGCCGCCTCCTGGTGGTCGCTGGCCGTCGCCGGTGCGGTCGCCGCAGCCCTCAGCACCGGCGAGTGGTTGCCCTTCCTCCTCGCCGTTGCCGGCACAGCAGTCGCCCTGTGGCTGGGCGATCGGCGCAGCAGTCTGCCGGCCGTCCGTTGCGCAAGTGCGGCGCTCACCGTGCAAGCGCTGTTCCGGCTGCCCGAGCGCTCGTTCTTCGGGGCGACGGCCCTACTCACGGGCGGTGT